>FWPU01004608.1_pt1 | contig 21751 bp, 18 predicted proteins | sample 2228361 | NCBI WGS metagenome assembly FWPU01 (sample SAMEA103939777, study PRJEB20133) | metagenome
CGCATTTCCTTCATCTGCCATTGGCAGTTCGGGTAACTCATAATCTGTCGGTACCATATAACTCAAGCGGCTGACATGAATAAAGGAGTCGCCCAGTGTGCGCGGCATTTGTTGATTGACTTCAGCGATGATCATCGATGCAGATTCGGCGACGCTCTTGGTCAACCCAACCTCGATGCCAAAACTACAAAAGCCGTGTTCGTCTGGGGGGGAGACGTGAATGAGGGCAACATCAACGGGTAAGATTTTACGCTTGAACAAAAGTGGAAATTCTGACAGTAACACGGGGGTAAAGTCGACACGCCCTTCATGAACAGCTTTACGGATATTGCTGCTGATAAACATTGTATTCACCCGAAGATGTCCTTGTAATTCTGGTTTGACATAATCAGCGGGTCCTACGGTCAGAGCGTGGCAAATTTCAACATCTTCTAGATTAGGGGCATACTCCACCAAAGCAGCAAGGATTTTTTGCGGTACGGAACAGTTCCCTGTTAGGAAAAGGCGTTGGTGAGATTTAATTTGTCGAACAGCTTCCTCGGGAGAAACGATTCTAGATTTGTATTGTTGAATCCAGTCCATTGGTGCCCTTCCTATTCGATGGGGGTAAGTCTGCTTAGGTGAACGGTTTGCCCCTGATGGGTGGCTACCGCGATTCCCAAGGAGGAGTCTTCCTGAATTGCCCGTTCAACGCCTTTATTTGCAAGTTCTTGAATGTACGGGAAGGCTGCGTTGACGTAAGCATAGGTTGCTGTGCGGGCAATTACACTCGGCACATTCGGAACGCAGTAGTGAACCACACCTTCTTCAATATAAGTTGGACGGTCATGAGTTGTCGGTCGAGAGGTTTCAACACAACCACCTTCATCGATGCTCATGTCAATAATAATCGAGCGGGGTTTCATCATCTTAACCATCTCGCGGCTGATGACAATCGGTGACCTTTGATGAGGCACCAAAACAGCTCCTACAAGCACATCCGCGTAAGAGATAACCCGTTTGAGGTTAATTGGGTTACTGATGAGGGTCAAAATACTTGGAAAACGATCATATAGGCGTTGGAGAGCGTTGATGTTCGTATCTAAAACAGTAACGTGAGCACCCATCCCAACAAAGCCTTTGGTGGCAGCGGTTCCAGTAGCACCCGCGCCAACAATAACCACTTCGGCAGGGGGAACGCCTACCACACCGCCCAAAAGCATTCCTTTTCCACCGGCATCCGTTTGAAGCAAGCGAGCTGCTATTTGCGGAACCATCACACCTCCGATTGTTGCAAGGGGACGACGAATAGGCATGGATCCATCTGCTAAAGAGACTTGCTCAAAGGCAATGGCAGTAATCTGGGATTTCAAGAGAGCCTCGATTTTATCTTGTCTGGCTGAAGTAAGATGTAGAAGGCCTGCCACAGCGGTTCCGGGACGTAGCCAATTGATCTCTTCGAGGGTTGGACGAGCGACTTTTAGTAATAGGTCTGCTCTACCAAAAACCTCATGAGGGGAATAGGCTATTCTAGCGCCAGCATTTTCATATTCCTGGTCAGTAAAACCAGCAGCCAAGCCGGCTTCATGTTCGACATAACAGACATGACCTTGTTCCACGAGCATTTGAACGCCGGCAGGAGTTAACCCGACCCGAAATTCAAAAGGGCGTCGCTCTTTAGGAATACCAATGTTCATGGTTTAACCTCTTTTCTGCTTTCTGCTAGGTAAGTAATTTAACTAAAATCGCTTTCTGAGCATGAAGTCGGTTGTGTGCTTGTGGGAAGAGGGCAGAATGGGGACCGTCGGCAACTTCATCGGTGATTTCCTGTCCACGGTGGGCAGGTAAGCAGTGCATGATGATGACGTCTTTATCCGCTTCGCTCACAAGCTGTTGATTAACTTGATAGGGTGGAAACACTTTCTCCCGAATTTGAGCTTCCTCTTCTTGTCCCATGCTTGTCCAGGTATCGGTATAAATTACTTGAGCACCTTTTACAGCTTGGTGCGGGTCTCTTAAAAAGTTTAGCTGGCTACCCGTGTTTTGGGCAACTTCTTGGGCTAAGGCTATCGCTTGCGCCGGCATATCGTACCCTTGCGGATTGGCAATGGTAAAGTTTGCACCCAGTTTGACGCAGACGTGCATCAGCGAAACCGCCACGTTGTTCCCGTCACCCACAAAGGTCACATTAATCCCTTTGAGCGTTCCAAATTTCTCGTAGATGGTCAGGGCGTCAGCCATAGCTTGGCAAGGATGGTTGTAATCACTAAGTCCGTTAAGGACTGGGATGCTTGCCCATTTTGCTAATTCCAAAACATGTTCGTGTTCAAAGACCCGCGCCATAATCGCATCTACATAGCCAGATAACACGCGTGCGACGTCACTAATTGCTTCACGCTTGCCCAAGCCGATTTCGGCTGGCGAGAGATAAAGCGCGTCTCCTCCAAGATGTCGCATAGCCATGTCAAACGACACACGGGTTCGCAAACTTGGCTTTTGAAAGACCATTCCTAACACTTTGCTTTTGAGAAGAGGAGGATTTCCGCCAGACTTCCATTGGGTTTTCAGCTTCACAGCTAGATCTAACATCGCTTGCAATTCTTCTGAGGAATAATCAAGAACATCGATAAAATGTTTCATTTTTCGCTCCAAAGGGTGGATTTTTTTACATTGGGAAGTATAACACAAGCGAGCATTTGGTTTTAGGGGTTGAGATCAATAGGCGAGAGTATTTCTTGACCGGTTAAATTTGGTCTTGTATAGAGTTGGAGAATTTGTGGTAGAGAGGTTCTTAGGGTTTTGAGGGTGGATGCGGTTGAAGCCAATGCAACCAAGAGCTTCTGGAGGATGACCGCAATTGCGGTTTTTCCAAGCCAATTAAAACAAGGCTAAAACAGATTGAGAATACTCCCAACCATTGCAAGGGATTAAAGGTTTCTTGAAGCCAGAGTCTGGAAAATGCTAAGGTGACAACCAATTCCGTGACTCCCAACAAAGCGGTCTGTAGACCGCCGATTCTCTTCACCCCGAAAAATAACGTGAGCCGCGAAAAGAAAGTCACCAAGGCTAATGCTAGCACAGGGATAAGGGAGAGCACAGACCACGAGAACTCAGCGTTTCCTTGAGACTGAATGGATATGTACCCGAAGGGTAGAACAACCAGCGACATAAATAAAAGGGTATAAAATGTAACGGTTGGAGCTGGCATTTCGAATAAAACACGTTGATTGATTGGTAAGTGCAAGCCATAACAGGCGGCTGCAATCAGCATAAAAAATACCCCCTTTAGATGAATGGGAGTATGAACCCCAAAGATTAAAAAAACGATCCCGACAATAATCAATCCTAACCGGAACAATGAAATCGGTGAAGGTTTATAATGATCAAACCACATCCAAAGAGTAACGAAGAGCGGATAGGTCAAAAAGATGAGTTGTCCAAGATTGGCGTTGATCAAAGATAAAGCTTGATAGTAAAAGAGTGACCCAATGCCATTTAGAATTCCAGCTAACGCACATCCTAGAAGTCCTGCTGGATAGATAAAAAAACTAGCCGGTTTCATTAGCAGAAGGGTCATTGCCATCAGGAAAGTAGCAAGAATGGTTCGAAGGGTTACAACAAACAAAGGTGCTACACCGGCTTGAATTGCCAATTTTCCTAATATTGGCGTGAAGCCGAGTAATGCTGCTGAAACGATTGCCGAAATAACACCGCCAAGGTTAAGCGTTGTTGGTTTAATGGCGGGGCGAGCAAGTGATTTTTCAATCATTAACGGACGAGAGAGGACTAGTTGATCGCTTCAAGGATTTCATCGGCTAAATCATCACTCATGAATTTTCCCTTGTGCATCAAGGCCTTAACTTTGCCTTTGAGTAAGATTTGCTCTTCTTTGGTTAATTCTTTAGCGGTGACGACAATTACAGGAATCGAAGCTAGATGAGGATATTCTTGAAGTTGGCTTAAGACAGCAAAGCCATCCATTTCAGGCATCATTAAATCAAGGATGATCAAGTCTGGTGGGTCTTGTTTGATCATGTGAATTCCCGTAATGCCGCTCTCAGCTTCTCGGATTATAAAATCTCCTTGGGATTGTAAAATGCGTCGCAACAATCTTCGAGCATCTTCAATATCATCGATGATGACGATTTTTCTTGTTTTTTCTGGTGTCAGATCGCTAAGGGCACCATAGAGTCCTTCCTGAGGTTTGGTATCTACATCCTGTCTTGATGGAACAATATCTGTCGCCCAACCTTCCCCGAGTACGAGATTTTCAACCGGCATGGTGTGCCCGGTGCAATTGACTACCACGATCTCGTTGGATTTAATGATTCCTTGTCGAAAGAGTTTGATCACCCCAGCAAATGCCACGGCTGCAGCTAGTTCGGTGGATAATCCTTCTAGTTTTGCAAGAATATGCATGGTACGAAAAGTTTCCTCATCGCTGACACTTTCAAATGCCCCCCCGCTGGAGGCTAAAATGCGTTCTCGCAGCAAAGTGTAAGTGCGGCCTGGATCGCCCGTTGAAAGGGTGATGATGTGCGTTTTCGGATTTAGGATAGGATCGGCAACAGCTTTATTTGCTTTCCATGCCCTTACCATGGGGTCGCACCCATCAGCTTGAATACAAGCAATTGAAGGAATGCGGTCGATCAAGCCCATTTGATAGAGCTCTGTAAACCCTTTCAGAACTCCCAAGGGGCCAATTCCACCACTGACGGATTGAACATACCAATCCGGAGCCTTCCATCTTATAGCACTGTTCTCTGAGCGGGGAGTAAGATGATAGGTTAATTGCTCGACAATTTCAAACGCAAGGGTTTTCATGGATTCAACGGATGGAATGGAGCAAGCGCCGCGTTCTAGATGTAGATGGCGTTGTCGGGCAAACTCGGCTGCTAGTCGTTTGGCTTCATCATAAGTTCCAGTAACTTTAATCACTTTTGTGCCGTAGATGGCTACTTCGCGCATTTTTTCAAGTGGGACAAGGCTGGTTAAAAAAGCCCAGAGTTTAATGCCAGCCCGTGCAGCATAAGCGGAGTAAGCGATGGCTACATTGCCAGTAGAAGCCAACACTGCTTCCGTAATGGAGGCTTCTTTCATCGCAGCGATCGCCACTGCTGCCTGACGATCCTTGAAAGAATTGGTAGGTCCTTGTCGTTCGTCTTTAACGAATAAAGTGGGACATCCCAGCATCATACCGAGATTGTTGGCATGAATGAGCGGAGTGCCTCCTTCTCCCATTGATAAATAGGGGAGGTATTCAGTAATCGGCAATAATTCTCGGTATCTCCACAGGTTGAAAGGTCTCTGAATGAGAGATTGATTGAGTATCTCTTTGATGGACTGGAGATCATAACGAATTTCTCTCCAGGCACTTCCACAATTCGAGCAGGTTGATTGATTAAGTCGGAATGGTTCTACATGACTGCAATCCAGACAATGAACAGCAAAATTTGGAGTAGACATATAATAGCATTACCCTTGTAGAATTCGTTCGATGGTGGCTGTGAGATCATCCTCCATGACCGGCTTGAGTAGATACTCGCTGACGCCATATTGACGAGCGCGCTCCCGGTCATCAATGAGTGAACAGATCACAATGGGAATATTGCTGGTCTTGGGGCGAGATTTTAGTTCCTCAAGGAGATACCAACCATCTTTCGTTGGATCGGAATTGAGACTGAGAGCAGTATCAATGAGAATAACTGAAGGTGAGATGGACTCGGCGAGTTGTATGGCTTGTTCAGGGGACAAACACTTAATTACCTGGACATCATAATCCCCGAGATAGCGTTCGTATAAATTGAGAACCAATTCTTCCCGGTCAATAGCCAAGATGACTTTTGATGTCGGCGACTCGATTGAAACATTGGGGGGATCTTGAGTTGGGGAGATTTTCTCTGGAACGGGGAGGGTGAAATAGAAAGTTGATCCCCTTCCAAGATCGCTGTTTACGCCAATCTTACCTCCATGCATTTCAACCAAATACTTTGAGATAGATAGGCCTAACCCTGTGCCACCTGTTTTGCGAGTGGGAGAAGCATCAACTTGCGAGAAAGGCTCGAAGAGTTTCGTTTGATCCTCCGGGGCTATCCCGATACCAGTATCGCTGACTTTAATGATGATGCCTGTTAAATGGCTATCTAATCTTTCAACTTCGGTTTGAACGGTGATTGACCCTTGTTCGGTAAATTTTGCGGCATTCGATAAAAGATTTAACAAAATTTGACGGATTTTTGTTGGATCTGCTCGAACCAATGGCAAATCAGGATCGATTTCTACCTTCAATTCAATGGGTTTGTCCTTAATCAGTCCTCTGACAGTAGGCAAGATGCTCTGAATGATCTCAACGACATTAACATCGTCTTCGAACATTAATTCCATCTTCCCAGCTTCGATTTTCGACAAATCCAGAATGTCATTAATCAAGCTAAGCAGGTGTTGCCCAGAGTTAAAAATGGCGTTTAGGTCTTGCCTTTGAAGATCGGTGATTGGCCCATCAATTCCTTTCAGGATCACTCTCGAAAAGCCAATAATGGAATTCAGAGGAGTGCGAAGCTCGTGGCTCATATTGGCTAAGAACTGACTCTTAAGCTGATCAGCTTTCCGCATTTCCTCAACTGCTTGTTGAGAAATCTCATAGGCTTGAGCATTGTTGATCGCTACAGCAATTTGATCGGCTAGGAGTTGCAGAATTGAGATGTCATCTGGAGAAAAGGCGTTGACTTGTGTCGATTGAACGTCAAGGGCACCAATCACCATATCCCCGATTTTTAGCGGGATGCCCAATTCTGATTTGGTCGCTGGCAGCAGAGGATTTAGACGATGGATTTCGCTTTGAGTCACATCATTGATCACCAATGGTTCACCCTGCTGAGTCACATAGCCAATGATCGAGCGGGAGCCTACAGCCAACTTATGTCCACTGCGCTTCATCTCTTCACCAGCTTTACCTGTTGATTCGCGGACGACAGCAAATTTTCGCTCTTCGTCGAGCAGAAAGATGGAGGAGTGATAGAAGCCAAAACGATCTCTCACGAGGTTGACAACGTTAGCCAGCAATTGATCCAGTTCAAGTGTTCCCGAAGTGTCACGAGCAATTTCTGCTGCAGTTTGTAATTGTTCTGCACGACGACGTAGTTCTTCAAGGAATTGAATGTTTTGAATGGCGATAGCGGTTTGGTTACCGATGGTCGTTAAGAGTTCAACATGGTGTTGATCATACAGATTGGGAATTTGTTCATGTTGAACGGAAATGACACCAATCACTTTATCGCCGTATACCATCGGTGCACCAAGCCACGACTTGGCTGGGACATCCCCGACTTGAATATATTTGATGTCCGTGTCTTTTAATTGATTTTCGATATCTTTGGTCAATAGCAGGGGTTGTTTTGTGTGGATCACATGCCCGGTTAGCCCTTCGACGGGGATTTCCCCCATCCAAAACCCTGCTTCAGGGTGTGTCTCGTCTAAAGGAATGCCATCTAAGATTACAAATGGAAAGCGAATGCAATCTTTTTGGTCATCATAAATCGCAATGAAGAAATTGTGCGCGTTCATCAACAGAGAGACATTTTTAAACACGGTTGAATAGACCTCATCGAGATTGGTCGCTCCAGTCAGAGAACGACTTAAGTCGTTTAAGGTCGATAATTCTCGTGCCCGTTCTTCGGTCTCTCTTAATGCCTCTCGCGTCGTTTGGAACAATTCTGCGTTTTGAAGGGCTAGCTGCAGTTGGTCGGTTACCTGATCCAAAAGTAAGAGTTCATCTGGGTCCCATTTGGGTTGTTTTTCATCTTTGATGAATTCAAAAAGAATTTCTTGGTCGCTGATGGGTTTTGAAAGCGATAAAGTTGCCGGCTGGTGATCATCAGAGTCTTGGACAAAAAATTCATAAGGAATTTGGTAAGCATCTTGCCCCAGCTCAGTTAGAAAAAGTTCTTCGGGAGGAATGTCGGTGACAGAGAAAGGGGATGACTTAACGCTCCCGTTTGATTGAACGATGATGGTCTGAGCCTTTGAAGGGATCGCCGTTTGTAGAGATTCTGTCCTTTGCTGGTCGATGGGTTTGGGTAACGGAGTGGTGATGTGCTGTCCATTATCTCTATCATCAATCAGTATTGACGCAGGCAAGGGTTGTTCGGTAACCGAGCCGCTTAGTCCCTCTGGTTCGGTTTGATTGGCTTCCTGTTGGAGTTCGAAAAGCAAATTTTCAAGCTGGGATGAGATTTTTTTGGCGCACATATTCTAGAATCTCCGTCGCAAGCATACGATATTGTACGGCTGCTCTACTTTTGGGATAACAAAAGGTGATTGGCATACCGGCTAATGAGCTCTCACGCACTTTTGTATCTAAATCTATCGATGTTGTGAAAATACCATTGGGGAAAGTGCTCAGCAATTGTTCGCTCATGGAGCGATGGATGCGGTTGCGAAGATCGCGCAGGGTAATTAAAATACGATAAGTTAGGGTGGGGTTAAATGTTTGCCGAATGCTTTTCACGTGAGTAAGCATATTTTTCAAGGCATTGAGGGAAAAATATTCGGCCTGGGTAGGGATGATTAGCAGGTTAGCAGCTACGAGCGCATTGGTGGTGATGGCGCCTAGGTAGGGTGGGCAATCTAACACAATGAAATCGTAGACAGATGAAATTTCTGATAAAGATAATTGTTGGCGCAAGATGATTTCATAGTTCTGGCGCAGAGGCACGAAGCGTTCGGATAGCTCCATGTCTTTGTTAGCCGGAACGATATCCAACCCGGGTAGGTTAGTGTTCTGACTAATCGAGGTTATTTTTTCGGTATTGACAAAGATATCGGCAATCGAGCGACGCACTTGGATGGGATTCAAACCCAAGGCAAGCGTCAGATTAGCTTGGGTGTCTAAATCAATGGCTAATACCTCGAAGCCTTCTTGGACAAGCGCACCACTTAGCCCTACGGCTGTCGTGGTTTTGGCAACACCACCTTTTTGGTTTGCAACGGCAATTACGTAACTCATTCTCTTCCCTCACGGTGTCCATTGTCATTTTGAGGTGATCTATTCGCAAAAAAGGCAACTTGAGCTTTTTTAGCTTGAAGTGCTTGTTGCAATTCTTGTACAGCGATGCGTAGGATTTCTTTTGGATCGTTTGAAGAACGGATCTTAGAAGTGATTTCGCCTACCATTTTCTCGCGCAAAGCTCTTTTCTGAGATTCTTGGTAAAGACGGGCTGCTTCAAGAGCTGTACCAATACGCAAGGCAATGTCTTCGAACAATTCGATGTCTGAATCGGTAAAGGGAGGCTGGTTGGGTTGCCGACGCAGACGAAGTATTCCGATGCGATTGTTTTTCACCAGAATCGGAATGGCGCATTCATGATCATCACTTTGCTGTACTTCATTGGTCTGGCACACTTTTTCTATTAGCGGGGTGAATGACGTTGGCATGGAAGTAACTTTCTTCAGCGGTGTGCTCAGGTATGCTGGGTGTTGGGTGCGATTAATTAATTCGATCCAGCCTCTCAAGCTCATTTCCTGATAGGCTCGCCGGGTTGCGTCAAGGGCGGCTTGACTTTCTGCAAATAGCTCAGCGTTCTGAATGGCAACAGCAATCAGATTTGCCATACCGCTGAGGACTTCGATGTCTTCCTCGGTAAACGCTCCTCCCTGCTCGCTTTGGATATCCAAAGCTCCGAGTAGTTTACCCTGTGCTATCAAGGGGAGCGCCATCTCCGAACGAGTGGTTGGAAGATCAGGGTTGTTGAAGAATACAGCATCCTCACCAACGTCTAGAGCAATGCGTGCTTTTCCTGTTCCGGTTACGTATCCAACAATTCCCTGTTCGTTTACTTTGAGATGATGTTGACGTTGCAACATGCGCTGGCCGCCCTCACTATTGGCGGCTTTCAACCAAGCATATTCTCCTTTGGGATCGACGAGAAAGATACCGACGTGATAGAACCCAAATCGCTCACTAATTAGGTGCGTAACCATGGAAAGTAATTTTTGGAGATCGCGCTCGGAGGTGACCGCTCGTCCAACTTCAACGGAGGCTTGGAGTTGGATGGCACGTCTTCTTAACGCCTCGGTTCTTTCTGCAACTTTTTGCTCAAGGTTTGCGATGATGTCCCTCAATTGATTTGCCATGTTGCGAAAGGTTTGGGCGAACAGACCAAGCTCACCAGGGGCATCTTCAGGGATATCCACCTCCCATTGGCTCTGACTCAGCTTCTCGGCTGCTGCAGCTAGTTTTTGAATGGGGGTGGTAATAATGTTTGCTAAGATCAGGCCTAAAAAGATAATCAATACCAATACAGCCGCTGACAGAGGTAGAATTTGCACAATAATCAGGCGTTGCGTGTTGGTTTGAAGTTTGCCCTCTAGTTCTGAGAGTGGTTGAAGATAACTGGCAGCATCCACGACTGAGGCGAGACTCCAACCTACATTGGGTACAGGGGAATAGGCAACAAGCAAATTTCGTGATCCAACGTCCAATTCCTCGACTCCACTGTTCCCTCTTCTCATTTCGACGATAATCGGTAGGAACTTGTTTCTGGTGTCTCTCAGGTTGGTCAATGTTTCACCCTCTGCGGGTTGTCGATCTAAAACGTCTAGATAAGCTTGGGGCGGCATTGCTAATGCAAAACCTTCTGAGTCGATCAAAAAGTTGTACCCAGACTTAAGCCGGAAACTCTCTTCGACATTGGCAACGATGTCCTCGACCAGCAAATCGATCCCAATGACACCGATCAATTTGCCGTGATCATAAATTGCGCGCGAAGCCGTGCTGACTAAGCCAAGTCCAGTTGCGTCTGCGTATATTGTTGACCAGACCACCTTTGGGCTAGGTTTGGAGTTTGCAATTGCTGCAATGTACCAAGGACGAAAGGTAACCGTAAAATCGGGTGGGACAATATTGCCAAGATTGACATTAGGATAATATCGGGTTACGTTGTTTGGTGAAGCAAAATAGATTGCCGCAATGTTGGGGTTGCTTTTTTGAATCGAGAAGAAAACTAAATCCAAATTACGGCTTTTTTCGATTTCAAGTTTGACCTGTTCGTTAAGTGGAGTGTGATTTGGTACAAAAAGACTAGATATATCGTTTTTGCTATTTAGATATTGACCGTTGTCACCTTTCCTGATAATTTCCTCGCGTGCCCAATTCATTTCTTGTTGGTCGGGTTTAGTCCAAATATCCAAAACGTATCGTGCAAGAAGTTCAACGTCTTTTGCGGATTTCTCGAGTGATCGGTTGATGTCTATCGCAACACTTTGATTAATGGCAACAAGCGAGCTGGTTAGTTCATCTTTGATGATCTCACTACTTATTTCTTGGGTTGTATTTCCAATTTCACGCGTTGTGTACAGCGAACTTGTTACTGTTCCTGTAACAGCCAGAAGAGACAGGAGGGTCAACATCCCAATGATGCGAGTGTGAATAGGGACTTTTTGTAGATAGGGATGGAATTTCATAGGGGTAATCCTTCCATTTTTGGATGAATCCTTAGGATTGTTCAGCAATCAGTTGGATCTCTACTTCAGCAAGATCAAACATCTCACGTAAATCCATCACACTGGTTTGCATAACTAAGTCAACATCCAAAGTCTCGAGCAGTCTATCTGTTAATCTAGCCAAGTCTTGCTGTACTTTCGATACCGTAATGACTTCTTGAGATTGATTCTGCAATGCATCACGAGTAGCTTGTAGAAGAAATACATTGTGGAAAAGATTTGAGATCGGCTCAACTAAGGAATTTAGAATCTGCTTATCGCTCTCTGAAAAGTTTGGTCCACCCTTAGTGCCTTGAATAAGAATCGCTCCGATGATTTGATTGTTGCTCATCAAGGGGGAAATTAACCACGACGCCCCTGTTGCCTTACCGAGATTGTCCTGTGATTTGGATTGGGTATCGTGATATAAAACGGTGAGACCGCTTTTCATCATTTCCGTAATAAGATATTGGATCAGCGGCGTAGCAGGCGTGAGGATGAGCTTTTGTTCTTTGAGGGTGTACAGAGGGGACTCTTCAGAGCGGAAAATTGTAATATAAGAGCGGATGTCGCTGATGCCGGATACTGTTCGAAAGAAATTATCAATTAAGACAAGGGCATCCTTTAGAAAAAGGCCTTGATCTTCGTTTTTGTCTGAGGTGGATTCTTTTGGTCAAAATGGATTGGATATTCTGTGGGATTAGAAAACTCATTCATAGCTTAGCTTTCTTTCTGTCTGTAGATCGAACAACCTTATAATTCCCAAACGGGATCTCCGTTCAAGATTTGTTGAATTTGGGTGGTGAAACGATCGGGGTCAATTGGCTTACCGATGAAGCCATCAAAACCAGCGGCGTGTGCTTTCTGCATTTGTTCCATCGATGACTCGGCTGTAACGGCAATGACAGGAATTTTAGAAAGTTTGAGTGAGGAACGAATTTTCTTTAGTGCTTCATAACCATCTTCGTAGGGCAAGCGAATATCCATAAGGATGAGGTCTAATTTGGGAAGTAGATCTGCATATTCAACGACCTCATATCCAGAGGTTTTCCATTCACAATGGATGCCCAAGTAGCCAAGAAGGCGTGCAATTAAGACAAAATTTGATACATTATCTTCTACTACCAGAACGGTAATTTCTTGCAGATCCATATTTTGGGAGTCCTTCTCCTTGATTGCTTTGTCCATGGTCATTCTTTTGCTTTAGGGCGTAAAAAAGCGCGTACCTGATGAGGAAGCGCGTCAACGTCAACGGGTTTCTGAATATAACCATCACAACCAGCCTGTATTGTCTTTTCGCGATCGCCTTTCATAACATTGGCGGTGAGAGCAACTATCGGGATATTTTGAGTTAGTTGAGATTTTAGGGTTGTTGTCAGAGTGTAACCATCGATTTCGGGGAGATTAATATCCATCAGAATTAAGTCTGGATGGATGGTTTTGAGTTTTTCGAAAGCTTCTTGTCCCGAAGCTGCCTCGACGACCGTAAAACCTTCAGCTTCCAGAATCCGTCTGACAAGGACACGGTTATCAAAATTGTCTTCAACGTATAGGATCAGAGGTGAAGTTTGCGTTTCCATAGCACTAACATTTTATGTAAAAAAACATTTATTCTCTGTAAAATTCCCCTTAAGATTAAGTAAAAAAAAGAGCGGGTGATGGGATTCGAACCCACGAATGGCAGCTTGGGAAGCTGCTGCCTTACCACTTGGCGACACCCGCTATCAGCATTATTTATTATAGTCACTGTTGGGTGGGGTGTCAAGAAAACTGCAGCTAGCTGCTTGCTGATGGTTTCGAATTTCATCCTTTCTTCTCCACATTTAGAAGAAACGAGATGGTATATCCCTAATCTCGATACAGGTATAATAATCTTACCTATAAAATCTTTCTTTCGACCGTACAATTTTGTTAGGTTTGAAATCAAATGAACAATAGACGAGGGAATGGATGATGCAACGTATCTTAGAAGTTAATTTGACGAATGGAAAAAGTCAATCACTTGACCTGCCTGTGCAATGGCAAAAAGAGTTTTTAGGCGGGGCATCCTTAGGAGCACGAGTCTTGTATCAAGAACTCACAAGCGATTTAGATCCCCTGAGTGAAAATTCGCCTTTGTTATTTCTTGTTGGACCCCTGAGCGGCACGGCTGGTCCCGCCGTTGGAAGATTTGTGGTGTGTGGTAAATCCCCGGCGACCCATTTATGGGCTGAGTCAAATTGCGGAGGATTCTGGGGAACCGAACTCCGCAAGAGCGGCTTTGATGGTCTGATCGTACGGGGTAAGGCAAACTCTCCAGTCTTCCTTGTCATTGATGATGGCAACGTTCAAGTCTTTGAGGCGAATAAATTATGGGGATTGGATACCTATTCTGCCCAACAAATGGTATTAGACGAGCTAGGTGGAGGGTATCGGGTTGCAGTAATTGGTCCATCGGGGGAAAAGGGGATTCCCTATTCGCTCATCTTAACTGATCATGGGCGAGTTGCGGGGCGAACGGGGTTGGGTGCAGTGATGGGAGCAAAAAACCTCAAAGCCATTGCGATTCGAGGAACAAAACCAATTCCTGTCGGACAACCCAGTATATATAACCCGCTGCGCGCTGAGGCGAACCGTAAGCTGCGCCTTGAAAATCAATCGGTGGTCTTACGTGAATTGGGCACCGCGGGAGTTGCGGATTATTTTGATTATCTAGGCTTAATGCCCAAACGCTATTATCACCAGAGTTCATTTGATGGTGTGGCAAAAGTATCAGGATCATATTATGCTGAAAATCTCCTTAAGGGAGTCAGTGCATGTCATGCCTGCGTCATTGCCTGTGGTCGAGTCGTTGAGTACGATCAAACCCAGAAGAAAAAGGGACCTGAATACGAAACCATTGTTGGATTCGGTCCGAACTTATTGATCTCTGATCCGATTGCCATTACCGAGTTGGGAGAAACTTGCGATCGATTGGGGTTAGACTCTATCAGCACAAGTAATACGATTGGATTGGCTTTCTATCTTTTCGAGCAAGGAATTCTCACCCCTGCCGATACGGATGGAATGGAATTGAAGTGGGGGGATGTTGAAGTAGTGAGAAAGCTGATCCATCAGATTGCGCTACGCGAAGGGTTTGGGCAGCAGTTAGCGTTAGGAAGCAAGCGATTTGCTAAAATTTACCAAGTGCCTGACGAAGCGGTGCAGGTGAATGGATTAGAAGTTGCTTACCACGACCCGCGTGGGGCATCGGGAATGGCATTGGTATACACCACTTCGCCGCGAGGAGCCTGTCATAATCAATCGGATTACTTTTTTGTTGAGATTGGGCAGGTCGAAACGAGTCTGGAATTACAAACCTATTCTCGGCTGGCTGGGGCTGAAAAAGCGAGGAATGTCAGCTTGCATCAGGATTGGCGAACGGTGTTTAATAGCTTGGTCATGTGTATTTTTGCCAGTCTTCCCCCTGAAGATCTTGTTCATTTAGTCAATGCTGCCACTGGCTATGATTTAGATTTATCGGAGCTGATGAAAATTGGTGAAAGAGGCTGGAATCTCAAGCGGGTGATCAATCTTCGCTTAGGCTTGAACCCGAAAAACGAAAAATTACCCAAAGCTTTGCAACAACCTTATCCGGATGGGCAAGGGGAACTGGAAAATTATCAAGTGCCCTTTGAAGAGATGCGCCAAGCGTACTACCAAGCGCGAAATTGGGATCTGCAAAGCGGTAAACCCCATGTAGAAAAACTGCGTGAACTCAACTTAGACTGGACGATCGCTGAACTTTGGGATAATGAAAAGGAAGGGTAGGAATGATTAAGTATGTATCCGTTGAAGAGATGCGCGCTGTAGAACGAGAAGCTGACCAGTCGGGGTTGACCTATGCTCAAATGATGGAATATGCCGGCAGGAATTTAGGTGCAATCATCGAACGCGAGCTGGGAGCCCAAACCAATCGAAGCGCGTTGGGGCTTGTTGGTTCCGGAAACAACGGGGGCGATACCTTAGTTGCTCTGGCGTACTTAGCAGAGCGTGGATGGAAAGTAATCGCTTATCTAGTTAAGGGAAGAAGCAGTGACGATCCCTTGATCCAACGGGTTTTGGAACGTAATGGAATAATTATCTCTCATGATAAAGATGAGGAGCTCAAGGAATTGAACGTCGCCTTGAGCCAGAGCGATGTGCTCTTAGATGGTGTTTTAGGGACTGGTTTCCAATTGCCGCTAAAAGGAACCATCGGCAAAATACTTAAGTTTGTGAAAGAATACATTAGAGAGAAAGAAACTCGTACGGTGGTTGTGGGGGTGGATTGTCCTTCCGGAGTGGATTGTGATAGTGGTGAAGTTGCCGAGGAAGTCATCCCGGCGAACTTGACTGTGACGATGGCTGCCGTCAAAGCAGGTTTATTGAAATTCCCTGCGTATCCTTACTGTGGGCAGATTGTTGTGGCAGATATTGGATTGAGTGAGACATTCCCAACGTGGAACGCTATCCATCGCTTTGTTGTCGATGCTGAGTGGGTGAAGGCAAAATTACCGCAGCGTTCAGATGACTCGCATAAAGGCACGTATGGCACGACGTTTATTTTGGCGGGGAGCGAAGATTATACCGGCGCGGCGTTTTTAACAGCAAAGGCAGCATATCTGAGCGGCTGTGGGTTAGTCACCTTGGGGGTTGTGCGGGCGGTTCATCAATCGCTTGCCGGCCAGATTCCCGAAGCGACTTGGATGATTCTTCCCGACCAAGATGGATTTCTTTCAGAAGCCTCAAAAGATCTTCTTATTAATCGGTTTTCTCGGGTAGAAGCACTGATTTTCGGTCCCGGCTTCGGTTTACATTCAAGTACTTCAACTTTAATCGAGCATTTACTAACTTCTGGGCAAGATAAACTTCCCTCTCTAGTTGTGGACGCGGATGGCTTGAAGTTGATGGCTCAAAAAGAGGGGTGGTATGGCCGAATACCTAAAGGGTCGGTTCTAACCCCTCATCCTGGTGAAATGAGTGTGATGACCGGAACGAGTGTAGCCGAGATTCAATCAGCTCGCCTTCAAATCGCTGAGCAATTTGCCAATCAATGGGGGCAAATTGTCGTATTAAAAGGCGCCTTTACGGTAATAGCTGAACCCAACGGACGCACAGCGATCAATCCGGTGGCAACTTCGGCTCTGGCACGGGCAGGCAGTGGAGATGTGCTGGCGGGATTAATCGGTGGATTGAGAGCTCAGGGTCTAGAGGGATTTGAGGCTGCCGTAGTTGGGGTGTGGGTACATGCCCAAGCGGGCTTGAAAGCTGCAAGTAAAAAGAAGACAGCAAGATGTATCTTGGCTTCGGATGTTCTCGAGGCAATCCCGCAGGTCTTTGTGGATTTGGAAGCGATTTAGAATACTTGCTCCCCCACGATGTGTGGGTGTAGTAAGAGATTTGAGAAAAAGTATTTTTTACTGTTGATAAAGATATGATGATAATAATTAACAACCGTAGGACGGAAGTCATCATGTCCTACGGTGCTGTTTATGTGCGACACACAGTAATTAGGATGAAGCAGGCTCTTCCCCTTGGCTAGGTTCTTTCTTTACGGCTTTTTTTCCTGCTTCAATGGTTTGTTCAAGTTTTGTTTTTTGTTCTTCTAAGATCTCTTGTCCGCGTTGTTGCAATTCAATTGCTCGTTCACGGGTAATGCTGGCAAGTTCTTCGGCGCGTTGGCGTGTTTCAGCTATGGCTTTTTCGGCTTTGATGCGGGCTTCCTCGAGCGCTTTTTCGGCTTTGACACGAGCCTCTTCCGCCGACTCGATCGCTTTATCTTTTAGTTCTATGCTTTTTTCACGGATAATCGTTCGGGTCTCTTCTCCCGATTGAGGGGCATAGAGTAAAGCGATTGCGGCACCGATCAACCCGCCGAAAATAAATCCAGCTAGGAATGCACTGAAATCACTATCTCGATCAGACATCTTTCACTCTCCTTTGGTTAATTATTTTTTCTTTGATAAACCGGAGATTTGTAACAATAGTTGAAATCCGGCAATGTATTCATTTAGCTTCATCACGGGTTCTACTAAATTGTCGCTAAGAAATGCAGTTGTTCCCTTCAATGTATTAACTGTTTCATTAGTTGAATCAAGAATGGGTTTTATCTCATTTTGAATTAGGTTGATCAGACGGGCAAGTTGAAGGATCAGAATGATCAGAGCTATTCCCAAAAGCAAGAACTCAAACCCCATGAAGATGATGAAAATATCTCGAATCACAGGGGTTTTCTCTGCATTGGTGAGCATCCAATAGGTTGAAAAGATGATCGCACCGAGAATGAGTATCCCTCCAAAAATCAGGATTGCCATGACCTTTTTGGGGCTCGCGCTCGGAGGGGGGAGTTCTGTCTCGGTTTCCGTGGTTTGAGAAAATTGTGGTGTGTGTTCGCTCATCATTAAAATTTTACCACAAAAGCCTTCTGATAATTGCAATACTATAGAAAGCCGTATTCTTTATTGAGCAGTCAATTTTTCGGGGATATGACATTTGTCACTTGCAATTTAAAGCGGATTAATATATATTGATTGTCATAATCTAACATATATTCCATTATTTATGTCAAAAATTGACATTACCGACAAAAAGATTGTGGATTTATTGATCAACGATGGGCGGTTAAGTTGTAGTGAAATCGCACGGCAATTGGGTATTTCAGAGCGCTCAGCACGCTATCGGTTAGATAAATTGCTAGAAAAGGGAATCATCCGAGTAAGAGCGGTTGTCGATCCAAAAAGCTTGGGTTTTGGCGTCGTAGCGGATGTCATGCTAGAGGTTGAATCGGATTGCATCCAGGAAGTAGCTAAAAAGATGACCGAATATAGTTGTGTGAGCTACGTGGCTTATGCGATTGGGGAGACGGATGTCAGTGTACAAATTATTGCCCGAAGCAATGAGGAAGTCTATCGGTTTGTAACCGAGGTGATCGGTAAAACGCCTGGGGTACGCAAAACAGTAACTTCCATTGTTCCATCGGTGCTGAAAGATGTTTATCAGTGGTCAATTCCCTTAGAGGTTTGTGAGACAAAGGAAATCTCGTGATGTAAACCCGACTCGAAAAAATTAAATCGGAGGGAATGAAATGCTCAATTTTTCAAAAAGCAAGGTGTTGCAGGAACGAGCTTTTCGTTACCTGCCTTTGGGGGTTAATTCTAACTTTCGCTATTGGGGTGAAGGAATTACCCCTTACATGGCTAAAGCGCAGGGTTGCTACTTATGGGATGTAGATGGGAATCAATATATTGACTATCGTCTAGGGTTTGGCCCAATCATTTTGGGTCACTCGTATCCTGAAGTGGATGAATTCGTAAAAGATGAAATAACCCGTGGAACAATGGCGGCCATGACCATCGAGTTGGAAATCGAAGTCGCCGAGATGATGGTTGGAATGTGTCCGGCTGTGGAGATGGTGCGTTTTGCTTGCTCTGGTACAGAGGCAACCATGCATGCTATCCGCGTTGCGCGTGCCTATACCGGCCGGGACATGATCTTGAAGTTTGAGGGGATGTACCATGGATTTCAGGACTATACCCTTTGGTCAACCTACAGCCCTGCTGAAGTCTATGGAAATCGTCATAGTCCTATTCCAATCCCAGCAAGCTCGGGCATCCCAAGGGCGATCAGTCAGCTCATCCTGACCGCTCCATTTAATGATTTTGAAATCTTTGATCAATTAATGCGCAGCTATGGTGAACAGATCGCCGCAGTCATTGTTGAGCCCTGCATGGGAAACTGTGCGGCGATTGAGCCCTTGCCTGGCTTTTTACACCATATTCGTCGACGTTGTGATGAGTATGGTTGTTTGATGATCTTGGATGAGGTGAAAACGGGCTTTCGCATTGCCAACGGCGGAGCGCAAGAGTATTACGGTATCAAACCCGATCTGGCAACCTATGCAAAGGCGTTAGCCAATGGTTATCCGTTGGCTGCCTTTGGGGGAAAGAAAGAAATAATGTCGATTATTGGACGAGGTGTGGCGCAGGGAGGCACTTTCAATAATAACAAATGTGGGGTTGCAGCCGCCTATGCTACCCTGAAGGCATTGAAAGAGAAACCCATCTTAAAAGAGATTGAAAAGAGAGGCAAAAGGCTAAAGCGAGGCTTGCAAGAGATTTTCGAAAGCCAAGGGATTGCGTTTTCTGTAAATGGTTATGGGGCGATGTTCTCTTTTGCAATTGGGGCAGATAAAATAACCGATCAGCGCAGTTTTAAAGAAAGCGATCAAGAATATTACTTGCGTCTGATAGAAGCTGCGATTGAACGAGGGGTGATGCCTGACCACGATCCGCGCGAGCCATGGTTTCTTTGCTATTCTCATACTGATGAGGTCATTGATCGCACCCTGGAAATCATGGAAGAAGTCATTAAAACCACTCGATAAAATTTTTCTCAAATTGGAGGAAGTGTGAACACTACATTGTCTGAAGCAGAGACCATCATCTCGAAAAATCGGGAATACACCTTTTTTTCTTGGTCTGTACAAAATGCCGTTAAGCCCATCCCGATTGTACGGGGGGAGGGCGTTTATTTCTGGGATGCGGACGGAAAACGATATTTAGACTTTTCCTCTCAACTCATGAATTTGAATATTGGCCATCAGCATCCAAAAGTCATCGAGGCGATTAAGGAACAAGCGGAGACTCTCTGTTTTGCTCATCCAGGTCTTGCAACCAAACCGCGCGGTGAGTTGGGAGAAAAGATTGCCGAAGTGACTCCTGGCGATCTCAAGAAGACTTTTTTCTGCCTTGGTGGTGCAGAAGCCAATGAAAATGCGATCAAGATCGCACGTCATTACACCGGCAGGCAAAAAATTCTGTCCCGATATCGAGCCTATCACGGGGCTACGCATGGGGCGATAACATTAACCGGTGACCCACGTCGCTTGGCTGCTGAACCCGGCATCCCAGGGGTAATTCATTTCCTAGACCCCCACTGTTATCGCTGTCCATTTGGTTGGACACGGGAGACTTGTCATCGCGAGTGCATTACCCATGTTGAAGAAATTATCCAATATGAAGGGCCAGAACATATCGCAGCCATCATCATGGAAGGTGTTACGGGGAGTAACGGCTTGATTGTTCCTCCGGATGATTACTGGCCTCGGATTCGCGAAATCTGTGATCGATATGGTATCTTGTTGATTTCTGACGAGGTTATGAGCGGGTGGGGGAGAACCGGAAGGTGGTTTGCGGTGGATAACTGGAATGTTGTACCGGATATCATCACCAGCGCTAAAGGGGTGACTTCTGGCTATGTGCCTTTGGGTGTTGTGGTTGTCCGCCAAAAAATCGCCGATTTCTTTGAGGATAAAATGCTTTGGTGTGGCTTAACGTATAGTGGACACCCCCTGGCTTGCGCAGCTGGACTGGCGACGATTAAGGTTTATCAAGAGGAACACTTGATCGAGAATGCTTTTGAGCTTGGGAAGTATTTAGGTACTCAGCTTGAGGAAATCAAATCGCATTATCCATTGGTCGGCGATGTCCGATATATTGGTTTGTTCTCAACCATCGAACTTGTTGAAGATCGCAGGACGAAAAAGCCATTAGCCATTCCCTTGATGCAAAAGATTAGCGGTGAACTACGCCGGCGGGGATTATTTACCTACACAATGGCTTCGAATATGGGATCGATGATCTTTGTGATCCCACCGTTGGTCATCAACAAAGAACAATTAGATGAGGGATTGACAATTATCCATGAGGTATTAGAAAGTGCAACTTAGAGAACATAGCGAAAAGGAGATTTTGCATGGTCGTCCAGGTACGTAATTACATTGATGGCGAATGGAGAGCTTCACAGGCAACCGAGGTGTGGGGCGTTTTTAACCCAGCCACGGCAGAGAAATTGGGTGAAGTGCCGTTATCTCCTCCGCAGGAAGTCGATGAAGCTGCCCGAGCGGCCCAAAATGCGTTGAAAGTTTGGAGAGAAACTCCGGCTGGTGATCGTATTCAATGCCTCTTTAAGCTGAAAAATTTGCTTGAAGAGCACTTTGAAGAACTTTCCCGAACGATTACCATGGAGTGCGGCAAGACGATTGTTGAAGCGCGTGGAGAGATGCGCCGGGCGATCGAAAATGTCGAAGTTGCCAGCGGCATACCCTCATTGATTCAGGGAGCCTTTTCAGAAGATATTGCGCCTGGGATAGATGAATACTTCATTCGCCAGCCGGTAGGTGTGGTGGCGATAATTTGTCCGTTTAATTTTCCGGGGATGATTCCTTTCTGGTTTATGCCCTATGCTCTCGCCTGTGGGAACACGGTCATCGTTAAGCCATCGGAAAAAGTGCCCC
>FWPU01006922.1_pt1 | contig 21750 bp, 18 predicted proteins | sample 2228361 | NCBI WGS metagenome assembly FWPU01 (sample SAMEA103939777, study PRJEB20133) | metagenome
CTCCGGTGCAAACCTCTTCGGTCTCGCCATGGCTCCTCCCTTTCCAAGAAAAGGAGCCTCCGGGAAACCCGGGGCGGTTCACCTTTCGATGGAGTCGGACGCGGAAGAGATGCACCGAGTGTCATGCGCGAGAGAACAGCTCGTAAACCGGGACTCGGCACTTGACCGGCGGGAGCTCTTCGTTCTACGGAACGTGGGTCGATGTGGGTCGCCGCGCCTCCTAAAGCCTCCACGCTGCTGGTCCGATACGTCGCGGCGGAGCCTCAGCGGCTGCCATCTTTTCTCGGCTCGGCCGTGCACGGCGCGTTCGGGCATGCGCTCAAACGGATCGCGTGCGTGCGTCCGAGACGAGCGACCTGCTCCGGATGTCCCGACGCGCTTGACTGCGGGTACGCGGAGCTGTTCGAGTCGAGATCTTCAGAATCCGTGCGCCGCTCGCTCCGTGGCGTTCAGGAGCAGGCTCCCCGGCCCGTGGCGGTCGCGCCCGACGGCCCGTGGCCGCGGTTTACCGCGCCGGGCAACCTCGTCGACGAAGGCGCGGAAGTTTGCGTGCGAGTCGTCCTGATCGGACGCGCTGTGGAGTTTCACCGTTCGCTCGCGGTCCGGGCTCTCGAGGACGTTGCCGATCTGGGACTCGGCATCACGCGTACCGAGGGGCGATGGCGGCGCGCGCGTCTCTCGCCGTCGGTGGCGATCGAGAACGACGACGACGAGCTCGTCTCGGCGAGTCCGAGGGAGGAGGTGAACGAAGCGAGCTTGACGTTCGTCTCGCCGCTTCGGATCAAGTCGGGAGGAACCTTGCTGTCCCGGCTCTCGGCGGAGGCGCTCTTGACGGCCCTCGCTCGACGGGTCAATGCGCTTTCGATCCTGTACGGCGCGGGGACGCCTTGCGTCGACGAGGACACGATCGCTGCTCAGGCCGAAGGCATCCGTGTCGCAGACGACCGAACCCGTGTCGTGTCGGTCACGCGCTGGTCGGAACGCCAGCGCCGGAGGATGACCTGGCCCGGGATCGTCGGGGCGCTTCGTCTCCGCGGACGAACTCTCGGCGACGTGTGGCCCCTGCTTCGCCTCGGCGAACGCGTTCAGGTCGGGAAGGGGACAACGGTGGGATTCGGGCGGTACGTCGTCGGTTTCGCGAGCGGATGGACCGCGGAGCCCGCCCTCGATCTCGCGAGACAACCGTTGACTCTGCCCCACCCTAAGGGTGGTCCATCGTGAGCGCGCAGCATAGCCACACCGGAGCCCGGGCGAACTTTCGGAAAGCCAAAGTAGCTGCCTGGATTCACGACCCCGGCGAGAAGGCCATCATTTTGATGCGCACGGAGCTGGGCCACGAGCGCTCTCCCGTCATCCGTCAGATGTGTGAGCGCCTGTTCAGCTCACGGCAAGGGCTGCCGTCCCCCCTACGGGAAGCCGTGCTCGTCGCGGACCACTGGGCGTCCGCCGCAGATCGGCCCGCCCTGCCCATCCCGGACGGTACCCCGTCCTTCTGGTCGAGAGTTCAGTTTGCGGAGCGACCGAAGCTGGTCCATCCGCTCGCGGGGAAGCCCTACGACATCTCTCCGTTCGCCGACGACCCGGTCGCGGCGCCCGAGCGGGTTTCCGAGCTGGCGGCACGGCGCTACCTCGATCTCGTCAGGGACGACGGAGGGACCGTCGACTGGCGTGCGACGTTTCTGCGGCTGTGGCGGGGCACGCCGGAGCCGCTGCCGGAGTGGGGAGCGTTGTGGCGGCTCCTGCCGGCCGACTCGCGGTTTCCCGATCACTCGATCTGGGACCACCTCCGGGTTTGCTCGGCGCTGGCCGGCGCGCAGGTCGCGGGGTCCGTCGCAGTTCTCTCGGTGTCCATCGGTCCGGTGCAGACGTTCATCGCGCAGGCACGTTCGACGAGCGATCTCTGGGCGGGCTCCCACCTGCTCTCGTCGATCGCATGTGAGGCGATGTGCACGGTGGCGGAGCGGTACGGGCCGGACAGCGTTCTCTTCCCGTCGCTCTTCAACGTGGCCGCCGTCGATCGCTGGTACTCGAACCAGGGGATCTTCGACGCGACGACTCTGGGCGACGAACGATGCCGGGAGCTACGCCGCCCAACGGATTCGAGCCCCCTCTTCGTGGCGGCCCTGCCGAACCGCTTCTTGTGCTTGATTCCTGCGGGCGAGGTCGAGGAGACGGCTGCGGCCGTGACGACCCGGGTGCGGGACTGGGTGGTCCGCCGTGCGCGCGAAGCGTGGGAGTCCATCTGCGAGGCGGCGAAGGTGCAATCCTCCTCCGAATGCGTCGGGCAAATCGATGCTCAGGTGTCGGGCTTCCCGGAGGTGCGCTGGGCCGCGGTGGAGTGGCCCTCGTCGGGGTCCGCGGGCGAGCTCGCGGAGTCGGCAGGAGTGCGGAAGCTGAGACAGATTCTCGACCGGCTCACGGGGGGCGTGAACGGCGAGGGCTCGTTCTTCGGCTCCAGCGGTTGGCGGCTCTTGTCGCGCGAATCGTTCGTCGGTGGCGCGCGGTTCTTCGCGCCAAGCCCGGGCGTTCTGTATCCGGCGGTCCACGACTCGGTGGAGCGCGCCCACGCGGCAGTCAAGGGGCTCACGCCGTTTGATCAGCTCGTCCAGGTCGGTGACCGATGCTCACTGTGCGGCGAGCGCGAGTGTCTCGGCAGCGTGCGAAACGACCAGCCCGAGCGAAGCTCCGTCCGTGAGACGTGGGACACGGTTGCCCGCGAGCGGCCGGCATGGGCGCGAGCCGGAGAGCGGCTCTGCGCGGTCTGTACGCTCAAGCGGATGTGGCCGGAGCTCTTCGTCCGCGAGCTCGGCGACGAGGCGGGTGAGCGACCGCAGCGCTACGTCGTCTCGACGCACGCGATGGCCTTGAGCCCAAGCCTCGAGCGTCTCCTCGACGACGCGATCGACGAGCGGAAGATCGACGCGCTGATCGATGCGTGCGGCGAAGGGCTCAAGGATGTCGCGGGTGTCGCGCTTCCAAGGCGGCTTGCGATTCGCCTCAGCGAGGCACCGAGCCGCCGCAGGTCCCTCGTGCGGCAGCTCCCGGCATTTCTCGACGTCCTGCGTGAATCCGACGAGCCGAGCGACGCGCGCCTTCTGCAGCGTGTGGAGAAAGCCTTCGCTGATGCGATCGGTGCCCGACCCGAAACGTATTACGCGATGCTGCGAATGGACGGCGACCGGATGGGCGCGTGGCTCTCGGGTGGCGAGACCGAGGCCGGACGTCCGACCTACGGCGACCTCTGGCATCCCGACGTCTACGCCGCAGTGACTCGTGAGTTCGCAAATGATCCGACGTTGCGCGAGTACCTCGGCTCGCAAGCGCCCCCGTCGCCGAGCTATCACGCGGCGCTGTCGAGCGCCCTCAACGACCTGTCGACATACCTCGTGCCGCTCGTCGTCGAGCAGCTCTACCGCGGGAAGGTGATCTACGCGGGCGGCGACGACGTGCTCGCCATGGTGCCCGTCGCGGACCTCCTGGAGGTCATGCTGACGCTCCGGGCAGTCTACGGGGGAATCGTCCCGCCTGATGCGACCGACTACTTTCCGCTGCGCGATGGCCGCGGAACGACGGTACACGTCCGCGACGATCACGTTCTCGTCGAAAGATCCGGCAGGCGGACGCTCTATCGCACGCTCGGGCGGCGAGCGACGGCCTCCATGGGCGCCGTCGTCGCTCACTTTACGATGCCGCTCGGGTCCGTCGTGCGCGAGGCGCAGTTGGCGGAGAGCCGCGCCAAGGAGGGCGGCCGAAACGCGTTTTCGCTCACGCTTGCAAAGCGCAGCGGGGGGAGCACGGTCCTGACGTTGCCGTTCGATTTCGGCCAAGCGTCGCATGTGGACCAGCCGTCGGAGACGCCGCTCGGTGTCCTGCTCCGCCTCACGAGGCTGCTGCGCGAGGACGTCTCCCGCCGGGCGGCGTACACCATTCAGGCGTGGCTCCGGGGGTTACCTGCTGGCCCGGCTGCGCACCTCTCGCCGCGCGACTACGAATCGTTGCTCCGGGAGAACCTCGCGTATCAGCTCCAGCGCCAGGCTGCGCCGGGACGCGGCGCAGCGATCGAGGCGATTGCAGAGGAGCTGGCGCGGGTCACGTGTCGGCTTGCAGCGCGCGGCAAGGGCTCCGCCCCCGAGCTGCTCGCGGCGCTGCTCGGCCACGCCGAGTTCCTGGCACGCGAGCAACGCGGCCTGCGACCGCGGGACTGAAGCACGAGCATGGAGTTTCTTCGCATAGAGCCCGTCGACACGGTCTTTCTGAGAGGCAACCGAAGCTTCGCGGCTTCGCGCCACGCCGACGCGGTGATGCCTCCGTGGCCGTCGCTATTCGCCGGCGCCTTGCGAAGCCGGATTCTCGCGGATCACGACGCGATCCGTCGCTTCTCCGAATCACGGCTCGACGGGCGGGTCGGCGAGGTGGTCGGGCGCGGGCCGGATGCACCGGGAACCTTTCGCGTCGCGGGATGGGCTTTGATGCTCGAAAGAGAGGGCTCGACCCGCCTCGTGCTCCCACCGCCAGCCGACCTGGTCGTCACGAGCGACGCCCCCGGCGAGCGCCGGGCGGTGCATCGTCTTTCGCCGGTACCCACTGCGGAGCTCGACGTTGCATTGGGGCTGCCGCACGAGCTGGGAGCACTGGCCGTGCTCCGTACACCCGGACGTGGGAAGCCCGAAACCGCCTGGTGGGTGAGCGAGCAGGGATGGATCGCCTGGGCCCGCGGTGAAGCGCCCACCATCGACGCGCTGGTTGCGAAGGGGGCTCTCTGGGCAACCGAGACGCGCCTCGGGATCGCGCTGGACGAGCGCGCGCGAACGGCTCGCGAGGGCATGATCTACACGAGCGAGACGGTGAGTCTCGCGCCCGGAGTCGCGTTCCTGGTCGCGGTGGAAGGCGCGGACGGCGTGCTTCCGTCGGACGGCCTGCTGCGCTTTGGCGGCGACGGGCGGGCGGCGAGCGTCTCCAGGGCGACGCTTCCGATCGAATGCGCCACACCGTGGACGTATCGCCCGAGCGGCGACCGGTTCGTGATCGTGCTCGCGACGCCGGGGATCTTCCCCGATGGATGGCTTCCCCCGTACGTCGTGCGCCGCGCGGATGGAAGCCTGGGCATCGAACGACCCGAGCTCCGAGCTCGCCTGGTCGCGGCACTCGTGCCGCGCCCGGGTGTCGCGAGCGGCTGGGACCTGGCGGCGTCACCGCCCCGGCCGAAGGCGGCGCTGCGCTATGCACCGGCGGGCTCGCTCTACTTTTTCGAGCGCGAAGCTGGCGACGTCGCGCGGTTGGATTCGATCGTCAACGACGCCGCAGCGGCGCTACCCCCGGATCTTCCGCATCGCCGAGAGTACGAGCGACGGCGAAGCGAGGGATGGGGCACAGCGTTCTTCGGAGACTGGAAGACCGACGCCGACCGACCATGAGGACCGGAGGATGTTCGAGAAGAGAAGCTTGATGTTCCTGTACGCGGTGAGCCCCGTGCACATGGGGGCGGGCACGGCGCTCGGCGCGATCGACAATCCGATCCAGCGGGAGCGGCACACGCAGCACCCGATGGCGGCGGGAAGCGGGTTGAAGGGCGCCCTGCGCGACGTCGCACGGGAGTCGTGGCGCAATGGCGAATTCGGTGCGACCGGCGGCGATGTCTCGCTCGTCTTCGGCCCTGCGACCGACGAGGACCCTTCGGAGTTCGCTGGGGCCCTTTCGATCGGCGACGGACAGATCGTTCTGTTCCCGGTCCGGAGCCTGAGACGCTCGTTCGTCTACACCACGTCACCTACCGCGCTCGGGCGTCTCGCGCGCCTCGCTCATCTGGCAGGTGTCACGTCGAGCCCGCTGCTCAAATCGGCGCTTCCTTCGCCGGAGAAGAACGAAGCTTGTCTCGTGAACGAGGGGCTCTTGTCCAACAAGAGGCTCGTGCTCGAAACCTTCGCCTTCGAACCCAAGATCACGAAAGAGCTGCAGCCGATCCTCGATTGGCTCTCCAGCGTGGCCCTTCCGGGCGATGGGGCGCAGTACTTCCGCGACAAGCTCAAGACCGACACCGTCGTCTTGCACGACGATCGCTTCAATTACTTCGCCCGCAACGCGACGGTCGTCGAGCCGCACGTGCGCATCGACGATGCCACGGGGACGGCCGACGACGGCGGGCTGTTCTACACGGAGAACCTTCCACCCGAAAGCCTGCTCGTCTCCCTCGTCATGGCGTCACACGTACGAAAGAAAGACGTGATGCGCTCGGCAGCGGAGGTCATCGAGCAAGTCAAGAAGACGTTCGATGCCCGGGTGATTCAGATCGGGGGCGACGCGACCACGGGCCGAGGGCAGGTCATGGTCTCCTTCGTTGCGGAAGGTGCATGATGCCTGCCGGTGATCGTAGCCTCGAACAAGAGCGAGCCGAGTTCGCCTGGAAGGCCGTGGGCGAGAGTCCGAGCGATGCGTTCAAGAACCTGGCGAGCGGCGCGCCCGCGCTCATCATGTCGAACGGGCTCATGCAGGTGCTCGCGTTCTACCGCGAGAAGAAGACGGAGCACCACGAGCGATTGCTCCGCGCGCTCATCGAATGGCTGTCTCGCAAGGAGCTCGGCGTGCCTAACGGCGACTATGAGACGGTCATGAAGGCGCTCCACCAGGGCGACAGCGACCGCTACTTCCGTTGTACCGAGGAGGCGCTGGAGCTGCTGCGCTGGATCCGACAGTTCGCCAAGGCACGAGGAGCGACGGGGGCTCGCTCGACATGAGCGTGGCGGCACCGAAGTATCTCGGCGAGGATTTCAGCGAAGCACCACCGGGCCACCGGTTTCGCCTCTATTTCAGCGGGTGGAAGACTCCTCTTCGAACGAAGAGCGACGATGCCCGGCGGCGTGCCCTCGAGCTGCCGATCGGGCCGGATGTGAATGCCCTCCTCGAGGCCCTTTGCCGCCGAACTGAGTCTCTCGCTCGGCGGCATGAAGCGGTGGAGTCGATCCACGCTGAGTCGCGCTCACCGCTGCTCACCGGCCTCGGGATGGAACATCCAATCGAGAATGGATTCGCCTTTCTCGATCCGTACGGGCTGCCCTATCTCCCGGGCGCATCGATCAAAGGTGTGATCCGCCGGGCGGCGGAGGAACTCGTCTTGTTCCAGGAAGGGTCGAAGTGGTCGCTCGTCGAGCTCTGGTGGCTGTTTGGCTTCGACGCCACGAGCGCCTGCTTTGGGGAGGACGATCGCGACACGCCCGACTACGTGAAGAAGGAAAGGCAGCGTTGGAGGGAAGCCTACGAGGCCGCCGTCGAACGCTGCGACCAGCCAAGCCTCTATCGCTACCTTGCTCTCGCACTCGGTGAGCACCATCGCGATCGCGTACGCGCCGACGCGCGCGCCGTGGCGCGTGCCTTAGTACGGGACAAGGCGCTTCGCGAGTCGGTTCGTACGCGGGGAATCATATCCTGGTGGGACAGCTTCCCGCGGTTCCCGGAGAGCCATCGCAGGATGCGGATCGACATCGTCAACCCGCACCACCGTGCCTACTTCGAGAGAGGGCGGCCGCCATCGGACGATGAGGATCCGCGTCCGAACTTCCTCCTTGCGATCCCACCGAAGGTCACGTGGACCTTCTACGCAGAGCTCACGAGGATCGAAGGTGGCCCCGCATCTGCGGAGATCGACTGGCGCGCGCGGGTCTCGGAGGCGTTCGATTGGGCCGCCCGTGTTCTCGGCTTCGGCGCGAAGACGGCGGTCGGCTACGGGCGGCTCGAGCGCCTCGACGCTGTCGAACGACGTCGCTGACGAGGACGACACGGTCATGCAGGAGCAAGTCATCGATGTTCTGACGACGGTGCCGGCGTTCCTCGGCGCTGCCGACCAGTCGGCAGAATGGCGGACCCCGGCGTTCAAGGCGTTGCTCCGCGAGTGGTGGCGTGTCCGGATGTCACGCAGCTACGGGTATGACCACGAGAAGCTGCGGGAAGCGGAAGGCGTGATCTTCGGCCACGCTGCCCTGCGTGCCGGCCGCCGGACGTGGGCGTGCCGAAGCCGCGTCGTTCTCACGCTGGACGAGTGGCGGCCCGGTCGTCTCGAGAGCTGGACGCGCGATAGCTCGTTTCCGCATCCAGTTGAGAAGCGCCAGGTTCAGTCTCAGCTTTACCTCGCATACGGGCCGCTCAACTACGATCCGAACCAGGGCGAAACCGTCTTGAAGAGAAACCGGGCGATCGACGAGCGCGAGGTCAACCACCTGCGCATCTGGTGTCCAGACGACTTTCGCGCCACGCTCGACGAGATACTCCACCTGGCACACTTGCTCGGCGCGGTGGGCGGACGCTCTCGGAACGGCTGGGGCTCGATCCAACTCGCTCGCGAGGGGTCCTTGCTTCCGGGATTCGGGTCGAACGAGGCGTGGAAGCTGCTCGACGCGATGGGCAGGCCTCTTCGCGAGTGCCTCAGGCTTCCCTTCGCCCACGCGCTGGGCGAGGACGCTTCGGGGCGCATGCTGCTCTGGAGGACTAGGCGGGCGACAGGGTCCTGGCAGGAGGCGATCAAGTCGCTCGCCGAAGCCAAGGTGGATTACCGGACCAAGCTCAGGCTGCGCAGCGGTGAGTTCTCGGAGCGCCATCTCCTGGGACTGCCCGTGCCGAAGAAGGATCGTTCAAAGGAAAAAGTGCGCCTGGGAAGTCAGCTCCGCTTCAAGGTAGTGCGAACGCGCCACGGCTACCATGGGATCGCGTTCCACCTGCCCTGCGGCGTGCCGCCGAGCCTGGAAAGCGGCTGGAGCGTCGATCGTCAAGCTGAAGTATGGGAGAAGGTCCATCGCGTGCTGGATGAGAAGCTCGTGCGCATCGAAAAGGGCGATTCACAGCTTCTCGGCTCCGAGCGGCTCGCGGATCTTCCACGCCCCGCAGCACCCAGCGTGCGGCGCGACGAACCGCCCAAGCCGCGTCACCCGGGGCGTGCGTCGGAGCGACGCAGGGATGCCCACGACGCGCGCACGCCGCCCGTCCGACGCGAGCTCGCGGCGGAGGGGGTGCGACACGGACAGCGCATCCGCGTCGTTGTGCGCGCGAGGACCGACGGGAAGCCAGGCTGGCAGGCCGAGCACCAAGGAAAGCGATATACGCTCACCGTGACTGGCCCGGTCGAATGGCAGGACGGGGATCAAGTGGAGGTGGGGGTCATCGTCACGGCTATGGGCAAGATCGAATTTCGCTGGACGCCCCCAGCCAGCCCGCGCGGCGGGCCGCAACGACGCCGCTGAATCGAGACGACCGTCGCGTGCACTTACCAACCGACGGCTACTCCGCCGGTAGGCTCAAGCGCGGGCTGGGATAGTCCCGGAAAGCGACGAATGAGAATTCGGCCGTTCGGATGGTCCGGTCACCCTCGACGATCTCCTCCGCGACGCGCTCCGTCGTCGACGTGACGACCCGAATACCTTCCACTTGGAGCATCGTCACCAACGCGTAGACGAGGGAATGCTCCCCCATCACGTGGACCACCGCCGGTTCGAGCTCCAGCGTTCGGGTGACGAGCTCTCGCGCGCGCCGTACGACCTGGTCGGTTCTCAGGTTCGGCTCGACGAGCAATGGCGGGCCGTCGAGGTCGACGACCTCGCCCCCATCGACGAGGCGGCGCGCTGCCTCGAGCTGGCGCTCCGACCAGGTGGCGACCGGATGATTCGAGATGTTGACGAATCGCTTGGGTCGCACGCCCGGCACGCCCTTCACGAGCGGCTCTACAAGTGGCTCAACCTCGGCGATCGTCTCGCGAAGAGCGCGTCGAAGTCTCTGGGCGCTCGCCGGCTGGTTGTTGAAGCCGCCGTGCAGCACGTCGTTCCGCCGTTGTGCGATCCCGCTCCACTGCTGTGCCCACGAAGCACCCCAGTTGAGACGCTTCTCCATTTCGTCTCGTTGCCTGCGGAAGTTCTCGCGCCCTGGTTGCTCGAGGTCCTTCGCCTCGACCTGCATCAACGTGTAGGCCGTCACCATCGTCTCGCGCAGGGTCGCGGCGAGCTCTGCGGGACGCTGCAGTCTGTCGTAGAGGCGCGCCAGCGCGAGCGCCGCTTGGACGCCCTCGACGCTCACGACACTCTCCGCTCGCACGGCTTCGGCCCACTCGCACAGCCTGTCTAGCTGCGGGCCGAGCGGTGGAATGTGCTCGCTGACGAGGTCCCGAGCCGCTCGGCAGGCCTCGACAAGCATCCGGCTGTCGTCGCGCAGCAACTGCGGGATGCGAATCGTGGCCAGGTCGTCGGCGAACTGCCGTGCCGCCTGAGCCAGCCTGTCCAGTGGCGCCGTCTCTCTTCGCTCTTGCGGGGGCCGGGCTCGAGTGAATGCGCGGGTCATTGCCTCCACGTCGTCCGCACGGCCGAAGCGCATCAGAGCGTCGATAGCGGCGTTCCAACGCAACACCTCGAGGAAGAGGGTCAGGTCCCACAGCGGCTCGACCTTCTGGCCGTCAACGAGCTTCGCCGCCTCGTACGCCCCGTACAGAACTCGAATGTTCGGCGCCGTTGCGCCGTCGCCTTCGCTGGTCTCACGACGCGTCTCGGATTGCGCGAAGGCGACTGCAGACATCGCGAAGAGCGGCTGGGTGCGAAATCCGTGGGTGATGTCGACGACGACGTCCGTGGCCTGAGGAAGCGACATCTGTTCGCCCTTGCGGTGCCCGGTTGCTCTCGTGACGAAAACGGGCGCGGGGCGCACGGCCTTCTCGACGCGGTCGAAGATGCGCCACAGATCGCTCGAGTTGTCCCCGATAGGGAGCTCGATGAAGCCCACCGGAAGATCGGCAAGCCCGGCGTCCTCGAGATAGCGCTCGTATCGGGAACGCTCGTGACTGGAAGGAGTATCAAACCAGAGCTTGCGCGCTTCGTCTGTCGCGAGCAGCACGATACTGAACCCGTCATCGGGTTCTAGCTGCTCGCGAAGCCCCTCGACGATGCCTACCGTGACCAGCGGTGACTGCCGGGATCGGACTCCGTCGAGCTCGTAGACGCACGGCTCGTACAAGGGATCCGCGTCCTTCCTGCCTATCCCGAGGAAGCTTACGATCCTGATCGAGCGATTACGTTCCGTCATTGCCAAAGTGTGTAGTCGCACGACCCTGCAAGGACAAGCGCTCGCGCTCTCCGGCTGGGAAAAAGCAGCCTGGCTCGAAATGAGCCCGATCGGACTGCTGCTCGGCTAGCGGCATCTGGTGCCTAGCGGTAGTTTCCACCGCCGATGCGCAAGCGAGGACGGGATCGCTTCTTCAAGAACGCCGACTTCGAGTTCCTGACGGACCTCGCCCTCGGCGCCACGTACCACCGCGGCGCCGACGTCGGCGAGTGCCTTTCGGCGGCGGCGCGCATCGAGGACGGCGACTTCGAGTCCTGGTACGTCGAGTGGAAGGCGACCGGGGATCGGGTCGCGGACGTCGCGCGCGCCTGCGAGCGCGAGGGGCACGAGGTCTCGGCGCGCGAGGCGTGGCTGCGTGCCGCGACCTACTACGACACCGCGACGTTCTTTCTCGACTCCACGAGCGACCCGGAGCGCTTCAAGCCCACCTGGGAGCTGCACCGCGACGCGTGGGACGGGTTTGCGCGCAACTTCGACCCGCCGATCGAGCGCGTCGCGATCCCGTACGAGGACACGACGCTCGAGGGCTACTTCTTCCGGGTGGATGCGAGCGGCAAGCGGCGCCCGCTGCTCATCCTCAACAACGGCTCCGACGGCCCGGTCTCGGCGATGTGGCTGCAGGGCGCGGCCGGTGGTCTCGCGCGCGGCTACAACTGCCTCGCCTTCGATGGGCCGGGGCAGGGCGCGGCGCTCTGGCGCCAGAACCTCTTCTTCCGGCCCGACTGGGAGGCGGTGATCACCCAGGTCGTCGATTTTGCGCTTAAATTCGACGAGGTCGACGGCGAGCGCATCGCGCTCCTCGGCGTGAGCCAGGCGGGCTACTGGGTGCCGCGCGCGGTCGCGTTCGAGCGCCGGATCGCGGCGGCCGTCGTTGACCCCGGCGTCTGGGACGTGGGCACCTCCTGGCGCGCGCACCTGCCGAAGTCGATGCAGAAGCTGCTCGACGCGGGCGAGCGCGACAAGTTCAACCGCAGCATGAACTGGGGCATGCGCTTCTCGCGCTCGATGCGCGGCACGCTCGCCTTCCGGATGCGTCCCTACGGGCTCGAGACGCCCTATGACGTCTATCGGGCGCTCCGCGCGTACACGCTCGACGGCGTCGCCGAGCGGATCGAGTGCCCGATCCTGATCACCGATCCGGACAACGAGCAGTTCTGGCCCGGCGAGTCGCAGCGCCTCTACGACGCGGTCGCCACGCCTGCGGAGCGAAAGAAGCTCGTTCGCTTCACCGTCGAGGAAGGCGCCGACTCGCACTGCGAGCCGCGCGCCCTCGGCTTGCGCGACCAGCGCATCTTCGACTGGCTCGACTCGATCCTGCGCTGAGCTCGACGCAAGGGCAGAGCGCTCGCGCGGCGCGCGCCGACCTCACGCGCTTGAAAGCCGCCCCAGGGCGCGAGTACCCTCCGCGCCCGTGTCCGCCGCGATCCCATCCATCGTGCTCGCCGTCGCCTGGCTGCTGGCGATCGTCGGCGCGACCGCCCCGGGCGCGGGGCCGGACACGCCGTTCGCCGAGGCGGCGCTGCGCTGGGTCCTGAACGTCGCGGTGGGCTGGACGGGCGTGGTCGCGGGCCTCATGCACACGGTGTTCGCGCGCCGCACCGCGGCGATGATCGGCTGGCAGACGAGCGGCTTCCAGTACGAGGTCGGCTTCGCGAACCTCGGCGTCGGGCTCGCGGGCATCTACGCGAGCGGTTGCGACGCCCCCGAGGCGTGGGTCGCGGCCTCGATCCCGGCCTGCGTCTTCCTGCTGCTCGCCGCCGTCAATCACCTGCGCGAGGCGATCGCCGAGCGCAACTACGCTCCGGGCAACACGGTGATCCTGCTGAGCGACGTTGGCACGCCGGTCTCGCTGCTGGTGCTGCTCTTCGCGACCGGCGCCATCTGAGGTCGGCGCGCGGCCGGGCGTCGAGCCTTCAGATGACCATCTGCTCCTCCGCCGCCGCGAAGCGCGGATGCAGCTCCGGGATGTGCTCGCGCAGCACCCAGGACCGCTTCTGCCTCTCGAAGACGAAGTGCCCGACCCGCATGTTGGAGAACAGCACCTGCGGGTAGATCGTGTCGTAGAGGTCCGTCGAGAAGTAGATGCGCGGCTTGAGCGGCTCGTGCATCAGGGTCATGAGCGCCGCGTACACGCCGATCGCGACCTGGGTGCAGGTCGCGTTGGTGCCGACCACGGCGCTGTTCGAGAGGCTGTGCAGGTAGTAGACCCGGCGCTCGGGATATTCGAGGCAGACGCCGATCGTGTCGCTTCCCGTCAGCGGAATGCTGGTATTGTCGCCGACCTCCAGATCGCTGATCTTGAGGTCGCCCGTCTCGCGCCACTTCCGGACCAGATAGGCCATCGTCCGGGGGTGGATCGCGTAGAGGTACTTGGAGGAGGCGCGCAGCGCGCGGCCGAGCTTCACGTTCTCCTCGTGCAGCACGAGGAAGCCGCGCGGGTACGAGGGCAGGGGCAGGACCGGTCGCATGACCGGCTCCATGTCCTCGCGGTGCGAGAGGGCGTTCGTCCGGAACATCTTGAGCTCGCCGTCGACGACCATCCCGGTCGGCTCCCAGGCGGTCTCGGTGAGGAACTCCTGCCGCGACCAGGTGATGAGCGGACGCCAGCCATCCACCGCCATCGAGGTGTCGTACTCGAAGTGGATGATCTCGCGGGGCCTGCCGTAGCGCCGGACTCCGTGCCACACCCAGATGTTCACGGCGCCCGGGTTCATGCCGGAGCTCAGGATGTGCGGCGCGCGGCGCGGCGCCTCGCGCGTGGGATGGACCTCGGCGAGCATCTCGGGCACGCGACGGTTCGCGTCGTTGAGCGCCGTGTTGACGTACGAGACGCCCGCCGCGTCCGTCGCGGCGAGGACCGGCAGCGTGTCCATGTCGGTGACGTCGAGGACGACGTCGATCTCGTAGCGCCGCAGGACCTCGCGGTACGTCCCGTCGTCCGGCCAGCGCAGCCGGAGGCGGACGAACTCGTACTGCAGGCGGCCGTGCTCGAGGAAGGGATCCCTGAGAAGCCGCGGGCTCTGGTCGAGGAGGACGAGGCGTCCGTACTGAGAGCGCCGTCCTCCCAGCCGGCGAAGGAAGGCCTGGGCCACGTGCCCGGATGCGCCCAAGACCAGCAGATTCGGTCGCCTTCCTGCAACCTTGCCCGGCCGGTCTCCGTCCCACCCGAAGCCCGGCCAGTAGGGGCTGCGGACGTCGTCAGTCCCCGCCATGGCTCACCTCCTCTCTGGTGACCTTTCACACGCGCTCTCCCTCTCGCCGAGCCTCCTTTCAGCGAGGAGTCCGCGGCGGAATCAAGAGATCCCGGTAGCTCGGTGTGCCGGCCGTCGCCGGCCCCGGGCGCCGAAGGCCCGGCGCGCCCTACACGTTACGCGACGACGGCGCGTGTGGCGAAAGCACGGCGCGCGCGTCGATTCTCCGGCGATCGCCGTAGCCTGGCGCGCCCGCTACACGCGAGACAGGAGGTGACGTGATGGTCGAGCTTCCCCTCGTCGGCGGGTGCCAGTGCGGCGCGCTGCGCTACGAGATCCGCCGAGCGCCGCTCATGGTCTACAACTGCCACTGCACCAACTGTCAGCGGATCGGCGGCGGCGCCTTCTCGACGCCGGTGACCGTGCTCGAAGACGGCTTCGCCTTCACGCGCGGCGAGCCGCGCACCTTCGAGTGGACCTCGGATGCCGGCACGCGGCGCTTCGGCTGGTTCTGCGCCGATTGTGGCTGCCGCATCGCGCACGGTGCGATCCCGTCCTCGGGCGTGCTCAGCGTCCGCAGCGGGACGCTGGACGATCCCTCGTGGGTCGAGCCGGTCGGCGACATCTGGACGCGCAGCGCGCGGCCCTGGGCGCTGTGGGGCGACCGGCTCCGGACCGAGAAGCAGCCGACGGACTACGCACCGTTCCTCGAGCGCTTCCAGAGTCAGGGTCGGTTCGCGTCGTGATCGAGGACGAGCGCGGCCGCGCGGCCGGCGCTCGAGGCCGGCGCCTAGCGCTTGCGCAGCGCCCGTGCCGCCTCGGCGCGCATGCGTTGCATCGCATGCGTCTCTTGATCCGCGTAGCGCTCCTCACGCCACGGGTCGCCGTTCATGTGGTAGCCGTTCCGCTCCCAGAAGCCCGGCGGGTTCACGTCGAGGAGCTCGAGCGCGCGGAGCCACTTGGCGCTCTTCCAGAAGTAGAGCTTCGGGATCACCATCCGCATCGGCCCGCCGTGGTCCGGCTCGAGGTCGCGGCCGTCGTGCTTGAGGGCCAGCACGACGTCGTCGTCGAGCAAATCGGCGAGCGTGGTGTTGGTGGTGTAGCCGCCGTCCGCGTGCTGCAGGACGTACTTCGCCTCCGGCAGCGGCTTGACCAGGTCGAAGATCGCCCGCAGCGACACGCCCTCCCACTCGTTGTCGAGGCGCGACCACGTGGTGACGCAGTGGATATCGGACGTGACGCGCACGCGCGGTAGCGCGAGGAACTCCTGCCAGGTCCACGTCATCTCCCGCTCGACGAGGCCGAAGCAGCGGAAGGTCCAGGTCGCGGGGTCGAAGCGCGGCGTCGGACCGTAGGTCAGGACCGGCCACCTGTCGGTGAGCGTCTGGCCGGGCGGGACGCGGTGCGCGAGCGCGGGTGGAGTCGGCTTCATGGCTCCCGAGAGGATACACGGTCGGGGCGCGCGAGACACAGGTGCCCGCCGGGCGCCGAGCGATCGGCTTGCAGGACGCCGGCGCGCTGCGCCATGAGCGCGTCGTGCAAGCGACTCGCGGCCTCGCGTGGGGCGCCGCCCTGCTCGTCGCGGCGCTGGCCGCGCTGCCGACCGTGCTTAGCGCGGCTCGCTCCGAGCTCCTGTTCCCGGATGCGGTCGAGTTCCTCGCGATCGCGAACGCGTGGGTCCATGGAGCGGGCGTTCTCGCCGGCTACGCGCTCATTCACGCGCTGATGCTGCTCACGACCGGGCTCGCGCCGTACGAGGGCTACGGCTTCATGATGGAGATGCTGTCCGACTTCTCGCCGCGGAGCTACCGGAAGGAGTACGTCGGCGCGGCGACGTTCGTCTGGCGCCACCTGGACGCGGTGCTCGGGCTGATCGGGCGGAACGCCGAAGGCCTCGCGCGGTGTCTCTTCGCGTTACCACGCTACAGCTACGTCGGCTGGGTCGCGCTGCCTGGATCGGTCTACTGCGTCCTCTTTCCCCGCGGCGACGCCGAGCGCGCCGGCCGGCTGCGCCTCGCCGGGCTCGCGACCTGCTCTTCGCGGCGCTCGTGCGCCGCTTCGCTGAGCGCGACCGAGCGGCGCGCCGTCCGCCCGCCGTGGCCGCGGCATCGGGCGCGCTCGCCTTCGTCCCGCTTGCCGCCGTCGTCGTGCAGGCTTGGCTGCTAGGTGGAGTCGCGGTGCTCCGCGGCGCCGTGCCGGAATGGCGCGCCTTCTTGAGCAACGCTCCGTTGCGCGAATCCGCCTCGACCACCGAGCTTCTCCAGCTCTGCCGCTGGATGCGCCGCGGGACGCTCGTCGCAACCGAGGACCCGTGGTCGGTGCACCTCCTGTGCGGCAACCCGGCGATCACGCTGCCCCGCGATCTGAACTGCTCGCCGCAGCTCCAGCAGAAGGTTCTCGCCAATGAGCGACCCTCCTACGTCGTCGGCGTTCGGGGCGATGCGCCGCAGCGGGCGTGGGTCGCGCGCTCGCCGCTCCTGAAGCGCGTTGCCGCGAGTGGGCGCTTCACGCTCTACGAGGTGCGCTCGGAGGGGCCTCGTCGGGCAGTCTGGCGCGGTCCGCCACCGCTTCGTTGCGCCGGACGCGGGGCGGAGTGCCTGCGGATGGTCCGGCGCGAGTCGCCCTGACAGGTCCGCCCGGACCCGGTGCCTGCCTTGCAGCGGAACGTCGGCGATCCGTGATAAGAGGAGGCGCGATGGCCGGCGTCACGATCCGTCCCCTGCGCCCAGCCGAGCTCGACGAGGCCGACCGCATCTTCCGGCTCGCCTTCGGCACCTTCATCGGCCTCCCCGACCCGAGCACGTTCGCAGGCGACTCGGACTTCGTGCGGACCCGCTTCGCGGCGGTGCCCGACGCGGCGCTCGCCGCGGAGATCGACGGCGAGCTCGTCGGCACGAACTTCGCGCTCCGGCGCGGAAGCCTCGCCTTCTTCGGCCCGCTCTCGGTGCGCCCCGAGCGGCAGAACCTTGGCATCGCCCAGGAGCTGCTCGCGGCGACGATGGACGTCTTCGCCCGCTGGGGCGTCGAGCACGCCGGGCTCTTCACCTTCCCGGGCAGCCCGAAGCACCTCGCGCTCTACCAGAAGTTCGGTTTCTGGCCGGGCCACCTGATGGCGATCATGAGCGCGCCGGCCGCAGCCGGCGCACCGGCCGCCGGCACGGCGCTGCTCTCCGAGCTCGCGCCGGACGAGCGCGCCGCGGCGCTCGACGGCTGCCGGGCGATCGCGGGCGCGCTGCAGCACGGCCTCGACCCGACGGCGGAGATCGAGGCGATCGGTCGCCTCGGGCTCGGGGACGTGGTTTTTGAGCGCGACGGCGGCGAGGTGCAGGCCTTCGCGCTCTGCCACTGCGGCCCACGCACCGAGGCGACGAGCGGCGTGTGCTTTGCGAAGTTCGGGATGGTGCGGCGGGAGGCGGGCGCGCCCGCGTTCGAGCGCCTCCTCGACGGCTGCGCCGCGCTCGCCGCACGGCGCGCGCTCCACACCCTGCAGGTCGGCGTGAGCACGGCGAGCCGCGCCGCGTACCGGCGCCTCATCGCGCGAGGCTTGCGGACCGAGCTCCTGGGCGTCGAGATGCACCGCCCCGAAGGGCCGGCCTACCACCTGCCCGACGCGTTCGTGCTCGACGACTGGCGCTGAAGCCTACGCCGCGACGATGCCCGACTGCGGCGCGGCGGCGCTTCCGCAGCGCGCCGTGAAGTGGAAGCGGCTTCCCCGCCCGGGCTCGCTCTCGACCCAGATCCGACCGTCCATGAGCCGCACGAGCCGCGAGCAGATCGCGAGCCCGAGCCCGGCGCCGTCGGTGCGCTCGCTGCGCGCCGCGTCGCCCTGCACGAAGGCGTCGAAGATCTCGCGCTGCTGTCCGGGCGCCACCCCGACGCCCGTGTCGGTGACCGAGAAGGAGAGGTAGGTCGCGTCCGCCGGTCCCGGCGCGCGCGCGACGTGGACCGACACCGAGCCCTCGCGCGTGAACTTGATCGCGTTCGCCACCAGGTTGGTGAGCACCTGAGCGAGCCGCTCGGGGTCACAGCGCACGGTCTCGGGCACGTTGCCGTCGACGTCCCAGAAGAACTCGAGGCGCCTGTCGTGCGCGAGCGCGACGAAGGGCTCGAGCGTCTCGTCGAGCCAGGTGCGCAGCTCGAGCTCGCGCGGCTCGAGCTCGAGCTTTCCCGCCTCGATCCTCGCGAAGGCGAGGATGTCGTTCACCAGCACCAGAAGCGAGTCCGCGGCGCGGCGGGCGCGCTGCAGGTAGCGCCGCTGCTCGTCGCCGAGCTCCGAATCGAGCACCAGATCGGTCATGCCGAAGATCACGTTCATCGGCGTGCGGATCTCGTGGCTCATGTTGGCGAGGAACTCGCTCTTCGTGCGGCTCGCCTCCTCGGCCAGCTCCTTGAGCTGCGCGAGCTTGATCTCGCGCTCGCGCAGCGCGCACGTGAGCGCGAAGTCGGAGCGCAGGTAGCGCTCGAGCAGCGCCGAGCCGAGCACCCCGAGGCCCATGACGATCAACGGGTAGACGATGAGGACCGCGTCGGGCCCCGCCCGCTGGAGCCCGCCCGGGAGCCCGAAGACCTCGCCGCTCACGAGGACAGTCGCGATGTAGGTCGTGACCGGCAGGAGGCAGGCGAGGGCCTGGGCCCGCCAGCCCCAGGGGAGGATCACCACGCTCGTCGAGCAGAGCGCGGTGAGGATCAGCAGCGAGCGATCCGCCGACGCACCCGTGAGCCAGTGGTAGAGGTTCGCCCCGACCCCGGCGACGCCGACCGCGATCACGGCGAGCGTCGTCGCCCACTGCTCGCGCCAGCGGATCACGATGATCATCGCGCCGGCGAGAACCAGGAAGAGGGCGTCGGTCGCGAGCAGCACGCCGCGCCGCTCGGGGAAGTAGATCCACTCGAAAGCGGCGCCGAGAAACGCGCAGCCGAGGTAGATCGCGATCGCCAGCGGAACCCGCTCCGCGACCCGTCGACCCCACTGGACGCGAAACGCCATCTGCAGTGTGCCATCGCCCGCAGTGGGATCGGGGAGGCTCATGGTTGCATCGTCCATATGCGCGACGCGCTCGCTCGTGCAAGAACCAAAGTTTTTATCTGCCCTGCACAAGAAAGCGGCACGCGCGTCGGTCGAGGCTCGGTCGGGGCGTGGCGATCTTCGCTCCGCCCGGTATGATCCCGCGGGCGGACGGCACGGAGGGATCCCCAGCATGGCTATCGCGAAGATCGGCTCGGTCGACCTCTACTACGAGGAGCACGGCAGCGGCGACCCGCTCCTGCTCATCATGGGCCTCGCGGCGGACTCGCAGGCGTGGATGTTCCAGCTCCCGGACTTCGCGCAGCGCTACCGGACCGTGATCTTCGACAACCGCGGCGTCGGCCGGAGCTCGAAGCCCGCCGGCAGCTACACGATTCACGAGATGGCGGACGAGACCGCGGGCCTGCTCGACGCCCTCTCGATCCCCCGGGCGCACGTGGTCGGGGTGTCGATGGGCGGCATGATCGCGCAGGAGCTGGCGCTGCGACACCCCGAGCGGGTGCGGGGCCTCGTCCTCGCCTGCACGTACCCGGAGCCCGACACCGACGTCGAGGAGCGGCGGCGGCTCTCGGTGTCGCAGTTCGGCGGCACGGTCGACGCGGAGGGCAACATCCACGTCGACGTGAGCGCGATCAACCCGCTGCTCTTCGTGCAGCAGCTCCTGCCGACGGTCTTCAGCCAGTCGTTCATCGAGCGCGAGCTGCCGAAGCTCATGCAGATCTTCAACGGCGCCCTGCAGTGGGGCTTCTCGATGGAGGCGATCCTCGGCCAGGTGGCGGCGGTGATGGGCCACAGGTGCACGGACCGCCTGCACATGATCAAGAGCCCGACCCTGGTGATCACCGGCGACGCGGACAGGCTCGTGCCGCCGGTCAACTCGGAGATCCTGGCGCGCGAGATCCCCAACGCGAAGCTGGTCAAGGTCCCCGGCGGAAGCCACGGCTTCAACTTCGAGATGCCCGAGGTCTTCAACCGCGAGGTGCTGTCCTTCCTCGAGACGGTACGCGACTGACCCCGGCGGCCGGAGCGTCACCCGCGCGCTCGACCCGGTGGATGAAGAAGTCCTCCCCCGGGCGGACGAGCGACGCGTACGGCTGCGCCTGGAAGAGGCCGGCCGGCGCGCGCGGCTCGAGGAGGAGCGGCAGGAGGCGGCGCGCCGGCTGGGCGAGCGGCACCCAGAGCGTGCCCGCCGGCAGGACGAGCCGCTCGCTCCGCGGGCGGACCTCGTACTCGACGTAGCCCCAGCCGTGGCGCCCCGAAACCGGTCGCGCGGCGACGATCCGCCGTACGGTGACGCGCGCCGTGGCGGGCGCGGCGAGCCGCTCGTAGGCGACGGCGTGGCGGTCGAGCACGACGGCGATCGCGTCGGTGTGCTCGGTCACCACGTAGGCGAACGGCACGGCGACCGGCTCGCTCGCTTCGAGGCGCGTGTGGCGGGGGAAGTCGATCGTCTCGAGGAAGCCGTCGCTCCGGCGCCGGAGCGGGACCGAGATGCGCGGCGCGCCGGGCTCCTCGGCCCAGCGGGCGGCGAGCGTCACGGGCCTCGTGTCGTCGCGCCACGCCGCGCGCGCGGCGGCCGTCACCCGGGCGATCGTCTCGCGGTGCGCCGCCGCGACCACGAGGATCGCGCGCAGCGAGACGAGCTGCTTGTCGACCCGCGCGCGGAGGTTGCGTGGCGTCGGGTAGTCGTCCCCCGGCGGGTCGAGGCGGTTCTCGACGAGGAAGGCGGCGACGCCCGCCATGCCGGCCGCGTTGCGCAGGTTTCGCACCGTGGCGCCGCCGTGCGTGATCGGCTGCGCGACGTCGGTGATCTCGCCGAAGTAGTGCTGTGCCCGGAGCCCGCGCTCGCGCACCGCGGCGATCGTCTCGGGAAGCAGCGTTGCGAGCAGCGATGAAAGCCCCGGGTCGAGGTTCGGGTTGTTCGCCGTCTCGATCTGCGCCTCGAAGTCGGTCAGGTAGCCCTGCGCGCCGAGCGTCTTCTTCTTGAGCAGCGCCGACTCGTGCAGGTCGACGAGCACGTCGGGCTGCCAGCGGCGGAGCGCGCCCGCCACGGCGCGCGCTTCCGGCTCGGAGAGCGTGACGTAGTTGGTGCTCAGGTTGACGCCGTTCGCGTTCACCCGCCGGTGGGCGTCGCGGCCGTCCGGGTTGCCGTCCGGGACGAGGACGAAGCGCGCCCCGGCAAGGCCCTCGGGGAGCAGCGCACGTTCGGCGACGAGGTCGCGGGAGAAGGCGAGGATCGCCTCGCTGCCCGACGGCTCGGTGCCGTGCTGCGAGCCGACGACCAGGACGGTGAACGGGCGCCGCGCCTTGCCGCCGGCGTCGGACGCGTCGCCAGGCTCCGGCGCACCGCCGGGCTCGGCCGCGCCGCCTTCCGAGCCGCCGCCGGGCCCGGAGGCCCCGCCCGCTTCTCCCCCGTCGCCGGGCACGTCGACCACCAGCACGCGAATC
>FWPU01006923.1_pt1 | contig 21750 bp, 19 predicted proteins | sample 2228361 | NCBI WGS metagenome assembly FWPU01 (sample SAMEA103939777, study PRJEB20133) | metagenome
AACGTGTACACGGTTCTGGCTGGTCTCCTGATCAGCCAGGGGCGCGATCAGGAGACCGCGCCGAAACTTTTCGGATGGTTCCAAGAACGTGTACCCTCTCGTTCATCCGCCGGGAAGGCTGATCGCGCCAGCCAGGGCGAGTTGTACCTGACGGCGCTCATAAAATTCCCCGCCGTTCTTTGCAGCCGAGACCATTGACAATAATCTTCACATATGCTATAATTGTGAAAATAAGTTTCATCGCTTCTCCTTTTCTTCGCCTATGGACAACCAGACCAATCACGGGCGTGGCACGTTAGCGGCCATATCAGACGCTCTACCCAAGCTCAAAGGCTCGGCTCAGAAGGTGGCGCAGTTCATCGTCAACTCGCCGCGCGAGACGATCAATCTGACGATCACTGAGCTGGGAGTGCGCGCTGGCGTCAGCGAGGCGAGCATCGTCCGTTTCGCTCAGTCGTTGGGCTATGCAGGCTTTCAAGCCCTCAAGATCGCCCTGGCCGAAGACATGGTCTCCCCCATGTTGCTCGTCCATGAAGACGTGAAGCCGGACGATGACCTGGCCAGCGCCGTACGCAAGGCGATGACAGCGGGCATGCGCTCGCTGGAGGACACCCTGCGCATCCTGGAGATGCCCGTGCTGGAAGCTGCCATCCAGGCCCTGTGCAACGCGCGCCAGATCGAATTATTCGCCTCCGGCAACTCGGTCCCGCTGGCCATGGATCTCAATTTCCGCCTGACGAAGATCGGATTGCGCAGTCGCTTCTCGATCGACCCGACAATGCAGGAGATGTATGCCAGCCTGGCCTGCCCTGAAGATGTCGCTGTGGGCATTTCGCACACGGGAAGCTCTATAGACACCGTGCATGCCCTGGAACTGGCCAAACAGCGCGGGGCGCGCACGATCTGTATCACAAACCACTCCGACTCGCCTCTGACGCGTTACGGCGACTTCTGTCTGTTTACATCCACGCGGGTCAGTCACTTCCGTGAGGAAGAGATGGCATCTAACCTGGCGACGTTGGCGCTGACGGAAGCCCTTTACGTGGGAATCTGTGTACGGCGCGCCGACGCTTCGGCCCAGGCTGTCTCCAAAACGATGCGGGCAACCCAGCACCGCAAGTACTGAGTCAAAGAGCAGACATAGGAGGTGAGCCGCCGCCGAAGAAAGCCTATGCGGATTCAAGCAGAGGAATGCTGGTGATCTTGGCGGGATCGCCGTATCTCCTCATGCGTCGCTGCTCCATCATCCCATTTTTTGAATTCACCTACAGGAGGCAACCCCATGAACGCGCGAGGTCTCGGCCTGGTCCTGGCAGTGGTGATGCTCACCACGCTGGTAATCGGTTGTGCTCCGGTCGCGGCGCCGGCGGCGCCGGCAGCGCCAGCGGCTGCGCCTGCTGGCGAAGCCGTTACGCTTGAGTTCACGCAATGGTGGGAGCCGGAGCTTCCCAAGGGCGCCTTCCGAGCGTTGATGGATGAGTTTGAGGCGCAGAACCCCGGCATCAAGGTCGAGCTGATCAGCGGCCCCTACTCCACCACCAAGGAGCAGGTGGTGGCCAGCGCGGCAGCGGGAACCATGTCCGATGTCGTGGGGCTGGATGGCGCCTGGGTCAGCGACTTCGTCAAGCAAGGCTCTCTCGCCAGCCTGACCGATCTGATGAAGCAAGCTGGCTATGATGACAGCGCCCTGGCAGCCCAGATCCAACTCAACGGCGCCACCTACATGATCCCGGTCGTCAACTTCGTCTATCCCGTGTTCGTCAACCTCGACTTGATGGAGAAGGCGGGCATCGCCAATCCTCCTGCCACGCGCAGCGAATTTGCCGATGCAGCCAAGAAGTTGACGGACCCCGCGAACAACGTCTATGGCTGGGTGCTGCCATTGTCTCTGGAGCTGCCCAACGGCATTCAGAACGATGTGATGTCATGGGTCTGGGCCTCTGGCGGCAGTATGATGAAAGATGGCAAGCCGGACCTGACCAACGACGACGTGCGCAGCGCCATGGAATTCATCAAGAGCCTGTACGATGCAGGGGTGATCGCGCCGGGCGCCTTCTCGATGAAAGAGCCGGACAAGGTCACGGAATTCACCAACGGGCGCGTTGGCATGATGATCGACTCTCTGGCTCACATCAATATGATTCGCGAACAAACCCCGGACCTGAAGTTCGCGATCACCGCCTTGCCAGCGAAGGATGGCTACACCGGCAAGCGCGGCCTGCCATATGCCTCGTGGGGGATCGGGATCGCAGCCAACAGCAAACATCAGGCCGAAGCCTGGAAGCTGGTCGAATTCCTGATGAGCGCCGAGGTCAACTCCAGGCTGTCGTCCATCGCCAACGCCTTCCCTGGCAACGTGAACTCCGCTCCTGATTTCGTCAAGACCGACAAGCTATTTGCCGACGCCTTCGATGTCTTCAAGGCCGGCTATCTGGCCAACGAGTTCGTCGGTCTCCCGGTCGCTGAAGAGCTGATGCGCCTGTTCGACGAGCAGTTCCAACTCTACCTGGATGGCAGCCAGACCCTGGATGAATGCCTCACGAAGGCGCAGGCAGCCTGGATGGAGAAGTTCCAGTAGAGCTTTCATCTCCAAAGGCGCGTTCCGCCACAGTGAGATAGCTTGCTGCGGCGCGGAGGCTGCAGGGCGATATTGCCTTGCAGCCTCCGACTCAATCATAGAGGGCCAGTCCATGTCAAGCGTTATGAAGAAGCTCGTCCCCTATGTTTATCTGTCGCCGACGATCCTGCTGTTAGCCGTCTTGTCGGTCATTCCCATCGCGACGGTCTTGTATTATTCCTTGATGAGCAATGTCATCATGGAGAAAAATCCGGTTTTCGTAGGAATCGCCAATTACGTACAAATCATCAAAGACGCTGTATTTCAGCGAGCTTTCGCGAACACGATGTACTTCACGGTGATGAGCGTTATTTTTCACCTGATTTTGGGCCTGTCATTCGCTCTGCTCCTGAATAGCAAGCTGCTCGGTCCGACGGCCAAGGCTCTTTTCCGAGTCGTCTACGTTTTGCCCTGGGTGTTCACCGCCACGATCATTGCCATCTTGTGGCGGCTGATGCTTAACCCCAACGGGATCGTCAATTACTTCCTGAATTCGCTAGGCCTTGCCAGCGGCCCTATCGAGTGGCTGAGTTCCAAACAGCTTGCGTTGCACGCCGTTACTTTCATCAACATCTGGGCTGGCTATCCTTTCTATATGGTCAGCCTGCTGGCAGGCTTGCAAGGGATCTCCAGCGAGCTCTATGAGGCTGGCACTATCGACGGCGCCAGCAGCCGTCAGCTTTTCCGCTACATCACGATCCCACAATTGAAGCCGATCATCATCAGCCTGGCCATGCTGGACTTTATCTGGACCATGCATCAATTCACGTTGATCTGGATGACTACAGGCGGCGGGCCGATTCACGTTACGGAGATGCTGAGCACCTTCACGTATAAACAAGCGTTTACTTCCTACAAGTTCTCGCACGCGTCGGCCAGCGCCTTCATTGTTCTGCTCTTGTCAGCGTTCGTCGCCCTGTTCTATGTGAAACGCCAGAGGGCCAGCGATGAATAATCTGATTACGAAACCCGTCAAAACAGCCGCCACCAAAAGCTTGCTGATCCTCGCCCTGCTGGCCGGCGCTGTCTATGCCGGCTTTCCCGTGGTTTGGATGATCGCGTCCTCGTTTAAGCCCAATTCGGAGATCTTCGCTTATCCGCCGCGCCTGATCACCGAATCGTTTTCGTTTAACGCCTATCGGGCCGTTATTTCCGATCCACAGAAAGTGCGCTTCTTCTTCAATAGCTACCTGGTCTCTGGGTTGGTCACGCTTTGTACGCTGGTTGTGGGGATTTTGGCAGGCTATAGCTTCAGCCGCTATCAATTCAGGTTCAAACAGCCTCTGAACATGATCATCATCAGCCTGCAGGCAGTACCGCCGATCACGCTGCTGATCCCTTACTTCGGCCTCATCGTTGCCCTCAAGCTGTACAACACGTACGCCGCCTTAATCCTGACCTATCTGGTTTTCACGCTTTCCTATGCCATCCTGATGATGACAGGCTATTTCAACACCCTGCCCAGGGAACTCGACGAGGCGGTGATGATTGACGGCGGGGGATCGGTCGTTGCACTGTGGCGCGTGCTCGTCCCCATCTCTCTGCCTGGCATCGTCGCCACCGGCGTCTACACTTTCATGCTGGCCTGGAACGAATTCCTGTTCGCCGTCACCTTGACGAAGACGATGGACATGCGCACAGTGCCCGTCGGGATTCAATTGCTGATGGGGCAGCATTCCTACGAGTGGAACCAGATGATGGCGATGAGCGCGCTGGGATGTCTGCCCGTCCTGATCCTCTACCTGTTCTTCCAGCGTTACTTTATCGCAGGGATGACCGCAGGCTCCGTCAAAGGATAACCATAATCATTCGGGAGGCCCCAGGATGCTAATGAACATGAAGGATTTGCTGTCAGTGGCCCACGCCCACAGGTTCGCCGTTCCGGCTTTTAACGTCAGCAGCAATATGCTGCTGAGGGGCGTGATGGAAGCTTCTGAAGAGAAGCAATCTCCACTGATCCTCGCGATTCATCCGGACGAGCTAAGTTTTGTTCGCCCCTCCTTTATGAAGGCGGTCATCGAGGAAGCGATCAAAGCTACGATCCCGGTCTGCGTCCATCTGGATCACGGCTCATCCATGGGACAGATCGTGCAGGCTATCCGGTGTGGGTTCACATCGGTCATGATGGATGCCTCCTCGTTGCCGCTTGCTGAAAACATCGCGATCTGCAAACAGGTTGCGGCGCTCGCTCACGCGGTCAACGTTTCGGTGGAAGGAGAGCTGGGCACCATTGGCACTACCGGCCCCGAGGCGGAAACCGGCGCGGAAGAGATTATTTACACCAACCCCGACGATGCCGTCGCCTTCGTTGAGGCCACTGGCGTGGACGCGCTGGCGGTCGCCATTGGGACCGCGCATGGGATTTATCCCAAAGACAGGACGCCCGAACTGAAATTGGACCTGCTCAAAGAGATTGCAGCAAGAGTAGATATTCCCCTCGTTCTCCATGGCGGCTCGGCCAATCCCGAAGACGAGATCGTCGCAGCCGTAAAGCTCGGCATCAATAAGATCAACATCTCTAGCGATATCAAGGAGGCTTTTTATCGAAAGTGCCGCGAGGTGCTGGCAGATCCACTTCTAAGGGAACCAAATTCGATTTATCCCCCCTGCATCGAGGCCATGAAAAAGGTGGCTATCCATAAAATTGACCTTTTCAGTGCATCCGGGAAAGCCGCCCTCTATCGCTACTGTCGTTCGTAATCAGGTTGTCCAGAGTCGACCACAGGGATCCCACGCGAACTATAACAGACAATCTCGCTTGCATGCACAGGAGAGCGAACGAACCTCATGAAAGCGAAAATTGCCTTGGGCTTCGGCAACAACATCGATTACGAGATCGTTTGGGATTCCTGTGTCATCGAAAACCTGATCAACCAATATGGCATTCGTGCTGATGAGATATCGGATAACAGGGACATCAGGCGCGAACGCGATCTGGTGATCTCGATCCTAAATTTCTTGAGATCGGGGAGCGGAGGAGAAAGATTTGTTGCGGATTCTGCCATCATCGAGCGTTTCGCACGGAATTTCGAAATAAAGTTCACGCTCGGCGGGACTTCTGTACGCGCAGCGGTTGCGATGCGCAAGCTAGGCTATGTTCCTGCGCTTCACCTCGTCACCATCAATGACCATGTTCGCAGACTCATCCCGCAGGATAGTCCTCGCGTCTGCAGCAATCCTCAAGATAGCCTATATCCACATTTGATCGTCCAATTTGGGAAGGGCGCGCTTGTGAGGGCTGGCGACATTGATATCTGCGCTAGCCGACCAAACCGAGTCATCTATCATCATGATGATGATAATATCGCCATGAGGATCAACGAAGGCTTCGCCGACATAATCACAGAGGCAAAGGTGCTGCTCGTCTCTGGATTCAACGCGATGCAGAGCAAGGAGCTCCTGATCAACAGGATGGAATCCGTTTTGAGGATCATGGAGAAACTACCCGAAGACGCGCTGGTCTATTACGAGGACGCCAGTTTCTATGATCCAGGCCTGAGCCGGCTGATTCATTCTATGCTGGCGAATAAGATCAGCATTTATGGACTTAATGAGGATGAGCTGCAATCTTATCTGGGAGGAAAACTAGACCTGCTGGACGCCTTTCAGATCAAGGAAGCGCTAGAAGCTCTACATAGACTGATTCCCGTCCCAATCCTTGTCGTACACTCGATGTATTGGGCGCTGGCCTATGGAGAAGATGCCATGCGCTTTGAAAACGCGCTCAAAGGCGGCGTGACGATGGCAACGACGCGTTTCCGCTATGGGGATGACTTTACCGTAGAAAACTATAGGGAAATCGCAAGCCTTCCTCCGAACCAGGAAGGCGCGAGATTATCCGATGCGCTGCAGAGACTGCTGGCCAGCAAGATATGCTGCGTGCCAGTTCCCCAGGTCGATCAGTCCAACGCGACGACGGTCGGGCTTGGCGATGCGTTCGTGGGCGGATTCCTGCCCGCGCTGCTCTAGCCCGGCAACTCACGCCTCCCGCCGCGCCAGGCCGACGCCGCCAACAGCAATCAACAACAGCCCGAGCGCCATCACCCCAGGCCCCCACCCCACCGCGACCGGCCGCCCATACACCCCAGCGAGCGCTGGCAGGATGCGCGCGAATTGCCAGAGGGGCGCGAGGGCCGCAACAAGGCTCAGCCCTGCCAGCAGATAACCGCCCCAGCCCAGCCGCCCACGCCCCACAACCGGCGACGCCAGGAAGGCTGCCAGACACACCAGGATGGCAATCACCTGGATGCGAAACTCAGGCAGGCGCAGCACCGGCGGCGACCAGGCCGGCGGCAACATGGCCAAAGCGACCGGCAAGGCCGCGAACCAGGCCAGCCACCGCAGCAACGACGGCCAGCCAAGGCCAGGACGCCACGCCAGCGCGCTCAGCGCCAGGCTGAGCGCGCACAAGGGCAGATAGAACCCCTCGCGGATCAGCGCGAGCTGCCCCTGGCGATAGGCGGACAGAAACTTGACGTACTCCGCCAGGTCCACCCCAGGGAGGACGAGGGCCGCCGCCCGGTGCGCCACCCACGGCCCCCAATATCCAGCCGCCGTCAACGCCAGCCCGGCCGCGATCCCCCAGCCTGGCCAGACATTCCTCCACCTCCAGCGATCGTTGCTCATGCTCACGCCATCGCCCGCCGATAGGCTGCCAGCAGCCGCCGGGCCGCCGCCTCCCACGTGTACGCGCGCGCCTGGACAGGCCCGGCCGTGCGTGTATAGGCGCGCCATTCCTCATCCTGAAGCAGCCGCGTCAACGCTTCCGCCAGCGCCGCCACGTCCTCCGCAGGCGTCCGCAGCGCGGCCGCGCCGACCACCTCCGGCAGCGAGGAGTTGTCGGCGACGACGGTGGGCACACCACAGGCCAGCGCCTCCAGCGGAGGGATGCCGAACCCCTCATACAGCGACGGAAACGCGAAGGCGTCGGCCAGCGTATACAGCGCTGGCAGATCCGCGTCGGGCACGAAACCAGGAAAATGGACCCAACCGCTGACGCCCGCGCGCTCCGGCTCGCGCAGGATGTCCTCATACAGCCACCCCGGCTCGCCGACGATCACCAGATGATGCGGCGGCGCCCAGCGACGGCGCATCAACGCGTATGCCTGGATCAGGCGGACGAAGTTCTTGCGCGGCTCCAGCTTGCCCAATCCCAGGATGAAACGCTGCGGCAACCCGTAGCGGATGCGCACACGCGTCAACCACGCCTCATCCGTCACGCGCGCGAACACAGGGTCGACGCCAGCCGGCACGACGCTGACCTTCTCCGGAGGCGCGCCCAACAGCTCGATCACGTCGCGACGCGTGCTCTCCGAATCGGCCAACACATGGCGCGCCCGCGCGACCGCCTGCGGGACCTCGGCGCTCAGAAACGCGCGCAGGCGCGCCTCCGCGCACTGCGGCACGCGCAGAAAAGAAAGATCGTGCACGGTGACGACGCCCGCCGCGCGCCGCAACGGCGGCAGCACATAGTCGGGCGAATGATAGAGATCGACGGGGCCGGTCAGCCACTCGACTGGCAACGGCAGATGCAGACGGTGCCAGACGCGAGTCAAGAGGCGTTCGGAGAAGGGCACGGCGCGCCACGCGAAATGCGTCGGCCAGGGACGCGGGCTGGGCCAACGCCCCAATACCAATAGCTCACACTGCAGCTCGCTCGCCTCGGGCAGGTCGGCCAGCGCGCCGATCAGGCCGCGCGTGTACCGTCCGATGCCAGCGCTCTGGCTGAGAGCCGGAGTGTAGTGGATAGCGACGCGCATGGTCTTATCACAGCCCGCGATAGGTCCACAGGCGATTGGCGCCGAAGTTCCAGAAGAGAACGACGCCAATGGCGATCACCTTCGCCAGGTTGTAGTTCCACGGGTCGGGGATCAGGGACTGGATCAGATGGTAGAGCGTCAACAAGACGACGTTGTTGATGGCCAGGCCCACCACGTTGACCAGCGCGAACTGAGGGAGCTGCTTCCAGATCGGCCGCTGGCGGCTCTCCGGGAACGTCCACAGACGGTTCCAGGTGAAATTGCTGATGACCGCCGCCGAAAAGGAGACGGAGTTGGCCGCGAGCAAACGCCAGCCCGCCAGCTTCACCAGCGTGTTGAGGATCGACAGGTCGACCACCATGCCGATGGCGCCGACCGTCGCAAAACGCAGGAAACGGCTGACTTCCTTGAGATTGACGATTCCCCGCAGCGGGGTGTTGTGCAACAGAGAGCGGACGACGAACAAGGTTCCTCGCTTCATGCCGAGAGATGAGGATCGCTGACAATGGCTGAACTGCCCATGAGCAGCGCCAGGATCAGGATCATGTGTTGGACATACAGATTGTCCACCAGATTGTGGACGCTCAAATGCGTCAAGGCGCCCAGGACGCCGATCGCCAGCGCGCGCGGCCAGCCCGCCCCTCGACGAATCCATTGCGCGACCCGCAGGAAGGCTGCCGCCCCCAACAGAAGATAAGCCATCAGGCCCACCAACCCCGTCTCCGCCGCGGCGTTCAGGTAATAGTTATGGGCGTGTCCCAGCGCCAGATACCAGCGCGGCAGCGCGTACGCCGGATACGCGGCGGCGTAATTGCCGATGCCTACTCCCAGCCAGGGATGGTCGCTGAACATCCCCCAGGCCGCCTGCCACTGCGCCAGCCGCTGCACGGTCGCGAAGTTGGCGTCGGTGATCTCGACCGCGCGCGGGTCGGTGAACGCAACATAGGACTCGGGCGATGCGAGGCGGTCGATCAACGCTGTTGCGACGGCGCCGCCGCGCCCACCAGCCAACAGCATGGCCGTGACGACGACGAGTCCCACGGCGATCGCGACCGTCGTCGCTCGCCGCCCCTGGGCCAGGACAAGCGCGACCAGCGCGGCGGCGGCCCCCATCCAGGCCCCGCGCGACCAGCTCGCGATCAGGCCAGCGTAGATCAAAGAGGCAACCGCCGCCAGCGCGACCGCGCTCGCCAGGGCAGCCCAGCGCCCCGCCTCCTTCCAGGTCGCCGCCACGCGCCAGGTTGCCCACCCTGCCAGGCTGAGCGCCACGGGCGCCAACAGCCCCAGGTACCCCCCGAAGGGATTCGGCTGCTGGAACGTGCCGTAGGCGCGCACGAAACGCCCCAGGACGATAAACTGGCTGGGGCCAATGGCGCGCACGAACTGCACCAGCCCGACGATGGCCTGCGCCGCCCCCGCCGCTAGGATCGCCCCGATCAGCCAGGGCGCTCGCCGCCGCGGCAACAAGGCGATCGTCGCCAGGTAAAGCAAGACCCCCTCTACCCACTTCACGCTCTCGATCAGCCCGTCGCGCAACGACCACGCTCCCAGCAGCGAGAACCCGTAGGCGCCCAGCAGCAACAGGATGGGCGTCCGCAACGGCGCGCGCGGGATCACGATCTGGCGCCGCGCGGCCCCCTGAGCCGCCCAGGCGCCCACCAACGCCGCCATCAGCAATTCGTTGATGTCCGCGGCGGCCCCGCCGAGCGGCAAGGGCGCCAGCGGGCCAAACGGCGCCGCCCAGGCGATCACGAGCAGGACCAACCAGGGATGCACCAGGATCGCCAGCCCGCCGGCAGCGGCCGCTGTCAGCAGGGCCGTCCAACGCAAGGGAGCCAGGGCCAGGGCCGCGGCCAACAGCAGAAGAACGCCAACCTTTGCCGTCCACCAGGCCGCGCCCTCCAGACCACCCCATCGCCGCCAGTGACCCTGGATCATGTCTCGCTTTCTATCGCTGGCGAACCCTGCGCCAGTCCCTCAGCGTACGGCCCCTCGCCACAAGCGCCTCAACCGACCGATCTGGCCGACCGTCTACAGTCAGCTTGCAGTATACCAGAGACGAGCATGCGCCCCCAAACTGGGTTCCCCTGTCCGATCGGAGTTTGGAAGCAAATCCTCCCTTTGTGAAGCCTCTTTCAGCTATGATATAATGAAGGACGCCAGACGAGTCCGATCGCCAGCGACTCAATGGCGGCATCCTTGCGCCGGCAGGAAGTGATGTCACAATCGCCGAAAATCCTCCTGGTGGATGACGAGCTAGATACCTTGCGCCTGGTGTGCCGCATCCTGCAGGCGGATGGGTACCAGGTCATCGAAGCGAAAGATGGCAAAGAGGCGATCGCGCTCTATGAGGAAGAACATCCCGACGTGATCCTGTTAGACATCATCATCCCCCATATTGACGGCGTGCGCGTCTTGCGCATAATCCGCGAGCGCGATCAACAGACCGGAATCATCATGGTCAGCGCCCTGAACTCGGAACGCCTCACCATCGACTGCATGCAAGCGGGAGCGGACGACTACGTCGTCAAGCCGTTCCAGCTCAGAGAGATCCGCAGCCGCATCAAGCAAGTCCTTGAGAAAAGCCTGTTGCGTCGCCACAACGCCGAGCTTCAAAAGCAACTGGACGAAGTGAACGCCAAGATGCATCTGATTGTGCAACACTATTTGCCAGAACAGGTAGCCGCCAGCCTGATCGACCACCCAGGCCCGCCCAGCCTGGGCGGCTCTCGTCAGGAAGTGACGATCCTCTTCGCCGACCTGCACTATTTCACGCACCTGGCCGAGACGTTGCCCCCCGATGAGCTGATCAACACCCTCAACCGCTATCTGTCCGCCGTCGCCGACGCCGTAGTCGCTCACCAGGGGACGTTGGACAAATTCATGGGCGACGGAGCGATGGTCCTCTTCAATGCGCCCATCCCGCAATCGGACCATGTTGCGCGCGCCGTGCGAACCGCGCTCGACATTCGCGCCGCAGTGCAGAGCCTGGCTCACTTCACCAGCCTGCCCCCTCTCTCGCTCAGCATCGGCATCCACACAGGCGAGGCTGTCGTCGGCAACATCGGCAGCAAACACCTGATGAACTACACCGCCGTCGGCGACGCTGTAGTCGTCGCCAAACGCCTCCAGGAGATCGCCGAAGGCTCCAGCATCTTCGTCAGTCAACAGGTCTACGACCACGTGCGCGAGATCGTAGCCGCCCGCGATATCGGCATCGTCAGCGTCAAGAACCGCAGCGAACCGGTGCGCGTTTACGAAGTGCTCCATGAATGCGCCTCGTGCGACGATTCCCCCGACATGCGAGAGGTTCCCTTACGATGAATCCAGACCCCCTGAGACGATGGTGCTGGTCGCTGGCAACCGTCTTCATCATGACGATGCTGGCGTGCGGGATCGCTTTCGCGCAGACGCCGACCCCCGAAGAGGTCAACGCCGTCGCTCGCGAGCTGTGGTGTCCTCTATGCGCTGGCGTTCGTCTGGACGTCTGCGAGCTGAAGGCATGCGAACAGATGCGCGAGGTGATCGCCCTCAAGCTGAGCGAAGGCGCCAGCAAGGAGGAGATCAAAGCTTATTTCCTGGAACAGTACGGCCCCCAGGTGATGGGCGAACCTCCTCGCAGCGGGTTCACCCTGTTGGCCTGGGTGCTCCCCTTCGTCGCGCTGGTCGGGGGAGGCGCCTGGCTTGTCCTGATGTTGCGTCGTTGGTCGCTGCGACGCCAGGCGTTGCCTTCCCTTCCCCCCACCCATCCTTCCCCCACGTCGGACCCCTACGCTCGTCGCCTGGAAGAGGAGCTGAAGCGCCTTGACTGATTCGATTCGATCCTCAGAAGGGCCTGCCGCCGCCGCTGGTCGGCGCAGCCCTGGCCTGCTTGTCTTGCTCGTCGTGGCCGTTGCCCTGCTCGCTCTGCTCGCTTACGGCCTGGCGCGCCAGGGGGTCAGCCAGCCCAAGAGCGGCCCTGCGCCGGACTTCACCCTTCAGCTCTTCGACGGCGGGCAGATCTCACTGGCCGAACTGCGCGGCCGCCCCGTCGTCATCAATTTCTGGGCCAGTTGGTGCGACCCTTGCAAAGATGAGGCGCCTCTGCTGGAGGCAGCGTGGCGTCAGTACAAAGACCAGGGGCTGATGATGATCGGCATCGACTATCTCGATCAGGAGCCGCAGGCCAAAGCCTATCTCGCCCAGTTCCAGGTGACCTACCCGAACGGCCCCGATCTGCAAAGCCGCATCGCGCGCCGCTATTTCATCCGCGGCGTGCCCGAGACCTTCTTCATCTCCCCCGACGGCCAGATTCGTAGCTTCAAGGAAGGGCCGTTCACCAGCGCGCAAGAACTAGACGCCCGCATCCAGGAGATCATGCCTTGACGCTCGCCCATTCGTTGACTCGCTGATTCGCTGATTCGCTCATTCGCCGACTCGCTGACTCGCCCATTCGTTGACTCGCCGATTCGCCGACTCGCTGATTCGCTGACTCGTTGACTCGCCCATTCGTTGACACGGAGGACCCTGTTCATGATTCCCGATATTGGCCTGATCGCTCTCATACTGGCCTTCATCCTCGCCCTGTTCGGCGCTGGCGTTTCCATCCTGGGAGCGCGCCGCGCGCAGCCAGCGTTGATCGCCAGCGGCCGCAATGCCGTCTATGTCGTCGGTGGACTGGTCACCATCGCCGCGCTGGCCCTGTGGTATGCGTTGCTGACCAGCGACTTCAGCGTGGAGTATGTGGCTGCTCACACCGAGCGCGCTCTCCCTACGTTCTATAAGTTCTCCAGCCTCTGGGGCGGCCAGGCTGGCTCCCTCCTGTTCTGGGCGTTCCTCCTCAGCCTCTACTCCGTGATCGCCGCCGCCCGCTTCGAGGGGCAACACCGGCGCCTGATGCCCTACGTCCACGCCACCCTGCTGATCATCAGCGCCTTCTTCCTGTCGTTGCTTCTCTTCTCAGCCAATCCCTTCAAACGGCTGGGGTTCCTGCCGCCCGACGGCTCCGGCCTCAACCCCCTCCTGCAGAACTACTGGATGGTCGTCCACCCCGTCGGCCTCTATCTCGGCTTCGTCGGTTTCGCCGTGCCTTTTGCCTTTGCGACCGCCGCCCTCGCCAGCGGTGAGCTGAGCAACACCTGGGTGCGCACGATCCGACGCTGGACCCTCGTCCCCTGGCTCTTCCTCTCGGTCGGCATCCTCATGGGATCCCAGTGGGCTTATGCCGAGCTGGGATGGGGCGGCTACTGGGCCTGGGACCCCGTGGAGAACGCCTCTTTCCTGCCCTGGCTCACCGGCACCGCCTTCCTGCACTCGATCGTCATCCAGGAGAAGCGCGGCATGTTCAAGATGTGGAACATGGCGCTCATCCTGCTGACGTTCGAGTTGACCTTGATCGGCACGTTCCTCACGCGCAGCGGCGTCATCGAATCGGTCCACGCCTTCGCCCTCTCGAACATCGGCCCCTTCTTCCTCGCCTTCATTACCGTCTCAACCCTGGGCTTCATCGTGCTCATGCGTGAGCGCCTGCCCCTCCTGCGCAGCGAGAACGAGCTGGATGGCATGCTCTCCCGCGAGGCCGGCTTCCTGGGCAACAATCTGCTCTTCCTCGTCATCATGTTCACCACCTTGCTGGGCACGCTGTTCCCGATCCTCACCGAGCTGGTCAGCAATACCAAGATCTCGGTCAGCGCCCCCTTCTTCAACAAGGTGAACGGCCCGCTCTTCCTCTTCCTCCTGATCCTGATGGGGGTTGGCCCCCTGTTGGGATGGCGCGTCTCGACGGCGGAGACCCTTCGCCGCCAGTTCACATGGCCCGCGCTGGCCACGCTCCTGGCGACCGCGCTGCTCGCCCTCGTGGGTGTGCGCCAGCCGCTGCCGCTCATCGGATTCGCTGTGTGCATCCTCATCCTCGCCACGATCGTCCAGGAGTTCGCGCGCGGGGCCAAAGCCCGCCGCCTGACCACCGGCGAAGGCTGGATGGCCGCCATCGCCAACCTCACCCGCCGCAACCAGCGGCGTTACGGCGGCTACATCGTCCACCTGGCGATCGTGTTGATGGCGATCGGCATCATCGGCAACACTTTCTACCAACTGGAAGGGCAGGCCAACCTGGCCGTGGGCGAGAGCCTGACCGTCGGGGAATACACGCTCACCTATCGCGGCCTCAACCAGCGCCTCGAGGGCAATCACCAGGCCATCTTCGCCGTCCTCGATGTCTATCGCAACGGCCGCTTCATCGGCGCGCTGCAGCCCCAACGCAATATCTACTTCAAGACCCCTGATCAGCCGACGAGCGAAGTCGGTATTCGCGCCGGCCTGCGCGAGGATGTGTACGCTGTGCTCGCAGGCTGGGACGAGGGCGGCGTCCGCGCGTCGTTCAAGGTCTACATCAATCCCTTGATGAGCTGGCTGTGGATCGGGGGTGTGGTGCTGCTGCTGGGAACACTGATCGCCATCTGGCCGCACGAGCGCCAGGCCGCTGCCGTCAGCGTGCGCGCGCCGGCGGGCGCCACGCGACGCGCGTGACCCCCTGGAATGGCCAGCCGCCCGCGACGCGTTCGCCAATCCGTCGCCTTCTATAACTGAGAGAGCCGCCCATGACCATCCTCATCGCTATCTGCATGGCCGCCGCCGCCGTCATCCTGGTCGCCTGGCCGCTGATCCAGGCCGCGCAGACGCGCGCGCCGCAGCCCCCCAGGCAAGACCAGGTCCTTGACGAGCTGCTGGCGCGCCGCGAGGCGGCCCTGACCGCGATCAAGGACCTGGAATTCGACTATCTGGTCGGCAAGGTCGAGGAGGCCGACTATCAGGCCTTCAACGCGCGCCTGCGCAGCGAGGCGATCGCCATCCTCAAGGCCATCGATCAACACACGGGGGTCGATTCCGGGGAGGCCAGCGCGCGGCTGGAACGGGAGATCGCCCGCAAGCGACGCAAGCGCGCGGCTCCTACGCCTGCTCCATCGCTCGAAGCCCAGGTCGAGGCCGAGATCGCCGCGCTGCGCCGCCAATCGGCCGCCCCAGGGGCACAGCCGGCCGCCGCGACGTGCGCCAGTTGCGGCGCCGCGCTGGACGCCGCCGATCGCTTCTGCCGCAACTGCGGCGCGCCCGTCCGCCCCCCTGATAGCGCCGTCTCAAGCCGGTCATGAGTCTCCTCGTCGAGCCTTGATGAGCTATGCTGCCGCGCAGAGAAACGCTGAGAGCGACTGAAAGAGACTCAGCGGTGAATCTCGCCATCAGCGCTCAAGGGGGAGCCCCCCTGAACACAGAGGGGCGATCAGGGATTGGCCGCCAGGCGGGAGACAACAGGGGATCAGGCCGCCCAGGAAGCGGAGGTTCAATATGTCTGGGGATAAGAGCCTATCCAAAAAACGGTTCTGGCTGGTCTCCTGACCAGCCAGGGGCACGATCAGGAGACCGCGCCGAAACTTTTCGGATAGGTTCTAACCAGGGGAATAAAAGCACATTGCCCCGGTTATTCACCGGGGCAACGGGAAGGGTCCCAAGTAACCTACTCGCTTGAACGTTTCTCTCAGGTTAGTTCATCAGCCCCCTCAGGGCTGACCCTCGCTGGTCAAGGATACTGCCCAGACCACGCTCGCTTGCGAACTTCACCCTGGAGGACGTCCTTGCTATTCAATTGCTTGGAACTCACTTCCGTTATTACTATAGCACGTTCACTGGCGGCTGTCAATAGGGATTAGCTTACAGTTACGTATCAGCCCCGTCGCCGCGATTCTCGCGAGCATTCCCACATTATCCCACAGGGCGATGTGGGATAATGTGGGAACGGGAGCTGGACGCGGCTTTCCGTCCGCGCCGGGGTTCTATTGTACAAGCCTCACACCAACATCTCATTCAGGAAGGGGAAATCAGCATGACCAACGGACTCAACGGAAAATGGGCCTTGATCCTGGGCGCCTCCAGCGGATTCGGCGCTGCGACAGCGCTCGAACTGGCGCGCGCAGGCATGAATATCTTCGGCGTCCACCTCGACCGACGGGCAACGCTCCCTAACGTCGAACGCATCATCGGCGAGATCACCGCCGCCGGCCGACGCGCTGTCTTCTTCAACCAGAACGCCGCCGACGCCGAGGCGCGCGCGAACGCGATCACCCAGATGCAGGCAGCGCTGCAGGAATCTGGCGCCAGCGCCATCCACCTGATGATGCACTCGCTCGCCTTCGGCAGCCTGATGCCGTTCATCGCCCCCTCCCCTAAGGAGGCGATCGGCCAGAAGCAGATGGAGATGACGTGCGATGTGATGGCGCACAGCCTGGTGTATTGGGTGCAAGACCTCTTCTGGCGTGGCCTGCTCACGCGCGGCAGCCGCATCTTCTCGATGACAAGCGCCGGCTCTTATCGCGCTTTTAAGACCTACGGCGCCGTGTCAGCAGCCAAGGCGGCGCTCGAGGCCCATACGCGCCAGCTCGCCCTGGAGTTAGGCCCCCACGGCATCCTGGTCAACTGCATCGAGGCCGGCGTCACCGACACCCCCGCCTTGCGCAAGATCCCCGGCCACGAGGAGATGGTCAGCGAGGCGACGCGGCGCAACCCGATGGGACGCCTGACGACTCCCGAGGACATCGCGCGCACGATCCGCGCCCTGGCCGACCCGGACATCGTCTGGATCACGGGCACGGTCATCCGCGTCGATGGCGGCGAGACGATCGCCGCCTGAGCACGCGGGCTTCAGAGCACGGGGGCGGCGCGCGCGGCCTGGACGATGACGGCGATCGCCAGTTCGGGAGGCACGCGCCAGGTGTCGATCATGAGGTGATAGTAGCGCGGGTTTTTCCAGTCAGCGCCGGCGAAGAAGCGCCGGAACCAGCCGCGGCGCTGCTCGTCCGCCTGCTGAATCACACGACGCGCCGCCTCCAGGTCGGCCAATCCCCGACGCGCCTGGATACGACGCGCGCGCACATCGAGGGGGGCGTAGAGATGGACATGCAGGGCAGAAGGGTGCTCCTGCAAGATGAGCTGCGCGCCGCGGCCGACGAAGACGATGTTGCCCCGCTCTGCCAGGGCGCGGATCGCCTCTGACATCTGAGCGACATAGCTCGCCTCGGTGAGCGGCGTCCCGCGCGCTTGTTGCCCCTTCGAGAACAACGCCTGCATATCGCGGCTGACCAGCGTCGGCCGCGATAGCAGCTTCTCCTCGGCCTGCGCGATCGCTTCCACCGGCAGCCCGGCCTGCCGCGCCATCTCCGCCAGCACCTCTTTGTCGACGCACTCCGCCCCCAACGCGCGCGCCACCTCCTCCGCAATGCGCGTCCCTTCCGAACCCAGCTCGCGTGAGATCGTCACAACCGGCATGATAGCCTCCTTCGACCCCGCCGCGGCGCTACGTCAGGGCGGCGATCACCTCCGCGGCGGCGTCATAGCGACCGAACGGCGGCATCAGATAGATTCCCTGCGCCCGCTCCCGCAGCGCGGCCAGCAATTCCTGAGCGATGCGCACCCCCTCGGCTGTGGGATCATCGGCATCTCGCAGGCGCGCCATCACTTCCTCAGGCACATGAATGCCCGGCGCCTCGTTGTGAAGATATTCGGCATGGCGCAGGTTGCGCAACGGCAGGATCCCCACCAGGACGGGGATCGGCGGCGGGCCGAAGCGCGCCCAAAAACGTTCGACGACGGCGACATCGAACACCGGCTGGGTCAGCGCGAAGTCGGCGCCCGCCTGGACTTTGCGCTGCAACACCTTCCACTCACGATCAGGATCGGCCGCGTCGAGGCTCAGCGCGACCCCGACGAAAAAGGCGGTGGGCTGGCCGATCGGCTCGCCTGCCTGGTCGACGCCGCGATTGAAGCGCTCTTTGATCAACTGCACCAGGCCCGAAGGGACCACATCATACGAATCGGTGGCCTGCGGGTAATCGCCGATGCTGGGGGGATCCCCCATGACGACAAACACGTTGCGCACGCCGAGGGCATGAGCGGCCAGCAGATCGCCTTGCACCCGCAACAGGTTGCGCCCGCGCGTGGGAAAATGGAGCACGGTCTCGACGCCGGCCTGCGTCTGGATCAGGTGCGCCATCGCCCAGGGACTCATGCGCATGCGCGCCATCGGGCTATCGGCAACATTAATGAAATTGGCCCCCGCCTGATGGAGGAGGCGAGCGCCGGCCAACACACGTTCAGGGTTGAACCCTTTGGGGGGATCGACCTCGACGGTGACGACGAACTGGCCAGCTTGCAGCCGGCGCGCCAGTTGGGTCGGCCCCACAGGCTGCGCGGCCAGAGGCGGCTCCGGCTCGACCAGCCACAGGGTCGGCTCCTCCCTGGGCGCAGCGGGGACGGCCGCCTCCGCTACAGGCAGCGCTCCCGCCAGCGCACGATCCATCGCCCGCCGCATGGCGCGGATATGGTCTGGCGTCGTGCCGCAACAGCCGCCGATGATGCTCACTCCTTGCTGCAGGAAGCGCACCGTATAGTCGGCCAGATACTCGGGCGAGGCCGGGTAGATCAGCCGCTGTTGGTGGTGTTGCGGCCAGCCCGCGTTGGGCTGCGCCAGCAGCGGCGTGTCCCCCGAGACAGTCAACATGCGTTCGATCATCGCGTGAACGCCGGCCGGCCCGGTGCTGCAGTTCACGCCGATGACATCCACCTGCAGTTCTTGCAAGAGCGCCACCACCTCGATCGGCCCATGCCCAACGGGCGTACGCCCCTCGGCCGTCAACGTGGCCGAGGCGATGAGAGGCAGATCGCTCACCTCGCGCGCCGCCAGCACCGCCTCGCGTAACTCGTTGAGGGCGCTGAACGTCTCCAGGATGATCAGATCGACGCCAGCCTCGACCAGCGCGGTGATCTGCTCGCGGAAGGCAAGACGCGCTTCCTGGGGGCTGATCATCCCCAGAGGCGCCAGGTGCTGGCCCAGAGGGCCGACGGACCCGGCGATGTAACAGGATCGCCCCCGCTCGCGACGCGCCCGCCGGGCGAGGGCGACCCCCGCCGCGTTGATCTCGCGCACGTTGTGGTCCAGCTTATACTCGGCCAGCTTGAAACGATTGGCGCCGAAGGTGTTGGTCTCGATCAGCTCAGCCCCCGCGTCGATATAATCGCGATGAATGCCCAGGACCAGCTCCGGTTGCGAGAGGTTCAGCTCATCGAGGCAACGGTTGAAGGGAACCCCGCGAGCGTACAGCAACGTGCCCATCGCGCCATCCGCCAGGATCGGCCCACGCATCAGGCGTTCACGGAAAGAGATGCTCATGTCTTCCTCACATAGAAAGAAGTGCCTCTTGCTGATCTCAACCGATTATAGCACAGAGGCGACGCCTGGGGGACCATCCACTCCCTATGACCCATAACATGGCAGCAACGGCATCCCTGTGGTATACGTGAGAGCAATCTGATCCCGGGAGAGAAGCACGCGATGTCATTGTCCACTTCAAACCAGAGGCCGCGCACGATCGTCATCATCGGCGGGGTGGCAGGAGGAGCCAGCGCCGCCGCGCGTCTGCGCCGCCTCGACGAGCACGCGTCCATCATCGTGCTCGAACAAGGTCCCTACGTTTCCTTCGCCAACTGCGGCTTGCCTTATTTCGTCGGCCGGGTGATCCCCAACCGCGATGACCTGCTCGTGCAGACGGAGCGTGGGTTGGAGACGCGCTTCTGCCTCGATGTGCGCCCCCTGCACAAGGCTCTCTCCATCGACCGCCAGCGCAAGGTCGTCTGGGTGCAGGAGGTGGCCACCGGCCGCGAGTACGAGCAACCATACGATAAGCTGATCCTCGCGCCCGGCGCCGCGCCGATCATCCCGAACGCGCCAGGCGTCACCCTGCGCGGGGTTTTCACGGTCCGTAACATCCCCGATGTGGACGCCATCCATACCTGGATCGAGCGCACCGAGTCGACGCGCGCGGTGGTCGTGGGCGGCGGGTTTATCGGCCTGGAAATGGTCGAGAACCTGCGCCATCGCGGCCTCGACGTCACGCTGGTCGAGCTGTTGCCCCAGGTGCTGCCGCCGCTCGACTTCGACATGGCGGCGCGCGTCCATCACCATCTGGCCGCGCGCGGCGTCCATCTCTGCCTGGGCGGCGGCCTGGCCGCGATCGAGGAGACGATGGAGTGCCTGACCGTCGTCACCGCCAGCGGCCGCCAGTTCCCTGCCGATCTCGTGATCCTCGCGATCGGCGTGCGGCCGGAGAACGAGCTGGCGCGACAGGCGGGCCTGGAGCTGGCGCTGCGCGGGGCCATCGTCGTCAACCAACACATGCAGACGAGCGATCCCGACATCTACGCCGTAGGCGACGTCGTCCAGGTGATCCATCCCCTGACTGGTCAGCCAGCTTACATCCCCCTCGCCGGGCCAGCCAACCGCCAGGGGCGCATCGCCGCCGACCACATCTGCGGCCGCCCGTCCACCTATCCCGGGACGCTGGGGACCGCCATCGTCAAAGTGTTCGATCTGGTCGCGGCGAACACCGGCCTCAACAGCCAGCAGGCGCGCGCGGCGGGGATCAACTTCCAGACCTGCACGATCCACACCAACCACCATGCCGGCTATTACCCGGGGGCGCAACCGATGACGCTCAAACTGCTCTTCAGCGACCCACAGGGGAAGATCCTCGGCGCGCAGATCGTGGGGGGAGAGGGAGTCGATAAGCGCATCGACGTGATCGCTACCGCCCTGCGCGCTGGGATGACCGTCTACGACCTGGAGGAGCTTGAGCTGGCCTATGCGCCGCCTTTCGGCTCGGCCAAGGATCCGGTCAACATGGCAGGGTTCGTTGCCGCCAACGTGCTGCGCGGCGACGTGACCCTGATGACATGGGATCAGATCGCCGAATTGGACCCGACGCGCTATTATGTGCTCGACGTGCGGACCGAAGCTGAGTATGAGGAGGGACACATCCCCGGCTCGCTCCATGTGCCGGTCGATGAGCTGCGCGACCGGTTGGCGGAGCTGCCGCGCGACCGGCGGCCGGTCGTGGTGTGCAAGGCCGGCTTGCGCGCGTACGTCGCCTGTCGTATCCTGGTCCAGCATGGCTTCGACCCGATCGACTTGACCGGCGGATGGGAAACCTATCGCTACGCAGCGTACGCGCCTGCGCCAGCGGAGCGGAGTGTGGGCTGAAATGGACGCCGATCGACCGACCCGAATCTATCAGGCGGCGGGCGGGATCGTTGTACACGAAGGGCAGGCCCTCCTGCTGCGCCGGCCCAGCCGCAACGAAGTGCGCTTGCCCAAGGGCCATGTCGAGCCTGGCGAGGAAGCGTGCGAGGCCGCCCTGCGCGAGGTCCGCGAGGAGACTGGCTACGCGTCGCTGCGCATTGTCCACGATCTGGGCGCCCAGTTGGTCGAGTTCGACAACCCACGCGACGGTTACCGTTACCTGCGTCTGGAACACTATTTCCTCATGGCCCTCGATGACCAGGAGCCATTCGATC
>FWPU01006924.1_pt1 | contig 21749 bp, 16 predicted proteins | sample 2228361 | NCBI WGS metagenome assembly FWPU01 (sample SAMEA103939777, study PRJEB20133) | metagenome
CGCACTGCCATCCACCAGCGAACCCTCTGTGCCTCTGTGGTGCAACCTTCACCCCCTCACCCCCGACCCCGTTCCCGCTGGAAGAGGGGAGAGCGGGCGGCGGGGCCAGCTCCTCTTCAGTATAGACACTTCAGTTCATGGCCAGCAACCGGCTGGCGCTTCGTGGTATAATCGCTTGCCAAACACGACGACGCACTCATGAAAACAGCGATTCCCCGGTTGTCTCGCGCATGAACCAGCCGTTGACCATCGCCGTCAACCGGATCAGGCTACCCGGTGGCGCATGGCAGCAGTTGCGTGTCGCGCGATCTGGCGACACGGCGGCTGACAGTAATCGCGCGATGACGGCAACTGGCGGCTGTGCTCATCTGCGCAATCAAGGCAATCATGGCGATGGCATACGAGCTCTGTGAACAGTCCGATCAGATCATGCTTCGCGCGGAACCCTACACGCTGGGCTGGTCAACCGAGAGCGGCGCCCTCATCCGGTTCGAGCGCAACGGCAGCCCAAACGCGCTTGGTCACGGGCCAGCGACTGCCGGCATCGATCTGGCGCTGAATAGTCCGACCAACTGGATCACAGCGCAGACGTTCGCCCGTTACATCTGGCACCGGCTACGGCAAGACGGCGATCATCTGGTGATGACGATCATTATCGGGCTGGGGCCGCTCAAAATCTTCGATCACTACCAGATCGGGCGCGACATCATTACCCGCTGGATCGAGATCGAGAACGTCAGCAGCGACGACTTCCGCCTCTACGGCGTCCGCCTGATCGTGCCGCATGCGCGAGTTGGGGCGGCCAGCCGCTGCACATTTGAAGCGCCGGGCAACAGCGCGCGCCCGCGGGTACCGCTTGCAATCGCGGCCACCCAGGATCGCAACATCCTGCCGCGCCGCTTCTTTGCGCCCGGTCTGCGCGGCGGCAGCGCCTTCGAGCCGGCGACGGTTCAGGGGCCGGGTGTGCTGGCCTTATCTGATCCAGACCTGCCGTTAACATTGCTCTGCTGGTATAGCAGCGATGACGAAGCCGCGCTGCCATATTTGCAAGGCGGCCAGGATGCAGTATCGCTGGCGCATGAAGCAGCAGTTGTTACGTGGCTGCGCGCCAACCAGCGCGTGAACGCTGGCAATCAGCATCTGGCGCTGGCGCAGGCAGCATGGCCGGCGGGGCTGGCTCTGTACCGCGACCAGCTCGCCCTACCTGCGCCGCCTGCGGCCTGGTTGAGCGACGCCATCATCTACGTAGCCGATCTGCGGCTGCAAGGCGGCGCAAGCAGCTTCTGCAACCGGTTGCCTGCGCTCGCTGCGCTCGGCGTCAACACGCTCTGTATCCTGCCATGGCACACCGTTGGTGAACGGCCTCACCTGATTGGCGATCTCGACCAGATCGACCCGGCCTGCGGCGACCGCACAACCATTCACCATCTCATCGACACAGCGCACCATCATGGCATGCGCGTCGTGCTCGACGTGGCTATGCAGGCATGCGCCGCCGACTCGCGCTACCTTAACGACCACCCAGACTGGTTTGCGCGCGATGAAGCGGGCGCTTTCGCCATCGGCGCGCCGACTGACGTCCCTGCTGTGGCGCGCCATCCCGGTATTGCCCTCCCGGCAGGCGGCTACCATCTCGACTGGTCACGGAACGATTGGCGACTCTACTGGCAACAGTGGGTCATCGAACAGATCGATCGCTTCGGTCTCGACGGCATTCGGGCTGTGGCGCCGTACCCCGCTGCGCTCGCCTGGATTCGACGCTGGCCGCAGCGAGCCAGCGCCGGCGCCGCGATCATGGCGCAGGCGCTCGGCGAGATCGCCGCTGCGCGACCGACGCTCACCATCCTCTCAACCCTATCAGGGCCAGGAGTGGCCCGCTTCGCAAATGGCTGGTTCGACTATCCCAGCCACCACATGCTCTTCCATCTAGCCATGCGCCGGATCACCCCGGCAGAATGGGGCGCTTATCAAACCGATTATGCCTGTCTCTACCCCGCGAGCTACCGAATCGGCTTTCTCGAAGCGCACGACACCGCCGACTGCAACCCGCTCGCCGATGGTCTGCGCGGTTCACGGCTCGCGCAAACGTTGTGGGCCGCCTTGATTTTCAGCGGCCTCACCCCTGCGCTCTGGAACGGTCAGGAAGAGGCTGATCAGACCGTCTTGCCGCGCCTGCTGGCGCTCTGGCGGAGCGAACCGATACTCCGTCACGGCAGCGTCAGTTATCTAACGCCGGTGGCGACCACCGGCGACGTATTGATGATTCGACGAACGCTTGGCGATCACAGCCTGATCGGCGTGGTTCATTTCGGCGCCCTACCGTGCCGAATGACCGTCACCGAACCGCTCGGCGCCGATGCGCTTGGTATCGCGCCGCTCAGCCGTGAACGGCGCGGCATGGGCGAAGAGCTACGGCTGGCAGCGTTCGGGGTCTATTGTTTTGCAACGCAGTCAGGAGACAGACTCTCGTCTTGACAAGAATGCTTGATTGTGTATATTGCACCACAGGCAAGGTGGCCCAGTTTCTCGGTGTCACGGTCACGACGCTTCAGCACTGAGAGCGGCAACCCGCGCGTTCATTGCAGCAGGGTTCAGCGGTCGGAACGTTCCACGCGCGCGGGTGCTGGAACGCATGGATGCGATTGGCCGGGAAGCGAGGCGTTCGTCGCGCTTGACAATTGGCAATCGTTCGTGTATCATCGCACTACGGCTGGCAACCGCAACTGCCCTACCCGAGGCGAGTCCGTCCAGCAATGGCGGCGCTGCGCCGGAGAGGGTCTCCTCTCCGGTGTAGTCGGGAAAGTTACGCCTGTCAGGCACGATTCCGGTAAGGGATCGGGGCAGGAAGAAAACAGTGCGCACGTTTGCGCACGTTTTTGATAGCAGGTTAGCAGCGCTCACAGGTCATACGCGCGCAACCACAATTCAAGCGTGATCAATAGCCAGATAGCGAGACCCTGGCGGTTCCAGATCATCCCTTGCCCGTTGATCCACTCGCGTACCGTCGCGGCGCGAAAGAGGCCACGCGCGCGGGTCTGCGGCCCAAACAGCAGATCATCGGCCATCTCACGCAGGGGGCCGCGCAACCAGTGCTGCACCGGCACGCGCATGCCGCTTTTCGGTCGCTCCAGGATCGTTGATGGCAGGAGATCACGCACCGCCTGCTTCAAAATCCATTTCTCTTGCATGCCTGCCAGTTTCAACTGGGGTGGAATTGCAAAGGCTGCATCAACCAGCGCAGGAGCAAAGAGCGGCGAGCGCCCTTCCAGTCCACAACTGGATGTCAGGCGTTCAACTTTCGGCAAAATGTGGTGAGCGCCTTTGGTGCGAATGTTGGTGTAGAGCAGCCGATTCAGGAACGATGTCATGCGCGGCGATTCGAGATAAGGCTGAACATGGCGTTCGAGCGGCGGCGCCGCGCGCAATGCCGCAAGCGCATCAGGCGAGAGCAAACGATCAAGCTGGTCATAGCATTTGCGATACGAGCGCAAATAGGCGCGCGCGCGCGCCTCTGGCGATGGATCATCGCGGTGCAATTCAAACAGCACCATCGGCAGATTCTTGGGACCGCCGAAGACCGGATCGCCACCCTCCCCGTTCAAAATCACCTTCAGGCCATCGCGCGCCGCAGCGCGCGAGAGGAGCAGATTCGGCGTGGTAAGCGGATCGCCAACCGGACAATCAAGGCAGGCAACCGTTTCCGCCAGATGATCGGCAATCTGCTGGCCGTTGAAGGTCAATACCGTGTGCTGCGTGCCGCAATGCGCGGCGACCAGCCCGGAATAGGCCAGCTCATGGGGAAGATCAGGGCCAAAATTGATCGAAAAGGTGTGCACCGTTCGATTATGCAACCGGGCGGTGAGAGCGGTGACGAGGCTGCTATCGATACCGCCAGACAGGAAGACGCCAACCGCCTGACCGACCGGGAGACGGACTCTGACCGCCTCTTCTATTAATGCGCGCAGATGAGAGGCATACCTCTCAGCCGGCAGCGCTGGATCCCACGACTGCTCGCGCGGTTCCCAAAATAGTTCTTCGGCGCATGAGCCATCGCGCCGCAGCCGCAGACAGCGTCCGGGCAGCATTTTGCCGACGCCCTCGATCAGCGTTTCGTCACCCGGCAGGTACGCAAAGGTCAGGAAGCTACGCACTGCGTTGAGATTGAGCCGCGCACTCGACCCAAGCCAGCGGCGCAGCGCGCGCAACGACGTCGAGGCCGCCCAGCGATGGCCAGCGCGAGCATAGAAGAGGGTGCGCGCGCCAACATGATCGCGCGCCAGCACCAGATCATCGCGATCGCGGATGATAAGCGCAAACATCCCATCCGCCTCTGCAAACCCCTGCGCGCCATAGCGGGCATACAGAGAGAGCAAGAGCGTACCGTCAGAGCAATCATCCGCCACCGCCATCCCAGCGCGCCTGAGCATCGCCAGCAGATGGGCGCGATTAAACAGGGTGACGTCGCCGGTGGCAACCAGGTGATCAACGCTGAAAACCGTGAGACGGTTGGGGTTGAGAATGACGTGCAGCTCTGAGTCATCGCCGATCAGAGCCTGCGTTGTCGCTGCGGCGGTTGATACTGTCATCGGCAGTCCCTTACCCGAAGTCGGCTGGCGATCCCAGATCGACACGATCATCCACGTCATCATCAACCAGCTCTGGTTGGCCATAGCTCATACCCTCGCCGCCGAAGCTGCTGCTCTGACTCTGCTGAGCTACTTTCTGACGCAGCATCTCTTCCTCAGCAGGACTGAGAAACTCTGGCGGCGGCACCAGCGAGCCGAGCAGAAAACCGGCGCCCATGGCCGTCAGGATAGCGCCCACTCGCCCGCCAAAAGAGGTCTGATTCACCGTTAACACTTTGCCGCCGTACCACAACGTGCGACCAAACCCCTGTTCGCGGGCGTAGATAACCCTGCCATTGGCAAAAGTGCGCTTAATAATGCCATCGCCGAGCAACTCATCGATGCCAGCGTAGCCCTGACTGTCATTCCACTCTACGCGCCCATCGGGCAGGCGTCGCCGCCACTCAGATTGCCCATTATCGAAGAGGCGACGGACACTGCCATCGGCGAGCAATTCATCGCGATACGTTACCACTCGTGGTTCCACAGTCACCTCGCGTTTCAGTGTAGTTCTGCAAAGCGTCGTTAGTCAGGCCAGGTCATATATCCGGTCGATGGCCACCGGCGCAGTTCGGCGATCCACGATGAGCGACGTTGTTCCGGGTAAACCACCCGTCGCAGCACGCGCAGCAGCGTGACGGGACGGAGCGCAGCGAGTTCGGCAACGTAGCCGGCTTCCAGCCAGGCCCGTTCCAGAACGCCAATCGCGCTTGGCGTTACGCCCGCCGCTGCGGCCCGGCGGATGGCGAACAGATGCTGACGCAGGGCATGTCTGGGAAACAACCCTGGCGCGCGGAGCTGGACCGTTGGCGGCAAATCGAGCAGCGCGCGGGCATTGGCCGCAAACTCCAGCCCTTCCCAGCTTGCATCGTGGAGCGCAATCACAACAGGTTCCGGCGCCAGCAGCAGCATGCGTCGCGCGCTGGTCAATGATGATGACGCTTCGCTTAGCGACAGAATGGCGCATGACAGCTCCATGTGGAGCGCATTGGCGCGCAGCATCCGCGCAATGCTGGCATCGTGGCACACAATCGCGCAGGAGACGCCGTAGTCGCACAGATCTGGCTCGCGTGACCCAAACACCGGCGGCGCCGATGGTTCATCGGCGAGTAATCCGGCTGGTTCGCCGTGTCTGGCGCGATAGGCAGCGAGCAACTCGGCGAACGCCGCATCTGTAAGCGGCGGGGTTAACGTGAACGGCAGTCGCCATACCAGCGCAGGCGCGATGGTCAGCGCAGTTGCATTCAGCACTCCAGCCCAGAACGGCGACAATCGCTGCATTGCCCCGAACAACGCCGCGCCTGACACTGCCCCCATCCCGCTCAGTGTCGCGCAGCGCGTTAACGGTGACGCAAGCGTCAGACAAACTTCGTAGTAGAGCTGGCGCCGGGTGTAGAACACCCCCTCTGCGGCCAGCCGCGCCACACTCTGCGCGAGCGCAGCGAGCGGATCGGGCGGCTGTTGAACAAATTGCGGCCAGCGCATCGCCATCATGGTTACCCTCACCTCGAACAGTCATCCGGCCACATACCCCCTCGACTGCGGCCAGGTCAGATAGCCAACCGCGCGCGCCTGGGCCTGGGCGAGCGTCTCTGGATCGGCAACCGGCGCATAACGCTCGACAGCGCGAACAACCACTTCAACCAATCGCGCGGGCGGCACAAACAGGATTGACGTTGTTGGCCCGCCACTCAGCCAGGTAAGTTCATCGCGGTCGAGAACTGGCCTGCCCACCGCCTGCATTGCGCGCTCCAGTTCCGCCATCCGCTGAACAGGAAGCGGCGAAAACGCTCCAACGCGCCACGGCAAATGCAAATCGCGCACGTGACGAGGGCGCAAACCCAGATCGATGGTCCGATGCTCAGGCGACAACTGCCACTGCGTCGGCAGGCGGATCGACAGAAGGCAACCATCCACGCTGGCATCGTGCAAGAGCAGAATTGGAATCTGGGGATAGAGGCGCAAGCGCGGGAGCAGCCACTCGATCGCTTCGGTCGAATCGCGCTCAAGGTTGATCAGCGCCACCTTGAGGCGTTGCGGCAATCCATTCGCGCGCAGGCATGCGATGACATCAGGAACAGGCGATATCACAACTGCCCGCACCTGTGCTGGATCGATCTGAACATGATCTGACTCCAGATTGTTGCCTGTGATCCGCCCTTGTAATGGGCCATGGATTGCCTCCCAAGGCTCGATGTATTTGTGTTCAAAGTCAGTCTCAAGATGATGCTGATCGTTATAGAACGGGTAACGGTATACAAGATAAGTTCCCAGTGCCATCGAAGCGCCGAAAAGGAGCATGATCATAGCAGCGCACAGCAAATCGAACAGCGACAACCACACGCAGACAAACAGCAGAGCGAAAGACATACTGCCAACCAGGACACTCAGGGCCAGCGCAGTTTTGATTGGTCGCCGGGACATCGGCCAGGGATAGCGCTTCTTTTTAATTTGCAGTTCAATTTTCGGCCTCAGCTCTTGCAACAGCACTGCGTGCGCCATCTGCAACGGCGTATAGGAATACTGCCCATCACGGCTAAGATGTTTGGCAAGCGCGCGCAGACGCAAATCGCTCAGCCTCCAGCGATTTGAGCGCGGCTCCAGCGCAAACCGCTGATGACATTTCGGGTAGACCTGATTGGAACGCTCGCGGTAGGTTAATTGCTCCAGACAGTGAGGACACTTCATGCCAGCGCCTCCCTTCGAGATTCTCGGCAAGCGCGCCCGGCAGCCGACTGCCGCAATGTCTCACGCCGCGCGCTGCGGCCAGGTCATAAAACCGATTGCGCGCGCCTGCGCCTGCGCCTCGGTTTCGGGATCGGGCAGCGGCGGGGCGGTGCGCTTTACCGCTTGAGTCACAATGCTGATCAACCTGGGCGGTGGAATGAACAGCACCGACGCGGTCGAACCTTTGCTAAGCCAGGCAATCTCATCGCGGTCAAGCGAATGACGAACCGACATTTCCGCTGCGCGCTTCAGAAAGTCAATCGCTCCCCGCGGCACGCGCTCATAGCGCCACGGCAACCGGAGCTGCTGAACGTGTCGCGGACGCAACCCCAGATCGATGATGCGATGGCCGGGATTCAGGCCCCACCGCGCGGGCAACAGGTATGGCAGCATGCAACCCGCCACGCTGGCATCGTGGATAAGCAGAATGGGGAGAGCTGGATGCTGGCGCGCAAACTCGATCAACCGTTCCGCTTCGGCAGCAGGCTGGCTATCAGGATTGATCAGCGCCACACCCAGGCGTTGCGGCAACTCATTCGCGCGCAGACAATCAAGCACATCCTCGTTCGGCGAGGCCACAATTGCGCGAATGCGCTGCTCTGGCGGATTGACGCAAGACACGCGCAATCTGATCACTTCCTCGCGATCAAGTCTACCCGGCAGTCGGCCATACATCGCTTCCCACGGCGCCAGGCATTCGCGCTCGAACCTGATGTGATCGATATCGGGTAAACGCCTGCTTTGCCTGATGGTAGTGATTACACCATAGACGGGCCCTATAACGAAAAATACAGAAACCGCAAGCATTGATACGACAGTTAAAGGATTAAGGTCGGATGGCGAGCTGATAAGATTCAGCCAGCCGCACAGCGGTATCAGTAAGACGAATATTATTCCCACCCACACCTGACCCAGAAGTCTGCGCAAGGCCTCAATAACGGAGACCCGGTACGGCCAGGAAAAGCGCTCTTGGTACGTCGGCTTCACCGATTGCAGGATCGCCGCCTGGCACAGATGCGCGCTGGTGTAGCGATACGCGCCGTGTTGACTCAAGCGTTCGGCCAGACTGCGCAATTTCAGATCGCTGATACGCAGCGGATTACTTCTCGGTTCGAGCGCAAACCGTTGCATGCATTTCGGACACGTCCGATTGGATCGCTCGCGATAACGCAACGATGCCTGGCAATGCGGACACTTCATTCATGCACTCCCTTCCAGGACGAAGGCCAGCCGACGGAGCGCCATTGCGATTCGTTCGCGCCAGGAGACTGCGGCGTGCAATCGATCTGCCGCCATCTCAGCTTCCAACTGCCGGAGTGCCGTGACCAGCCGGGCCGCGGCCTCATCGCCGCGCTGAGCGCGCTCTTCCGCCATCGCCGCCGTAATTGCATAATCATCGTGATCGAGACCCATGCCGGTATTGGCGATCACCAGCGGCAGCGGATCATCAGCGCGGTTGTTGAAAGAGTGGGGCATGAGCGCAGGAATATGCAGCATCGCGCCGGGAATCAGGCGCACATGAGCGACAGTGGCCCGTTCATGGTCGTACAGCCCGCACGACGCATACCCCATGCTTAAGACAAAATGCTCGGCGCCATGCGCATGCGGCGTAAACGCGCTGTGTGGACGAACAAAACCAAGTTTGAAGGTCGCATTGGTTGGATTGCGCTCTGAAGTGGCGGCGGAACCGATCAGATACTGCGCATATTGTCCGCTATCAATGAAGCGCAGCATCGCCGCGCAATCCTCAGCTCTGCGCGTCGGATCAAGACGACGCATCGCGCCCTGCTCGGCCATATACACAACACCATCAGGGCCAAAGACGTAAAGCGTAGCGCCACGCGGCAGCGTAGTAGCGAGACGTTTGAGGTAGGCAGCAATGCGCATATTCCTGGTGTAACGAAGAGCCGCCGAATCGCGATAATGTTATGTCACAATGATAGCATGGCGCAGTTTTCCTGTTGTTAAGCATGTGTTAAATAGGGATGAAGATGAGATAATCGCGCCAGCAGCCGCCAGATCTGCTCGCCTGCCCGCAGCGCGCGATTTGGGGGCGGGTGTCAGCAGAATATGTTATGATTCGCGCCACGCCGGTTCTCGATTCTGCAATGCCGCTGCCGATGGAAGCTGATGCTGCGCGAACAACTGCGTTAATGACTGCTTCAGGCGTAGTGCCAGTCCTTTGCCGCATGATCAGCAGGAGTGTTGAGGAAGAATCAGCAGGAGTGGGGAGGCGGGGGGTGGTAGAGAGTGATACTGTTGTTGAGAAGCTGATTACACAGAGTCGGCTTTAGAAAATGGAGGCGCTATCCGTGACCGCTCAACCAGTAATTTCTAATCGTTATCGAAGTGATCATCTCTTCCTGCTTGTTGGCACGAACCCGCTACCCAATTTTGTAGCCGCAAAGCTGCTGCTCAAACCGCAGGGGCAGATCTATCTTGTGCATTCTGTAAAAACGCAGCCGGTTGCCGAGCGATTGGAGCGGTATTGGGTCGAGGTTGACCATCAAAATCCGCCAACTCGGGTGTGTGTTGAAGAACTTAATGGCGCTGATGTGCGGAGACGCATTGAGGGTGTGCTGAAAACCATCAGCAGTGGCGCTATCGGTCTAAACTACACAGGCGGCACCAAAACGATGTCTGCCCATGCGTATAACACAATATGCGATTACAAAACCGGTTCCGACAGAACAGTGACGCTCAGCTACCTCGATGCGCGCACGAACACAATGTTGATTGAACACAATAATGAAGCGCCATTCCTATCTGAACCAGTGCTCTACGAGGTAAAGCCGACTCTCAGGGATATTGTGCAGTTGCACAACTTCCAACTCGTCACAGATATTGATACCAGCGAAGTGTTGCCCGATCTCGCTGCAAAACTGGCCCATGTTCATCAGGACGAAGCGGCAGGCCGGTTATGGCGGCAATGGTGTGATCAGGTTTTGCGTCAAAACACACGAAAAGAACGCGACTGGCATAAGGAGAATGTGCTCCAAACTGTCAATCTGCCGCTGCCAGAGGATAATTTGCTGGTTAATGTCGTCTCTGCAATGCGTCAGCAGTTTTCGGTTGGGCAGACGTTGCCATTAAGTGAAGTGAGCCAGCGCGCAGGTTTGCGAAAAATCAGACATCTCTGCGAGTGGCTTGATGGTAAATGGTTGGAACATTATGTTTTCTCCCGCGTGAACCAGATCAAAGACGATTGTTGCATTCACGATGCCGGGATGGGTATTCGCCCAAAACCAGAGGCAGATCGATCAGAGTACGACGTCGATATTGGCGTGATGCAGGGGTATCGGCTCTACGCGATTTCATGTACGACCGATGACAATCTTGGTATGTGCAAACTCAAATTGTTTGAAGCGTACCTGCGCGCGCGCAATCTGGCTGGCGATGAAGCCTATGTGGGTTTAGTATGTATGGCGGACAAGCCCGAGAAACTTGAGCGCGAGATCAGTCGTTCGTGGGATGTTGAGGGAAAGGTGCGCGTGTTTGGTCGCCAGCACCTGGCGAATTTGCATGACCATCTGACTTCGTGGTTCACAACCGCAGGCTTGCAGGGAAGGTAAGGCAACAATGACCGAATATGTCGTCACTGCCGTCGATACAACCCAGATCCAAAGTTATGTCTTCGGCAGCAACAAATTGCGTGACAATATCGGCGGCTCTGAGCTGGTTGAACGGGCCACCCATCAGTGGGTGTATGAAGCGCTGCCTGTCAGCAGTAACGTCGTTGACCGGGCAACTGGATCGCTCGATGATAGCCGCGTGATTGGCAGCGTCGATGCCGAGGTTGTGTATGCTGGCGGCGGCAACACAGTCATCCTGTTCAAGAGCATCGATCTGGCGCGCGCGTTCGCCAGCGCCCTCACACGTCGCGTTCTCCGCGATGCGCCGGGGCTGGAAGTGGTCGTGGCGCATCGCCGCTTCGACTGGCAGCAAGAAGCGCTCTCCACAGTTGTCAGTCGGTTGTTGGGCGTTGATCTTGCGCGCAAGAAGCAAAACCGGACGCCATCACTGCCATTGCTGGGATTGGGTGTCACCAAACCCTGCGCTGCGACCGGTCTGGTGGCGACGCATATGGTGGATGGCGATCCGGTCTCGCGCGAGATCAGAGCGAAAAACAGTGACAGTATTCAGGCGCAGAGCCGGGAACGTCTTATCGAGAAGCTACCGCGCATCCAGCAGGGCAACTGGACGATCCCGCAAGATTTTGATGAGCTAGGTCGCATTAAAGGAGAAGAGAGTTATATTGCAGTCGTTCACGCCGATGGCAACGGGATCGGGAGACGGGTCGAAGCGATTGCCCGTCGTCATGCCACCCCGGCGCAGAACCGCGAGTATATCCGCGCCATGCGCGAGTTCTCGCAGAGCCTGGAGCGCGCTGCAACCAGGGCGCTGAACGACGTGGTTGATCTGATGGCAGATGCGTTTATCGCCGATGAAACGATAGCCCAACGTCACGAGCGAGCCTTCCCATTGCGACCGATTGTCTTTGGCGGTGACGATGTCACGTTTGTTTCAGTTGGCGCGTATGGCCTGGCGCTGGCTGTGGAATATCTCACTGCGTTTGAAGAAGCGACAAAGCGCGAACCGGCCTTTGGCGGACAACCGGCATACGCCTGTGCTGGCGTGGCGATTGTCAAGTCACACTACCCCTTTGCCCGCGCCTACCGGCTGAGTGAACAATTGTGTCGCGCTGCCAAGAAGCGTCTCAAAGAGGAACAACTTGAAGGTTCCGCGATCGACTGGCATATTGCTATGAGCGGTATCACCGGATCGCTGGCGGATATCAGGCAGCGAGAATATGAGACGGATCGGGGATGGTTGTGTGTTCGTCCATTGCTGCTCCGTCAGACAGCCAGAAGCTGGCGATCGTGGCCGGTGTTCAAGGAGATTCTTGATCAATTCACCCGCGAAGATGGGGAATGGTTCGATCGCCGTAATAAAGTCAAAGCGCTGCGAGAGGCGCTCCGGCGAGGATCGGTCGAGGATTTTCTGCGCATCTATCAACTCGAATCGCTGCCAAAGGCTGCTGGAATTAATGTAGCGGATTACGAACGTACCGGTTGGGCAGGCGATCGCTGCGCCTATTTCGATGCGATTGAGTTGATGGATCTGTTTACCGATCTCCAGCGCATTGTTGCGCAGACTGAGTCCGTACAGGAGGGGCAATAGATGGTTGCATACTTCCTTCGGTTTGAGCTACAGAGCGCTGCTACATTTGGGCGCGGTGACGGGGTGGCCGGTCTGGTTGACAGCGAGGTCGAGTACGACACCTGTGGCATTCCCTTTCTGCGCGGACGCGCGCTCAAGGGTCTGCTGGCTGAAGAGTGCGCCAATCTCCTGTACGCGCTTGAATTGCAGGGGCGCGCCAACTGGTGGCAGAGCGTCGCATATCGTCTGTTCGGACAACCGGGCAGCACGCTCGACGACATCGGTTTGCTGCGCGTAGGTGATGCCCGTCTGCCCGACCCGTTGCAGCGCGCCTTGCGCAACATGGTGACAATGGGCGATCTGTCAGCCGATGATGTACTCGAGTCATTGACTGCCATTCGTCGTCAGACCTCGATCAACGAAGCAGGCGCTCCGGAGAAGGGCAGTCTGCGCGCCATGCGGGTCATCTTGCCCGGCACGATCTTTGAGGCAATGCTCGAATTTGCTGAGCCACCCGATCAGCCTGCGCTGGCGCTGCTGGCAGCCTGTGTGCTGGCGTGGCAGCGAGCCGGGACAGGTCGCAATCGCGGGCGCGGCAGGTTACGCGCTTCGTTGATAGATCCACAAGGCCTCGATATTACCGAACAATCCTTCCGCTTCTTTGCGCAGGGGGTGATGTCGTGAAAGCTCTTCCCTACCGCGTGACATTGCGTGAACCACTGCTGGCGACACGCATCGCCGGCGATCCTAACAGCGCGGTCTCGTACCCGTATGTTCCCGGCAGTATGGTGCGCGGAGCGATTGTGGCGGCCTACAAGCGTCATCAAGGCTCAGCAGCGATTGATGTGGGGCGCGATGATGTTCGTCGCCTGTTCTTCGATGCTCGCACCCGTTATCTGAACGCTTATCCGGTGGATGCGAAGGGCACACGCTTGCTCCCAACACCCCGCTCACTGTTCACCGTCAAAGGCGAAACGGATCCTCTGTATGATTTTGCGTTGGAAGTTGTTGAGGAGGTCAACGATCAACCGGCACAGTTTGCTGCCGTTGCCGGTGAGTCACGTCCGTTCTGCGCCATTAATGGTGACGAGATAGTGTTTAATGCGCCTCAACGTCGGATCAATGTTCACACCAGTCGCGATCGCGCGCTTGGTCGCGCCACGCGAAAGAGCGGCGCCGTATTTCAGTACGATGCGCTGGAAGAGGGGCAAACGTTTGCCGGGTGGGTGCTGGTTGATAATGATGAAGACAGCGCGTTGCTGGTAACGCTTTTGCAGGGTATTCAGCGGCTGGGCGGATCGAGCAACAGTGGTTATGGGCGCGTAGCCGTCGAAACTGGCAATCCCATCGAACGGTCATCATGGCGCGAGATACCAGGTTTACCCGGCGATATTCAGCCCGATCAGCCATTCATCGTAACGCTGCTCAGCGACACTGTGATCCGCCATCCCGAAACAGGTCAGCATACGTGGGATATATGTCCCGTGTTGCAGGCTGCGCTCGGTGTCGATATTGAATACGTTCAGCCTGCCGACGAGGAAGAGCAGCGCGGCGTCTGGCGTCTGGAGGAAGTAGGCGGTTTTAACCGCGCCTGGGGTTTGCCACTGCCACAAGCCCAGGCGATTGCAGCCGGAAGTGTGTTTGTGTTGCGCTCCAGATCAGCGGTGAGCGCCGCAACGATCATCGAACTGGAGTGGCGCGGCATCGGTGAGCGGCGCGCGGAAGGCTTTGGACGCATTGCTTTCAACTGGCAGCAGGCAGCGCAACTTCGCCAGATCGAGCCATCCCAACCACCTCGGCAGATGATCTCCGAACCGCTACCCGATGGCCCGGCGCGCCAGGTTGCCGAGCAGATGGCATTGCGCATGCTCAGGCGTAAACTCGATGCGAAGCTTCGTCAGCGAGTAGCCGATCTGCGGGTCGAGGGTCAGACGGTTTCCAACGCGCAGCTCTCCCGCCTGCGGATTATCCTGCGTGAGACGCTGGCCAGTGGCGACATTGCGCGCCTACAGCGCTATGTCAAAGAAAATATTGAAAACCGTCGGCCAGTGCGCGATCAGTTCAATCAGACGCGCATTGGGCATCAGCGATTGTCGCAGTGGTTAGAAGACCAGCTTGCCAATCCAGAATCAATCTGGGCTGAAATTGGCGCGGTCAATCTGTCGAAGCAGATCGGCGCCAATGTTGTGGCAAGCACGCAGGGCAACGACACGCTGGCGCGTGAGTATACGATTCGCTACATCGATGGTGTGCTGGCAAGACTGGCGAAAGAGCAGCGCAGAGAGGACAGGTAACAATGAGCAGGCATCCCTTATCATCCTCCCGGCAGATCCAAGAGCGTTGGGTGATTGAAGGCGATCTGGTGTTGCAGACCCCCACCCATCTTGGCTGCGGCGATACCGACGGTCTGGTGGATATGCCGCTCCTGCTGGATGAAGCGACCGGCAGAGCGCTGCTTCCTGGCACATCACTGGCCGGCGCGCTGCGGAACTATGTGCGCGAACGTCGCCATGGCTTTGGCGCCAGCCGTACCACCGATCGCGCGATAGAGATGCTCTTCGGCACCGAGAAGGGCAATGACAAAGGCCCGCAAAGCGCGCTCATTATCGATGATGCGGTGGGTGAAGCGCCAAAGATCGAACTGCGTGATGGGGTGCGCATTGATCCGGTGACACGCGCGGCCAAAATCCGGTATGACAATGGCACGCTGCGCGGATACAAATATGATATTCAGTTTCTGGAAGCCGGCGCAACATTCCCGCTCCGCCTGGAATTGTTGCTGACAGACGCAAATCAACAACAGGCGAAGCAGTTGCTCGCGCTGGCACTCGATGGACTTGCGCGCGGCGACATCGCAATCGGCCTGCGCAAGCGGCGCGGGTTCGGTGAGTGCAAAGTGGCGAACTGGCGTGTTCGGCGCTATGACTTGCGTCAGCCTGCTGATCTGATCGCCTGGCTGAGGGCGGAACGACCTGACTGGAAAGACCTGCCATCGCAGCCGGCGCAGCATGGCGACGATATCGCAGCTCTGCTGGGGGTGTCGCAACAGCGCCTCGACGATAAGCGCCAAATGTGCAGGCTGCAGGCGCGTTTCATTCTCGATGGTTCCATCCTGATTCGCGCCGGGTTTGGCGAGCAAGACCGCAGTGTCGATACCGTGCATCTGCACAGCGCTCGCCCTGGCGGTGAGCGGAAACCGGTTCTCTCAGGCACCAGTCTGGCCGGCGCCCTGCGGCATCGCGCCGAGCGGATCATTCGCACCCTGAGCCGGCAAGGAACAGGACTGACAATCATCGATGACATGTTTGGTCCGGCTGAAATTGCTCGCGGCCAGAAAACCGCCAGCGCAAGTCGGCTGGTTGTCAAAGAGACGGTTATTGAACGGCCATTCAATCTGGTGCAGAATCGCATCCGGATCGATCGCTTTACCGGCAGTGTCCACGGCACCGGTTTATTTAACGAACAGCCAGTCTTCGGAACGAACGACACAATCGTCACGATTGATCTGACGCTGCGGAACCCGAAGGATGAAGAAATCGGCCTGCTGCTGCTGCTGCTCAAAGATCTCTGGACTGGCGATCTGCCGCTGGGTGGCGAGGTCAGCATTGGCCGTGGCCGATTGCGGGGTATGCAGGCCACGATGACGACACAGCAGCATCCATCGACTTCAATCACCATCGAAGGAAACGACCAGGGCATGTTGCGCATCAGTCACCGCGACGAGCTGGAGCAGTATGTAGCAGCTTTGCGGGCAAAAGTGGGGTGATTATGCCATTGCCGTATCATATCACGCTAGTGCCGGTAGCATCAGACTTTGAAACAGATCCTGCATCGTGGCTCATCGCGCAGGCTCGCCAGCATCAACTGCGCTACCTGCTGGCGCATGCCGACGATGGAGTCATCTGGGGCCAGGTTGATGATAGCGGTTTGCGCACATCGCATGGCATTGCCCCTGCCTCACCACCGTTGCGCGCAATAACACTCCAGCAGGCGCGGTTATTCAGTGGCGCAGGTGAACTATTCGTGTGGCGCAGTGATCAGGGCTGGCGCGCGCGTCTCGTTACCGACGCGACGGGAAACAGCAATAATGTGATCGATGAGGATCAGATACTGTGGGGTGACACCATTGAATCTACACGCGACGGTTTTACTTTGCTGCGTGAGGGATCGCAGGGCATGCGCCATGCCATCCCGATAATGATTACGGCAGAGCAACTCAAGCACTACAAAGCGCGGCTGCGCGTGCGTCACTACATCACCGAAAACGATGATGGCGAAGCTCGGATTACCCTGAGTCGGCTGGTCGAAGTTCTGTCGGCAGGTATGTGAGGAGGCGAATTGTGACTATTCCGGCGCATAAAAACCCCACCATAGAGATTGCCCGGGCGCCATATAACTTTGTGCCGCTGCCCGAACGAATTGTGACCATCGATCCACATGCATTGCCGGATCAAGATCGGTACCATCCAGACCGCCATACAGGTTATGTGGAATGCGTCATTACCACCGAGACACCCATCTACATCCGCGCTCCACTGACGCCCGATGAGTTCGCAGAGCAGGAAGCCGGTCTCGATGAAAAGAAACCATGGCGGCAACAGGCGCGCAACAAACCCGACTTCTTTTACGCCGATCCCGCCAGGATGCCGCGCATTCCAGGGAGCAGCCTGCGCGGTATGGTGCGCCAGCTTGTCGAAATCGTCAGTTACAGCAAGGTGCAGTGGGTGTCAGACCAGCCCCTGGTCTACCGGGCTGTCGGCGATACTACCAGCCATGGCAACAACTACCGCAGTCGGATCATGCGCGAGGACGGACCTAGACCCAATCGCGCCGGGAAGCAAGCACTGCATTACACGCCGAAGGTCAGGGCCGGTTATATTGTTGAGCATCGGAGCGGTGAGTTCGCCATTCGCCCTGCTCAGGAGATTGGGGGCACAACATTTGCCCGGATTCGCATCGATGGCATTCCCGCCGGGCTTCAACCCATTAAAGGATGCAAGAACGCGCGCGCGATCTGGTTCCAAACCGGACCATACGAGTATCAGCATGTGCGGGGCGGGTTCCTGTGCATCAAATACGCCAGGGTAATTCGGGCTGCCGCGCAACCGACTCAGGGGATGATCAAGGGCGCTCTGGTATTCAGCGGCCCGATGGCGTCAAAAAAAACCGAAGCGGTTATTTATCCGCCTGACGAACAGGCTAAGCTGATCCCCATCCCCGATCATCTGATCGCTGCCTACCGGGATCAGGTGAGCCAGGAACAGGAAGCAATCCTCGGTGATAGGAACGGCGTGTTGCGCGATGGCCAGCCGGTTTTTTACCTGATGGAACAGGACAAACTGGTTTTCTTCGGCCATACGATGATGATGCGATTGCCATATCTCAAAAACCCGCGTGATTTTGTGCCGGAAGATCTGCGGCGCGAAAGCGACCTTGATCTTGCCGAAGCGATCTTTGGCTACACCAAATCAACAGGTGAAGGGAAGGCGCGCGCCTACGCCAGTCGCGTCTTTGTCAGCGATGCCATCCTTGAACCGGGCCAGACGGACATCTGGTTGCAGACCGAGCCGATCGTGCCGAAGATTCTCGCCAGCCCGAAACCAACCACGTTTCAACACTATCTCGTTCAGCAGAAACCTGATCCGCAGCCGCAGGGAACAGATCGCAGCGGCAAGCCAAAATACGTGAAAGAACTGGCCGATTACGCTGCTGACCCACGCGCAACGGTCATTCGCGGCCACAAACTCTACTGGCACAAGGGGCAGGTGACGATCGCCGATCTGCAAGAGGCGCTGGATCGGCTGCGCGACGAGCGCGGGCGGGAAAACGAGCGCGATACGCAGCACACCCAGATCAAGCCGGTGCGCGCCGGCGCGCGCTTCCGCTGTCGGATCTTCTTCGAGAACCTGTCAGACGAAGAACTGGGCGCGTTGTTATGGACGTTGACGCTGCCCGGCACCAAAACCTATCGTCACAGTATCGGGATGGGCAAACCGCTCGGCATGGGCGCGATCAAGATTGACGCCAGTCTGGTGCTGGAAGATCGTCAGCAGCGCTATCAGTCTTTGTTTGCGCAGGAGACCTGGGAAACCGGCCACAGGCGGGCGGATGACCAGATCGGTAAATACATCGCCGCCTTTGATCAATTCATTCGGTCACAGATTGGCGCCGCCAACTGCGCCCGCCTGGCTGATGTTCCGCGCATCCAGATGCTGTTGCGCATGCTGGAATGGCCCGGTCCAGACAAAGAGCAAACTCGCTACATGGAAATCGAGCGAAAAGATCCCACAATCAGAGGCGGCAAGATCAACGAATACAAGAATCGTCCGGTGCTGCCCGATCCGCTGCACGTCGATATTAGCAATCGCGTAAAAGAAAGCACCGCAAAACCTGTTGCTCACGGCAAGGTTGACATCGACCGGCCAGCTTCGCCTGATGAGGTGCAGACTGGGATGTACCTGGAAGGAGTCATCAAGCGGATCGAGAAAGATCGTCTTGTGGTTGATATTCTGGGCACAGAGGCATCACTCACCCGCCAGCGTCTTGATCCGCCAGCCCGTGATCTTGCCGATATGGAGGAACGCTTCAAGGTCGGAAAAACCATCCGGGCCTGGGTGTATGGTCGCAATAAACAGGGTCGCCTGCAATTGACCATGAGGAGAGAGGAAATCGCATGACCGTCACCGCATTTCGCGTGCAGCATTTCATGGGTTTTGAAGATAGCGGTTGGCTAGAGTTGCGACCGATCACGCTGTTGTTCGGTCGCAACTCCAGCGGCAAGAGCGCGCTGATTCGCGCACTCTTGCTCCTTCGCCAGAGTCTGAAAATGGAGCCGGGTAGTGGAGCGTTGCTCTTTGTGAGTGATGATGGCTACGATTTTGGCGACTATACCGAGATGGTGAAAGACCATGACCGGTCGAAACACATGTCGTTCTGGTTCAAGATCTGGTTTGAGAAGTCGGAAAACAGCAGCGGCGATTATTTTATTCACAACAAGACGCTGGAAGCGATCAACCATTTCGCCGAATCCAGATCAGGTCAACATTCCGAACAGTCAGACGGACACATGCTCACAGTGCGATTGATCATCGGCTCAGGTGACACAGGCATAGCGGAATTGAAAGGACTCGACATTCTCGATTCGCAAGACAAGATCATCTTTCGCGCTGACAAACAACCACAAGAAGCAGATCGGGATTATTCGAATCGATGGTTGATAGCAACTGACGTTTTTAATCGAGATGAGCGACCTGAGGTTTGGGATAATATTGAGGTATTCACCCTGAACAACTTCCTTCCCCGGCTCAGAATTCGCGATAGCGTGTATCAGCCGGACGATGTGGGTGAAGAACTTGGCGATGATTTTCGGCACATCAGGTTTATTCTGCGCGGAATTGAGGCGGCAATCACTGCATTTCTGGAACGCATCGACTACCTCGGCCCCTTACGCTCGCTTCCGCAACGCTATTACTACATCGCCAGTCAGAGCGCTGCATCTCCAGAACGCAGCCGGTACTTCGTGCGCAATCTGGTAAAAGCCGATGCTGCCAATCTTGATACGATCAATCGCTGGCTGACAGATCTGAGAGTCCCCTGTCAAATAGAACTCCATCCGCTCGATGCGCAAAAACGTCTGTATGAACTGCGCCTTCGCGAAGGAGATGGAGCGCAGACGCTTTCTGCCAATATCCGTGAAGTTGGTTTCGGTCTTGCCCAAATGCTGCCTGTCGTTGTCCAGGCCGTGCTGACGCAGCCGGGCAATACGTTGATTATTGAGCAACCAGAGCTGCATCTCCATCCGCGGGCGCAGGCCGATCTAACCGACCTGTTCATTGCGATGTCGCATCGAGGATTGCGCTTTTTGATTGAAACGCATAGCGAACACATGCTGTTGCGACTGCGCCGTCGGATTGCAGAAACTGCGGCAGGTCTCATCTCGCGTCAGCAGCCCGACCATCTCGTATCTGAAGCGTTGATCGCATATTTCGTGGATCGCACTGACGGTTCCAGCTCCGCAGAGCACATTAATATTGACCATCTCGGAAAGATGAGCAGTCCACCCGGATTCAAAGGCTTCTTTGCCGATGACTTGATGGAGCTGGCGCAGCTCAATAATGCTGTCATGAAAGCGCAGGAAGATGAGGTGAGCCAATGAACTTAACTATTGATCCGGATGTCTTTCGCGCGTCGTCGTTTAACCGGAATTGTTTGCTGGTACTACAAAAGATAGCCAGTGAGTTCAGCATTCATCGTTTCTTTGTGGACAATGAAGAAGTTATAATACGAGAATACCAACAAATATTCAGCGAAAAGATTCCTCATCAACAGTTAGTTGATGAAGATGATGTGGTTATTCGCTTACTGCAACAATTATTGTCCGATAGCATAGAGACAATCACTTCACAACACGATCTTGTTGACAAATTTAAGGCTCTTGGTTGCACCGAACCGATTGAACCGACGCTTTTGGGCATGATGGCAAACGCTCAATCGCGCGGTCTGGTTTTAATGCTTGTCGGAGAAGATATCGATGGCGTGCGCAAAAGAGGTGTGCATGATGAAGAGACACGATGGAAAATCCTTAGAGAGACACCATGGTGTGCTTTTATTTTTGCAACATCTGTCAGAATTGAATTTGATCAAGTCAATCGCAAAGTGATAGAGGGTAACATTCAAGAAAAAGCCGTACATTTTGAGACAAAGGCAGCTTTATATCTGCAAGACATTGAACCATCACTACGTTGTCAGACGCCGCCTGCAAAGGAAAGAATAGGCGAGGAGATTGATGTTTACGGATATCGTGATGAACAATCTAACTCCAGAACGGTTATTATTGGCGAATGTAAATTGCGCTGCTCCGGAAACGAGTCGAAATTAATTCTGGGAGATGAAGTCAACCAGTTGCATCGAAAAGTCATTGCCGCGCGAGACTATGAAAATCGCAGAAAATCAAAGCAAGTCACACCATTGAAGTTTGAGGGAATTCTAATCACGAATGCAAGCGGGCTCGACGAGTACGCAATTAGCGTTATAAAAAGTCAAACAGAATTTCGCATTCGTGTGCTGCGAGTTCAGTTATCCAAAAACTGGGACACGCAACAGCACTGGCGGATTACTGGAAGTGAGTGGCTCGATTTCAACACATAATACCAACTTTAGATAGATGGTCACGTATTGGGCAGCCACTCCAACCCCGCTCCGCCCCGAACGATCAGGTAAGGGCGATGAGGGCATCGA
>FWPU01006925.1_pt1 | contig 21743 bp, 14 predicted proteins | sample 2228361 | NCBI WGS metagenome assembly FWPU01 (sample SAMEA103939777, study PRJEB20133) | metagenome
CGACCAGTCCAGGCGGACGTTGTCGGCCACGGTGGTGGGGCTAGAGGGGTTGAAGACGGGCCCACCGGGAAGGCAGGGGATGATGGTGGAATCGGAGAAGCCGGTCACGCGCGGAGCCTGCGGTGGGGTGGCATTGGCGCGCAACAGAGCAGATGTGAAGAGGAGAGAGACGCAAACGACGATGGCTGCCGGAACGCTGGGTAAATGCCGTTTCAAGTGCGTGCCTCCGCTGAGAGATGATATCAAATCAATGGCCTTGATTTTAACACGGCTCCATGAAAAGGTCATGAAAATTGAGGCCGTTGACGATGACAAGATTTACATCAACTGAGGTAACGTAAGAGTGTGCCATTTATAACAACGGCGGGGTAAGCCGCTGGATTCCCATTGACTTCACAGTATTTCGGCTGGGAACCAGGCTTAGGAGTAGGATCACCCCTCATCCCGCCGGGCGAACATGCCCGCGGAGTGAGGGGTGATGTACAGCCCTTACAACGACGTCGCTCACGAAGTGCTTATCATTGTCAAGAGGCGGGGTGAGGGCCATGAACGCATCTTGACAGACCCGTATCCTACCGCGCGTTGCGTTTCAACATCGGCAGATAGTAGCGGTAGATGCCGACAGTCAGATCGGCCTCTATCCGGAGCGGTCGCCGCCCCCTGGCCGTGAGCATGATCTTGCCGGCAACGCCATCGCCCACCACATTGGCACAGGTCACGCTAACCTGCAAGTTGCCGTTCTGCTGACGCACCGCATGGAGCCAGGGCGCATCGGTTGTCACGCTATAGGCAACGGTAGTGGTCAAAGGGATTGTCTGAGCCGCGGGAGCCGGCAGCAAGCCACAGCCCGCGAAGTGAACGGCCTCCGGCACCTGGGCAAGTACCGGCAGCGGCCTGCTATTCGCATCCAGGGGATTGCTCCCCGCTGCCACTTCTGCGCCGTCGTTCGCTCCGTCGCCGTCGGTGTCGGCCACACAAGGTTTCGTGCCCCACTGATATTCCGCCGCCGAGTATAACCCATCCTGGTCCTGATCCAGCGTCGCGTCGCTGCTATCGTTGACCTTCAGGCAGGTGTGAGCCTGTTCGTATGGATCGGGAAGGCCATCGCCATCGCCGTCGGCCAGGACGATCACGGTGATGCTGTCGCTGCCGATCATCCCTGCAGATGAAATTGCTTGCAAGACGAGGGTGTGAGTTCCGGGCTGCAGGCGCACGGTCAGCTCCTGGCCGATGCCGAGCGGCCCTTGGATGCTGGAAGCCCAACGCAGATTCTGACCATCCAGCAAACCGTCGTTCAGGTCGTAGCCGCTGCCGCGCAGATATAACGGCTGGCCGGCGATGAGGGTTTGCGTCACCACCGTGGGGGTGATAATGTGATGGGGCACTACCTCGTCACCGTGCTCCGGCACGACCTGCTGTGCATGTGCTCGTGGGACTACGGGCGCGCTGATGGCAGCCACTGGCGGCTTGCGGGGGATGCTGAAGCGGCCCGACGTAGCCTCCACCGTATGGAAGCCGTCGCTCGCCACGACGATGAGCCGCGCCTGCGTCGTGCCCTGGGCCAGCGCCGTGGGCCAGAGGTAGGTCGTGGTCGTCAGAGTGGTGGCGATGGGCATGCGCGTCGTCCCATCGTCGGGCGAGAAGTAGAGGGAGTAGGTCAGCGGCGCGCTGTTGGGGTGGCTCGCCGTCCAGCAGGCGTCCACGGTGGCGCTGTCTGCGGTCACCGATTTGGAAGGCGACGCCGGGCCCCTGCGCAGGCGGGCGCAGTTCGGCCAGGACGGTGCTGCCGTGCACCACGCGCACGATGGCTGCACCCTGCGGATACGGCACAATGAAGTCAAACGGCACGAAAGGCGGCGGCTCGTCGTGGGTGACCGCAAAATTGACATCAAACGGCCACCGTGCCAATTCTGCGTTGCTGTTATTCAACACAACCACTGCGTACTCCCCTTGTGGTGGCACCGGCGGTAGCGGCACCGGCGCAGTGATGACCATGGAGAGATCGGTCGTCCAGCGGTCTTGCGGGTCAATTTTCCCGGAGAGGAAGAAGCGTTGCTCGTTGGCAGCAGGGCTGGCCGCCTGGGCGCAGCCGCCGCCAGAGCACGGGTCGCTCCCCAGGAAGATGCCCCGCAGCCGGTTCCACTCAAAGCCTTCCATCATCACCTGGTCGTCCATCCGGTAGATAGTCCCATTCATAACCGCTTCCACATTCCCATAGTCCTGCCGGTCGCGGAAGTTAACCATCAGTTGGCTCGGCCACATCAGGATGTCGCCGGTGGCGGAGTGGGCCGGGTCGTTTTGCGCTTTATTCGCGTGAGGCCCCACCCACACCAATCCCTGGCAATGGGCCACCTCCTGCACCATCACGGCGCCGTCCACACCGTCCAGGCTGATACCCTGCCCGCCGATCCGTTGGCCGCTCCAGCACGATTGGCCGCCGCCCGTGCTGTCTTGGGGTGCCACCAGTTCGCCCCAGTGCAGATAGTCCACGTTCTTGCCGAGGTAGTTGTTGGCCCACCACGCCCACACATTGAACAGATTCAGTTGGCGGTTGCCTTCCGCCCGCCCGGCGGCATTGCAGACGTCAAATGTCCACCAGGGCGGGCAGGTCATCGGACTGGGAGAAAGATAGTAGCGTAGTCCCGCGACGTGAGGGTTGGAGCCGTCTAACTTGACTGCCTCTATGCCGGCCCGCAGCGGCTGGACGCGCTGGAAGGTTTGCAAGGTGAGGCCGGTCAGTTGCGCCATCTCAGCAGGGCTGAGGAATAGGTGGGCATTCGGGACGATGTTTGGGGGGATGAAGAGTGGGAAGAGGAAGAGGCCGAAGTAGTCAGAGGTGCGCTCAAAGAGGCGGTAGCCGCCGAGAGTACTCTGCCAGGTGCGGTTGTCTGAATCGTTGACGATGGCCCGAATCTTGTACCAACCTTCGTTGGATAGCAGGTTCCCCGGAACCCAACAGTTCACCGCGGTCGTCGGGCTGGGGAAGGTGTCCCACGTGTAAATCCCGTTCCAGTTCATCAGACCGGGCACGACGCCCATCAGCACGTCGCCGGACCCGTTCCAGTAATAGACCTGGCAGGCCGCGCTTTTGACGTACACTACCGAGGCAGCAGCCTTAAGCCAGAAGCGGGCCAAGGTGTCCTTGCCGGCAATTTTATCGTAGTACAGGGTAGTGCCGGTGAGGTCCTCATCCAGGCCCTGCGTGATGCGCGAGTGCGTGAAACTGACTGGGTTGCCGCACCAGAAGCAGGGTGCATCGTGCTGGAAGACGAAAGGCGTCGGCTGAACGATCGGGATGAGGGTCGGCAGAACGGTCGGGCTTGGTGTGAAAGTCGGGGTGCGCGTGCGGGTAGGGGTACGAGTGGACGTGCGCGTAGCGGTCGGAGTCCGTGTAGGCGTTGCGGTGCGGGTCGGTGTGTGGGTAGGCGTGCGCGTGGGGGTGTCGGTAGGCGGCGGCCCCGCCGTATAGTCAATGACGAGACGCGGCAGGTTGGTGCCTTCGCGCGCACTGAAGATGCGCTCGCTGGCCGGAATGCCGACGTCCATGCCGACGAGCATGATGCCATGGTTGGTGGAGCGATTGGCCTGCCACGCCTGCACAATGTGGGTGACATCCCATCGCTTCACACCCAGTGAGTAATCCAGGGTGATCGCGGGGTCGCCCAGGTTGGCCGCGGCGGGTTTGTTGTTCCAGGTGACCACCGGCTCGTTCCACGCTGCCGAGATGGCGTCGGGGCGGATCTGGTAGGCATCAAAGCCACTGGCGCCCGTTTGATACATCTCCAATGTGGCCGTGATGACGGTGGCGTTGGTGGGCAACGTCGCCAGGCTGAACTGCACAAGCGTCCAGCGGGTGGAAAAGAGGCCGGTGGCGGGGTCAAAGACCCGGCCTACGTGCAGGCTGGGATCGCCACCATAATTGGTGCCGGCGTTGGCCGGGTCCTCGTTCACCCACGCATCGGCCACGGCGGTCAGGGGGAGGGTGACAGCCGGTGAAGCAGGTTCCGCCTGAGCAGCGGATGCCCTCGGTGCACTGGCCCGGGCGAATCGGGCCAGCACAACAGCAGCCAGAGCGAGAAACAACATAGACAAGACGCGGCGCACGGACATGGCAGACATCCTTCTTTCCTGATGCACAGGAGTGGCATGGGCTCCTGCCAGCTGGGCACAGGGGCTATTGCTTGGTTCTCATCGCTGAGTAACGGGTCCCTGACCTCACCTCACGATCATCTTCTCATTTCCGTTCTGCGACCTAGGCAGACACATTGAAGATGGACAGCGTCGGCTCTGCATTCGCCACGCGAAAGATCAGCACGCCGCGGGGCGTTGTTGCCGACTTGCGCATCTCGTCCAGAACCTCACGGCTTTGCTAGACCGTCATGATGCGCCATAAAGTGGGATCGGCGACACTGTGGATGAGGAACGTCTGGGTGATTCCAGCATCTAACTTCTTGGTCGCCGTTTTGTACGCTGCTTCCAGAGCGGCCCATTTATCTGAAGCTACCTGGGCTTCCAGTATTGTCATAACCATGATCCCAACTCCTTTCTAAGCATAACCTCTACTTGTGCCTGTCCGCGATGTCCGCGGCGATGTGGGCAGCATCGTCTCCGACACCGAGGAGCAGGCCCGATTTCTGGTTTGTCAACCAGGGGAGTCCCACGAAGTAGAGTCCTGGATACCGGGTGATACCGCGCTGTTGCAACGGATACCCGTCGCCATCCAGGATCGGCAGCCTGACCAGGCTAAAGTCAAAGCGATAACCCACGGCCCAGATGACCGTCTTGATGCCGGCGGCTGCCAAATCCAACTCTCGGATCACCTCTGCCGCGTAGCCATCTCGTAGTTCGGGCAAACGCTCCTCCAGCACGTCCGGCCCATTTTTCGCTATGTACTCATCCGCAATCTTGACGACATCGGCCTCAAACTTGTCGGCCTTGCGGAGATTCTCATGTAGGTCTGGGGCCAGCATGATGCGGTTGCCCTGTGCATCCTGGACGTGGCCGAGCAGCACCACGCCATCGCGGGCGAATTGGTGCAGGTTGAGGGTGTGTCCACCGCCCTTACCCGAAACGTGGGGGTTACCTGCGAACTTGGCCCTGGGCGATGGCAGCGCGTCCGGAGGTCTATTGAAGAAGCCAGACCTATCCAACCACCAAAAGATGTCCTTACCCCGATAGCGGCGAGGCACTCTTCCAGCACTGCCCACACAGAGGAACACCCGGCACCCACTCTGGTGAAGTTCCTCGGCAATCTGGCACCCCGACTGGGCTGAGCCCACCACCAGCACTGCGCCGGGCGGCAAGGACTGCGGGTTACGGTACTCGCTGGAATGAAGTTGGGTGATGGTTGCCGATAGGTTAGCGCTGAAGGGCGGTATCTTTGGCTTCTGAAAAAGACCGGTCGCCATGACCACGTTGGCAGCCTCAAAAACTGTCTCGTCCGTGCTGACCTGAAAGCCATCGCCTGCCGATTTCTGAGTCACCGCCGCGACTCGTGCATGGTAGCGAATTGGCAACCGGAAACGCTGCACGTATTGTTCAAAATAGAGACAATCTCCTCACGATGCAGAAATCCGTCTGGAGCCTCACCCTGATATTCGGCCCCTGGCATACGGATTGACCAGTTGGGACTGACGAGGGTGAACGAGTCCCACCGTTCGTCGCACCAGACGTGGGCGACCCGCGCGGCCTGTTCCAGGATAATGTGCTCTTGACCTTGCTGAGTGAGGTAATAACTCATAGCAAGCCCGGCTTGTCCGCCGCCAATGATGACGGTATGCACGCGCTCATTCAAAGTCAGTTCTCCTTTGCTGGTCTGACAGATTACAACGTTCTTTATCCCACGCAGTTATGCGCGGAGGCAAACTCTGCGCCTTATGATCCGGATACTGTAATTTCACCGCCAGTGATGATAATCGGTATTGTAGCAGGGTGGGCAGGGTGGTAGGGAAGCGGTAATAAGGGCACTGTTCTGGCAAAGAACCTAGGTATGCTACGCCTCGTACCTTAACCGCGTGTTAAGACCGCTGGCAAGAAACCTTACAATTCGCTGACAATTTGCGCACATAGATATCACACCACAACTGTAACGTTCTTATCTTCGTAATGATTCGTGGAAGCACGGGCTAAGAAAGGTATCAGAGCCGTACATATTTCTAGAGGGAGTGACTCGGCTCACTAGATTCGTCCTCCGGGGTCCATCTGCGCAGATACCTCAGGAAAACCCCACCGAATGCTAAGAGGAATCCCACCAGAGCATAGTCCATGTTGTGTGTAGCGATAGCAGCATAGAGGAAAAGACTGGCGAATAGTAAGGCGCCACAACCACCAGCATAGCCGCGCGTGCGTGCTTGAAACTCTCGTTCTTTACCTGCGGGGTCAAGCCACTCGCGACAATGTGGGCATCTCCGCGCCCCTTTGAGAGGTATCTCCTTACCGCAGAATGGGCATCTGATAGTTTCTGGGCGCATGGGTACACCCTCCTAGCGGATGGCAATCGCGGTAGTACAATAAACCTCTCTCCACTCCCTTATCTCGCACGACGGAACGCCCGCGGGACTTCCCCCTCCTCTCCCCCGGTGGGAGGGTGGGACATAACATAACATGATTGGGGGATAGGAGGTTGCCAAGGCGGCACCTCTTGGTAAGATTAGGGAAGAGCTTCACGCTTCTCTACTCCCACCAAGAGGTAGCCTCATGGTATCACAGGGTGTTATCTCTTTCAAGGGGCCGGAGACCTTCGTCGCTCCTGCCCATTTCGCCGATGACCCGGTGGCGAATGACTATGATGCCTTCTTTGCCGTGTTGAACTTTGACGACATCGGGGAGAGGGATGAAACCAGACCCTGGCCTGGTTCTCCTCCCCACCCGGAACGGACCTACGTGAAAGCGCAACTGGTGATGATCCGAGAGAAACTGGCCTATCACACCGACCTGTGGAACTTCTTGGTCAAGCATCCGGCCTTGGTGCTCCGTCTCGGTTTCCGTCCGCGGCTGGACCCTGATAGTCCTCACGGCTTTGACGTGGCTCGCACCGCTCCCGGCGCCCGTCATCTGCGGCGCAAGTTGCAGTTCGGTCCCAACGGCACCCTCAAGGGGGTGCTGGCAAAGACCGTGGCTGCCTTGCAGGACAAGGTCCCTGGCCTGGCCGAAACCATCTCCCAAGACGTCACGCACCTCGATCTACATCATCATCAATGCGGAAGCCTTGCACCGACTCCATGATGCCAAACCCCACTCCCCCACATAATACTTTATGTTATGTCCCACCTTCCAAATCGGGGAGAGGAGGGGGGACAAAGGGGGAAGAAGAGAGGTCTTGGCGGTGGGAAGCCCGCATGGGTACATGGGACACCCCCAAGACCCCCGGCAGGGGTGGCTAAGAGGAACAACCAGAAGCCCCTGGTCTTGCCATCCTTCAGCGTACCCACCTAGGAGGACTTACGAGCCTGGGGGCGCGACATCTCTGTCGGGTCACCGATGACGAAAGGCGCATCGGCTTAGCACAGGCGCAGCAGAGCAGCCTGGGGGGCGCTTGGGCCAAGAAGCGCTGAACGGCCTTATAGTTGGCGGCTGGTTCACCAGCCATGTGTTGGGCGATCTCCGACAGAGGGGGAACGGGCAGCCAAGATGCCCTCCACAATCCTGGCGGCTTTATCCGCCACTCTTTCCTTGTCAAACAAATGCTTGAGAAAGGCGACCGTTCTGATATACTGCACCATGAGAGCCTCCATGTACTGGGTAGTTTGGGTCTTGCAGTATAACCCAAACATGAAAGCTCTGTCTTCTTTCTGACCGTCGTTCGAACTGATCTGAAAATGGCGATGATCGGCGGTTATTGTTAGGATGCAGACGCTACGATTGGTTCGACCACGACTCGATAGCCGAGTCGCTCGATGCGCCGACTCATGCGCTTGACCACCTTAACCTTGTTGCACTCATCCAGCCACGACGCACCTAAATCGCGGAAGGGCTCGTGGCGGAGAAGCATGTGGTAAGCGGCGACCACGATGCGATGGGCTACAGCGATGATGGCCCGCTTGACACCGCGCCGGCCCACCAGACGGTGGTAGACGGAACTCAAGTAGGAGTTCTTGACCCTGACAGCCGCATGGGCAGCCTGCACCAGACCGCTGCGCAGCCAGCGGTTGCCCAAGCCGGTCTTGCCAGAATAGCGTTTGCCTGCGCTCTCGTTGTTGCCCGGTGCTAACTTGGCCCAACTGGCGAGGTGACGGGCACTGGGGAAACGCCCCATGTCGGTGCCGATCTCGGCCACCAACAGCTCGGCTGTCCGCCGGCCTACCCCAGGGATCGTATCCAGCAGGGCAACGGCCGCTTCCCAAGCCAGCGGTTCAGGGGCTCCACAGGGTGCTGCGCCGTCTCGGTTGACCTCTCGCACGTCAGGCTTTGGCGAACCATCGCCTCGGGCCTGACCTTCCATATGCTGGGCGATCTGGGCATCAAAGAGGGCGACTTGCTCCTCCAGGAAGTCGATCTGGGCCAGATGGCTGGCGATCAGGAACCGATGGTGGTCGCGCACGCGCCCGGCCAGGGCCTGTTCCAGCTCTTTCTGCTTATGGCGCAATTTGCCCCGGGCCAACTCCGCCAACGCCTGCGCATCCTCCTGCCCGGCCAGAATGGCCTCCAGCATCGCCCGCGCCGACACACCGGTGACATCGCTGGCCACCAGCGTGAGCTTGAGGTTGGCCCATTCCAACACCTTCTGCAAGCGGTTCACGACCGTGGCTCGGTCCTGCACCAGGTTCGTCCGCCGGCGGGTCAGATCGCGCAAATCTCGCTGCGCTTGGGGCGGAATGAAGCGGCTGCGCAACAGGCCATGACGCAGCAATTGGGCTATCCACTCGGCATCCTGGACATCCGTCTTACGCCCCGGCACATTCTTGACGTGCCTGGCATTCACCACCAGGATCTCAAAGCTGCCCTCAAGAAGATTGTAGACCGGTTTCCACAGTTCCCCTGTGCTTTCCATGGCCACGTGGGTGATCCCCTTGCTAGCCAGCCAGTCGGAAAGAGCCAACAGGTCAGCCGTCATGGTGCCGAAGGTGCGCACCGCGACCAACTTCTCGCCTTTCGTCCCCGTGGTGATACAGCAGGCCACCACTGTCTTCTTATGCACATCCATCCCCGCACAACGGTCGTAAATGACCTCCATGTTTCACCTCCCCCATGGGATCGCGGCTGGCGGGATGCCCCTGATGAGATGATTCTGATCTACGTGCTTCCCGGCGCAGATGACCCAGCGGGCATCAGGCCGGGTACCACAGTTGGTTGTGCCGCCAGGCATCCGGGTCCGTCTCATGATCAGGCTCTCGGCACCAATTCGGAGCGACCTCGACGCCAACCCCTGGACGGAAGTATAACACATTTTCATCGCTGGTTGTGCGCCCCGCACATGGAGGTCTCATGTCCAAAGCTCAAACGCATCCCCCTTGCGACGGCTCCCCACTTATGATAAAATCCGTGATGACGATCCTTGCGGTTTGCATCGGGTATTAAGATAGGTGAGCGAGCATGAGAATTGCCGTTGGCAGCGATGAGCGGACCCACTTGACGGACGTAATTGTGGAAGAATTGGAGAAGCGCGGCCATCAGGTTATGCTCTTCGGCCCTCTGGCAGGGAATAACGACGCCTGGCCGGAAGTGGCCCGCGCCGTGGCCGAACAGGTTGCCGGAGGTCATTGCCACGAAGGGATCGTTCTCTGCTGGACGGGCACCGGTGTCAGCATCGCGGCCAACAAAGTTCCGGGCATCCGCGCCGCGCTGTGCTACGATGCGGAGACGGCAAAAGGCGCGCGTTTGTGGAACCATGCCAACGTCCTGGCGATGAGCCTGCGCGCCACTTCCGAGGCCGTCGCTAAGGAGATTCTGGAAGCCTGGTTTGCAACGCCACCTTGGGGGCCCACCGAGGAAGACCGTGCCTGCGTGGCGCGTTTGGGTGAAATGGAGCGGTTCTACCGCAACAGGTCTCTATCGCCTGAAACGGCACAGTCGTAATCTGCCAGGAGAGGTTTGTTATGGATACGTCCCCCATCCTGCTTCCTGCTGCCTTGCGCCAGCTCCCGCCCCTGCCGCAAGTGTTGGTTCGTGCCCTAGAATTGATCCAAGACCCGCGTTCACGACGGTCCGAGCTGGCGCATGTCCTCTCCTTGGATCAGGGCATGACGGGGCTGTTTCTGAGGATGGTCAACTCGGCCTATTACGGCCTCCCGCGACGCATCGCATCCTTGGACGAAGCCATCGGTTATCTGGGCTATGAGACGGTGCAGGAGGTTATTTTTGCCGCCTCCGCCAGCAAAATCCTTTCCCGCGCCGTCCCTGCCTACAGGCTGGAACGAACCATGCTGTGGCGACACTCCGTGGCCGTGGCCGCCGGCAGCGAAAGGGTGGCGCAGCGGCGTCTTATCACCCCTCGATCAGAGGTCTATGTGGCCGGCTTGCTGCACGACGTCGGGAAACTCGCCCTTGACCTGATGGTACGGCACCAGGCAGAGTGGGCAGGTAAAGCGGAGCAAGACCCCGAGAAAGTGGCCTGGACCGACGTAGAACGGCAGATTACCGGCCACGATCACGCCGAGGTAGGCGCGGTGATTGTGCGGAGCTGGAACCTTCCCGATCGCGTGGTGGAAGCCGTCGCCTGCCATCATTCTCCGGCCAAGGCTCAACTTGATCTTCGCTTTACATCCGCCGTTCACATTGCCAATGCTGCCGCGCTTATGGCCGGCATCGGCATCGGCGTGGACGGCCTGCGCTACACGCTGGATGAGATCGCCATTAAGCAACTAGATTGGACCGAGAGCGACATGACAAGCCTCATTGCCGACATGCAGAACGCCGTAGCCCAGGCGGAGGCGATCATCGGTCTCGGTGTGTGAGGATACGACTTCCCCTTTCTCCCTTGTGTTGTCATGCCCCCATGCCGGCCTTTCTCCTGAAACGGGAAGGGTGGCCCAAAGGGCCGGGCGGGGGCGCCGGGCAAGACCTAACGAATTTGCATCTGCCTGGTGATACAAGTATCGGCAGACATGAACAAGAAATCCGCCTCTTTTCAGGCACGTCTCGCCCGCCTCATCCTGGCATTAACGGCGACGCAAGATGGCTCCCTCTTGCCATCGGAGACAGCCCTCTGGCTGGCGCAGATTGCTGCCGGCGTGCAGCCTGGCCGCGCGCCGCGAGAGGCGCGCCAGGCCCTGGTACGCCAAGCCATCGCGCTCTACCGGGTTCTGGGCGAGCGTTCCGGCGCGGGCTCCGGCGGCTGGATTCAGACACGCGAGCCGGGAAAGAAAGGAACGCCGGTTGCAGCGCGCGTCCTGCCGCGGCGCATCAGGGCACGCACCGAAGCCGCTGCTACTTATCGCCAACTCCTGAGCCTTGTGCGTCGGTTAAACCATCCTAACCTGGCTCCTTTGGTAGAAGCAGGCGAAGAAGAAGGTTTGCTTTATCTCCTCGTCCGCCTGATGGATGGGGCAAAACCCCTCACAGAACGGCTGCGCAAAGGCGGGCCGTGGGAACTGAAAGACGCGATCAACATAACCATGAAAGCGGCAGAGGCGATCGGTTATGCCCACGAGCGGGGGCTGTTCCACGGCTCTTTGGGGAGCGATCAGGTTTTCATCAACGACAAGGGACAGGTGATGGTGCGCGGCGTTGGCCTCGGCCAACTCTTGCAGGTGTTGGGCGTGGCCGTGCCTCGCGTGCGCACCCTGTTCACGCCGCCAGAGGTGATAGCCGGTGCCGATCCCGATGCGCGCAGCGATGTTTATGCTCTGGGCGCGCTGTTGTATCTGCTGCTGGCGCGGCGCGGCCCCGCGCGCGATGCAGGGAGACTCATCCCCGCGAGTCGTTTCAATCGCGCCGTCTGGCCTGCTTTAGATCAGGTGCTGGAGAACGCTCTGGCCCTCTATCCCGACCAACGCTTCGCCACCGCTGCGGATTTCGCCTGGGCCTTGCGCCTTGCCGCTCGCGAGTCGCGTCGCGAAACGGAGCGTGAAGGCAAGGGGAAAGCCATTCCTTCTCAGCGCGGAGCGATGCCATCCCACGCCACCATGCCGGAGAAGGCTGCCATGCCGGAACAGGCCATGATGCCCGTGACTGCGGAGATTGGGCGAGAGGACATTTTCCCCGCGCCTGCGCCGATGCCGGAGGCGGTGCCCATGCCGGATGTGGCGGCGATGCCTGTGATCACGGGAGCCATCCTGGCCGCAGACATCTTCCCTGCCCCCTTGCCCATGCCCCAGGTAGATACAAATCCCTTGCAGGCCACCGCGCTCACCTTTGAGACACTGATGATGCCCACTTTGGAAATACCGCAATCGCCTTCTATTCCGGAGATAGATTGGGAGGCGTTGTTGGCTCCTCATCCTATCGGAAATTGAACCCGGGCATGATCCTTTTATCCGACCTGCTGAGTGCCACAGGCGGACGCCTGCACGGCCCCGTCTTTGCCGACCGCTTTGCCGACTTCTGCTTTGACTCCCGCATCTTGCACCAGGGCGAGTTGTTCCTGGCCGTCAAGACGGAGACGGGCGATGGACATGATTATATCCTGGACGTGGCGCGCGGTGGCGCGGCCGGCGTCCTCTGCCAGCATCCCCTGGACTTGAGTTCCTTCGGCGTCACCTGCATCGTCGTGGAGGATGTGCGCCGGGCACTTCTGGATTGGGCCGCATTTATTTTGCGGCGCTACGCCCCGCGCGTGGTCGCGGTCACCGGCTCCAGCGGTAAGACGATAACGAAAGACGCCGTCGCAGCGGTATTGGCTTCCCGATTCCCGGTCTTCAAGTCGCCTGCCAGTTACAGCGGGCGCTACGGCCTTCCCATTGCTCTGGGCCGCCTAGGGCCGGAGCACGAGATCGCCGTGCTGGAACTGGCCGCGGTCAGTTTTGACGAGGTACGCGACCTGGCTGCGCTGACCCAGCCGACGATCGGCATCGTCACCTCCGTTCACGAGGCGCACCTGGCCTTCTTCGGCGATCTGGACACCATCGCCCGCGAGAAGGGTCGCCTGGTAGAAGCACTGCCGCCCGATGGCCTCGCGCTCCTTAATGCCGATGACCCGCGCGTCCTCGCGCTGCGCGAGCGCACCCGCGCCCGTGTCGTCACCTATGGTCGCTCGCCGGAGGCCGACCTACGCGCGACCGACATCCATTGCACGCCCTCCGGCGTCTCGTTCACCCTCGTGGATCACGGCACTGCCCTATCCGATTCGCCCATCCATCTGCGCCTCCTCGGCCCCCATGCCATCTACCCCGCGCTGGCCGCCCTTGGTGTTGGCCTTAGCAGTGGCGTACCGCTGGCAGATGCTCGCGCGGCCCTGGCAGACCTCGCGCCGTTACCGGGGAGGTTAAACCCTCTTCCCGGCCTGCGGGGAAGCCTCATCCTGGATGATACGATCAGCGCCACGCCCGCGACGGCCCTGGCCGCGCTGGAGGCGTTGGCCTGTTTCAAGGATAAGCGGCGGCTAGCCGTCCTGGGCGACATGGAGGATTTGGGCCATTACGAGGCCGAAGGGCATCGCAAGGTGGGCGAGGCGGCAGTGGGCGTGGTGGAGATACTGGTCACCGTGGGCGAGCGGGCCAGAGGAAGCGCACAGGCTGCCCGTGCCGCGGGGCTTCCCGCTTCCGCCATCTTTGAAACGTATAACATTGAAGAAGCGGCCCGCTATCTGGCAGAGCGGCTCGGCCCCGATACGGTTCTTCTGGTGAAGGGCGGGCGCGAGGCACGATTAGAACGACTGGTAACACGCCTCCTCGCGCCGGAGGCCGCCGCGCGCGCCGGTGAGTTGCTGGTGCGTCAGGGGGCCGGAGCCATGCTCCCCCGCCTCAGCGCGGCCCGCCCCGACCGCCCTACCTGGCTGGAGATTGACCTCAATGCCATCGCCAACAACGTGCGGCGAACCCAGGAGATTGTGGGGCCGGATGTGGGCATCCTGGCGGTGCTCAAGGCCGACGGCTACGGCCACGGCGCAGCCATCGTGGGCCGCACAGCCCTGAACAACGGCGCGACGATGTTGGGCGTCGCCTGTCTGGCCGAGGCGATCAACCTGCGGCGCGCGGGGTTAGATGCGCCGATCCTCATCCTGGGTTATACCCCCGCCTGGCAGGCGCGGGAGACGCTCTTACATCGCGTCACCGCCACCGTCTTTGATCTGGACAGCGCGCGGGCCTTCAGCCGCGCCGCCGTGGAACTGCACCAGACGGCACGGCTCCACGTCAAGGTGGATACGGGAATGGGACGCCTTGGCCTTCTGCCGGGCGATGTTCTCCCCTTCTTGCGCGCTTTGCGAGAGTTACCCGGTGTGGAAGTAGAGGGCATCTTCACCCACTTCTCTATGGCCGACGCCGCCGACAAAAGTTACACCTACAAACAACTATCCACCTTCCACGCCGTGTTAGATGCCCTGAACGCGGAGGGGCTGCGTCCGCCGCTGGTGCACGCGGCCAACTCCGCTGCGCTTCTCACCGTGCGGGAGAGCCGCTTCAACCTGGTGCGTCTCGGCATCGCGCTCTACGGCCTTGCGCCTTCGTCGGAGACGCCTCTGCCGCCCGGCTTCCGACCCGCGCTCACCTGGAAGACGCAGATCGCCCAGGTGAAGACGCTCCCGCCCGGAAGTTTCGTCAGTTATGGTAACACCTACCGGACGCGAGGCGAGGAGCGCATCGCCGTCATCCCCGTGGGCTACGCCGACGGCTTCCGCCGCGCCCCCGCGCATTGGGGCCAGGTGTTGGTGCGGGGACGGCGGGCCAATATCGTCGGGCGCGTTTGTATGGATCAGACGATGTTGGATGTGACTCATATCCCCCACGTGCGCCAGGGAGATGAGGTGGTGCTCATCGGCGCGCAGGGAGACGACCGCATCACGGTGGAAGAGGTGGCCGCGCGCCTGGGAACCATCAACTACGAGGTGGTATCGGAGATTCTGGCGCGGGTGCCAAGAGTGGTCTAAAAAGAACCCCTCCTCTCCTCCGGTAGGTTCAGGGGCGGATAGTCTTATGAACCCGGCACTCGCGATGGGGATGCAGGGGGTACAACCCCCTGCCGGGGGTCTTGGGGGTGTCCCCTATACCCATGCGGGCTTCCCACCGCCAAGACCTCTCTTCTCCCCCCTTTGTCCCCCCTCCTCTCCCCGAATCGGGGAGAGGAGGGGGAGGGGGTGGAGAGAGGTTATGCGGGCACATCCCCATGCCTCCGTGCGGCGACGAAGCCCCCCTGCTGCCCCCATCAAAGCGAAAACTGTCCGCCCTCCCCGCGTGCACTAATCGTTACCCACAAGTGGGGTATAAGGCAGGGTAATGCCCCCCCACTATCCCCCCTTTCTCCCCCGTTCTACGGGGGAGAAAGGGGGGGCGAGCGATAGCGAGGCGGGGAAAAGTGGGGGCCTGTAGCGCCGTGCAAGGGAGGGTATGCGGTGGTATAACCGACGGTTCGTGAATACTCTGTGGATAGATTATCGGAACCTTTCCGACCCGAAGGTCGTCTATGTAATGAGCGCGTGTTTGGCGCGCTCGCTACGCGTGTGTTATCTGAAACCTCTTGCGCCGTGCTGATTCGGCGCGACTGCTCACGGGAGAATCTCACCTATGAGACTGCGCACAAACGTCCTCCGTTGGCTCTTGCTCTTCTCGTTTGTCTTTTCCGCCTGCTCGCGCCCCACGCCGACCCCTACACCGGGGCCGACGCCCACGCGCTCACCTATGCAACCCGATGTGACGGCTTCGCCTTTGCCGCCGACGGCGACGGCCATCCCGACAATTCCCGCGCCCACGCCGACGCCGCTGCCGCCTGTGCCGCCGACCGTCGTGGCCGTGCGCCCGGAGCGCGGCGAGGAGCAGGCCCCCACCGCGCCTGTCATCGTGACCTTTGACCAACCAATGGAGGCCGACTCCACCGTCAAAGCCTTCGCCATTGACCCGCCTGTGGAGGGGAAGGTCGTGGTGGAGCAGAACCGCCTGGTCTTCACACCGTCGCAGCCGCTGGCGCGCGCCGCGCGCTATGAGGTGACCATCGGCCCCGAGGCACGCAGCCGCTTCGGCCTGGCGATGAAGTCGCCCTTCTATTTCCGCTTCAATACCGTCGGCTTCCTGGAAGTGGTCGGTACGCAGCCGACGGCCGGCGCGCAAGATGTGGGCGTGGATGGCACGGTGACCATCGTCTTCAATCGCCCCGTCGTGCCGTTGGTCAGCACAGACCAACAAGCGAACCTGCCCCAACCGCTTAAGTTCCAGCCCCCTGTCGCGGGTAAAGGACAGTGGCTCAACACCAGCGTTTACCAGTTCAAACCCGACATCGCCTTCGCCGCGTCCACCACCTATACCGCCACGGTGGCTGCGGGCCTGCAAGATACCACCGGCGGCATCCTCCAGCAGGATTTCGTATTCACCTTCCGCACGGCTGACCCCCTCGTGGTAGAGGCGATCCCGCAGGGGCCACAGATTCCGCCCACCGCGACCATCACCGTTACCTTCAGCCAGCCGATGGACCGGCCCAGTACCGAGGCCGCCTTCTCGTTGACCCCCGCCGTGCCCGGCACCTTCCGTTGGAGCGACGATAGCCGCGCTTTCAACTTTGTGCCTTCTCAGCGGCTGGGCTTCAATGTACGCTACCAGGCAAAGGTCGCCAAGGAGGCACGGCCTGCCAGCGGCGAGGGGACGCTGCGAGAAGAGATGGTTTGGACCTTCCGCACCGTGTCGCTGCCGGAGGTTGTCCGCACCATCCCCGCTGACGGCGCGAAGGGGACGGACCCCTATGGCGGCCTGGAGGTCTTCTTTGCCAGCGCGATTGACCCAGGTACAGTCATCACCGAGAGCATCACGATTCTCCCCAAACCGACGTCGGTCTTCACCTATTGGTCGCCCTACGAGAACCGCCTTTTCATCGGTTGGGACAAGCAGCCCGCGACGGCCTACACCGTGACCTTAGGCACCCAAATCGGCGATGCCTATGGTAACCGTTTGCCGAGTCCGGTTACCGTCCGCTTCCAGACGGGAGACCTGCCGCCGATGTTGCAACTCTACGGTGGTGATATCGCGGGCACCTACAACGCCTATACCCAGACCACCCTCACCATCGGCCATCGCAACATCTCGCGCATGAGCGTTGGCCTCTACCGCTTGTCTGAAGCCGATTTCATCAGGTTAATCAGCCCCGACAATTGGCAGGCATGGCAACAATACACCGGCAAAGAGGCAGACCTGATCCGCCAATGGGATCTATCGGTCAGCGCGCCGCGCAACAAGATCGGCACTCTGAGCCTGCCGCTCCAGGATGAGGCCGGAGAGGCCCTGCCGCCGGGCATCTACTATGTGCAGGCAATCTCGCCGGAGGTTCCCGTCACCAGGGGCCAGAGCAAGGAACCCACTTATCAACGCCGCATCCTCATCATCTCCAGGCTCAACCTAACCTTTAAGTACACGATGACCGAGGCGTTGGTTTGGGCCACCGACCTGAAGTCAGGCCAAGCGGTGGGCAACCTGCCGATACGCCTGCTGGATGAGAAGGGCCTCATCGCCCAAGGCCAGAGCGGCCCCGACGGTGTCTTCCGCGCCTCTTTTGACCGGCGCGACCCTTGGCGGCTCCTCATCGCCTTCGTAGGCCAAGGCGATACCTTCGCCGTCGCCACGAACCGCTGGACATCGGGCATCAGCCCCTGGGAGTTCAACATTGCCGCTGAGCCTTACCAGAACCAGTACGTCGGCTACTTCTATACCGACCGGCCCCTCTACCGCCCCGGCCAGATCGTCTATTGGAAAGGCATCTTGCGCAGCGACGACGATGCGCGCTACACCCTCCTGCCGCCCGGCACGCCGGTGACCGTGACGATCATAAGCGACCAAGGCAAAGAAGTCTATCGCGAGACCGTTGCCCTGAACGCATACGGCACCGTCAACGGCCAGTTCCGTCTGGCCGAAGAAACCGGCCTGGGCTATTACAGCCTCGTCGCGACGATCCCTGCCCTAACCACTCAGCAGTCTTTCGGCACCGGTTTCCAGGTGGCCGAGTATCGCAAGCCGGAGTTTGAGTTGGTTGTGCAGACAGACCGTCCGGAATACATCCAAGGCGACACGATAGAGGCTACCGTACAGGGAAGTTATTTCTTCGGCGGGCCGGTGAAAGGCGCACAGGTGCGCTGGACTCTCATGAGCGACGACTATTTCTTCACCTGGGAGCCGCCTACCAAACCGGACGAGGAACGTCGCTACTACGATTTCACCGATTGGGACTACTCCGATTTCCGCCCGCGCCAGCGCTTTGGCGAGTTCATCGCCGGCGGCAGCGGCACCACCGATGAGGAAGGCCGCTTCACCGTGCGCGTACCCGCCAGCGTGGGCAAGCGCAAACTGAGTCAGCGCTATACCATTGAGTTCAGCGTCACCGACCTGAACAATCAGGAGGTATCGGGCCGCACCAGCGCCATCGTCCACCTGGGCGAGTTTTACATCGGCCAATCGCCCCGCCGCTACGTCGGCCCGATCGGCCAAGAGCAGGCGGTGGACGTGGTGACGGTGGACACGAAAGGCAACCTCGTACCCAACATCACCCTGACCATTGTCGCCAATCAGCGCGAGTGGTTCAACGTGCAGGAGAAGGCTGACAACGGCGAGTTCTATTGGGTCAGCAAGCCGAAAGATACGCCGATTGTGACCAAGACGGTGACGACCGATGCGCAAGGTCGCGGCGTCTTCACCTTCACACCGGAGAAAGGCGGCGCGTACGCCATCCTGGCGACGGGCCGCGATGGGCGCGGCAATGAGATACGTAGCCTCACCTTCCTATGGATCAGCGGTAGGGCCGAAGAGTACGTCCCTTGGCGACAGGAGAACAACGATCGCATTCACCTCATCGCCGATAAGAGCCTGTACAACGTGGGCGATACGGCGAAGGTGCTCGTTCCCTCGCCTTACCAGGGACAGGTGCAGGCGCTCCTCACCATAGAGCGCGGGCACATCTTCAGTCATCAACTCATCACTCTGGCGGGCAACAGCGAGACGCTCTCCATCCCGATTCTGCCGGAGTTCGCGCCCAATGTCTTCGTCTCGGTGGTGCTGGTCAAAGGGATGGACGCGACGAACCCATTGCCATCCTTCAAACTTGGCTACGTGGAACTTCCCGTCTCCACAGTCCAGAAAGAATTGACGGTCACGCTGACGCCAAGCCAGACCAAAGTAGGCCCGCGCCAGACCGTCAACTACACGGTGGAGGCGAAGGACTACACCGGCAAAGGCGTTGCCGCCGAACTGTCGTTGGCGCTGGTAGATAAGGCACTCCTGAGCCTGACCGACATGCAACAGCCGACCTTGCTGGATAACTTCTACCGGCGACGGGGCGTCGGTGTCACAACCTCCGTCGGGCTCGTCGTCTCGTTGGACAGGCTGAACCAGCAACTGACAGAAGGCGGGAAGGGTGGTGGCGGCGGTGGGCCGGGAAGCGCGCCCTTCGTGCGTACGGAGTTCCCCGATACCGCCTATTGGAACGCAACGGTAACGACCGATGCCGAGGGTAAGGCCCAGATCAGCGTGCGCCTCCCCGATAACCTGACGACCTGGCGCATGAGCGCGAAAGGGCTCACGATGAGCACAGAAGGAGGCGAGGCCCAGGTGGACATCGTCGCCACGCAAGACCTGCTGGTGCGCCCGGTGGCTCCGCGCTTCTTTGTGGAAGGCGACAAGGCCGAGTTGTCGGCCATCGTGCAAAACAATACCGACCGGCCTTTGGATGTGAGCGTCAGCCTGGCCTCTCAGGAACTGACCCTAAGCGGCGATGCCACGCAGAAGGTCAGCGTGCCGGCGCGGGGAGCGTATAAGGCAACCTGGGTGGCGACGGTCGGCCGGGGCGTCCTGCAAGTGACCCTTCTCTTCACCGCCGACGGCGACACCCTGAAAGACGCGGTGGAACTGCGGTTGCCGGTCTATCGCTACTCCACCGCCGACACGACCGCCACCGCGGGCGAGGTCAATGCCGCAGACCCTCAGCGGCTGGAAGTCATCTACCTGCCGCCTGCCCTGGACCCCACGCAGGGCGATCTGACGGTGCGGCTTGACCCCTCATTGGCCGCAAGCATCCGAGACGGCCTTACCTATCTGGAGCACTACCCCTACGAATCCACAGACCAGATTCTTTGCCGTTTCCTGCCGAACCTCACCACCCTCATGGCCCTGCGCAACCTGGGCGAGGCCGTCGGGCCGCAGCGGGCCGAACTGGAGCAGAAGTTGCCGCCGCTTCTGCAGGATGGCTTGCAGCGTCTTTATCTGAGGCAGAACCCCGACGGCGGCTGGGGCTGGTGGGACGGCGAAACCAGCACGCCTTGGCTTACGGCCTACGTCGTCTTCGGATTGGCGAAGGCACAGCAGGCCGGCTTCCAGGTGGATAAGTTGGTGATGGACAACGCCCTGGACTATCTGACGCGCCAACTCAAGGCCCCTGCCGACTTCAAAGCCAACTTTGAGGCCAATCAGCAAGCCTTTATTTTGTACGTGCTGGCCGAAGCCGGGCGCAACGAACTGAGCCGCGCCGTGGTCCTCTTTGACGCGCGCGAGCGGCTGGGACACTACGGCAAGGCGTACCTGGCGCAAGCCTTGGGTATCTGGGATAAGACCGACCGCAGGCGCATAGATACCCTACTGGACGATCTGACCGGCAAGGCCGTCGTCACCGCGACGGGTGCGCATTGGGAAGAAAAATGGGTGGACTACTGGACGATGAACACCGACATCCGCACCACGGCCCTCGTGCTGGACGCGTTGGTGCGGCTGCGACCGGAAGATGCGATGGCGATACAGGCGGTACGCTGGCTCATGTACGTCCGCAACGGCGATGGCTACTGGCCGACAACGCAGGAGACCGTCTGGAGCGTCATCGCCCTGACCGATTGGATGATTGCCAGCGGCGAACTGAAAGCCGATTATTCCTGGCGCGTCACCTTGAACGGTCAGGTCATGGGCCAAGGCACGGCCAACGCCGAGAGCCTGGATGATCCGGTTGTCCTCAAGGCGGCGGTAGCAGGCTTGCTGCGAGATCAGGCTAACGGCCTCGTGCTGGAGCGGCTCCCGGCGACGGGCGGGCAGACGGGCGAGGGGCGGCTCTACTACACCGCGCACCTGCGGACCTTCCAGCCCGTGGACCAGGTGAAGGCGCTCAACCGGGGCATTGTGGTAAGCCGCGAATACGTGCTGAACGACGCGCCCGACAAGCCGATCACCGAGGCGCGCGTGGGCGACATCATCCGCGTGAAACTCACCATCGTCGCGCCCACCGATCTGACTTACTTCTTCCTGGAGGACCCGCTCCCCGCCGGCGCGGAGGCGGTGGATACAAGCCTACGCACCACGCGCACGCTGCCGACAGAGGAAGAGATCCGGCGCATGAAGGAAGGGGAAGTGGAAGAGCCGCAGGTCTGGGCGTGGGATGCGTGGCTCCCCAGCCATACCGATCTGCGAGACGAGAAAGTGGCGCTCTTCGCTACCTATCTCCCGCGCGGGACCTATCAATACACCTATCTGATACGGGCCAGCCTGCCGGGCGAGTTTCTGGTGATGCCCACAACGGCGACGCAGATGTACTTCCCGGAGACCTTTGGCCGCAGTGACGGAGGGCGATTCATTATCTCCGGTCGGTAGCGAATAGAAGCCTAAGGTTCCCCTCCTCTCCCTCACCGGTTGAAAGGCGGACAGTTTTCGCTTTGATGGGGGCAGCAGGGGGGCTTCGTCGCCGCACGGAGGCATGGGGATGTG
>FWPU01006639.1_pt1 | contig 21735 bp, 19 predicted proteins | sample 2228361 | NCBI WGS metagenome assembly FWPU01 (sample SAMEA103939777, study PRJEB20133) | metagenome
TAAGGGCGTTAATACCACCTACGCCAGGGAGATACCCGGCGTGTACACTGCCTCATTCTTCGCCAACACCGACTGGGCTAATTCACAGATTGCCAGTTTCTATCCGGGGGCGATGGCATATGCCGCGCAGCTCTCGCTGAAAGAGCTGGAAATTGCCCCGGTCGAACTGGTGGTGATCTCGCCAAACGATCCCCAGGCAATGAAGAAATACGTGCGCGAATGCCAGGAACTCGGCTTGCCATACATTTATGATCCTAGCCAGCAGATCGTGCGCCTGGAAGCAGACGAAATTTGCCGCGGCGTGGAGGGGGCGCAGGCGCTTTTTATCAACGATTACGAGTATGCTCTGATTCAGAAAATGACCGGCCTGACCGCCAACAGCATCCTGAAACACGCCACTTTCATGGTGGTGACCTGCGGCGAACGCGGGGCGGTGGTTTATAGCCGTGAGGGTGAGTATAAAATCCCCGCTGTCCCGCCGGATCGTATTGCCGACCCCACTGGCGTAGGTGATGCGTTTCGCGGCGGTTTCATCACCGCCTATGGCTACGGATTGGATTGGAAAACTTGCGGCCGAGTGGGCGCTTTGGCAGCCACATACTGCCTGGAAAACACCGGCCCGCAAGGACACGCCTACACGGTGCAGGAATTTGTCGCCCGTTATCGCCGTTATTTTGACGACGAAGGTAAGCTAGACGTGATGCTCAAGCGTTGAGCGGTCGCATCGGCGCAGGTGAATATGAGCAAAACACCCATGGAGAATGAGATGAAGAATTACGATGTCAAGGATATCGAACTGGCAGAAGGTGGGCGGCGCAAGATCGAGTGGGCTGAGCGAGAGATGCCCGTACTGCGCCTGATTCGCGAGCGTTTCAGCCAACAGCGCCCATTGCAGGGATTGCGCATCTCTGCATGCCTGCATGTAACCACAGAAACAGCCAACCTGATGAAAACCCTGCAGGCTGGCGGCGCCGAGGTCGTCCTGACCGCTTCCAACCCCCTCTCCACCCAGGATGAGGTTGCCGCGTCGTTGGTGACGCATTTGGAGATGCCGGTCTACGCCATCAAGGGGGAAGATCACGTCACCTATTACCGGCACATTCATGCCGCCCTGGATCATGCGCCGCACATCACCATGGATGATGGGGCTGACCTGGTGAGCACTTTGCACAAAGAGCGCCGAGATTTAATTGCCAACATGATCGGTGGCACCGAGGAAACCACCACCGGCGTGATCCGCCTGCGCGCCATGGCTGCCGATGGAGCGCTGGCGTTCCCGGTGATTGCGGTCAACGACGCTCAGTCCAAGCACTTCTTCGATAATCGCTACGGCACCGGTCAATCTACCATTGACGGCATTATTCGCGCTACCAACATCCTGTTGGCGGGGAAGACGTTTGTGGTTGCCGGGTATGGATGGTGCGGGCGCGGCCTGGCAATGCGGGCGCGGGGGATGGGGGCGAATGTGATCGTCACCGAAGTCAAGCCTTTGCCAGCATTGGAGGCAGTCATGGATGGCTTTCGGGTTATGCCGATGCTGGAAGCGGCAAAGGTGGGCGATATTTTCGTCACGGTTACCGGCGACATCAATGTGATTGACGCCCACCACTTCGAAGTGATGAAAGACGGCGCCATTGTGGCGAACTCCGGGCATTTCAATGTCGAAATCAACATCCCCGCTCTGGAAGCGATGGCAAAGGAAAAGCGCCTGGTTCGCCCGTTTGTCGAACAGTACGAGTTAGCCGATGGGCGGCGAATCAACCTGCTGGGAGAGGGGCGGCTGATCAACCTGGCGGCGGCTGAGGGGCACCCTGCCAGCGTGATGGATATGTCCTTCGCCAACCAGGCTTTAGCGATAGAGTATCTGGCGCAGCGCGGGCGCGAGTTGGAGAAGAAGGTCTATCCCGTGCCCGAGGCGATCGATCAGGAGATTGCCCACCTGAAATTGCGCGCCATGGGCGTTGAAATTGATGTGTTGACCGAGGATCAGATTCGCTACCTGAACTCGTGGGAGGAAGGCACGTGAAAGTGCCTGGGGGGGTCTAATCTCCCCCTTCCTGGACGATGATGTCAACGAATACAGGGTCGCCGAAGGGCTCCCCTGCTGGCGAGAATGCCTGCCAGGCGCTGCGATAAGGTCCAGCTTCCGTTGGGGCAGTGAAGACGATGCGCAGGGTGAATTGCGCGCCGCTGCGCGCCGGATAGAGCGCCTGTTCGGATGGCAAGCCCAGGTCTACGCCGGCGATAAATCTCAAGCGGTAACGCTTATCCCAATTGCAGGTGCCGTTATTCTCAACCTGCCAGCGCTTATCCACCTGAGTGCCGGCAGGAACCACCGAGCCATCCGGAACGGTCAAATCAGCAAGGTAGCGCAGGTTGTCCTCGCATTGCGGCGTGGGCGATGGCTCGACCTGGAGGATTGCAGTGGGTAGCGCAGCGCTGGCGGTGGGTTGCGGCGCTGGCGCGGTTGCAGCCGGGCTGATGGGGGTGGGAGGCAGATAGAGCGGCGCCGCCGTTTGCCCGGCGCGCTGCACGTGGGGCAGATGTTGGCAGCCGGATATGCCCACGATTAGCAGGCTCAGACAGAGCAGCAGGGAGGAAGATCGTCGGGTTAACCAGGGCATAAGGCTCGCCGGACGTCTGGCTCGTGCCCAGACACAGGACGATTATTCAACCGCCGCATGCAGGGATAGGAAGTAGACCTGTCCGGCATGCGGCGATGTCTTTGCCGATATTCTGCTCTCTGGCGCAACCGCGTTATAAATCCAGCTCGCCGGGCTCTTCTTCGGCTTCGCCGCTGCTGATCGGCAGCGGTACGCCGCCGCCAAGAGCCTGTTCGCGGATTGCCAGCTCGATCTCATCCGCCAGGTCTGGGTTCTGGCGCAGGAAATCCTTCGTGTTCTCGCGGCCCTGTCCCAGGCGAATGTCGCCATAGGAGTAGAACGAGCCGCGCTTGGTGATGATATCCAGTTGGGTTGCCAGGTCAACCAGGTCGCCGACCTTGGAGATGCCCTCGTTGTACATGATGTCGAATTCAGCGGTGCGGAAGGGCGCAGCCACTTTGTTTTTCACCACCCGCACGCGCGTGCGGCTGCCGATGATATCGGCGCCAAGCTTGATGGATTGGATGCGGCGGACATCCAGGCGAACCGAAGCGTAGAATTTCAGCGCCATGCCGCCTGTGGTGGTCTCAGAAGGGCCAAACATGACCCCGATTTTTTGGCGGAGCTGGTTGGTGAAGATAACGGCGGTGTTGGTCTGCTTGATGGCGCCGGAGAGCTTGCGCAGTGCCTGGGACATCAGCCGGGCTTGCATCCCCATCGGCGAGTCGCCCATATCTCCCTCGACTTCAGCGCGCGGCACGAGCGCGGCGACCGAGTCGATCACTACCACGTCAACAGCCCCAGAGCGCACCAGCGTTTCGGTGATCTCCAGCGCCTGCTCACCCATATCCGGTTGAGAGATCAGCAGATTGTCAACATCCACCCCGCAGCGTTCCGCATAGGCGGGGTCTAAGGCGTGTTCCATGTCAATATAGGCTGCCGTGCCGCCCATTTTCTGCGCTTCGGCAACGATGTGCTGGCAGATGGTCGTCTTGCCGGAAGCCTCCGGGCCAAAAATCTCGGTGATACGGCCGCGCGGTATGCCTCCAACGCCCAGAGCGATATCCAGGGATAGCGAGCCGGTTGGGATGACCTCCACGGTCATGTGGGTGGCTTCTCCCAGGCGCATGATTGCGCCATCGCCGTAGCGCTTGGTGATATCCACCAGCGCTTTATCCAACGCGGTGCTCCTGGCGCTATCTGTTTCGGCGTGTGAGGGTATCGTCTTACGCGTTGTCATAGTTATCTCCTCTGTGACCTCTCGGACCGGTATGAAAACAATCCCAAAGTCAGGACAGTAATAAGTTTAGCACAAATGTTCTTTGTGTCAAGGTGTCGGAAGGGCCTCGGGAGGGGCAAATTCGACCCCAGGCGTCGGGGGCAGGTCGCTATGAAAGCCCTTCCGTCCCTGGAAGCGGAAATAAGTTACCATGCCGGGATTAATATGGACATCGTAATTATAAAGCGTTCCGGCAAAGGGTATCAAGATGGTGTAATCACCGGCGGGCAGATCCCCCAGCACCAGATTTTCCTGATAGTAGGGGTCGCTGTTTACTGCGCCTTCGCCATAGGTGATCACCGTCCAGGTCTGCCGGTTCTCCTTCGCCGCCACGCTGATCGGCTGGTTGTGGATCGGCAGGCCGGATGTTCCCATTACCCGCCCAACCAGGACGCCCCAACCTTGCGGCGGAGCCAGCCATAGCTCAGGATTGCGGCTTTGCGAGAAGGTGTTGCGTCCAACGCGCACCTCGAAATGCAGGTGAGCGCCGGTCACTTTGCCGGTTTGCCCCACCTGGCCGAGCTGGTCACCGGTGGCGACCTGCTGACCGCGGGCGACGTTGACCTGGCTCAGGTGACCATAAACGGTGTATAGATAATCGCCCTGGTAGCCGAAATCGTGCTTGATGGCCACTGCCAGTCCGTAGGGGTCGTCGGGGTCGTCCTTGCCCTTGAACAAGCCATAGCCTGCCCAGATTACCCTGCCATCGCCGGCTGCCAGAACCGGCGTCCCCTGCGGGGCTGGGATATCAATGCCGGTATGCACCACCTCGGGTAGAAAGACCCCACCATAACGGTAATCGGCCAGCGGCCAGTTGATCTCGTTGGCGGCGATGGGTCGGGCAAAATAGAAGTGATCCTGGGGGGTTGGCGCCCAGGGGGTTGGGTATAGAGGCGGCCTCCAGGCGGACACTGGCGCAGGGCGGGGGGTGGGGAAGATAAAAAGCAGCGGGTCTTCAACCGGCGTTGGCAGCAGCAGGTATGCCTGCTCCTCCGGCTGGCTTTCCGGCAACGCTTCGCTGACCGGCAGGGTTGGGCTGGCGGATAAGGATGGGGCGGCAATCGTCGGCGTCGGCGCAAGCGCCTCCGTTGGCGTGGGCGCTTGCGCGGTTTGGCTGGGGTGGCAGGCGTTGACCGCGCCCAGGCAGGCGAGAGCAAGGCACAGGCGGGATAGCCGGCTCCAGCGATGTAGCCATGCAGAAGGATTAGTCATGGGGAGGCGGAGGGAGCGACCAGTGTTGCAGGAGTTATGCTGGCGGTCGGCTGAGGCGTGCGGGTCGGAAGCGGCGTCCGGGTGGGGAACGGTGTGCGCGTCGGCCAGCGCGTTCTGGTTGGGGTGAGGGTGGGCGGTGAAACCGGGGTAGGCGTGACCAGGGCTGAGGCCGGGTAAAGCTCCAGCATCGCCGAAGGCCAATCCAGCCCGTCGCTGAGGACGAACTCGTTGAAGCGGGCGGCGGGGATGGCAGAGCGCCAGGTGAGCAGTGCCGGCAGGCGCTCCCAGCCATAGCTGGCAGCCAGGCTGGTCAGGTCGAACCAGTAGCCCGCGGGGATCGCCTGAGCATAGGCGCCGCCTTGTTCGTAGTAGCGCGGATCGCCGCTGTATCGGGCGTTGAAGTTCCAGGGCAGGTCATACAGCGGCATGCCCTGGGAGCCATCCTGATAGCGGGTGCGCAGGTAGATGCGCCAGTAGATATCTGGCCCATATTCTTCTCGGATCACCACCATCCAGCCGGCGTTCATCGCCCCAGCGTTGATGCAAAATGCCCGCCCGGTGTACAGCCAGTCGTCCAGCATGCCGGGGAAAAGCGGGGTTGTCAGCGGCAGGTAGGCGTTTTCCAGGGTGGAGAGGAAATCCCAACCGATGCGGGCAGATAGGGTGCTTCTCAGCGCGTTGAATGATTCATCCACCAGGTCGTGGAGGTAAGGGTAAGGCGCCTGCACCTGGTTGAGCGGCACCACTCGCTGTCGGGAGCCGGGGATGTCGGCTGCCGGTGTGAGACCAGCCAGCCAGGCAGGTGTAGGAGTAGCCAGGGCGGCGCGGGCGATGGGCAGCGGCAATGGTTGGGGAAGGCTTGCAGGACTCCAACTGAGACCGTTCAGGCTGCCCTCGATGGGGATAGCCGGTAAAGCCAGTCCTGCGCTGCCGGCGGAAAAATGGGCTGCGCGCCATGCATAACCGGTCAGATAGAAACGGTTTGGCGTTGTGACTGCTGTAAAGAGGATGTTGCCGCCTGGGCTGAAGGCAGGGCGGGCACCATTGCCCACCGGGCGTGGCCGTGCGGGTTGAGTGAGCTGTTCCAGCAGATGCAGCGTTTGATAGCCATCTGCAGACGATGCCCACGCCAGCGACTGGCCATCTGGCGACCATGCCGGGAAGCGGTCCTTAGAGCGCGGCGACCTGCTCACATTGCGGAAGCGCCCCTCCACCTGATCCAGGTCTGCCAGCCAGATCTCATCGTCCCCGCTGCGATTAGAGACAAAGGCGATCAATCTCCCGCCTGGCGACCAGCTTGGTGCGTAATCGGCGGCGGGATCGCTGGTCAGGCGGATGGGCTCCGCTGAACCTCCCTCTGCATTGGCCGCAGGGCGGATGAAAATGTCCAGGCTTTGCCCATTGGTTGTGGTGGGGGTTGCAGTGGCAGTTTCCGACGGCTTCGTCTCCACTTCGATGGGCAGGGGCGCGTAGCTTTCGTACACCAGCCATTGGCCATCCGGCGACCAGGAGGGAGCAGCGTCGTACTCAGGCGTGTCAGTGAGCTGGTTCAGCTCGCCGGTGGCTAAGTCAAGGACATAGAGATCCCAGTGCCCGTGACGATTAGAGGCGAACGCCAGTCGTTGCCCATCGGGGCTGGCGGCAGGGGAGATATCATCCCAGGCGCCGTACGTCAGGCGGGTGAAAGGCAACAATTGTGGGTGGTAGGCGTAAAGGTGGTAATAGCCATCCTCAAGGATGGAGAGGAAAATTGTTCCTCCATCTACGGCCAGGCTTTGCAGCAGCGGAAGGGGTTGTTCTGGGGTTGCGCTCGGATTGGGGCTCTTTGCAGCGGCGCTCGTCGCGGTCGGGCTGCTGCCTGGTGTGGGCGATTGTCGCGGCGTGCCGGTGGGGCGCGAAGTTGGGCTTGCCGCACTGCTCTCGCCTGCCTGGAGCGAAGGTGTGACCTGGGTTGAGGGGGCGCTTACCTGCCCCTGTGCGGCGAGAGGATTGTCTGCAGGACGCCCATAGACGAGCAGACAGGCCAGCCCCAGGGTAATGAACAGGAGTATCCACAGGCGGAAGCGTCTGCGATGAGAACTGTTTTGAATGAGCCGACGCCGTTCTGCGGGGAGCTTGCGGGATTCAGGCATGGATGAAGTCTCAGCAGGCGGAACAGCCCGAGGGCATTGTAGCATGTCCACCTGCGAGCGTCAATTACGCCCAAGGCGCTGAATGCCTTCAATGTTGTTAGGTGTAGCCGCGGCTAACCCACCGGCGACTACGTATTACCGACTGGCAGGGTGAAATTCGCCGTGCTGGTATCTACGACGAGGCGACGTTTCGGGTCAGCGTATGTGCCAGCCTGATCTTCCTCTGTTTCCGCCGGCCTGACATAGTAGATGGCGGCGCAGGCGCGGTAGTCGCCGGCAGGGAGTTGTCCGCGCAGGTGCAGGGTGATCTCCATTTTGGGGCTGATGGATTCGATGATGCTTGCCTGGGCAACCTCAACCCCGGCTGGATCGAGGATGATCACTTCGCCGTTTGGTCTCTTTTGAAACGGTGTTACCTCTATGTAAATACGCACGCGACGGTTGTCCGCCCAGGGTTCTGCTCTGAGCTCTTTGATGCGCACCTCGTCCGGCGGCAGAGGAATGGCGGTTGGGTCTTGAAAGAAAATATCCATGGAAACACTCACCGCCGACAAGCTTACCACGCGCCGGCTCTGGCGTCAAAGGCTCCCCGCCTGGACAGTTTTAAATGATTACATGCCCGCCATATAAGCCAGTCCCACTGTGCCTGGCCCGGCATGCGTGCCGATGACCGGGCTCACTTCGGAGAGGATGCTCTCCACAGCGTTGAGCTGGCTGGTAGCCATGGTGAGAATCTCTCTGGCTTCGGCTTCAGCCTTGGCGTGCAAGGTCGCCAGGCGCACCGGCTGGCGATTTGCTGTCCGCTCTACAACCAGCTCCACCAGTCGCTGCAGGGATTTTTTACGCGTGCGCACCCGCTCCACCGCTTCGACACGACCACCGGTTACTTCCAGAATGGGTTTGATGTTCAGAGCTGTACCCAAGAAGCGACTGCCGCCTCCGATGCGACCGCCGCGATACAGGAATTCCAGCGTATCCACTGCAAACACCACGCCCACGCTATCGCGCGCTTTTTCTGCCACTGCTTTGCACTCCTCCAGGCTGGCGCCAGCCTCCGCTGCGCGCGCGGCGGCGAGCACCTGGAAGCCCATCGCCATCGAGGTCGTGCGCGAGTCGAAGATCTCGATCGGCGCGCCGGGGAAAGCCTCCTTCGCCTGGACGGCCGAGGCGATCGTCCCGGAGAGCTTTTCGGAGATCAGGATTGCCAGGATAGAATTGCCCTGGTCTAACAGGTCTCGAAATATTTTTTCAAATTCCGGGATGGTCACCTGCGATGTTGTCGGCATGACCGTGGCAGTCTCCAGACGCCGGTAGAATTCATCGGGTTGAATGTCCACGCCATCCTTGAAGGATTCATTACCCCAGATCAGTATCTGTGGGGCGACGGTCAAGCGATACTGTTCAACCAGCTCCTTTGGCAGATAGCCGGTGCTATCGGTTACAATGGCCACTTTGGACATGGTGCCTCCTTATCATCTGGGTTGAAGGATGGGGAGAAGAAATCAGGATGCAGTGCTATCTGGTTAACCCTGATCGACGGGTAAAGTTACGGGAGAGCTTGAAAGTTGATTCGCACCTTGACCATTCCCTGTATCCATACTAAAATGCACTGCTGTGTTTGAGAACCTGACCGAACGCCTCGAAAATATCTTTAAACAGTTGCGCCGCCGGGGAAAACTGTCGGAGCAAGATGTGGACGCCGCCATGCGCGAGGTGCGCCTGGCGCTTTTGGAGGCGGATGTCAACTACAACGTGGTCAAAGACTTCATCGCCCGCGTGCGACAGCGCGCTGTGGGTCATGAGGTGTCCCGGGCGCTGAATCCGGGTCAGCAGGTGATCAAGATCGTCCACGATGAGCTCATCCACACTCTGGGTCCGGCGGAGCGGCTCAACCTGAGCGGGCCGCGCCCGCGTGTGATCATGCTGGTCGGTTTGCAGGGCTCGGGCAAGACGACCGCCGCCGGCAAGCTGGCGCGGCTGATGCGCTCCCAGGGTGAGCGGGTCATGCTGGTGGCTTGCGACCCCTATCGTCCAGCGGCTGTGCGCCAGCTCGAGACGCTAGGCGAACGCCTGGGCGCGCCGGTGCACTTCGAGCAGGGAGTGAAACCACCGGAGCTGGCGGCGCGAGCGTTCCAAACAGCCCAGAAAGGCGGCTTCACCCTGCTGATTCTCGATACGGCTGGTCGTTCGCAACTGGACCAGGATTTGATGGACGAACTGCGGGCGATTCAGCAGCGCGTTCAGCCAGTGGATACCTTGTTGGTGGTTGACGCCATGATCGGTCAGGAAGCGGTCAACATTGCCAGGGGCTTCCGGGAGTTTATCCCCCTGACCGGGCTGATCCTGACGAAGATGGATGGCGACGCCCGCGGCGGCGCAGCCATCTCGATCCGCTCGGTAACCGGTGTGCCGATCAAATTCCTGGGCACCGGTGAGGCGCTGGATGCCCTGGAAGTATACGCTCCAGCCCGTCTGGCCTCGCGCATCCTCGGCATGGGAGATATGATTGGCTTGATCGAACGGGCTGAGGCAGCCTATGACCAAAAGGTAGCCGCCGAGCAGGCACAGAGGCTGATGTCGGGCGAGTTTACCCTGCAAGATTTTGCCGATCAATTGCGCCAACTGCGGAAGATGGGGCCGTTGACCCAATTGCTCGAGATGATGCCCGGCGGGATGGGTCAAATGGCGCGCCAGATTAACCCGCAGGATGCAGAAAAACAGTTAAAATTGACCGAGGCGATTATCAATTCGATGACGCCCCTGGAGCGGCGCAAGCCGGACATTTTAAACGCCAGCCGGCGGCGACGAATCGCCCGTGGTTCCGGCACTGATGTTCAGGATGTCAACCGGTTGATCAAACAATACCGGGAGGCTCAGCGCCTGATTAAAACCATGAAGAAATCTGGCAAGCGTGGCTTGCCGCGCTTGTTCGGCTAGGTGGTGTTTCCGCTGTCGTTGGGTCGAGGACCGCAGCGCGCTTCCTTCCGCGCCCCCTCTTCCAGGTCGCTCGGCCAGCAATGGCTGTATGAACAATGAGATACTTTTGAAGGAGAAATATCGATGGTTCGTATTCGATTACGCCGGATCGGCCTGAAAGGGCAACCGAGCTACCGAATTGTTGCGGCTGATAAGGAAAGTCCGCGGGATGGCAGATTTCTGGAGATTCTGGGCTTCTATAACCCCCGCACTGTCCCGGCCACTATCCAGCTCAAAGAAGAGCGCATTTATGACTGGATGAATAAGGGCGCGATGCCCAGCGAATCTGCTCTCAAGGTTTTTCAGAGCGCCGGGCTGCTGGATCGCTATGAACGCTATAAGAAGGGCGAAGCCCTGGAGGTGCTGCTCAAAGAAGCCCAGGATGCCCAGGTCTCGCGCAACCTCAACCCAAAGACGCGCCGAGACGATATTGTCAGGAAAGCCAAGGGCAAGAAAGCCAAATCATAGCTCCCGATTTAGGCAAGAGGTGATCTGTGAAAGAGCTGATCGAATACATTGCCCGATCGCTTGTGGATGACCCCACCCAGGTGCGGGTAATTCAGAAGCGGCATGGTTCGCTGGTGAACCTGAAATTGTTCGTGGCAAAGGAGGACATGGGTCGGGTGATCGGCAAAGGAGGACGCATCGCCAATGCGATTCGCGTGCTCTTGCGCGTCTCGGCCGCCCAGGAGGGCAAGCGCGCCATCCTGGACGTTGACAACCTGAGATGACCGCCCGCAGAACTGCCCAAACCTGGTCACAGCCAACAGGCTCGCCTGATTCTGGCGAGCCTGTGTTCTTGGTTGTCGGCAGGTTGCGCCGCCCCCACGGGGTGAAAGGCGAGCTGATTCTGGAGGTGTTCACCGATTTTCCCGAGCGGCTGGCGCCTGGAGTGAAGGTGTATGTTGGCGAGGCGCATCGGCTGCACTTGCTGCGCAGCCGGCGGCGACATGGGGAGCACTTGCTGGTTGCCTTTGAGGGCATCGACAACCCGGAAGAAGCCGGCGTGTTGCGCAATGAGCTGGTTTATGTCCGCTCGGACGAAATCCCACCCCTGCCTGCTGGCGACTACTATCATCATGAACTGATCGGTTTGCCGGTGTTGACGGAGTCAGATATTTTGCTCGGCAGGGTTACGGAGATTCTGGAAGCCGGCCCGCATGATGTCCTGGTAGTCCAAAAGGAAGAGGGAGGCGAAATTTTGTTGCCGGTGATAGATGCGGTCGTCTTGAAGATAGACCTGGAGCGCCGAGAGGTGATCGTGCGCCTGCTGCCGGGATTGGCCTCCACAACGTGAGATTGGGTGGGGCGCGCCGCGACGGTCACTTTTCAGATTTGTTACCTGCCAGCAACTTGACAGGGAAAAAGTCCTTGTGGTATTCTGCTTCCGTTTTTCCAATATTAATGAAGAATAGATAATTATCCCTGGAGCCGGCGTGATGGATCCTCGACAGTACTGGGTAGGGTTGAACCTGGTGAAAGGCATTGGTGCCGCCAGGATGCGCGCCCTGCTCAATTATTTTGGCGAGGCGGAGGCAGCCTGGCGGGCATCTGGAGATGAATTGCTCCAGGCGGGGCTTGGGAGCAAAACCGTTCAGGCGTTGCAACGAGTGCGCGCCGAGACGAACCTCGAAGATTTGTGGCGGCGCATGCAGGTGCAAGGGATTCAGGTGCTCACCTGGCTGGACGCGGATTACCCGCGCCGTTTGCGCGAGATCGAGCAGCCCCCGCCGGTTCTCTATGTGCGCGGGAGCTTATCCCCTGCCGATGAGTGGGCGGTGGCAGTGGTTGGCACCCGCCGCCTTACTGCTTACGGGCGCCAGATGGCGGAGGAGATCGCCGCTGTGCTGGCGCGCAACGGGATCACTGTTGTCAGCGGGCTGGCGCGCGGCGTGGATTCTGTAGCCCACAAAGCGGCTCTTGCCGCCGGCGGTCGGACGATTGCTGTGTTGGGCAGCGGCGTGGATATCATCTATCCGCCTGAGCACAGCGGACTGGCTGAGAAAATCCTCGCCAATGGGGCATTGCTGAGCGATTATGCGCCCGGAACGCCGCCGGACGGCGTGAATTTCCCGCCTCGTAACCGCCTGATCTCCGGCCTTTCGCTGGCGGTGGTGGTGGTCGAAGCTGGGGCGAAGAGCGGCGCGTTGATCACCGCCGAATTTGCCGCCAACCAGGGGCGCGATGTGTTTGCCCTTCCGGGCAACATCAACGCGCCGCAGAGTCTGGGATGCAATCGTCTGATCCAGCAAGGCGCGCACCCTTTGCTCCGCCCGCAGGATGTGCTGGAGGTGCTCAACCTGACCATGGTGCAAGAACACCAGGCAGCCCGCGCCGTCTTGCCGGCAGACGCCACCGAGCAGCAATTGCTCTCTTTACTCGGCTCGCAGCCGCTGCACGTGGATGAGATTCGCCAGCAAACCGCCCTGCCGGTGGAACAGGTGACGGCTGCGTTGGCAATGATGGAGTTAAAGGGAATGGTGCGGCAGGTGGGTGCCATGCGCTATGTGGCTGTTCGGGAAACCTGGGCAGATTATGATACCGGATGAAGCGATGAAGGAGCCTGCTCAAGCGGTGGGAAGCGAGGACATGGCTGGTGTGGAGCATTACTATGCGGTGATTATGGCGGGCGGTGGCGGCACGCGCCTTTGGCCGCTTTCGCGCAAAGCCCGCCCCAAGCAAATGTTGCGCCTGTTGGAAGAACGCAGCCTGTTCCAGACATCGGTGCAGCGCCTGGAGGGAGTCTTCCCGCCGGAGAGAGTCTTGGTGGTGACGGTGGAAGAGCAGGCAGCGGAGCTCAAGCAACAATGTCCGCAGATACCGGATGAGAACTTCATCTTAGAGCCGATGCCACGCGGCACTGCTTCGGTGATCGGTTTGGCGGCCATTGCCCTGCGCGAACGCGATCCCCTGGCGGTGATGGCGGTTCTCACCTCCGACCATTACATTGGCAACGAAGAGGGATTTCGCAGCCTGTTGCTGGCGGCGCACGATGTTGCGCTGGATGGTTTTCTGGTCACCCTGGGCATTTCGCCCACGTACGCCGCCACCGGTTACGGTTATATCCAGCGTGGGGAAATCCTCGGCGATTACCGGCAGATGCCGGTCTATCGCGCCTTGCGCTTCAAGGAGAAGCCGGATGAAGCCCAGGCACAACGCATGCTCTCCACTAGCGATCATTCCTGGAACTCCGGCATGTTTGTCTGGAAGGTTGAGCGCATCCTGCAGGAGTTTGCCCGCCATATGCCTGCGCTATACGCCGGGCTGACCCGCATTGCCGATGCCTGGAACACACCCTCCCGCCAGGCTGTCCTGCAGGCGGTTTGGCCTGATTTAAGGGTTGAGACGATTGATTACGGCGTGATGGAAAAGGCGGATGATGTGGCTGTGATCCCTGCCACCGGCCTGGGCTGGAGCGATGTGGGCAGTTGGGATGCGCTCTTCGAAGTGCTCAACGGCGACGAGGCTGGCAACATCGTCATGGGCGGCCAGCATATCGGGCTGGATACGCACCAGTCGCTGGTGTATGTCAACCAGGAACACCGCCTGATCGTCACTATCGGCGTGGATGATTTGATCGTTGTTGATACCGGCGATGTGCTCCTGGTGTGTCGAAAAGATCAGGCGCAGAAGGTGCGCCAGATCGTGAACAGATTGATCGAATCCGGGCAGGAGTACATCTGAGTGGCGCTTGGCAACATCGCGGACGCTCGATTTTTTCGAGGAACGCGGGTCTGGGTCATGGCGCAGACGCCAGGTGTTGCTCGGGCAATCGAAAACACCGAACTTTCTGCCCGGTTGATTGCAAGTAATTATGGAGGAACGTAGCATTGGAAGCTTATTGTGTACGATGTAAGGACAGGCGTGAGATTGGCCAGGCTAAAGCTGTTTTCACCCGCACGGGGGCGCCGGCGACGCAAGGAGTTTGCCCGGTGTGCGGCACCAAGCTCTTTCGCATGGGACGAACCCCCGAGCACGAAGGGTTGAACCCGGCTGAAAATCAAGCCAGGGAGCCAGAGAAGCGCGCCGGTAAGCTGGTGATCGTCGAATCGCCGGCTAAAGCGCGCACGGTGGGCCGCTTCCTGGGAAAGGGTTACACCGTCAAGGCTTCGGTGGGGCACGTCAGAGACCTGCTCAAATCCCAGTTGTCTGTAGATGTAGAAAACGATTTCACCCCGAAATATCGGGTGCTCAATGAAAAACGCCCGGTGGTCAATGAGATCAAGGAGCTGGTGCGCAAAGCCGAGGAGGTTTATCTGGCCACAGACCCCGACCGGGAGGGGGAAGCGATTGCCTGGCACCTGATGCACGCCGCCAACCTGGATCCGAAGATCACGCGGCGGGTGGTATTTCATGAGATTACCGAGCCGGCAATTGCCGAGGCGTTTGATCATCCCCGCCAGATTGATACCGCACTGGTAGATGCTCAACAGGCGCGCCGGGTGCTTGACCGCCTGGTGGGCTACAATCTCAGCCCGTTATTGTGGCGCAAGGTGCGCAGCCGGCTTTCCGCCGGGCGGGTGCAGTCTGTTGCCTTGCGGCTGGTGGTCGAGCGCGAACGGGAGATCGCCGCTTTTGTGCCGGAAGAGTACTGGACGATCCAGGCTGAATTCCTGCCGGTGGGCGGACGCGAGAGTTATCTGACAAAGCTGTTCCGCATTGACGATGAAGAACCGCTGCTGAAAAGCGAAGCTGACGTCAACCCCTATTTGGACGACATGCAGGCGGCGCAGTACCGCATTGGGCGCGTCAAAAGGGGCGAACGACGGCGCAATCCCATGCCGCCGTTCATCACGAGCACATTGCAGCAGGAGGCTTCCACCCGCCTGGGCTATACCGCCCGGCGCACGATGGCTCTGGCTCAAGGGCTTTATGAGGGGCTGGATGTCGGCGAGGGTGGCAGCGTGGGCCTGATCACTTACATGCGCACCGATTCGACCAATGTCTCCGAGCTGGCGCAGGCGGAAGCCCGTCAGTTCATTCACCAGCGATATGGGGAAAAGTTCCTGCCGGCGGAGCCACCGCAGTACAAAACCCGCGCCAAGGGCGCTCAGGAAGCGCACGAAGCCATCCGCCCGACGTCGGTCTTTCGCCAGCCGGCTCAAATCAAACCTTACCTGACGCCGGAACAATTTCGGCTGTATCAACTGATCTGGCAGCGCTTTGTTGCCTCGCAGATGACTGCGGCGATCTACGATACCCTTTCGGTGGAGGTGATTGGGACGACGCCTGCCCATCAGTACCTGTTTCGTGCCTCTGGCTCCACAGTGCAGTTCCTGGGCTACCTGATCGCCTATGAAGAAGCCCGAGATGAGGATCAGAAAACCGAGGAGGAAGCAGAAACGCGCCTGCCAGGCGATTTGCAGGAAGGGCAGGAACAAAGACTGGTGCGCTTGCTCCCCGAACAGCACTTCACCCAGCCGCCGCCGCGCTACACAGAAGCCAGCCTGGTGCGCGCCCTGGAGGAGTACGGCATCGGCAGGCCCTCCACTTACGCCCCAATTCTGACCACCTTGCAGCAGCGCGGCTATGTGGTGAGGGAGAGCCGCCGTCTGACGCCCACCGAAACAGGTATCCTGGTCAATGACCTGATCAGCGAGCATTTTCCGAACATCGTCGATGTGGGATTCACCGCCCGCATGGAGGAAGACCTGGATCGAATTGCCCAAGGGGAGCAGGACTGGGTCGAAACCGTGCGCACCTTCTATCAGCCTTTCTCCAGCCAGGTGAACAAAGCGGAGGAACTGATCCCGGAAATGAAGGCAGAGCTGGAACCGGTAGGCCGCGCCTGCCCGGAATGCGGCCACGAACTGGTCATCCGCTGGGGGCGCTATGGCAAGTTCATCAGTTGCAGCAATTTCCCCGCCTGCCGCCATACCGAAGCCTGGCTGAACAAGATCGGTGTGCTCTGTCCCAAAGATCGGGGCGAGATCGTCGAACGTAAGACGCGTAAGGGGCGCATCTTTTACGGCTGTGCCAATTATCCCGCCTGTGATTTCACCACCTGGAAGCGACCGCTTGGGCAACCTTGCCCGCAATGTGGAGGCTTGCTGGTGATCGCCGATAAGAGCCATGCCGCTTGCCTGCAATGCGAGGAGCAATTTCCCCTCGCCGAGCTGACCCAGGAAGATCTGACCGAAACGGCATAGAGCTTGCAACCAGGGGAGGTTGCAGGATAAGACGCCTGGAATGTGTTAGAATACATGTGCTAAATATATGCACAGGGCATTGAATCAAGGGAGAGGAGCAATGGACACCATAAAAGAATATGCGAAAAAACCGTGGGTTGTGGCTGTCGCCGGGTTGATTCTGGGATTGATTCTGGGCCTGATCTACGCCTGGGTAATCAATCCCGTCGAGTGGACCGACGCCCCTATCCATCTTCTCAGGCCTGATTTGCAAGAAGAATACCTGCGCATGGCGATCGACTCTTTCAGTGCTGTCCCAAACGCAGCCCTGGCGCAGGCGCGCTATGAGGCGATCGGCGAAAATAAGGAGACAATCCTGGCGCAGATCGAAGCCAATCCGGGGGCGCAGTCTGTACAGGCAATTCAAACCTTCAAGGCAGTTGTCCAGGCTCCCTTGATTACAACGCCCCCACCCGAGGCGGAGGAGAAAGCCGCCGGCGGCGCTTTGCGTGTGGTAATTCCATTGCTCTGTCTGGCGGTGCTGATTCTGGCGGGTGTGCTGTTCTATTTCTTCTACTGGCGGACGCGGCTGGCAAGCCAGCCGGCTGCTGGCGCGCCGGCATACCAGGCGCCAATTCGCGCATCCGCTGGCGAGATGGCTGGTGTGGCAGAGCAGCCCATGGTGCAGTTCATGGCCAGCTATAAAATCGGCGATGACCTGTTCGATGATTCTTTCAGCATCGATTCGCCCGCTGGCGAGTTCCTGGGCGAGTGCGGTGTGGGCATTTCTGAAACCGTCGGCATTGGCGAGCCCAAGCGCGTCACCGCGTTTGAGGTCTGGTTGTTCGACAAGAATGACATCCAGACGGTGACGAAGGTGTTAATGAGCGCCCATGCCTTCCTGGACGAAACCACCCGTCAACGATTGCAATCGAAAGGCGATCCGGTGCTGGCGGAACCTGGGTGCGAGACCGTGCTGGAGACGCAAACCCTGAAGCTCATCGCCCGCGTGGTGGATATGGCTTATGGGGATGGCTCCTTGCCGGAACAGAGCTTTTTCGAGCGGTTGATTTTAGAGCTATCGGTCTGGCCAAACGCCTGAACGTATTGGCGGCGGACGGAAACCCGTCCGCCGCTTGCTTTAACCCGGAGTAATCGAGCCGACTTATTCGATTTCGATGATTTCCAGCCCGACCTGGCCGCCTGGGGTTTGTACGGTTACCCGATCTCCCACCTTGTGCCCCAAGAGCGCCCGCCCGATGGGCGATTCATTCGATATGCGGCCGTTTCGCGGATCCGCCTCTTTGGCGCCTACCAGGATGAAGCTTTCCGGCCCCTGACCATCCTCGACGATGGTGAAACGAGCGCCAATTTCGATTACCTCGTGCTTGCTGCTGCCGTTATCTTCGACGATGATGGCATTCTTGAGCAGGTATTCCAGCTCCTGAATGCGCCCTTCGAGAAAACCCTGATCTTCTTTGGCTTTGTGATAGTCGGCGTTTTCCGACAGGTCTCCCATTTGGACGGCTGCCCGCAATCGCTGAGCGATCTCCTCACGCGCCGGGCCTTTGAGCCTTTCCAGCTCGGCTTTCAAGCGCGCCGCTCCTTCGGCGGTCAGGTAGATTTGGTCATTCATGGGCGTGCTCCGAATTTCGGTCTTGCCTGGTTTCCTTTGCTACCAATAGTGTCCCAATTATATACCGAACGCAATCAAAGATGGCGTTGCTTTGGCTAAGGCTTGGTCATTGCGTCGAATAACTTGGCGTGTTCATCTACGGCGAAGCGATCGGTCATCCCGGCGATGTAATCGCAGATCGTGCGTTCAAGCCCATATCCTTCGATCAATTCCTGAACATGCGCCGGCAGAATCTCCGGTTCGTTGGCGTAGGCGGTGAACAAATCCACGATGATGCGCTCGGCTTTCACCGCCATGCGCACCACGCGGTGGTGGCGATAGAGCCTGGTGTATAAAAAATCCTTGAGCTGCCGGTTGCGACGGTGCATATCTTCGCTGAAGCCAATCACATTGTAAGGCAGTCGTTGCAGTTCCTCTACCGACTTGACGCCGCTCTCGATCAGGCGCTGGTTGGTAGTGTGCACCAGGTCGGTCACTTCCAAACCGATCAGCCGGCGGATGATGCGGTGGCGGTCCAGGTCCGATAGCTGCCCTCCCCGCCATCCCACGCTCTCCGCCAGAATCTCCCACAGGGTGATGCCGTCCAGCATGGCAGCCGTGATCATCCCGGAGCGCAGACCGTCGTCCAGATCGTGCGCAGTGTAAGCCAGCTCATCGGCGGCGTTGGCGATCTGGGCTTCCAGGTGACCGCGCAAGTCCGGGTTGTATTCCGAGGCGTCGGCAACGTCGTACTCCGACTCGTGCTTGACGATGCCTTCGCGCACCTCCCAGGTGAGATTCAGGCCGGGGAAGTCCGGATAACGCCGCTCCAGGCGGGTGACGATGCGCAAGGATTGTTTGTTGTGATCGAATCCGCCGTGGTCGCTCATCAGGCGCGCCAGGACGACCTCACCGGAATGACCAAAGGGTGGGTGGCCCAGGTCGTGAGCCAGGCAGATGCTCTCCACCAGATCTTCGTTTGCCCCCAGGGCGCGGGCGATCGTGCGGGCGATTTGAGAGACTTCTAAGGTGTGCGTCAGGCGGGTGCGATAATAATCCCCTTCGTAATTGATGAAAACTTGGGTTTTGTATTCCAGGCGGCGAAAGGCGGTGGTGTGCAGGATGCGGTCGCGATCGCGCTGGAACGCGGTGCGGTATTCCGGCTCATCTTCGGCGTAAACGCGGCCTTTGGATTGGGCGCTGTGGCAGGCGTAGGGAGCCAGTGTTTGTTCTTCGAGAGATTCGAGTTGGGCGCGGGTATATAACATCGGGCAGACTGGTTCCTGTGCTGGCTTGAGAATCGCTTTGGGCGTAAAACAGAATATTTGGTTAAGTCGAGAGTTTAATCCACGCCAGGGGGATTGTCAACGATGCAGCCGGGTGCCGATGGTCTCCCCGCACAAGGCCCGGCGCACCGCTCCGGGTGTTGCGCCGGAGAAGATCAGCACTTCCAGGTTGGGCAGCGCTTCGACAAGCGCCAGGCTTTGCATCACTTTGCTTGCCATACCGCCGGTCACATCGGCGGCGCTGGAGCCGCGCAGGGAGTTCAGCACCTTGCCCAGGTTGGCGGGGGTGATCTCGGGGATCAGGCGCGTGCAGGTGGGATAATCCTCCCATACACCGCTCTCCAGCCCTGCCTGGAGGATGCGGCTGGGTTCAAGATGGCGCGCCAGGTAATCGAACAGGTCTTCGGTAGAGAGGATCGTGCCGCCGCGCTCGCGGTCGAAGGCAACATCTCCATGCACCACAGGCAATAAATCCGCTTGCAGGGCAGCCTCCAATGGCGCCAGATCCCAGGAGAGAATTGCTCCTTGCCGGGCGATGACCGCCCCAGAGGGGTGAATGGCGATGGCAGGCAATCCGGCGGCATGCAGGGCATCGGTGACCAGAGCGTTGAGCGCAGCCGCCTCGTGCCAGACTTCGGCGAAGCCGCGCCACTGTTCGGCGGTGTGCACCCCCTGGCGAGTGCCGTATTGCTTGGCGGTCAGGTGACCGAAGGAGCCGGCGCCATTCCCGATGATCAGTTGCATCTCCGGATTTTCGCTCAGGGCGTCAGCGATCTCATGCGCCAGCCGGGCAAGCACCTCCGGGCGCGCGGTGCGCGGGCGGTGTTTATCGGTGATCAATGAGCCGCCGATCTTGAGGAATTGCAAATTTCGCCGGGCAGGGGTCAGGGTGGACATGGTTAGCGGTTTTTGGGTCGAATCGTTGTCAGGATCACCCGCGCCGCCCCAGCCTCGGTCAGCGCCTGGGCGATGTCGGTAGCAACGCCCTCGGCAGCGATGGCGATCATATTCCCACCGCGCCCGCCGCCTGAGAGCTTGGCGCCCCATGCCCCGGCGCGGCAGGCAACCTCTACCAGCCGGTCTAATGGCTCGCAGGATACGCTCATTTCTTGCAAGAGCCGGTGGTTTTGGCGCATCAGATCTCCCAGCTCTTCGCCCTGACCGGCCTCGAGAACCGGGCGGGCAGCCGCAGCGATTGCGCCGATGCGGGCGAAAAGCTGCTCGTACTGTTGCGGGGTGCTCTGCCAGGCCTGGCGCACATCGCCTACCACCGCGGCGGTTGGGCTGGCAATGCCTGTATCGCCGATCACCAGGGTGAGCGAACGCTGCAGGTTCAACAGGCGAACCGGCGCGCCTCGCTGGAAGAAGATCGGCTGAGCATAGGTGATCACCGTGTTATCAATGCCCGAAGGTGTGCCGTGGTGGATTTTTTCCACCTCAAAAGCCAGTCTGGAGATGGTCTCGTCGTCCAATGGATTGCCGAGAAATGCCGAAAGCGCTCGCGCCAGCGCCACCGACACCGCTGCTCCAGAACCCATCCCCGCAGCGACCGGAATGGTAGAGGTGATGCGGATAGTGCAGGCGGGGGTGCGTTCCAGCCCGAGTGCCTTCATGACCGCGTATACGGCGGCGGCGAGTGGATGCCCTTCGGGAAGCGCCTGCAACTCAGCCTCGAGGCCGATATCCGGCGCTTGAATGGCTACGGTGCCCGGATGAGCCCGCGGATTGGCGGTTACGATCGCCCTGGCTTTCACCTGCTGTACCGGCGCGGCGATAGCTGGTTGACCGTACACTACGGCGTGCTCGCCGAACAGGATGACTTTTCCGGGGGCTGTTGCAGTAATGGCAGGCATCGTCAGGGGGTAAGCGCCTCACAGGGTTGGCGGGGCAGGCTCAGAACAGGTAAAAGATGAGTAGCACAGCTATGCCCCACAGCAAGATGGAAATCTGCAACGGTCTATCGGAGAGCAGCACCTCTTCTGGAGCGCCGCCGCTGTGTTTGACCTGTATCAGATACAGGTAGCGGAAGACCCCATAAAGAACAAAGGGGATGGTCAGCATCATCAGGTGGTTGTCCGGCAGGTTGGGGGCTGAAAACGTGTACAGGCTGTATGCAATGATCGTCGTGCCGGAGACAATGGTGATGAATTGGTCGAGCAGGGGGATAGTGTAACCGTCCAGCACTTTACGGTGCAGGTTTGCTCCTTCTGCCAGCAGCGCCAGCTCTGCCCGCCGCTTGCCAAAGCCAATGTAGAGCGAGGCGAGCGTCATGACAATGTACAGCCAGGGTGAGAAGCGGGCAACTTGTATCAGGGCAACCCCTGCACCAACCCGCAGTACAAATCCCAGCGCAATCGTAAAGACGTCCAGCAATGGAATATGTTTGATCCATTTGGAATAAGCCAGGTTGAGCAGGAAATAAGCCCCGGCGAGCAAGGCAAACCCCGGCGAAAGCCAGTAAGCCAGCGGGAAGATGAAAACGGTCAAGCTGATAGCTGCTGCCA
>FWPU01006926.1_pt1 | contig 21733 bp, 15 predicted proteins | sample 2228361 | NCBI WGS metagenome assembly FWPU01 (sample SAMEA103939777, study PRJEB20133) | metagenome
TATCAAAGAACGAGAAAAAGGGCATAATCTCAAATGAATTAGGCCAAAACTATGCCTATATTTAAAAAATGTCTTATTTCAGAACAACTCTAATATATCTACCTTTGAAAGTACCCTTCGCTGTCCATCTTGGCTGGGATTACCAGCATGTTCGTGGCCCGACCTTGATGAAATTACTTTCCATTTGTTTATTAAATCCCTACCAACTGTTATTTCATTACTGTTATAAGGACCAATCCCACCTTGCCAATAAAGCAAAATATCACCTGTTTTCTGAGGTTTAATGTATGTCCTTAGGCCAAAGGGGCGATATGAAGAAACTTGACAATCCATAAAATTATCATGCATATTAACGATTTTCCTTATTATTGGAATAGCTTTGTTGTTTCTTATAAACTTTGGGAACTCATTAAGTCGTCTATATGATTCGAGATAATTACTATTAAATTGACTAATAACCTTACAATCACCTTTACTACCCCTTTCCCACAAGAAATAACACACGCCTCCGGCGATACTTACTCCTGGAAAAATTTTAGTAGACTCTTCATAGTCTACTAGAACTCTTATTTGTTTATCGTTAAGCATTGATTCTCTGAAATCATCCAGTCCTCTCCCACCACCCAACCATCTCGCTGGAACAATCATAATCAAAAAATTTGGGTTAAGCTTTTTAGCTTGCTGGACAAACTTATTATAGAGAGGCACTGCACTTTTTCCAAACCCCCCATCACTCAATTGATACGGCGGATTTCCGATAATTACATCAAACTTCATATTTTTTTCTTTAAATAGTTCAAGAGGATTTTCTAAATGGATAAAAGGATAAGCATAAGTTTCCGCTTCTTCGCCACGGTCATATACGCTTTGGCTTGCTCCGCAATAGATGCATTTGCCGTTTTGCCACGTATGTTGCATACGCTCGAAGCGGATGTTGCCCTGCTCATCGGCAAAGGTTTCACAAAAGCTGTATTTACCGTTGGCGGTTTTGGAGCCATACACCGTGCGCCGGCTTAATAGAGCAGTAAGTTCGGTAATGGCAATGCCATACAACTGTTGGCTAAAAATGTGGTTAATGCGTTCTTGTTTGTCGGGTATTTGGGTTTCCAAACCGCGCATCAGGCGCTTTGCCATTTCCCGCAAAAACACACCACTTTTGCATACGGGGTCTAAAAATTTGGCATTGGGGTTGCTCCACAATTCGGCGGGAAGCAAGTCCAACATATCGTTCACCAGATTGGGTGGCGTAAACACTTCGTCATTGCTCAAATTGGCAAGGCAAGTGAGAACGTCGGGGTTATAGTTGGTCTGTATCATCTTCGCCCAATTTTAAGAAATGAATCAATGGGAAATCTTTTACAGGCTCGTCAATGGCTGCTGCATTGCCTTCGTCATTGAATAGTGAAAACTGGTGCGTTTTCTCCACTAAAAATTTGAACATATAATCTCTGCGTTTGATCATAGAGCTGTTCACTGCACTCCACTCAGAAAACACAATCGGTTGTTTGGTTACTGGATTTGTAAAGTCTAAAGCATCACCCCAAAGTATATTTCTGCTCAATAAAAACTTGATGCTTCTTCTACATTCGTTTTTGCATTTGTCTTTGAAATGGTCGGTGTATCGCTCATCAAAGATTTTGAACAGTCGCTCTCTACATTCCTGCGCGTTATCTTCCAAAATGTCCACTCCGTAAATACTTGAAACGGCGATAACGGCATAGCGTTCCCATTCTATTTGACTCTTGCTATATCGCTGGTCAACTACGTTAAGTTTTCTGCGAAGCACTTCCGCTAAAAAGTTGCCGTTACCACAAGCTGGTTCTAAGAAACGGGAGTCAATTCGTTCCGTTTCGTGTTTCACCAAATCCAGTATGTCATTAACCAACCATTCAGGGGTATAGACTTCTCCATAGTCCGCCACACGCTGTTTGGATTTGATTTGTCTGTCTGTTTTTCTTTTTTCTGCCAATTCGCTCACTTTATATTTTAAATTCTCAGTTTGTAAATTTAGTTTTTTATGTCTCGTTATCTGTCCGTGCGTGAGTAAAAAATGGCTCTTTTGGTTTTTTAAGCGTTGGCTTGTGTGTCAACAAAACCAAAGGTGCCATTTACGGGTTGGCTTTCCACACTGACGTACAATCCTTAAAATATACGCGAAGATGCTCTGCGCTCAGGGCATTCAGGGGAGTGTCACTTATATACCGAAGTAGCTGGACGAATTCGTTGCGGTAAGTGCGGATGGTATTGAGGCTATATGCTTTTAGTTGCAACACAGAAACGAGCGCACTCATGGCCGATTGGTTGGTTTTGCAGGTATCCGTTAGCACAGCTTCTGATATTTCTTGGAGAGCCGATAAGCCAAACTTCCCTCTATTCGCAGCTGTGTCCGGGAGATACCAAGCCTTTTGCGATTGGCTCCACCGGATAGCAGGCTGCTTTTTGATTTCTTCGATGAAGTCCTTATCATACGGAAACTGGATAAAGATAACTGCTTGGCCTTTATGAGTGCCCAATCTGCATGAGACTGACTTATTCACTATCGAGGTCATGCTTTGGTTGATCACTTATAAAGAAAGGGTACCCAAAGTTAATGCATCGGTAATTCTGGACCAAATAATTTTGAGGCATTACCATTTTTAATGTTTCATGCCTCAGGCTCTGCCGCAGGCCAACGCAGTGTACTGGTGCGAAAAAGGATATTCAAGACCCATTTTCTTATTGACCAACATGGCCTCAGCCCAAGAGGCTTACCGCTACTACAAGCGCCGTTTTAGGATAGAGTTCATGTTTAAGCACCTCAAATCCGGAGGCTTCCATCTGCACAAAACACGATTGTAATGCCCGCGGAAGTTGTCAAATCTTATCATCGTTGTGGCGTATGCTTTTGTAGTCAGTTTCTGTATGGGTTTGTTTATCAAGCAAAAAAGGCCTCCACGAGACCTCGAAATGCTGCTGCGCAAGGGTAGGCACGCTGCCGTAGCGCCTATCGTTTTGGCTCAAACGGAGACGCCAACGCGCAGCTATGCCATTAACCGAAGCCAAGAGCGGGACGGGCACACGCTGTGCCCAAGCCAAGGACGCAAGGGCCGCAGGTGCGCCAAAGGGCCAAGCCGACGGTTCGAGGCCCGTTTTTCCCCGAAAAGACAACCGTTGAAACGGCTTCTGACTTTTTACATCACCTCAATCTCCAGCTGCGCGCAGGGCCTGGGCCACATGTCGGGCGGCATGGCGGGCCAAAAATTCCAAGGTGTTTCCCAAGGTATAGCGAGAGAACCAGCTGCGCGGCTTTTTCACCCGGCAGCGGTTCAGGTTTACCGAGCGGGCTTCGCGCACAACGCGCAGCAGCTGCTCGTGGTAGATGAGAAAGCTCTTGACGGTATCGCGGTCTAACGAGAGGGTGAGGGTGTCGTATCGCTTCTGGCTTTTGAAAGGCCTGTCGAGAGCCACTCGCCGGAGCAGACGCTTGCCCGCACCGGTGTAGCGCACTTCAGGCGTGGGTGCCCATTGCCGGGCCTTGGCCAAATGAATAGCGCGGTGCAAAGGCGGCAAGTAGTCATGTGCATAGGCGTTTAGGTGCGCTAAGCACTCCAGCGCATTCCAGGCCGTAGGATGCGGGCGCTGTCGCAAGGCTTCCAAGGGTTTGTTGTTCAGGTGTGTGCGCACATCGGTCAGTGCTTGTTGGAGGGTGTTTTCGACGAAATCGAGCAGCTCGTTAGCGGTCATATAAATGAAGGATTATTCTGCAGCGCGGCAAAAGTAGGGCAATGCCGCCGCGGTTATTCAATTGCTCCGAGCATTCGCCAAAAATCAGCGACCTTTGTCGGCCTAAAGAAGGTTATGAAGACCAAAACACTGCGCAAGGATAGGATCAACGTCATCACGCTGGGATGCTCCAAAAACTTGGTGGACAGCGAGAACCTCATTACCCAACTGCGTGCCAACGATTACGAGGTAACCCATGAGCGCGACGATGCCTCGGCCAATATCGTCATTATCAACACCTGTGGCTTTATTGATTTGGCCAAACAAGAGAGTATTGATACCATTCTGGAGCACGCCGCACTGAAGACCGCTGGCCAAATAGAGAAGCTGTACGTTACCGGATGCCTTTCGCAGCGCTACCGCGACGAGTTGGAAGTGGAAATCCCGGAGGTGGATGCCTTTTTCGGCACGCTCGAACTGCCTAGCCTCTTGGCGCGGCTCAATGCCGACTACAAGCACGAGCTGATAGGAGAGCGCCAAATCACCACGTTGCCGCATTACGCCTATCTGAAAATATCGGAAGGGTGCAACCGGACGTGTGCCTTTTGTGCCATCCCGCTCATGCGCGGTGAGCACGTCAGCCGCCCAGTGGAGGAACTGGTGCGCGAGGCCCGCTCATTGGCCCGCCGAGGCGTCAAGGAACTGATACTCATTGCCCAGGAGCTTACCTATTACGGCCTCGACCTGTACAAGAAGCGCGAACTTCCGCGCCTGCTACACGCCTTGGCCGATGTGGAGGGCATCGAGTGGATACGCCTGCATTACGCCTATCCGCACCGCTTCCCCTTAGAAGTGCTCGACGTCATGGCCGAGCGGCCGCAGGTGTGCAAGTACTTGGACATGCCGCTCCAGCATGCCAGCGATAACATTCTGGCCGCGATGCGCCGCCAGATTACGCGCGACGAGACGCGCCGCCTGCTGGATGATATCCGCCAGCGAGTGCCCGACATTGCACTGCGCACCACTTTTTTGGTGGGTTTTCCCGGAGAACGCGATGCTGATTTTGAAACATTACTCGACTTTGTAGAAGAACAGCGTTTCGATCGCGTGGGCGTATTTCAATACTCACATGAGGAGGGCACACGCGCCTATGCACTCCACGATGACGTGCCTCCGGAATTGAAGGCCGAACGCGCTGAGCAACTCATGGAAGTGCAGCGCGAGATTTCGATGGAAAAGAACGAGGCCAAGGTAGGGCAGACTCTCAAGGTGCTATTTGACCGCAAGGAGGACCACTACTTCGTCGGGCGCACAGAAGCCGACTCGCCAGAGGTGGACAACGAGGTGCGCGTAGAGGCCCGCCGCAGTTACGTCCGCGTGGGCGATTTCGCGCAGGTACGTATTACTAGCGCGGATGCCTACGACCTTTACGGTACTGTTGTCCCTTAGCCTTAAGCCGCCTGCATGGAAAGCCTCTGGCATATTGATCTCAGCCCACTGCACTTTGTGCTCTTTGCCTTGGGCGGCATTGCCTCTGGTGTCATCAATACTTTGGCGGGCAGTGGATCACTCATCACATTGCCCATATTCGTCTTTTTCTGCGGTTTACCTGCGCCCGTGGCGAATGGCACCAATCGCGTGGGGGTGCTGCTGCAGAATCTCGTGGCCATTCGTGGCCTTGCACGCGCTGGCATTACGGACTTTGAGGGCAGCTTGTGGTTAGTGGTGCCCGCTACCTTAGGGGGCATTGCCGGCTCCTGCATCGCTGTTGCGCTCACGGAGGAATGGATGAACCTCACTTTGGGCGGTCTGATGGTTTTCATGCTCATCGTCCTGTTGTTGCGCCCGGAGCGCTGGGTGCGAGAGTCGCGCCACAGCATCGGACGAAACAAGCATCCGTTGACTGTACTTGCCTTTTTTCTCATTGGCGCTTACGGCGGGTTTATTCAAGCGGGCGTGGGTATTTTTCTCTTGGCCGGCCTTGTGTGGCTTAGTCAGTACAGCCTTAGGAGCGGGAATGGCGTCAAGCTGCTCATTGTGCTTATGCTCACCATACCTTCTACCTTGGTCTTTTTTCTATACCAACAGGTACACCTCGGCTATGGCGTGCTTATGGCTGTCTTTCAGGGCATTGGTGCCTGGCTGGGAGTGCGCTTTATTGCGCGGATACCCAACGCCAACGTATGGATATACCGACTGCTGCTGCTCGTTACCGCCGTTTCAGCGCTCAAATTTTTATTCTGAATGCTTTCGTTACCCTGACAAATAACCGACGTCTTTAGGGCACTTTTCGCTGACTTTCACAGGTAAATTTTACCTTAAATCTGCTGGCAAAAAGCTTCGCACTTCTTCAAATAGCGCTAATATTGCACATTCATATTCTTATCTTAATAGCCTAAACAACAGTCTATGTCAGTAAAAGCAAAGTACCAAAAAGTCTTGGATCTGGGCGAAAAACTCAACGTTCAGAACGGCCGCGTCGAAGAGGCCGACGGCAAACTCAAAGTGTGGGGCACAGTGGATTGTCAGTATGAGAAGGATCTGCTTTGGGATGCCATCAAGGGCATCGGGGGCGAAAACCCGACCGACATCATGGCAGATATCCGCGTGGCTAACCCTGGATACTATGCCAAGCACACCGTCCAGAAGGGCGACACACTCAGCAAGATTGCCCAGCATTATTATGGCGATATGAAAAAGTACATGGTCATTTTTGAAGCTAACCGCGACATTTTGAAAAACCCAGACTTGATCCATCCTGGTCAAGTGCTGACCATTCCGAACCTGTAAGCCTTTGAACCTGTCAGAGAAATAAAGCCGGCTGCGCCCTTGTGGTACAGCCGGCTTTTCGTTTATCGGGCTGCGCTTACTGAGCCATTTCGTAGGCTTCTATGGGTGGGCATACGCACACCAGATTTCGGTCGCCGTAGGCTTGGTCAATGCGGCTGACCGTCGGCCAGAACTTCCATCCCTGGCGCAAGTAGGGTAGGGGGAAGGCCGCCTTCTCGCGGCTGTAAGCGTGATGCCATTCATCAGCGCAAACCACCTGCGCCGTATGTGGCGCATTGTGCAGTGGGTTGTCCTCGAGGCTGTATTTGCCTTCTGCGATGTCGTCAATCTCGCGGCGAATGGCTAATAGCGCGTCGCAAAAGCGGTCGAGTTCGGCCTTGCTTTCGCTTTCCGTCGGCTCAATCATGATGGTGCCCGCCACCGGGAACGAGAGTGTTGGGGCATGGAAACCGTAGTCCATCAAGCGCTTAGCCACATCCTCAGCGCTGACCAAAGACTTGAAGGGCCGCAAGTCCACGATCATTTCGTGGGCACAGCGGCCGTTTTCTCCGCTGTAAAGGATGGAGTAGGCGCCCTCTAATCGAGCCTTGATGTAGTTAGCATTGAGAATGGCGTATTTAGTGGCGTTAGTTACGCCTTCTGCTCCCAGCATTTTGATGTAAGCGTAGGAGATAAGCAAGATGCTGGCACTGCCCCATGGTGCGGCGCTCACGGCAGTGATGGCCTGTGGGCCGCCCGTCTTGACCAAAGGATGACCGGGCAGGAAGGGCGCGAGTTTGGCGTTGCAACAGATAGGTCCCATGCCTGGGCCGCCGCCGCCGTGCGGGATGGCGAAAGTCTTATGCAGGTTGAGGTGGCACACATCCGCGCCAATGGCTGCTGGGCTGGTCAGCCCTACCTGGGCGTTCATGTTGGCCCCATCCATATACACCATGCCGCCGCACTGGTGCACGATGTCGCAGATGTCGCGAATAGCGGTTTCAAACACGCCGTGGGTGGAAGGGTAGGTTACCATGAGGCAGGCTAAGTGGTCTCGGTATTGCTCAGCCCTGGCGCGCAGGTCGTTCACGTCAATGTTGCCGCGTTCGTCGCAGGCCACCACAACCACTTGCATACCGGCCATGACGGCGCTGGCGGGGTTTGTCCCGTGTGCAGAGGAGGGAATAAGTGCCACATTGCGATGTCCCTCGCCGCGCGACTCGTGATAGGCGCGGATGACCATCAGCCCAGTGTATTCTCCCTGAGCGCCGGAGTTAGGTTGGAGCGAGCAAGCCTCAAAACCGGTGATCTCGCACAGGTATTGCTCCAATTCACGGATGATTTTCTGGTATCCTCTGGTCTGTGAGGGCGGCGCAAAGGGATGAATGTTGGCCCACAGTTCCCAGCTGACCGGTATCATCTCGGTGGCAGCATTCAGTTTCATGGTGCAAGAGCCGAGCGAGATCATCGAGTGGGTGAGGGAGAGGTCGCAGTTTTCTAAGCGCTTCAGATAGCGCATCATCTCGCTTTCGGTGTGGTATGTGTTGAACACCGGATGGGTCAAGTACGGTGTCTCGCGCTGCAGCGCTGTGGGGATGACACTGTGCCCGATAGGCTTGGGCATGGCAGCATCAAAGAGGGCGGCAATGTCCGCCAAGTCTCTGTCGGTGATGGTTTCATCCAAGCTGATTTGCAGACCTTGCTCGTCGTAGAAGAAGTTGATGCCTGCCAGCTCGGCTTTTTCGTGGATCTGCTGACGTACTTCGGCGGGCATGTTTAGGCGCAGGGTGTCGAAGTAGTGCTCGTGCGCCACCACGAAACCGGCCTCCTGAAGGCTGTTGGCCAGCGCTTTTGTCATCTCGTGCACGCGAGCGGCAATGCGGCGAATGCCTTCTGGGCCGTGATAGACGGCGTACATGGCCGCCATGTTGGCCAGCAGTGCTTGAGCGGTGCAGATATTGGAGGTCGCCTTTTCGCGGCGGATGTGCTGCTCGCGGGTTTGCAGGGCCATGCGCAGGGCGCGGTTGCCGTAGCGATCTACCGACACGCCGATGATGCGGCCTGGGATGAGCCGCTTGAACTCTTCCGTAGTAGCAAAATAGGCGGCGTGTGGGCCACCAAATCCGATGGGCACGCCAAAACGCTGGGTGTTACCCACGGCACAATCAGCGCCCCATTCACCAGGCGACTTGAGCAGAGCCAATGAGAGTATGTCTGCAGCTACGCATACATACGCGCCGCAGGCTTTGGCTTGCTCTACAAAGGCGCGATAGTCCTCAATGGCGCCTTCGCGATTGGGATACTGAAGCAGGACGCCAAAAGTTTTTTCCGAAAAACTATAGGTGCGCCAGTTGCCTACCACCAATTTAATACCGTACGGCAAGGCCCGCGTGCGCAGGACGTCGAGGGTTTGGGGAAATACCGTGTCTGACACGAAGAACTCATTAGCTTCCTGTCCGGCAGCAGCCCGCTTGTTCTTCTCGGCGTAGAACATGTGCATGGCTTCGGCGGCCGCCGTCGCTTCGTCCAAGAGACTGGCATTGGCAATGGGCAGGCCAGTCAGGTCGCTGACCATGGTCTGAAAATTGAGCAGGCTTTCCAAGCGTCCTTGGGCAATTTCAGCCTGATATGGCGTGTATTGAGTGTACCACCCCGGGTTTTGAAACAGGTTGCGCAGGATGACCGACGGCGTGATAGTGCCGTAATAGCCCATACCGATGTAGCTGCGCACGACGCGATTAAGGCGCGCCGTCTCCTTTAGCTCAGCCAGAAACTCGTGTTCTGTCTGGGCGGGTGGCAGATGTAGAGGCTTTCGGATGCGGATGTTTTCAGGGATAGTCTGGTCAATTAGTTCATCGAGGGAGGATACCTTCAGGACGCGCAGCATTTCTTGAAGATCGCGCTGGCTTGGCCCGATGTGTCGGTGCTCAAACCTGTCGGGGTGCGGAAAATAGCTCATTGTAATACAGGCGTTTTTTGTTCGAGTGCATGAAAAAAATATGCGGCCTTTGACCGCACAGAGGCCGGAAAAACAGCGCTAAAGTAGGTATTGTTCGTTATTCCGCTTGCTGGCTGTTTCCATGCATTTGAAAGGGTACACATTTTTCGGCGAGGGCTGTTTCCCACTCTCCCGCACTGCATTCGGCGCCACCTACACCTCTCTTACCGAGGCCGTTTTTGGGAAAAACGGCTCTAGCGCTTTGGCTTGGCTTTTTGGCACACCTGCACCTGCGGAGCTTCGGCTTGTGCTTGGGCATGTGCCCGTCTCGCCCCGGGGTCTTAATAACGGCGTATCGGCACCTCAGGGTCGCCGTGCTTGCAGGCGCGGAGACGGGGGGCTGCTGTTTCGCCATTATTAAGGCCCGAGAGCGGGACGAAAACATGCCCTGGGCCAAACAGGAGCCGTGCGCCCAACTACTACGCCCACAGCAGCCGCTCCGAAGTCGGCAGCCGTTTTTCACCCCAAAAAGTGGAGGTAAGAAAGGCGGCGGTGGTGGAAAGTGGCCGCTTCTACCTTTCACGCGAATGCATCGGTGAGATTTGTCTTCAAATAGGCCTTGAGGGCGCTTTGGAAAATATCATTCATCATTCATCATTCATCATTCATCATTCATCACTTCAAAACAGGAGGCACTTCGGCGGACGCTCTGGAGGATGTACCCTTTGCAATCCGTGCAAAAAAGTCATGTATCGGCTATAGAACTTAGCCATTTTTCCAAGTGATTTTCCGCACCTTTGCGCCGTTTTTTACCCAAAAGCAGGCAAGTGCCTTTTCACATGCAGCAAGAAGAACTTTTCAAACAACTCGTATCGCACTGCAAGGAGTACGGCTTCATTTTCCCTTCCTCAGAAATCTACGACGGCCTGGGCGGCATTTATGACTACGGCCCCATGGGCGTGGAGTTGAAAAACAACATCCGCGAGTATTGGTGGAAGGCCATGGTGCAACTGCACGAAAACATCGTAGGCTTGGACAGCGCTATATTCATGCACCCCAAAATCTGGAAAGCATCGGGCCATGTGGATGCCTTCAATGACCCGTTGATAGACAACCGCGACTCCAAAAAGCGCTACAGGGCCGATCAACTCATCGAAAGCGAAATTGACCGTTTAGAAACTAAAATCGAAAAAGAGGTGGAAAAGGCTCGCAAGCGATTCGAAAACTTTGACGAGGCTCTTTTCCGCAGCACCAATCCGCGCGTCTTGGAATGGGCTAAACGCGCCCAAGATATCTCGCAGCGATTGGCCAACGCCCTGAAAGCCAACGATATGCCTGCCCTTAAGGCCCTCATTGACGAATTGGAAATCGCTGACCCCGAAAGTGGGTCGCGCAACTGGACAGAGGTGCGGCAGTTCAACCTCATGTTCAGCACCCAACTGTCCAACATTGCTGGCGAAGAAGGCAAGCTCTATTTGCGCCCTGAAACGGCCCAAGGCATTTTCGTCAACTTTCTCAACGTGCTCAAGACCTCGCGCCAAAAAGTGCCCTTTGGCATTGCTCAGGTGGGCAAGGCGTTCCGCAATGAGATTGTGGCGCGGCAGTTCATTTTCCGCATGCGCGAGTTCGAGCAAATGGAGATGCAATTCTTTGTGCGCCCCGGCACTGAGATGGAATGGTATGAGTACTGGAAGGCCCGGCGCATGGCATGGCACCAAGCTATTACGCCGGCTCAAAAATTGCGCTTCAAGGACCACGACAACTTGGCCCATTACGCCAATGCAGCGGTGGATGTACAGTTCGAGTTTCCCTTCGGGTTCAAGGAACTGGAGGGCATTCACTCGCGCACAGACTTCGACCTGGGCAGTCATCAGGCGCTCTCCGGCCGCAAGTTGCAGTATTTTGATCCCGAGCTCAACGAACACTACGTGCCCTATGTCGTAGAGACTTCCGTTGGCCTGGATCGCATGTTTCTCGCCATCCTGAGCACCGGCTACACTGAAGAGTCCGTGCCCGATGCCCAAGGGGAAGACAGCAGCCGAGTTGTTCTGCGCATCCCGCCGGCTTTGGCGCCCATCAAGTGCGCGGTGCTGCCTTTGGTGCGCAACAAGGAGGAACTCGTCAACAAGGCCCGCGCCATCTTTGACCAGCTCAAGTTCCATTTCCAGTGCCAATACGACGAAAAAGACGCCATCGGGCGCCGCTATCGCCGTCAGGATGCTGTCGGTACTCCTTACTGCATTACCATTGACTTCCAAACTCTCCAAGATAACACCGTAACCATTCGCGAGCGCGACTCCATGCAGCAGGAGCGCATTCCGGTAGAACGGGTGGTGGAGATTGTACGCGACAAGACCGATATGGTGCGCTTGCTGGAGCGATTGTAAGGAGGCTATAGGTATTTTCTAAAAAACGGCGTCTGCTCATTTTTATAGGGTACTCTTGGCTGCTATCTACAAACAAGCAAAGGGCGCTACATTTGTCCGCCGGCTCATTCCAGCGGGTTTTTCCTATGACATCGAGATCCTTTTGGCGGCGCCCTGAGGGCATTGTGGGCGTTATCGTGCTGCTCATCCTGCTGATTGGTGGCGCGTGGTTGCTGTATCGCTTTAGCGGCGTGGTATTGGCCTGGGCCGAAGACCCTGTTGCTTTGGCCGTTATGGTAGCCGTGTTTGGTGTGGTGGTGTACGTGCTTCTCGACCCACAGACGCGCACCTTGATGTGGCACCTTTACCAGATGGCTATGCGCTGGATAACTGGCCTGTTTGTCCACATTGACCCCATCAGCATACTCAAAGACCACGTCCAGCATTTAGAGAAAAACCTCGTCGCTCTCAGCCATCAAATTGGAGCCTTGCGCAAGCAAATGCGCCAATTAAAGGGTATTATGGATGCCAATAGTGCGGAAATCCAGAAAAACCTGACCCTTGCCGACGAGGCCAAACGCCAAAGCGACGACAAGAACCTGACACTCGCTACCCGAAAAGCCGGCCGCTTGCAGGAAGCCAATGCCAAATACGGTGAGCTGTATCGCAAGATGGATACCCTTTACCGCATCCTGCGGCGCATGTACGAACACGCTGAAATTGTCATCGAAGACACGCGCGACCAAATAGCCCTCAAGGAGCAAGAGTATAGGGCCATCAAGGCCAGCCATTCGGCCATGCGTTCGGCACAGAGCATTTTGCGCGGCAACCCTGACCAGCGCGCCCTGTTTGACCATGCTCTCGAGGAATTAGCCAACGACGTGAGCCAAAAGGTCGGTAGCCTTGAGCGCTTCATGGATACCAGCCGCCATCTACTCGATTCTATTGACTTGCAAAAAGGCGTCTTCGAAGAGGAAGGGCTTCGCATGTTGGAGGAATGGGAAAAGCAAGCCTTTGCTGAAAGCCCTCTGCCTAACGCTACCAAGTCGCAAGACGCTACAACACCACCTCAGCAACGCGACGACTACGGTCAACTGTTCTGACCTTCAGGGTTTTCGTGCGGCCCGAAAGGTGCCGTTGGGTTGAACAAACACCGCCGCTTTAGGTGCGCCGTCATTTCCCATCTCAAAGCGGATGCTGTAGCCGTCCAGCCCTTTGAGGCGAAATGTGTGAGGGCCGGTGGGCACTGCCTCGTATTCCGGTTGACCGCTTACAAAAACCATGAGCGCATTTCCCTTCAAAAATATATGCACGTTGGTTGGGCCTATTTGGTAATGGCCACAGTAGCGCTCTAGCATTTCCTTGGGCACTTCATAGTTATCAGGTAGGCGCTGGAATGTCAGTTTTTCCACAGTTGGTTCCAGCCCGTAGGCGTGCAAGGCGCTTACCTCGCCATTCAGGTTAGTAACGAATTGCAGGCGCATGTTAAAGCCGCCGAGGGCATCGCGCATTTCTTCTGTTTGCGGTATGGCCATGAAGACATCGTAGTGATAGTGCTTTAGGTAGTAGGACACACCGGGCGTGAGAGCAAAGAGAGAGTCGTTGCGCAGTTGCACGTCGAAGGTGCCGTACCCTCCGTGATGGTAGCGCCCTGCATAAGTAGGCAACGGACGCACAGTAGAGGTGCCAGTTTTCTTGCTTTGCACAATGGCTTGCTGGGCGCTGATTTGTGCGAGGCGCCCGCGCACATACTGGCGACGCAATTCGGTGTCCCAATCTCGGAAGGGCAGGCCCAGCAGACGGTCTGCAATCAGGTTGCGCAGGACAGAAGGCACGCTGGAGCGGCTTTGATTGACCAATATCGCAATGCCAATACTATCAGCAGGGAACAGACATACACTAGCGGTAAAGCCGTTGATACCCCCGCCATGTTCAGCCCGATAGTGGCCGTAGTAAGCGCTGAGCATCCAGCCCAAGCCGTACCCGACGCTAAAGATAGAAGGATTTTCTGCATCGGGTAGCGAGCCGCCCATGGCCATTTGTACCGACAGCGCTTCATTCAAAAAATTGGGCGGCAAGAAGGTGCGGCCCTCTGTTTGGCCTCCGCCCGTCCACATTAGCAGCCAGCGAGCCATGTCGGCAGCACTGGCGCAGATGCTTCCCGCTGGCCCCATGCCCTCGATACGCAGATAGTCCTCTACACAGATGGTGTCTGCCCGGATGCGATGCCCCCGGGCTACGTCTGAGCCTTTAGGCAGCGTCCAAAGGTCAAAGCGCGCCGAACGCATGCCCAAAGGCTCAAAAATGCGCTTGCGCGTGAGGTCTTCCCAAGAGCGCCCGCTTACTTGTTCTGCCACTGCCCCCAGCACCGTATAGCCGAAGTTGTTGTACTGCCACCGCTCGCGCCAACCCGCGGATGCTTCCATGTAGGCCATGCGTCGCACAAAACTGTCGCGGGTAGTAGGCTGATGAAGCCAAGAGAGATCGTGCCGAGGGAGGCCGCTGCGATGACACATGAAATCGCGCAAGGTAACTTTAGCACTCAATTCATCGTCCTTCAGGCGGAAATAAGGCAAGTAGTCCTGTACCTTGCCGTCCAACTCCAGCAAGCCATCGGAGGCCAAAAGCCCCATTAACGCACAAGTAAAAGCCTTGGTGCAGGAGCCGATTTGGAAAAGCGTGTGTTCTGTAACGGGCAAACGAGCGGGATAGTCGCGATATCCGAATCCTCCGGCAAAGAGGATGCGCCCCTTTTCCACTATGACAATAGCACAGCCGGGTGCTTTCCATTTCTCCAGCACCTGAAGCACCATAGTATCCATGCCCTCCAGGCGAGGATCGGCTGATCTTAGGCTATTTTGAGAGATTGCCCGAGCCGAGAACCAACAAAGTAATAGGAGAGGTAAAAAAGTCGGTAGTTTCATGTCATTTTACAAGAGAAGTGATGACAGATAGGGTACCTTAACCTGTAGATAGGTTCGCTTGCAAATCAAGAAGCCCTGCAGAGGCTTTCCACTGCAGGGCTTCCAAAAGTACGGCAGATTTCGATTTTTAGTTCTTTTTGATGGAATACGTATAGACAGCCTTGTTGAGGAACAGGTCAATGGTGTAATTGCCTGCCGCCGAAATGGGAATGTTAGCGCCGTTATACTCCAATGTCTTATTGAGGCCATCGTCGCCGAAGTTAATATCCCAACTATCATTAGCGCGGAACTTGATTTCTCCCTCCACGAGGTCAAGGGTGATGGTCCACTTGTTAGCCATCGGGTCGTAGGTCATGTTCTGGTCGCTATTCCATCCATCCGGCGTTGCAGAGCCGATAAGCCCCCACTCTGTGCGCAAGAAGTCGTGGGTAAAGTTGTTGAGGTCTGCGCGCAGGCGATACACGCCAGCTGGTCCGGCCACGATGTTGGCTCCGTTGCGGTCGAGCGTGCCATCCGCTCCGTCGTCGCCGTAGTTTTCCGCCCAGCTCGGCCCTACCGTGTACTTGTACTCGGTGTTGTCGTCTTTGAAGTAAATGTAGCCCTCGTAGCGATTGTTGCTCTTGGCGGAGAAAATGATCGTCGTGTTATCGGCCGGGTTCCAGCCTTGATAGCTACCAGGCACTTGCAGCTGTGGGTACACAATGACGATGGTGTAGGGCGTTACGCGCAGGCGTATTGGGTCGGAATATACCACATCCACATTGGGATTAATGGTAACGGCCAAGCGCATTTCCACGTCAGAGGCTTCCTCTCCTGGCAGTTCGAGGGCTGTAAAGAGGGCAGTGTTGAGTTTCTCCACTGTCGAGGCGAGCGAAGTGCTGTTGCTGGTGCCCAATACAACGGCATCCTTGAAGTTATTGCCAGCGCGGTCTATCTCCACGGTGTAGGTAGCGGCCGCACGGAAGTTGAAGTCGGCTGGCGTCCACGTTATGACAAATGGATTGGCCGCTTGGTTTTCCTTGAGTTCAAGGGCGCTGCCATCTGCTGGTGCCGTAATGACCGGCCTGGCTCGCAGGCGCAGAGCAGGAGACGGGTTAATTTCTCCCTGCTTTTCACAGCCACCTACAAGAAACAACAAGAGGGCGGCCATCAAAGGAAACAGTTTGGTATTCATAGCAAAAGGAGTGTTTTTTAATAGTTGCTTTTTTCAATGAGAAGGCATTCCGAAAGCTATCCCCGTCGCCTTCGCCCTGGTCCCATCCGTAAAGAGTGCCAGGGCGAAGGTCCGAGTCGTGTTTTAATAACCTGGGTTTTGGCGAAGGGTTGGGTTAGCGCCAATATCAGAGTTGGGAATAGGGAACACATCGTAGAACTTCGGACGGCTGACCCCACCTTTCACCCCGCCCTTCCAGGGCCATACGTAGGTGGACTCGCTGAAACGGCCATAGCGGATGAGGTCAGTGCGGCGATGGCATTCCCAGTACAGCTCGCGAGCGCGTTCGTCTAGTATGAAGTCGAGCGTAAGGTCTGCGGCTGTAATGTTGCCGCCCGGCCCGCCATAGGCGCGTTCGCGGATACGGTTTATCAGGTTGACGGCTGTATTGATATCGCCACCTTGACCGCCGCGGAGCACGGCCTCAGCGTACATGAGGTAGACATCCTCGATACGGAACATGTGGAAGTCGGTATCTACGAACGTCTTGTCAGAACCAGGTGTGCCGTCCGAGCGCATGTTAGTGAACTTGGTTACGGCGTATCCGTCAGTGAACTGCGAGATATCGTCAATTTCCAGCGACTGCCCTTGTGTCCAGAACATGGCTCGGCGGTCGAAGAGCGGGCGTTCGATGGAGTAGGTGTAGTCGGGTTTGTTCAGGAAGAGCTTGATGAGATACGTGCCAGCCGAGGGAATGCTGATGTTGGCGCCGTTCTGCTCCAAGATGGCGTCGGCGCCGTCGTCGCCGTAATTGAGGTCCCAGCTGCCGTTGGCGCGGAACTTTACTTCGCCTTGTGCCAGATTGAGCTGGATTTTCCAAGCACCTTCGGCAGGGTCATACGTCATGGGTTGGTCACTGCCCCAGCCGCCAGGAGTAGCGGAGCCAATGAGGCCCCATGTTGTTTTGAGCAAAGTGTAGGTGAGGTTATTCAGGTTTACGTTGATTTTGTAGAAACCTGGCTCGCTCACCTTGATGTTTGCGCCGTTGGCATCAAGCGTACCGTTAGCGCCGTCATCGCCAAAGTTGTTGTCCCAGTTGGGGCCAAGGGTAAACTTGAATTCCGAGTTTGCGTCAGCGAAGTAGATGTAGCCCTCGTAGGTGTTGTCGTTGTTTTTCGACGATAGCTGACGAGCTGTAGCTGGGTCCCAGCCTTGGTAACCACCTGGTACGTAGATGATCGGATAAGTACCGCCCGGGTTTGGCGCCACTACCACGCTGCCGCCTGTGGCGGGAAACTTGGCCACCAACGCGCTGGTAACGCGCGTGCCACCCCAACCGAAGTCCAGACCAAAGTCGGCAGGGTTCATACTGCCACCCACCGCTGCGTGGCAAATGAAAGTGGTGCCGCCGTAGGTCTGGCTGCGCAGCCCATCGAAAAGCACCGAGAAGATGGCACCTGCGGCCTTGTGGTTGTCGGCCTTAAACAGGTCAGCGTAGTTCGGCTCGAGGGTGTAGCCCGCGTTGATGATCTTGTTGCAATATGTGATGCAGTCCGTATAGCGCGCGCGGCCAACATAGACTTCAGCATTCAGGTACAGTTTGGCTAACACCATCCAGGCCGCTGCCTGGTCTGCACGGCCGTACTCATTTTGGCGCGGTGGTTTCAGGTCTGACTCGATGGCTTTCAGCTCGCTTTCCACGTAGTCGAAGATCTCTTGTGCTGAAGCCTGGCGCGGGAAAAACGCGCCTACTCGGTCATTTTCTGTAACAAAGGGTACGTTGCGGAACATGTCCAAAGCATGCCAGTAGCTCAGTGCCCGCAGGAAGCGCGCTTCTGCGCGGTACGTAACAATTTCGGAGCGCAAGGCGCCACTAACGCCGCGGCTATTGAGCTTTTCGTCTGTGGTTTCGCGAATGAACTCATTGCACAGCGATATTTGATAAAATATCCGGTTGTACATCGCTGCAGTGAATTCGTTGTTGGCATCCCAGTCTTGCTGATGGAAGTCCTGGATATTGCCATCATTCCAGGCTATCACAGCCTCATCCGTAGTGAGTTCCTGAGCTTTCCAGTATTGGCGCAGGTAGGTGGAGAAACCCTCGTCAATGCCGCTAATGTCGGGCTGGCCTGCCGGCCCTTGCTGACCGCTTACCGCCAGACCGGCGTACAGTTTGGCTAATACACCCTTGTATGCGCTGGGGTCGTCGTACACGTTGGCCGAAGTTACCTCGTTAGGGTTCAGCGGCGTCGTGTCCAGGTCTTTGAAGCACGACACGGCGAACAGCGCAAAACCCAGCAGAAGCAGGGCGCCTATTTTGCTTTTATTGTAGAATAACATACCTCAATGTGTTTTTAAAATTAGAAACTGGCGTTCAAACCAAATAAGTAGGTGATAGCTCGCGGGTAAACGTTGTTGTCAATGCCGCCAAATACCTCGGGGTCAATGCCGCGATAGTTCGTTACGAGTATTGGGTTTTGAACAGAGCCAAATACGCGCAGGTTGCGCACAAAGCCCATTTTAGAAAAGTTATACCCAAGCGTGATGTGGTCAAAGCGCAGGAAAGAGGCGTCCTGCACGAAGTAACTGCTGAAGTAGCGCGGCACATCAAACTGCGTGCGCGTATAGTCTGCGTGCAGATTGTTCAAAAAGCCCGTTGGATGGTAGAGCGTGTTAAAGGCCGTCTGGTTCGACTCGTTGTTGTTATACACGTAGTTACCCAAGCTGGCACGTCCGCCCGCAGAGATGTCAAAATTGCCCAGTGTAATACCCGTGTAGAAGCCGATGAGCAAATCCGGGAATGGGCTTTTGTATCGAATTTGGTCGGCTGGTGTGATTTGGCCGTCGCCATTAGTGTCAACAAACAGGCCCTCAATGGGTTTGCCACTTTCGTCGTACACCTGCTGGAACACGTAGAACGAATTGGCCGGGAAGCCCACGCTGTGGATTTGAATGGTATTGCCCACACCGCCAGAAATGCCGCCCACAGCCACACCGCGATAGTTCGGGTCGTCCGTCGCTGTCAGGCGGGTGATCTTATTGCGGTTGACCGTAAAGTTAGCTCCCAAATCCCAGGAAAACTTGCTCTGCTGCACCGGTATAGTGTTGATGGCGATTTCAACACCGCGGTTTTCCAGATCACCTACATTGGCCGTGATGAAGTTCGTCAGGTTGGAGCCTGCAGGTACGGGTACAAAGTTGATCAGGTCGGTCGTCTTGCGGATGTAATAGTCCACTGAACCATAAATCCGGCCTCCTACCAGCTCGTAATCGAAGCCGGCATTATACGTGGCCGTTTGCTCCCACTTCAAGTTAGCGTTGTAGCCGTTAGGGCGAATGGTCGTGTAGAACTGGTCGCCCAGTTGGTATTCGGCCGTCGGAGTGCTGAACTGATAGCGCGCCAGATAGGGGTAAAAATCACCGCCTATATCTTGCTGGCCCGTCTCACCATAGCTGACGCGCAGTTTCAGGCGGTTGAACCATCCATCGCGCGAGTCAATGACCTTCCAGGCAAAGGCTGCAGAGGGGAAAAGGCCCCAGCGGTTCTCTGGACCAAAGCGCGAGGTGCCATCGCGGCGCACCGTGAAAGTAAACAGGTAGCGATCCTTAATGCTGAAGTTTAGGCGACCAAACAACGATAGTAGGTAGTACTCACGCGGGACGCGCTGACCCGGGTTCAGCACGCGGGTGCCGCGTGCGCTGACAGAGCGAGAAGTATCCTCAAAGAAGAAGTGTTGCCAAGAATAGCCGCCCATGACATCCAGCTGCGTAGAGCCGATGGACTTGACGTAGTTCAGGTAAAACTCGAGCAGTTCGTTGCGGTATTTCTGCTCATAAGTGCGCACAAAACCGCCGTCGTCTTGCCCGTTATCATCCTGGCGATAGCCACCTGGGAAGTTGGCCGGCGCGCTGGCTTCACCTTTGGCATTCGTCTGGTCATAAGCCAAATTGAGATTAGCGCGCAAAGCGGGCAAGAATGGCAGGCGATAGTCCACCTGGACGTTTCCGATGAAGCGGTTTACGGTGGACTCATCGCGTTGCATCTCTAACAGTGCCACAGGGTTCACCGGTGCCAAGCCCAACGGATTGCCATCCGGGCCAGTAGGCGTGTAAAAACCTCCGAAGCGGCTGTTCGGGTCGCGTACAGGTTGCGTCGGGTCAAAGAACAAGGCTGCTCCAATGGCGCCGCGGTTAGCGAAGGTATTGCGCGTTTGCATCGCCTTAGCATTGGCATTGATCTGCAGGGTGTTATTCAGGAAAGAAGGGCTGAGGTTAACGGCGCCGGTTAAACGGTTGAAGTTGTCGGTCTTCAGAATACCGTCGCGGTCGGTAAAGCCCAAAGAAACGCGATACGGAAACGAACCCACACCGCCCGACACGGCCAAGTTGTGGTCCATACCAAAGGCTGTTTGGTAAATCTCATCCTGCCAGTTGGTATTAGCCGTGCCCACAATGGAGCGCGCGGGGTGGCCGTCGGGGAAGCGCTCGCGAATGAGCGCGCGGAATTCATCCGCTGAAAGCACCTGGATGCGATTGGCCGGAGTGCCAAACGAGAAGTTGTTCGCGTAGTCCACGCCTATCTTCCGCTTGAGCGAGCCTTTCTTAGTGGTAATGATGATGACCCCGTTAGAGGCCCTCGAGCCGTAAATGGCCGTAGCAGAGGCGTCTTTGAGCACCGTGAACGTCTCGATGTCGTTCGGGTTCACAATGTTGAACGGGTTGCGCTCTCCAGCAATGCCCTCGTTCCCTACAGGAACGCCATCAATAACGATGAGCGGATCATTACTGGCACTCAGCGATGACCCGCCTCGAATGCGGATAACTGCACCACCACCCGGATCAGGGCTGGGCGTTACCTGTACGCCGGCTATCTTGCCTACAATAAGCTCCTGAGGTGAGTTAATGGCCCCGCGGTTAAACTGCTGTGGCCCAACAGCCAACAAAGCGCCCGTAACGTCTTCCCTCTTCACGCTGCCGTACCCAATAACTACGGTTTCTTGCAGCGGCACGCCTGGAGAAAGCACGATGTTGAACACTCCCGAAGCATCAATATCGAGCACTTGCGATGCATAACCCGTGTACGACACTTCGATTTGGGTAACCCCCTCAGGGACTTCAAAGGCAAAACGCCCCTCTACATTGGTAATGGCGCCAACTGGCGCACCAATAGCGCGCACACTGGCGCCAATGACTGGCTCGCCCGTCTCACTGTCGGTAACGATGCCGCTAACCTGCCGCTGCGACCAGCCCGAATAGGCTAAAAAAACAGCCAGCAGAACCAATACTGGTTTTAACGTAAAATACCTCATACAAACAAAATTAGGTTTGGTGACTTTTGCTAAGGAAGTCAAAAAGCCTTTCCCTTTTAGAAAAGCAATCCTCTTAGACAGGAAAATAAAACAGGGAACTGGCGTTTTTCTGGCTAAAACAGAGAATAATTTGGTAGGAAAAGATTAGAGCCAGACCAAACCGCAGGGCAGAGGTGGTGGCGGTTTTCAGGCCGAAATATCTGTAGAAATTCGAAATGCAAGGCCGCAGAATTCTCGTTCGCTTAATTTTTTGTTAACCCTGACTTGAAACAGGCTCATTCAACTTGCCTCTCCCTCGAGTAAAGGGCAAAGGGCCTGCAGGAAAAATCCAATCTCCCGGGAAGAGTAGAGTCAACTTCACGCCTTACTAACAGCTAAGAATATCCTCCTTACTTACAAAAAATATGCGCTCACCCGTGCCGCGGTTACAGCACGGGTGAGCGCATATCTTCGATAGCTTTAGTGCTTCACCACCTGCCCGTAGGCGCGCTGGCCGTCGCTGACGACTTGCCACACGTACACGCCCTTGGGCAGGGCCTCTAACGGCAGCCACAACTGCTGCGCGCCCATCG
>FWPU01006927.1_pt1 | contig 21730 bp, 15 predicted proteins | sample 2228361 | NCBI WGS metagenome assembly FWPU01 (sample SAMEA103939777, study PRJEB20133) | metagenome
CGCCGTCGGCCCAGCAAAACCGCCGGCGGCCCGGCAAAACGGCCATCGGCTGGCGGCCCGGCGAAACCGCTGGCGGCCCGGCGAACCCGCCGGCGGCCCAGCAAAACCGCTGGCGGCCCGGCGAAACGGCCATCGGCCGGCAGCCCAACCATACAGGCCGCGACCCGCCCCCCGGCTTGCCTGGGCCAGGGCGTGCCGGCACAAGCGCCGGGCCTTTGGGCCCCCAAAGCCGAAAGGGCAACTCGTTGGAAACATTGCGCTGGGTGGACCTCGGGGTACTGGCCGGCTATCTGGCGGGAACGACAGCCCTGGGATGTACGTTCGCACGGCGGAGCCGAACCACCGAGGCTTTTACGGCGGCTCGGCGGCGCGTGCCCGGCTGGGCTGTAGGGCTCTCGATCCTCGGCACGTATATCAGCAGCATCAGCTTCCTGGCGCTGCCGGGAAAGGCCCTGGATAGCGACTGGTCGTTTTTCGTATTCAGTTTAACGCTCCTGCCGGCCGCCTGGATCGCGGTACGGTGGTTTGTGCCGTTTTATCGGGCAGCGGGCCAGATCTCGGCCTATCATCACCTCGAAGGGCGCTTCGGTCCCTGGGCCCGGACCTATGCGGCAGCCTGCTACTTGCTCACCCAAGTGGCCCGTATGGGCACGATCAGCTACCTGGTGGCCCTGGCCATGGCGCCGCTTTTAGGGTGGGGCGTCGAGACCATTGTGCTGGTTATCGGCGGGGCGGTGGTGCTGTACACGCTGGCCGGCGGCATCGAGGCGGTCATCTGGACCGACGTGGTGCAGAGCGTGGTCCTTGTAGTGGGAGCCCTCGGGGCGGCCGCAGCGCTGCTGGCCGGAATGCCCGAGGGGCCCCTCCAGGCTTTCCGGATTGCGGCCGAGCACGGCAAGTTCGGTTTGGGGACCCTCGCCTGGAGCTGGGACGAAGCCACCTTCTGGCTGATCTTCCTGTACGGCCTGACGATCAACCTTCAGAACTTCGGCATCGACCAGAACTACGTGCAGCGCTATGTGGTGGCCCGATCCGACCGCGACGCGGCACGCAGCGTGTGGCTGGGGGGGCTGTTGTATGTGCCCATCTCGGCCGTGTTCTTTCTGATCGGGACGTTGCTTTTCGCCTACTATCAGGTGTGGCCGGAACGATTGCCTCCGGGGCTCGACCCCCGCGCGACGCCAGACCGGGTCTTCCCCCAGTTCATCGTCAGCGGGCTTCCGCCGGGGATGGCGGGCCTGGTGGTGGCCGGCATCTTCGCGGCCGCACAGTCTACGCTGTCCAGCAGTTTGAACGGCTCGGCGACCTTGTTGTTGCGGGACGTGTATCAGCGGTACCTTCGGCCGGCTGCAAGCGAACGGGAATCGATGCGGGTGCTTTACCTGGGCACGCTGTTGATGGGCCTGTTCGGCACGGGGACGGCCCTGGCTATGACCCGGGTCCGCACCGCTTTGGATGCCTGGTGGGAGCTGGCCGGCATATTCAGCGGCGGCATGTTGGGGCTTTTCCTGCTGGGCTATCTGGTGCGCGGGGCGCAGGGGAAAGCCGCGGGGCTGGGCGTGATTGCCGGGGTGGCCGTCATCGCCTGGATGACCCTCTCCAACTCGCCCCGCTGGCCGGCCGGCCTGGCACCCCTGCAAAGCCCTTTCCATCCGCTGTGGATCCCGCTTGCTGGCACGCTGGCGATCCTGGCGGTGGGCGTGCTGGCCAGTCGGTGTGGCGGCGGCGATGGGGTACAATGGGGAAGTCGGTCCCCGGGAGGAATCGGAGAACAAGCCGGATGAGCAGCGCCCGCCTGCCCCAACCCTTGCGTGGGATCGTTCCCCCGCTGGTGACCCCCCTGGCCGATGCCGAAACCCTCGATCGCCAGGGGCTCCAGCGCCTGGTCGAGCACGTGTTGGCCGGTGGGGTGGCAGGCGTCTTCATCCTGGGCACGACGGGCGAGGGGCCCAGCCTTTCGTATCGGCTGCGGCAGCAGACGATTGACGGCGTGATGGAGCAGGTGGCCGGCCGCGTCCCGGTGCTGGTCGGGATCACCGATACCTCGTATGACGAATCGCTGAACCTTGCGGGTTATGCAGCCGATGCCGGGGCCCAGGCCGTGGTGTTGGCCCCGCCCTGCTACTACCCGGCCGGCCAGAAGGACTTGGCCCGCTACATCCGGCGATTGGCCGGCACCTGCCCGTTGCCCCTGATGCTGTACAACATGCCCAGCCACACCAAGCTCTGGCTGCACCCCGACACGCTTGCGGAACTGCTCGATGTGCCGAACCTGGTGGGGTTGAAGGACAGCTCGGGCGATATGGTCTATTTCCATCAGGTGCGGCGCATGACGCGCAAGCGGCCGGAGTGGACGCTGCTGATGGGGCCTGAAGAGCTGCTGGCCGAAGCGGTCCTCTTCGGGGGCGATGGGGGCGTTTGCGGCGGGGCCAATGTGTTTCCCGAGCTGTACGTGGCCCTGTACCAGGCAGCGCGGGCCGGACACCTGGATCGCACCCGGGCCTTGCACGAACAGGTGATGCGTGTGGCCGGCGCTTTGTACACCCTCGGCCGCCCCGGCGCCGCGGTGACCCAGGGCATCAAGACGGCCCTGGCCGCGCTGGGGATTTGCAAGGACGCCCTGGCCGAACCCTTTGCAACCCCCGATCCAGGGGTCCGCCGTGCGGTGGAACAGCGGGTGCGAGAACTCCGCCAACAGCTTGCGGACCTCAAGGCCCTGGTGCCGGTTTGAAGCCGGCCGGGGCAGTTCATGGGGCCGGTTCGGCCAGAAGCTCCGCGGCCCGGCGTTGGATCGCTTCCACCACCCCAGGCGCATAGCCCACCCACACCGCCCGGACCACGCCCTGGCCATCCAGGAGCACCGTGGTAGGAAAGACCGATCGCCCTCCCAGTTGGCGGAAGGCCGCCCGGGTGATTCCGCTGGGGTCGCCGTAAACCGGAAGCGAAAGCCCCTGGGAGCGGAGGAAGGCCACCGTCTCGGCCTTCAGCTCCTCGAACTCCTCGCCTTCCGACGATCGCGGCAAGCAGGACACCGCCAACAACCGAAATCGCTCCTCCCCGGCCAGGCGGCGATAGAGTTCGGCCAACTCGGGGATCTCCAGGCGGCAGGGGGGGCACCACGTTCCCCAGAAATTGAGCACCACCACCTTCCCGGCTAGGTCTGCCAGGCGGATCGGCTGCGATGCGCCGCTGATGGGCTCCAGCTCCAGGGCCGGCAGTCGCTGGCCGACCGCCGGATGCGCCTCGGCTTGCGATGTTCCGGGGTGCTCACCCGGCTGGAGCGCCGGGCCAAGTGTGGGGACGATCCAGATCGCCGCGGCGACTGCCACGGCTGCCAGAATGGCGATTCCCATAAAGGTCGAAAGCGGCAAGCGCCGCGGCGCAGGGGCTCCAGCGCCGGGACCCTGGGGCGACATCTCGCCGGGAGAAAGGTTCATGGCACACCCGCCGTTGTCCATTTAGCTCGGCCGTGACGCACTGGCGCCTGCACGTTCCCAAGCCACCCAAGGCCCGGGGCAATCCCCTGGAGGACCCGACCATGCGATAATTATAGACAAAGGACCGGACGCATTCCCCTTGCACACCGCTTGCCCCCCGGAGGTCGTATGGGGCGAAAACGCCGCGGCCCAAGTGCCTCGTTCCCCTGCCCCCACTGCGGTGCCGACGTGCCCGAAGGGGCCCATTTCTGCCGGGCCTGCGGCGCCAGCGAAGAGTCCGGCTGGGGGCCGGAGGAATACCTGGAGGATTACCCCGCCGGTTACGAGGGCGAGGACGACTTCGATTACGCGGCCTATCTCCGCCGCGAGTTTCCCGACCAGGCCGGCCCGGCCGAAGCCGTTTCGCTGAAAGCCGCCCTGTTTACCCTGGCGGCGGTCCTGGCCGCCGTAGGACTGCTGTTGGCTTCGCTGGGCTTGTGGTGACCGTGGGCCGGCCGGATGCGTCTAGTGATGCCGGCCCGCATAGACGTGCTTGCCCAGCCCGTAAGGCGGCAACACGCGATGCACAATCACGGGTGCCACGTTGGTGTGCACCACCACCGCTTTCCCGTCCTTGATGGCGACGTAGCGCTTCGCGTGGGCGCGATCCGGCAAACCCACAAGGAGGCACAGGGGAGCCAATCCTGCCGCGACAAACAATCTCTTCATGCTCATGGGTAAAACGCTTTTCGCTTTTTGACACAACAGGAAGTCGCGCAATCGGCTCAGCGCGTTCGGCGCTGGAGGCGACCCTTGTGCCGGCGCCCCACCCGGCCGCCGCCGCAAGCCGGCGCCGCTGCCCGCCGCCTGGATTGCTCGATTCTAGGCGATGGCCTGTTGTAGTGTCGGCAGGGCCGGGCACAGCCGGAAACCCCTTGGGCCACTGGTGCGCCTTGTAGGGGATTTGCCGGACAAAAGGATAATCCCCGGAGGCGACGGTTGTATGGGAGAAGGCACGCGTTGGTCGCTGGCAGTGATGGCGCCAGGCGGTGGCAAGCGCAGGCTGGGCGGCACGCGCTGAAGCATACGCGAAGGGTGTGGGCAAAGGCCAGGACCATCGCTCCGCTCTGGCTGCCACCGGGCACACACGGGCAACGCGTTCGCTTTGCAGGGCGCGTGGTCTGCATGCCCGCCCCACACTTTCGCGTGGTGGCAAGCTACCACCCTGCGTTGGGGCGTTATTTGCCGGGGGCGGCCAAAATACGCCTCATTCCAGCGGAGCTGGTTCTTGAAATCGGCCAGGCGCGTGTCGGGGCCGATCCGCAGGCACTCCAATCCTGCCATCTCGGCGAAATCCTCGAACACCTCGGTACTCAGCGACTGGCAGAAGGCCGTGTGATGGGGTCCCCCCGCGTAGATCCACGCAGCGGCTGCTGTGCTGAAGTCCGGCCGAGGGGCCCACACGGCATGGGCGACCGGCAGATGGGGCATCGGCTGTTCCGGGGCAACCGTATCGACCTCGTTGACCAGCAGGCGGAAGCGGTCGCCCAGATCGATCCACGCCGCGTTGATCGCGGGTCCCGGCCGGGCCGTAAAAACCAGCCGCACCGGGTCGCTCCGCCCTCCGATGCCCAAAGGATGGATTTCGCACGACGGCGTCTGGTCGGCCAGCGACGGGCAGATTTCCAGCATGTGGGCGCCGAGGACCAGGGGCCGGGCCGGACCGAGGTGGTAGGTGTAATCCTCCATGAACGAGGTGCCCCCCGGCAAGCCCGCCGACATGACCTTTGCAGCCCGCACCAGCGCCGCGGTTTTCCAGTCGCCTTCGGCGCCGAAGCCGTAGCCATCGGCCATCAAGCGCTGCACGGCCAGCCCCGGCAGTTGCTCCAGGCCATGCAAGTCCTCGAACGTGTCGGTAAAAGCCCCGAACCCGCCGCTTGTCAAAAACGCCCGCAACCCCAACTCGGTGCGGGCGGCGTAGCGCAGGGCGGCGTGGCGGGCTCCCCCTGGCCGGAGTTCCCCGGCCACACGATACTGGGCGTCATACTGGGCCACCAGGCGATCGACTTCGGCCTCCGTGACCGCCCCCATGTGCCGCACCAATTCGCCGACGCCATAGCCGTTGACCTCGATTCCCAGCCGCACCTGGGCCTCGACCTTATCGCCTTCGGTCACTGCCACTTGGCGCATGTTGTCGCCCAGCCGGGCGACACGCAGATGCCGCAGTTCATGGAGCCCTACCGCGGCCCGCTGCCAGGCGGCCAGCCGGTCCTGCGTTTGCGGATCCTGCCAATGCCCCACAATCACCTTGCGGGGCTTGCGCAGCCGGGCGCAGAGGAAGCCGAACTCCCGGTCGCCGTGCGCCGCCTGGTTGAGGTTCATGAAATCCATGTCGATCGTGCCCCACGGCAAATCGCGGTTGAACTGCGTGTGAAGGTGGGCCAGGGGACGATCCAGCGCGGTCAACCCGGCAATCCACATCCTGGCCGGCGAAAACGTGTGCATCCACGCGATCAGCCCCACGCATTGTGGCTCGGCATTGGCCTGGCGGCATACGGCCAAAATGGCCTCCGGCGTGGTCACCACCGGCTTGCACACCACGCGCACCGGCAACCGGCCCGAGGCGTTCAGCCCTGCGACCACCTGCTGGCTGTTGGCGGCCACCTGGCGCAACGCCTCGTCGCCGTAAAGATGCTGGCTGCCGGTTACGAACCATGTCTCCAGCGAGGCGAAATCCATCGCAAGGCTCCCGGCGGGAAAGACTCAAAAAGGCACGAAACACGCCACGGCAGTTCTCCCAAGCCAAACGCCTTCGCGCCAGTACGGCTCGAAAGCCAGGCCTCGGGTACTAGGATGACCGACAAACCCTGCGGGCGTGTGAGGCGACTACTCCCGCGAGCTGCCGGCAAACCGCAGGATGAAGTATAGCAGAGTGAGGATCGCCTGGAGCGTGGCCGCCACATAGGTCATCGCCGCCGCCCCCAGGACGCGGTCCACATACACCATCTCCTGCGGCGAAACGATGCCCAGAGCCGCCAGTTGGGCCCTGGCTCGCGCGCTGGCGTTGAACTCGACCGGCAGGTTGACCAACTGGAAGAACACCACGCCGCTATAGCTCAAGATGCCCACCCAGACCAGGCTCGGCAGCGACAGGACCAACCCCAGGATCAACAGCAAGAAGCTCGCATTGCTGCCGAACCCGGCGATGGGCACGGCTGCATTGCGGACCATCAAAGGCGCATACCCATATCCATGCTGAAGGGCGTGCCCCGCTTCGTGGGCCGCGATGCCCACTGCGGCAAGCGACCGGCTGTGGTACACCGCCTCGCTCAGGCGGAGGACCCGGTCGCGGGGATCGTAGTGATCGGTCAGGTGTCCCGGCGTCGGCTCGATCCGCATATCATGCAGGCCCGCCGAGTCCAGAATGTGCCTGGCCGCCGCCGCCCCGCTCAAAGGAGCCGGCATCTGTTGGGCAGCCGCGTAACTGGCATGGATCCGCCACTGGGCCCAAAGCGCCAATAGAAGCGCCGGGGAGATGATCACAAAGTACAGGGGATCGAAAAACATCGACACGTCCTCCGCTTGTGTCCCATGGCTGTCCCGAAATGGTCGAAGAGTGCGTTGCACACTTCGGCCGACATGACGGGGTGTCCAAGCCCCGCCGGCTGGGGCAGGCGTGCTCAACCCATTCCATTAGTAGCTTGTGTTGAATTATACATTCGGCCCGAGGGCCGGGAATGGGGCGGCGGGGCCTCGGCTCTCCGCCCACAACAAGGGGGGGCAGGCGATTGACAGGCGCTCTGCGGGGGTGCAACAATCCGGGGGTTGCGACAAGGCCGGCTCCTTGGGCGAGGCCCCGGCCGTTGAATCCTTGGGAGGCAATCCAAGATGTCTCGATCCCGATGTACGCGGCGTGAGGTGTTGAAGGCAACCGCCGTGGCGGCCGTCCCCTTGCTGGTACCTGCCAGTGTCCTGGGGCGGGGTGGAGCCCCGCCCAGCGAGACGGTCCGGGTGGGGGTGATCGGATGTGGCGGCCGGGCCCGATTCATTCGCGAGGGGGCCGATATCCCCGCATTTCGCGTGGTCGCCGCCGCCGATTGCGAGTTCCGCCGCGCCGTGTCCTATGTCAAGGAACTGTCGGGCGGGGCCCAATGGGGCTGCTACGAGGACTTCCGCAAAATGATCGAAAAGGAAGACCTCGACGCGGTGATGGTCGAGACCACCACCCACGCCCGCGCCTGGATCGCCGTGATTGCCATGCAGATGGGCATGGACGTGTACATCGAAAAGCCCATGTGCCTGACCATTGCCGAGGGGCGGTATATGGTCAACGCGGCCCGGAAGTACAAACGGGTCACGCAGGTCGGCACGCAGCAGCGGTCGATGCCCATCAACAACTGGGCCAGCGATCTGGTCAAAAACGGCGCCTTAGGCAGGATCAAAGAGGTGATCGCCCCGAACTTCGTGGGACCCGAGCGCTGGACCAAGACCTCCAGCAAGGACCTCAAGGGACCGGTCGAGCCGTGGTGGGATGTGTGGACCAACCAGGCTGAACTCCGCCCCTACGAATCGGCGCTGCACCACGGTTGGGCCCGCTGGTGGGACTACGACGGCGGCGGGCTGTGTTTCGGCGTGACCGGTTGGGGCACGCATTCCTACGACCAGGTGAACCGCGCCTTGGGCACCGACGACACCGGACCGGTGGAAATCGTGCTGGAAGAACCCCTGGCCGTGCGCGAAACCGGCCGCTTCCTCCCCCCGAAAACCGTCGGCGGCGTGGTGCTGGGCGAGACCGGCGATATCGACACCGGCACGGAGTATCATGGGATGGCCAAACTGGTGGGCCCGCGGGCCAAAGTCACTATGAAGTTCGCCAGCGGCACGCTCTTGAAGCTCCATCTGGATGGCGACCGCGGCCCGGGACTGGGGGCCATCTTCGTCGGCGAAAAAGGCAAACTCGAGATCAACCGCAACAAGATCGCCAGCAATCCCAAGGAAATCGCGCGATCCAAAGACAACCCGGGCCCCAACCGACGCCCGGAAAGTGCCTACCACCTCGAAAACTGGATCGAGTGCATCAAGACCCGCAAGCTTTGCAACGCCGATATCGAGATTGGCCAGCGCGCCACCACCCTGTGCTACCTGGTCAACATTGTGCGCGACGTCGGCCGGGTGGGCGAAGTGCTCCGCTGGGACCCGGTGGCCGAACGATTCACCAACTGCGACGAGGCCAACCGCCTGTTGTCCCGCCCGCGCCGCAAAGGGTACGAGCTGCCGCCCTTGGTGTAATGCCCCTGGCGGCCGGGGCTGGCCCGTAACGGCGGTCCTGCCGCCTCGGTCCGCCCCCTTATCGCCCGGCAGGGCGCCGGTCGTCTGGCGTGGGTCCCGGCCAGCCACACCGCTCCGATGGCCCGGCCGGGGCTGGGCCAGCGGTTTCCCCTTTTGCCACTTGCCGGCTCGAACAACCGTGCCATGCCTGGGTGGCCCGGCCAGATCGGCACTCTCACCGCTGCCGGGCCGCAAACCCTTCACTGCCGCTTTGGGCGCAGGCCAAGGCGTTGGGGCTGTGTCGGCGGCGCCACCCGCGCGGAAAGACCAGAGGGACAGAGATCGCACAGCGGGCAACCCGGGCATTGCGGCGACCGGGCCCGGCAACAGGCCCGCCCATGCCGGATCAACTGGATGTGGAACTCCAGCACCTGGTCCTTGGGGACAAGCCGGCCTAGCTCCTGGTGCGCCGAAGCCGGACTTGCGCGCGGCCCGATCAACCCCAAACGATGGCTGACCCGATGCACGTGCGTATCGACCGGCAGTACCGGCTGCCCGCAGGCAAACAACAGCACGCAGGCTGCGGTCTTCGGTCCTACGCCGGGGAAACGCATGAGGTACTCCATTGCCACCGGAGCCGGCCAGTGGCGCAAAAACTCCAGCGACACCTCGCCGCGCTCGGCGTGCAAGTGTTCCAGGATGGCTTGGATGCGCGGCGCTTTGATCCGGGCCAGGCCGGCCCGGCGAATGGCCGCCGCAATCTGGCTGACCGGCGCCTTGCGCACGGCGTCCCAACTACCAAACCGCCGGTATAGCGCCTCGAACGCCGGACCGCTGGTGGTGTCGCTGGTGTTCTGCGAGAGGATCGTGGCGATGAGTTCGTCCAGCACGGGGCCTGGTGGCGGGGGTTCCACCGGCCCATAGCACGCGCGCAGCCGCCGGCAGATGGTTGCGATCCGCCGCCGTAACAACCGCCGCGGCCCGGCCGGCTCGCGTTCCTTACGGATTGATGCCATACCGCGTTTCGCCGCCGGGCTGGGCCACCCCTCCCGTCGGAGTCTTCTCCCGCGATTCAGGTCCCATCGATCGTGACCACCGCGTGCCGGGCCGCGAGGTCGAACGTCAGGCGCACGGAGTTGTCCACTTGCGCACCCTGCTGGCGCAGGAAGGCCCCCAGGCCCCAAGCCCGGCCGTCGCGGGCGGCCAGGGTCCCCACGTGCCGGCCATCGGCCGAGAACAAGTCGAACTTGCCCGTAACCACATCTTTTAGTGCGGCCGGCACCGTGATCACCGCATAAGTGCTGGCCGCCTTGGAAAGGCGGTAGGCCAGCCAGATGCGGCCGTCCTCTGTCCGACCATGATCTTCCAGGACGCGGATGGCCGCGCGCTGGGCACGCTGCCGTTCGACCATCGCTTCGACATCCTTCGGCGGCGGGTCGGCACCCACCAGGCCGTACACGCTGGGCCCGTACTGGGCAATGACTGGCGACGTGGCCAGGAAAGCGTTGAAGCTGAAGCGATTGATGCCTTGGGCCACGCACAGGTCTTCCAGCGCCCCGCGCTCCATGATCGGGCCGTGTTCCTGGAGAATGCGAACCAACTGCGCCTCGACCCCGGTGAGGACCTCGGACCAGGGCCGGGGCGGGTCGGCAACCACCCACTGGCCGTCGATCCGCAACCCGGGCATCTGCCGGCAGAACTCCAAAAGCACGGGAGAAGGGACGGGCGTTTTCCACAGCCGCCGATTGCGGGCGATGGCCGCCGCAAGGTGCTCGACGGGGAGTCGGCCGGCCACCGCCAAGGTCTTCTCGATCGCCTTGGGGAGACCGTGCCGGGCGGCGCTGGCCAAGCGGAACCAGCCAGCCGGCCGGTCCAGCCACCCAAACCCCGACATCAACTGCACCGTTTCCACCACCAAGACGCTAGAGACGGGGGATTTGAAGCGAGCGGCCACGGCAGCGGCCACCTGGTCCACCGTGGTCACGCCGCGGTAAAAGACTTGTTTGCGGGCCGCCTCGGCCACGGCCGGCGGAAGACGTTCTTCCCCAGGCCGGACGGCCAGGCGCTGCCCGTCGATTCCCACGACCACGAACGGCACTTCACGCCCCAGCAGCCGGGCCGCGACCTTGATGTTCGACAACCCCAGGCCCACGCGGGTCAAGCCCGCATCCCGCAGCTCCGCCTCCAGGCGATCGGCGGCCCGAGGCAGCCGTTCGGCCACGGCGGCCAGCGTCCGGTCCAAAACCGGGGCCAAAATCTGCGCCGGCTCTTTACGCCGCACCAGCTTCGCGCAAATCTGCCGCGTCCGTTCGCGGGTCATGCCGTAGCGGGCGCCGATTTCGGCCAGGGTGTGTCGCTGGCCGTCCCGCCAACCGTAATAACTAATCACGATTTCGCGGTTGCGCGGCGAACCGGCGCTGGCGAAAACCTGGATCAACTCCTCTTCCAGGGTCCCCAACGCCAACGCCTCCAGTCGGCGGCGGAGTTCACGAACCCGCTCGATCACGTGCGGCGTATCGGGCGGATCGCAGGTGCGGGCCAGCAGGCGCTGGGCCAGGTGCTGGGCGGTCGTCGCCCCCTCGTCCACCTCCAGAATCCACTCGGCGAAGCGGGGGTCATGGGAGTGGGCCAACGCGGCTCCGGGCAAAGCGGCCAACAGCTCGGCCTCGACAGTCAGCTCGGGATTCAGGCGCCGCCCCCCCTGCGAAAGCGCCTCCACCGCGCTCAACAGGTCCACCAGGCACCGCGGCCCGAAAGAACGCAAAGCCAAAATCTCGCCCAGCGTGTGCTCGCCTAGCCGCTCGGGATGAACGCGATAGCCCGCCCGGGCCAGGCATCGGAAGGTCCGGGTCTCCAGTCCGAACTGATCCAAGCGCAGGCCCGCCGGAGGACGCGGAAAACGGCGGTTTTGCAATGCCCGCCGGGTACACGCGCTGGCCACACGAGAGACCACCACCTCGGCCAGTGCGAGGATCGCCGGGCGGGGCAGCTTCTCCCACACCGTTTCGTCCAGATCACACAGCCGACAACCTTCGAGAGCCGTACCTGCAACAAGATCAGGAGGAGCCGGCTCGAGCAACACAGAGGAGAGCGTGCTGGGCGCGAGCCGCTCGCCCGGTCGCGGGTAACGGTTCACCCCCTTACGGGCTACCATGGGGACATCTCCACCCTGGCCGCGACGCAATTCGCCCGCCCATTCTAACTGCTCGACCGCGCCCAGGGAAGTGGCCGCAAGCCCTGGCCACACCCGCCACCAGCCGAAATAGTCCAATTTGCGCATAGCTCCCCGCCCCGCTGCCACCCAAAAGAAGGGACCAAACCTTCACCTGCTTACTCCGCGATCGCCCAGGCCCTCTTGCCAGGTCGTAACCTCTCGTGCCCGGCGATTCCCAGGCCGCTAGCAGTCCCCGCCACGAGAAGGAGGCTCGCCACAAAAAAACAGGCAGCACTTCGTCGGCGTAGCGGCTCCGCTGGCCAGCGGTCCGCGCTTTACAAGCGCCGCAAAGCGCGGCGGAACCACGTCAACAGCGGGCGGCGGGGCCAGCGCGATGTCTGCATGACGTTAGAGCCCGCGGGCCGAAAACCTCAAATCGAGTCAAATCAAATCAAAAAACGGCGACACTTGCGCGGGGCCCCGGCGCCTGGTCTTTTTGGCATTGGGCTTAGTCGGCTGGCATTCCGACAAGGCTTGCCCAGCACCCGGGGCGGGATCGATACAAGTTATTGCATTGCAAAGGCGTTGGAAACCCCGTGGCGGCCGCTACTTGAACAGCCCCGCTGCGCCCGCCGCTGCTGACGGCAAGAAAAGATAGGGTTGCAAACCCAGTCGTGGCCTGCTACTTCGACAGCCCGTCGTTTCCACGTCCGTCTTTGGTCATGACGGACAAGGTTGGAAACCCCGTGGCGGCCTGCTACTTGGACAGGCCCCCTGCGCTTCGCTAGAATGAGGTTTTTGCGGTAGTCCCGGGACAAGCGTGCCGCCTTGGGCGGCCGGCCCGCCGGTCCCCGATGTCCCCGCGAGAAAGCTTGTATGAGCAGCCCGTCTGACCCGCGCCCTTTGGAGTCCCCGCAGGATTCTTCGAAGGACTCGCCGGAACCGCCCGCTGTGCCGAGCGACCCGGCGGCTGCCTCGGCCGAGACATCCCCGCTTGCCCAAGACAGCGGCTCCCAGGACCAGCCCCCTTCGCGACCGCGGCGGCGGATTCTGATCGGTTCGCAGCGCGACCCCGCGGCATACCGGGTTGTCAGGCCGCGCCGCGACTGGATTCGCATCCGCCACGAAGGGAGCAAGAAAACTGGGCAGCAGCCGGCGGCAGCACCCCCGCAGGGTGCCCAATCTGCTGGCCGACCGGCCGGGTCCCCCCCCGCTGCCCGTGAAGGCTCGGGGTCCTCGGCTTCGACGACGGTTCTGCCCCCTGCGCCACCCCCCCCGGCAGCACCTCCGCCGGCTCCAAGTGTGGCAGAGCCGCAGACGATGCCGGCGGCTCCGCCCGAGCCGTGCGTTTCGGCACCTCCGGAAACGCCTGTGGCCGATGAGAGTCGCCCGATTGCCGGCAGCCAGGGGCCGAGTGCGCTGGATACTCCGCAGTCCGTCGGGCCAGCCCCGGCCCCCACGCCCACCCTGGAGACATCGCCCAAGGCCGACATTGTGGCGCAAGGGTTGCCGGCCGCGGCGCCGGAAGTGTCGTCGGCAATGCCGGAGACGGTCGCACCTTTCGTTGAAGGGGGGCAGGTCCGACCGGCCGAGGCAGCAGGTTTGGAACTCCCCTCCCGGCCCTTGGAGGGGTTACCGGAAAGCCGCCGGGCCGAGCGCCCGGCCGCACCGCAAGGCGCGGAAGAGAAGGAACCTTCGGGGCGCGGCCGCCGGGGTCGGCGCGAAGGCCCCCGGACCGAGCGGGTTCGCGACCTTGGTCCCGCGGTTACGCGAACCGTCGAGCCCCCTAGCGTCCGCCAAAAACTCTCTCCCGAACTCGAAGCCGAGTTCGCCGAGGCCGTGGGAGACGTGCCATTGGAGGAGATGATGACGGCCGCTGCTCCGGCGGCTCGGCCGGCCCTGGAGCCCGAATCGCGCCATACCGCCACGGTCATCGCGGTGCGGCGCGACGACGTATTCGTGGAACTGGGCAGCCGCGAGCAAGGCATTCTGCCCCTGAAGTCCTTTGCCGAGCCGCCGCAAGTCGGCCAGAGCTTCGAGGTGGTGGTCCTTCGCTTCAACAACGAAGACGGGTTGTACGAGCTGGCCTTGCCAGGGGCCGCCGCCGAGGTCGGCGATTGGTCCAGCCTGGCGGAAGGAATGCTGGTCGAGGCCCGTATTACCGGCTACAACGCCGGTGGCCTGGAATGCGAGGTCAACCGACTGCGCGGGTTCATCCCCGTCAGCCAGGTGGCCTTGTACCGGGTGGAAAACCTGGCCGAGTTTGTCGAGCAGAAGCTGGCCTGCCTGGTGGTCGAGGTGAACCCGCAGCGTCGCCGTTTGGTCCTCAGCCGGCGTGCGGTGCTGGAGCGCGAGAAGGCCGAGGCCCGCCAGAAGCTCCTCGATTCGTTGGCTCCGGGCCAGGTCCATGATGGGGTGGTCCGCAAGCTAATGGACTTCGGCGCATTTGTGGACCTTGGGGGCGTCGACGGCCTGTTGCACATCAGCCAACTCAGTTGGGGTCGCGTTAAGCACCCCAGCGAAGTCCTCGAAGAGGGGCAGCGCGTCCGCGTCCGAATCGACAAGATCGATCGCGAGACGGGCAAGATCAGCCTGGGCTACAAAGACCTGCTGGAAGACCCGTGGATCGCCGCCGACCGCAAGTACCTTCCCAACACCCGGGCCCATGGCCGGGTGGTCAAGATCATGGAGTTCGGTGCCTTTGTCGAGCTGGAGCCGGGGGTCGAGGGGTTGATCCACATTTCCGAACTGTCGCACAAGCGCGTCGCCCGCGTCAGCGATGTGCTCAAGGAAGGCGAAGAGGTCGATGTAATGGTGCTGGCGGTGGACGTGCAGTCGCGGCGGATTAGCCTTTCGCTCAAGAACCTGACTCCCCCGCCGGAACCGGAAAAGGCGGAAAAGGCGCCGCCATCCCCCGCAACGCCCGCCGAGCCGCCACCGCCGCCGGCCAAACCCAAAAAGCCCGCGGTGCCGTTGCGGGGCGGCCTGGGCCGCTCTCCCGGCGGCGGGCTGTTCGGCCTGAAATGGTAAGGACGGCGTTCCTCCGGCGGTGTCCACCGGCCGGTGCGGATTGCCAGTGTGCTGCAATTCACCGGCCCCCCGAATCCGTGCCGCTGGAGCATCCCACCGCGCCTGGGGCGCGCCGCGGAACTTGCGCAAGCCCCGACCGGCCGGACGCCGGTCGGCCCAGCGCTGCCAGAAAGGGCATGGCGCGGAGGGCTTTTGGCGGCGGGATGCGAGGTCCCAAGGGCAGGGGCCGCGCAGGGGCATTTACGCGGCTTTGGCCGTCCCCGTGCGCCCCGAGCCGCGCGGGTCTTTCCACCGGCGATGCAGCCACCAGTACTGCTCGGGGGCCTGGCGGATCATCGACTCCAGGCGAGAGGTGTACCACTGGGTCATCAAGTGGATGGTCCCCACGTTGGAGTCAGTTTTGCGCGGATCGACGATGCCCTCGACATGCAGCTCGAAGTGCAAGGGCTGGTCCAGACGCCGGGCGCAGCATACCGCCACCGGCGCATCATGTTCCAGGGCCAGCAGGGCGATCCCCTTGTGGGCCGAGGCCTTGCGCCCGAAGAACTCGACCCAGCATCCCTTGGGGCCGGCGTACTGGTCGGCCAGAAAGGAGATGGCTCCGCCGCGGGCCAGCACCGCCAGGATCTGCTCGTAGCCGCCGTTTTTAGGAATCAGATACTGGCCCGTCGCACGGCGGAAGCGGCCAACGAACCGGTCCAGATAGGGGTTATCCAGGTTGCGGGCCACTGTATAGGTCGGAAAGCCGAGCACCCCGAGCATGAAGCCCCCGATCTCGAAGTTGCCGAAGTGGCCGGTGACCAGCACTAAAGGCCGATCGTCCAATAGGGCGCGGACCAAGGGATCGGTACCGCTGAGACGGACATAGTGGCGCCAGTTGGTTTCGTGGATTTTGCGGGGGGCGTGGGCCACTTCCAGGACGAGCAGAAAGAGGTGCTCCCACATTTGCCGCGCCAACTGGCGGCGCTCGGCCGGTGGACACTGGGGAAAGGCATACGCCAGGTTCTCGTCCACCACCGTGGCCCGGATGCGAAAGACATCGGCCGCCAGCCAGGCCAGGCTGCGCGCCAGGCGCTGGCCCATCTCCAGCGAAATCGCCTGGACTACGCAGATAAAAATCCGCACCGCTAGATAGACCGCGTAATCGACAAGCCGGCTCCGTAGCACAACCTTCCTCCGTGGGTAAAACGCGGTTTACAAGGCTCCCACGCCAGTCGAGGCGCCCAGCCGGGGGCCAGCCCCGGGGATCGCAGGCGTGTTTGGCCCCCCGAGGCCGGGCTTCCAGGCTGCCTTGCTCATTCTGGGACCAACCGAGGCGCCGCTCTGCCTGCCGCTTAGAACTTGGCGGCACTCCAGTCCCGCCGCTCGCGCGAACTGGGGATCCCCATGGCCTGACGGTATTTGGTCACCGTGCGGCGAGCGACTTCGATCCCCTGTTTGCGGAGTTCTTCCACCAACTCGTCGTCGCGCAGGGGGCGCTGCTTATCTTCTTTGTCGATCAGCTCTTTCAGTTTCAGGCGCACCGTGTCCCAGGCCACCTCGCCGGTCTCTTCCTGGGCCTTGCCCCCGACGAAGAAACGTCGCAGGGGAAAGATACCGCGCGGGGTCTGGATCCATTTGTCGTCCACCGCCCGGCTGACCGTGGTCACGTGTACACCCACTTTATCGGCGATCTGCTGCATCTTCAGGGGACGGATGGACTCCGGCCCCTTGTCCAGGAACTCGCTCTGGTGGTCCACGATCGCCTGGGAGACACGCAAAAGCGTATTGCGGCGCTGCTGGATCGCCTCGATCAACCACTGGGCGGAGTTAAGTTTCTGCTTGATGAACTCGCGGGCCTCCGGCGACGCCTCGCCGCTTTGCAGCAACTTGCGATACGTCGGGCTGATAAACAGGCTGGGCACATGGCCGTCTTCCAGCCGGACCACGTAGCGGCCATCCTCCCCCTGTTCCACGAACACATCGGGGATGACCGGGGGGACCGGCGCGTTGTGGAACGTGGCCCCCGGCTTGGGATTGAGGGTCCGCAATTGTTTGATGGCTTCCTGGATGCGCGGAATCGAATAGCCGGTCTTGCGGGCGATGGCCGGCAGCCGGTTGTGCTCGATGTCTTCCAGATGATTGCTGATCAGGGTCTTCAGCTCGGCGTAATACGGCATGCCCTCCCGGAGCTGAAGCAGCAGGCACTCGCGCAAGTCCCTGGCGCCCACGCCCGGCGGGTCCAGGCGCTGCACCCAACCGAGCGCTTCCCGGGCCACGGCCAGGTCCGCCTCGGTCCCCGTAGGCCCGACCAGGTCCTCCAGGCTCGTTTGCAGATAGCCGTTCGGGTCCAGGTTGTAGATGATGCGGTCGGCCATGGCACGGACCGCCGGCGAAAGATCGAACCAACTCAGTTGGTCGTGGAGGTAATCCTGCAGCGAGCGATCGCGTGCCTGGACGTTGGCCATCTGATCGTGCTTGCGCTCGCTTTCCTCTTCCACACGGTTGCGCGAGGGGGGAGAGTGCTCCTCGAAATACTCGGGGTACTCTTCGTCCATGTTCAGCAACCGTTCGAAGTCCCGTTCGTTGCCGGTCGAATCGTCGATGACCAGCTCCCGCTCCTCATCGGTGGGGGCATCGGGCGGGGGGGATTCGACTTCCTCGACCGGCAAGTCCGGGTCCTCCTCGCGGATTTCCAGAACCGGGTTTTCCTGGAGCTCCTGCTGAATCCGCTCCTCCAGCGCCATGATGGGAAGCTGGAGAATCTCCATCGACTGGATCATCCGCGGAGCCAGGATCTGCTTTTGAACCTGCCGTTGTTCCAAGCCGAAGGATAGCCGCATGGCTGCAACTCTTATCACAATTCCTGGCGGCCGGAAAGAGCGTCCGCCAGGATTTCCTTGTTGGCGAACTCCAGCGCACTGCCCGGCGTGATCCCCCGCGCCAGCCGAGTGATGCGCAAGGGGACGTCGGCCAGCAAGTTCGAGATATGCAGGGCCGTTCCGTCTCCCTCTACAGTCGGGTTAGTGGCCATGATCAGCTCTTTGAACGATCCGCTGCGGACCCGCTCGACCAAGGCGTCGATGGTCAACTGATCCGGCCCAATCCCCTCAAGAGGTGCAATCCTGCCCAGCAAAACGTGGTACATCCCGTGATAGAGCCCCGTCTGCTCGATTGCCATCAGGTCGCGAGGCTGCTCCACCACGCACAATACGTCTCGTTGTCGGCGCGGATCGCGGCAGATCTCGCATTCCTCCCCCTCCGCCAGGTTGTAGCAGGTGCGGCAATAACGCACGTTTTCTTTGACCGCGCGGATGGCGTCGGCCAAAGCGAGGGCCTCGGCCTTGGTAACCCGCAGTATGTAATATGCCAGCCGCTCCGCCGATTTCTTGCCAATGCCAGGCAACCTGGCGAACTCTTGGACCAGGCGAGTTACCGATTCCGATAGCTCCGCCACCGCTATAACTCCTCCGCAAGCTGGGTATCCATCTTCATTCTACGTCGTCCCCACGGTCGGTGACGAGCGGCCCCAGGGGTGCAATGCCCGGCCAAGCCAGCCAATCCTGGCCTAATCGGCCGGTTTGCGCCCCCGCGGGGCACTGCAGCCGGGGCCCACGGCAGCCAACCGCGATGGGAAGAAGTCGGCGGCGGCCAACGACAAGGCCTTCGAAAACCGGCCGCAGACATCACGCCGCTGGTCCGACGAGGGCCGATTCGAGCTTCGCCCCTACCGTCCCTTTCGCCGATGATGCCACGGGCGCCTCCTGGCGCGTCCTTCGAAAACCGGGCGCGACGGAGCGCCTTCCTCGAAAAGCGGACGTCGGAAAGCGCCTTCCACGAAAATGCGACTCGGCCGTTGCCTGGCACACAAAAGCGCGTCCGGCCGGCGCAAGCCTTGTGGCTTTCCGTGGGGTCACACCCTGGCCGGGACGCCCCGCCGGCGCGTGCCTGCGAGCATCCGGGAGCTTCCCAAACCCTCCGTTTGCCGTGCACCTCCTGATTGGCGGTTACGACGTCGAGTCCTTCCGCGTGGGCGGATCGCCACCGTCTGCCCCCGGGGAAATGAACTTGGCCATGAGCTGCTCGAGCCCTGGCAGAGGCAGCCCGCGAGTGGCCCGCCGCAGGCGTTCGGCGTGGAGTTGCTTGACGTGGGCAATCGCCTGGTTGACCGCTGCGGTCACAAGGTCCTCGAGGATCTCGCGGTTCTCCGAGGTCAGCAGCGTGGGATCGATATGGCACTCCATGGCCTGGGCCAGGCCGTTGAACTCGATTTGGACCATGCCGCCGCCGGCCGACCCCCGCACGCGCGCCGTCCGCAGCTCCTCGGTCATCCCCTGAAATCGCTGCGCGACGTCCTGGGCGTGTTGGAAAAAGGCCCCAATACCTGGCAGATCGCGAAACACGTCGAACTCCGAAACGAACGCACCAAAACCACCCCGGCCGCGTGCGGGGCATCCCAGCCCGCGCTGGTCCCGCGGTAACCTCGCTCGGCGCCAAAGGAAAACACAGACGTCCGACTATCCTATCGGCCTTCTGGCTGGCCAGAACCCACTAGCGCCGACTATTTCTCCTCCGGCGGATCATCCACTCGCACGGGCCGAGCGCCAAGCAGTTCCGAAGCGCGGCGGACCATCGGATGCTGGGCCGCCTGAAGAAGCCGTTGATGCGGGGGGAGCGTGGGGCGGGTGGCCCCGCGGTCCCCGGCCGCCTCCTCGTTGAGGAGGGCGAACTCCACGCTCACCGGCTGGCCTGTCAGGTCGGCCAGCACCTCCTCAAACTTCGCCTTCTGCTCGGGCTGCTCGCAAAACTCCTTTGCCACAGTATACGCGGGTCGGAAGGCCACCACCAGCCGGTTTGGCGAAGCCAACGTCACCCGGGCGAACTGGCGGGCATTATCGGCGGCAAAGCCCGGGACGCTGGCGATGACTCGCGACCAAATCTCGGTGGCGTTGTCGCTTGAAAGCGCCGTCTTAGGGCGTGCGACATCCGGGTGGACCGAAGACCCCCTCGAAGTACCAAGTCTGGTGCCCGACACCGGTTTCTGCGCCTCCTGGGGCCGGTCGGATGTCGTGGCAGAGGGCGGAGTCCCTTGGGCGCTGTCGGCCGCACCGCCAGCCGGCGTCGCCCCTTCGCCCTCCACCGCACTCGTCGCCGCAGCAAACGCCTCGGCCAGACCAGGGGAGAACTGGCTTTGAGCGGGCTGGGGAGGCCCGAGTGGAGCTGCGGAGGCCGACCTACCCGGCGTGGGGGGCGAAGGCGTGCCCCCGGAGCCGGCTGCCAATTGGGCCACCAGGGTCGGCAGCTCGACCAGGTCCTCCAGCTCGCAAAGGCGGACCAGGGCCATCTCAGCCAGCACACGCCCCTGGGTGCTGTACTGCATGCGCGCCAAGGCGTGATCGAGGATTTGCATGGCGGCCAGGAGGGTATCCAGGCCCAGGCGCCGGCCTACCGCAGCCACCTCGCCGGCTTGGCGCGACGAAGCAAACAGGAGCATCTCGGCCGGGCAGCCCGCGGCCAGCACCATGGCATCCCGGAAGTAGACCAGGAGCTGCTCGATGAGTTGGGAGGCCTCGACGCCTTCGGCCAGGGCGGCGTCGAACTCTTCCAGCACCCGGGCCGGATTCCGCTCCACCACGTGGTGCACCAGGGCGTGGAGCCGCTCCTCCCCGGCTGTGCCCAACATCCTGTGGACATCGGCGGCCGTGATCCGCGCTGGGGCAAACGCCAGAAGTTGGTCCAAAAGCGACTGGCTGTCCCGCATCGAGCCGGCCGCTCGTCGCGCCAAAAGCTCTAGGGCTTCTGGTTCCGCCTGGACCCCTTCGGCCGCCACGATCTGCTGGAGGCGCTTGGCGATGGCCTCGGCCCGAATGCCCGCAAAATCGAACCGCTGGCATCGCGAGAGGATCGTGATGGGGATCTTGGCGGGCTCGGTGGTGCAGAAAATGAACTTCACATGCTCCGGCGGTTCCTCCAGAGTCTTCAACAGTGCGTTGAAGGCCTCGCGGGTGAGCATGTGGACTTCGTCGATGATGTAGATTTTGAACCGCTCGCGGCTGGGGCGGATATTGACGTTCTGCCGGAGCTGCCGGATCTCGTCGATCCCGCGGTTGCTGGCCCCATCGATCTCCAGCACATCGACGTCCTCGCCCGTGGCGATGCTTTGGCAGATGTCGCAGCGGTTGCACGGCCGCGGCGTGGGGCCTTCCACGCAGTTCAGCGCCTTGGCCAGAATCCGGGCCGCCGAAGTCTTTCCCACGCCCCGGGCACCGGTGAACAGGTAGGCATGGCCCACCCGGCCAGTACGGATTGCGTTGGCCAGTGCCCGTGCCACATGTTCCTGCCCGACCAGCTCGTCGAACTGCTGGGGGCGGTAGCGGCGGGCCACCACCACGTACGGACCGGCCCGCGGACCCGCTTCGGCCGGAGGCTGAAAAGCCGGGGAAGATTCCGCCATGCCTGGCCCGCACCACAAGCGTTCACTCGAGGGGAAGCCGCCCACGGCGGCTTCCGAGGAGGGACCCGACGCACATGAGGATGACTACTTATGGCTGCTGGCTTTCGCCCCTGACCAGGTTCGCAGCTCCCCATTGCGGGGGCCCCTCCTCGGAGGCCGCCGCGGACCATGCAACTCCCTCATCCTACGGAATCCGCTCAGGAAGGTAAAGGGGCCCGGCCAGCCACTCGGCCAATTCGCAGTCGCGCCCAATTCAGCCGCTCGGCCAATTCAGCCGCTCGGCCAATTCAGCCGCTCGCCCAATTCAGCCGCTCGGCCAATTCAGCCGCTCGCCCAATTCAGCCGCTCGGCCAATTCAGCCGCTCGGCCAATTCAGCCGCTCGGCCAATTCAGCCGCTCGGCCAATTCAGCCACTCGGCCAATTCAGCC
>FWPU01006928.1_pt1 | contig 21729 bp, 19 predicted proteins | sample 2228361 | NCBI WGS metagenome assembly FWPU01 (sample SAMEA103939777, study PRJEB20133) | metagenome
AATTATCCCCACGGAAAACGGACACGGGCAACAGACACGGAAAACGGTTATTATCAAAAGGGCTTACACCAGGTTAAGCCCCTACGGCTCTGCTGCCTTGCTGCGCTTCTGCTCTTATAAAATCCTAAATGCCAAATGCTAATAAAATAACCTTTCACGATTTCTACATCACCTAAGCCTTAAGGAAACCGGTTCAACAGAAAATGAAAAGGACTTTTGAATAAATTTCTAACCCCTTTTTAGCATAAAACTTCTCTTATTTTTTTCAAACTTTATCCTTCTTGAAGCTAATTTTGCACCTTTTTCCCTTTTCTTCAGAAGCAGAATAATATTATTTCTATAAATGTCTTGGATAAAAATTGTGTTTCCTTACATTAGTTCAAGGGTAAACTATACAATTTTATTCAAATTTTTTAAAGGGGGAATTTTTTCTCATATTTTTTCCTTTGAGGCATAAATTGTAAATAAAGGTTCATTTGACTTTATTTTTTCTTTAAACTATATTATTTTCTATGTTTAGCATTGTAATTTATTCTTTTTTATCCTTTATATCTTCTTTTCTTGGCACATTTTTTTCTACATTAAAAATCATAAATGAAAAAATTCAGGAAAGGGCAATAAGTTTTGGAGCTGGCTACATCCTCTCCACAGGAATTTTATTTTTAATGCCAGAAGCAATTGAAAAGAGAAAGACAATTTGGGTTCTTTTGGGTTTCCTATTTATTTATTTAGGGGAACAAATTTTTATGATGCATGGTTGCAAAGGGGAAGAATGTGAATACCACAGAATTGGAGTTGCTGCCTTTTTAGGACTTTCACTCCATACAATTGCTGGTGGAATTTCCATTTCTGCAACTTTTTTAAAATCTCCTGCCCTTGGTTTTGTTACTTTTTTAGCAATTTTTTTGCATAAATTTCCAGAGGCATTTAGTTTGGGGGTCTTATTAAATAACACAAATTTGAAAAAAAACTTAGTTTATATCCTTTTCTTATTTTACTCCCTTTTAATTCCAATTTCTGCAATTTCTTCTTATCTTATCTTTAAAGATATTTCTGAAAATTTTCTTGCCATATTAATTGGCTTTTCTGGGGGAACTTTTTTAGAAATAGGTGCCTCAGACCTCCTTCCTCAAGTTCACAAAAAGGGACAGGGAAGAGGTGGAAGATTTTTAGCTTTTTGGGCTGGGATTTTCCTTGCTGTTTTATCAGAAGGTTTATTTCATATTTAATTTTAAAAATTGAAAAAATTAACTTAAATGGTTAAAAATTTCTTCAAATTTTTTTTCAAGTTCTAAGAGAGTTCCATTGTTTTTTATTACATAATTTGCTTTTTTTTCTTTTATTTTTAAGTCCAACTGATAGGAAAACCTTTTTTTTGCCTCTTCTATACTTATTTTTTTTTCCTTTGAAAAATTTTTCAATGCCTTTCCTTCATCCATCGAAATACATATGGTTAAATCAAAAAAATTTTCCAAATTTTTTTCAAAAAGTAAAGGAACTTCAGCTACAGCAATCTTATCTTTATTTTTTTCTTTAAATCTAATTAATCTTTTTATCACTTCTGGATGGATTATTTCTTCCAATTTTTTTAGATTTTCTTCCTTTGAAAAGATAAAAGGGGGGAAATCCTTTTTTAAAAAAGTATCCCTTTTGAAGAATTGAGGAAATTCTTTTTTTATTTTTTTTAAAATAGATTTTTTTTTATAAATTTCTTTTACAATTTCATCTGAATTAAAGGTAGGGATTCCTTTTTTTTTAAAAAAAGACAAGAAAGTACTCTTTCCAGAACCAGGAATTCCCGTTATTCCAATAAGCAATTTATGTTATCCTTCTATGTTTTGCTGCTTTTAAACAGTTTTGTAAAAGCATAGTGACAGTTAAAGGTCCTACCCCACCTGGAACAGGTGTAATATAAGATACCTTATCTGCAACTTCACAAAAATCTACATCTCCAATGAGTATGCTTCCCTTTTCCATAAATTTTTGCAATTTTAAGGGGTCCTTTGAGAAAAACTTAAAGGCATCTGCTTTTGTTGTAATTGTGTTTATTCCCACATCAACTATTACAGCACCTTTTTTTACCATATCTTTTTTAATAAATCCTGGTTTCCCAATAGCTGCTATTAAAATATCTGCCCTTGAAGTAACTTCCTTTAAATTTTCTGTTTTGCTATGGCAAATTGTAACTGTGGCATTTTCTTGCAAAAGCATAGTTAACATTGGTTTTCCTACAATATCACTCCTTCCCACAACTACAGCTTCTTTTCCTTTAATTTCAATTTTGTATTCCTTTAAAAGTTCAATAATGCCTAAGGGGGTGCAGGGTTTTAAGATTGCTTTTCCCAAAGACAAAAGCCCAATGTTATATGGGTGGAAACCATCTACATCCTTTAAGGGATCTATTTGGTTTAAAATTCTAAAGGGATCAATGGTTTCTGGTAGGGGAAGCTGAACCAAAATCCCATCTACTTCATCATTTTCATTTAAATTACTGATATGATAAGATAAAATTTCTTCTGTTACATCCTTTTCAAATCTTAATACTTCAGAAATTATGCCCACTTCTTCTGAGGATTTTACTTTATTTTTTACATAAATTTGAGAAGCAGGGTTTTCTCCAACTAAAATTACAGAAAGTTTTATATTAATTTTTTTCTTTTTTAATTCCTCTACCTCTTTTTTTATTTCTTTTTTTATCTTTTCTGACAATTTTTTTCCATCCATTAAGATTGCCATTTTTTACCTCATAATAAATTTAACTTTTTTTTAAAATAGGGGATGGTCTTTTTTAAACCATCGTAAACAGAAATCTTAGGTTCCCAGCCCAAAAGTTTTTTTGCCTTAGTGATATCAGGTCTTCTTTGCTTTGGATCATCTTGGGGTAAGGGTTTGAAAACAAAACCCCTTGTCCCTGGAAATAATTCTTTTATAATATTTGCAAACTCTAAGATTGTAATTTCTTGAGGATTTCCTAAGTTTATGGGTTCAGGCAAACCCTTTTCTATGGATAAAATAATTCCTTCTATGAGATCGTCTATATAGCAAAAGGATCTGGTTTGTTTCCCATCTCCATAAATAGTTAAATTTTCACCTTTTATGGCTTGAGAGATAAAGTTTGGGACAACTCTCCCATCATTGAGACGCATTCTTGGTCCATAAGTATTAAAGATTCTTAAAATCCTCACATCTAAATTGTGGTACCTATGATAAGCCATAACAATTGCTTCTGCAAATCTTTTGGCTTCATCGTAAACCCCCCTGGGACCTATGGGATTTACATTTCCCCAGTAATCCTCTTTTTGAGGATTTATTAAGGGGTCTCCATAAACCTCAGAAGTTGAAGCCAGTATATAAAGAGCCTCTTTTGCTAAGGCAAGCCCTAAGGTTTTGTGCGTTCCCAAAGCCCCAACTTTTAAGGTTTGAATTGGATATTTTAAATAGTCCTCAGGAGATGCAGGAGAAGCAAAATGAAAAACTATGTCTACCTTTTCAGATATATGTATATAATTTGTTACATCTTGTTTTAAAAAAACAAAATTTTCATTTCCAAAGAGTTTTTCAATATTTTCTAAGGAACCAGTGATTAAATTATCCAAACAAAAAACTTTATAACCCCTTGAAATTAATTCTTCACACAAATGGGAACCAATAAAGCCAGCTCCCCCTGTAACTACTGCTACCTTTACCATTTCTCCTTTATCCTTCCTATGGGATAGTATGTGAAACCTAAATCTTTTACTTTTTTAATGTCATAGATATTTCTCAAGTCCACTATTACGGGTTTTGCCATTAGTTTATAAATTTTTTTTAAATCCAAATATCTAAATTCATTCCACTCTGTGGCAAAGACAAGACAGTGGGAACCTTCTGAGACCTCATAAGGGTCATTGCAATAAATTAAGTTATTATAAATTTTTTTTACATTTTCCATTGCCTTTGGATCATAAACCTTTATTTTTGATTTTTCCTTTAAAAAAGCTTCAATAATTTTTAAAGAAACCGATTCCCTAATGTCATCTGTTTCTGGTTTAAAGGAAAGTCCTAAGATTCCCAAGGTCTTATTTTTAAATTCCCTTTCAAGGGCATCTTTTATTTTTTCTACCATCCTTTCTTTTATCTTTTCATTTACTTCAATTACTGATTTTAAGATTTTAAAATCATAACCTTCCTTCATTGAAATCTCTAAAAGTGCTTTCGTATCCTTTGGAAAGCAAGAACCCCCATATCCAGGTCCAGGTTGTAAAAACTTAGGACCTATCCTGGCATCCAGTCCCATTCCCCTTGCCACATCTAAGACATCTCCTCCTACCTTTTCACACAATACGGCTATTTCATTTATAAAGGAAATTTTATTGGCAAGAAAACCATTTGAAGCATATTTTATGAGTTCAGCCGATTCTACATTTGTAATAAGGATTGGAATTTCTAAATGGTATAGGGGCTTGTAAACCTCTTTCATTATTTCTTCTGATTTTTTATCGGGAACTCCAATTACAATTCTATCGGGTTCCATAAAGTCCTTTATTGCAGAACCCTCCCTTAAAAATTCCGGGTTTGAAACCACTGAAAACTTTGCCTTTGGTTTAATTGATCTTATTAGTTTTTCCATTTCCTTTGCAGTTCCAATGGGGACGGTGGACTTATTTACAATTACTTTATAGCCATTTATTTCCTTTGCAATTGTCTTTCCCACCTCCCATACCTGAGATAGGTCAGCAGAACCATCTTCTTTTGGAGGAGTTCCCACAGCAATAAAGATAACCAAGCTTTCCTTTATGGCTTTTTTTAAATCTGTTGTGAAATGGAGAAATCCATTCTTCAAATTTTTTGAAACTAAAACATCCAATCCAGGTTCATAGATAGGGATTTCCCCTTTCCTTAACATATCTATTTTTTCTTTTATTTTATCAACACATATGACTTCCATTCCAAAATCAGCAAGACAGGCACCTGTGACAAGCCCCACATAACCAGTTCCTACCATTGCAATTTTCATTTAATACCTCCTTCTGTTTTTATAAACCAATCTATAAAAAATTTAATCCCTTCTTCAATGGGATATTTTGGATTGTAATTTAAAAGTTTTTTTGCTTTATCTATATTTGCATAAGTTATAGGGAGATCACCAGCTTCAGAAGGCAAAAACTCAAGCTTTGCTTTTTTTCCCAAATTTATTTCAATTAAAGAAATTAAGGATAAGAGGTCTATTGTTTTTGATTCACCTAAATTGATAATTTCAAAGGGATAGCAATTTTCCATACTTTTCAAAACCCCATCTATTATATCTTCTATAAATGTAAAATCCCTTTTAGTGCTTCCATCTCCGAAAATTGTTATGGGTTTATTTTCATAACAAAGCTTTGTAAATTTATAAATAGCCATCTCAGGCCTTTGCCTTGGACCATAAACAGTAAAAAATCTTAAAGAAGTTATTTTTATTCCATAAAGATGATGGTATGTAAAACACATAAGTTCATTTGCCCTTTTTGTGGAGGCATAAGGAGAGATGGGTTTTTCTATGGGATCTTCTTCTGAAAAGGGAACCTTTGAATTTATTCCATAAACAGAAGAGGAAGAAGCAAAGATAAAGTTTTTTATTTTATTTTCTTTGCATAATTCTAATAAATTTAAGGTTCCTAAACCATTTACCTTTTCATATAATAAAGGGTCCTTCAAAGAAGGTCTTACACCTGCCCTTGCTGCTAAGTGTACAACCATTTTAAAGGGGTAATTTTGGAAAATTTTTTTTAGAAAATTAAAATTACAAATATCCCCTTCAAAGAGTTTATAATTTTTATCTTTTAAATGTTTTTCAACATTTTTTCTTTTTATTTTTGGATCATAGAAGTTGTTAAAATCATCTACTACTACTACCTCAATTTTTTCCTTAAGAAGTTTATCTACTAAATGGGAACCTATAAATCCAGCACCACCTGTTACAAGTATGGGGTTATCCATTAATTTATGCCTTTACCACATTTGGGGAAGGGGGCAAAACCCCTCTTGTATCTACTATTAAATTGGCATTTTCCCTTATAAATTCATAGTCAACCATAGAATGGTCTGTAACAATTATAACTGCATCCATTTTTTTTAATAATTCCTTTGAAATTTCTTGAGATTTTGCTTCAATCTTATGTTTTCTTGTCTTGGGTATCTTAGGAATTAAGGGGTCATAATAAAAGACCTTTGCCCCTTTACTTTCTAATATTTCCCAAATTTTTAAAGCAGGGGATTCCCTTAAATCATCTACATTTTTTTTATATGCTACACCTATCAATAAAATATTGGAGTTTTTTAATGTCTTTTCCCTTTCATTTAATGAATCAATTAACCTTTCCACGACAAAGTAAGGCATAGAGATATTTACTTCACCTGCCAGTTCTACAAAGCTTAAATTTAAATCATATTCCTTTGCTTTCCAGTTCAAGTAAAAGGGATCTATGGGGATACAATGTCCCCCAAGCCCAGGTCCAGGATAAAAGGGTTGAAAACCAAAGGGTTTTGTAGAAGCAGCTCTTATAACTTCCCATATATCAATCCCCATCCTTGTAAAAAGGATTTTTAACTCATTTACCATAGCAATATTTACAGCCCTGTACATATTTTCTAAAATCTTACAACTTTCAGCTACTTTTGTGGAAGAGACAGGGATAACTTTATCTACAATTTTTTCATAGAAAGCTACTCCTACCTTTAAACTCTTTTCGTCTAACCCCCCTACAACTTTTGGAATAATCTTAGTATGGAATGAAGGATTACCAGGATCTTCCCTTTCTGGACTAAAAGCTAAATAAAAGTCCCCTCCTGCTTTAAGGCCCCTCTTTTCTAAAATTGGTTTTAAAAACTCCTCTGTGGTTCCTGGATATGTGGTACTTTCCAAGACAATTAGTTGTTCTTTTCTTAAGTATTTTGAAATTTCTAAACCCGTATTTTCAATATATTGCATATCAGGTTCCAAATGGTCTGTTAAAGGAGTGGGAACACATATTAAAATTACATCACATTTATTAATCTCTGAAAAATTTGATGTAGCATAAAAGCCATTTTTTACTGCCTCTTTTATTTCTTCTTCTCTTATATGTTTAATATAACTTTTCCCTGCATTTAATGCTTTTACCTTTTGATTGTCAATATCAAAACCAATTGTTTTAAATTTTGATTTTGAAGAAAGCAAAATAAGGGGTAGCCCCACATAACCTAACCCAATAACTCCTACAACTGCCTCCCTTTTTTCAATTTTTTCAATCAAATTCATGGTTTCTCCTTAAACAAGTTCTAAAAGATGCCCCAATTTTTTCTTTTTTGTCTCTAAGTACTTTTTTGAATTTTCCGTTGGGGGAATTTCAAGAGGAACTCTTTCTACAATTTCTAATCCATATCCTGCAAGACCTACATACTTTTGAGGGTTATTTGTGAGCAATTTCATTTTTCTAACATTCAAATCCCTCAAAATTTGAGCTCCTACTCCATAATCCCTTTTATCACCTGGAAAACCTAAGTTTTCATTTGCTTCTACTGTATCGTGTCCTAATCTATCTTGAAGTTCATAAGCCCTCAATTTGTTAAATAATCCAATTCCCCTTCCTTCTTGTAAAAGATAAACTAAAACTCCATTTTTTTCTTTTTCAATCAACTCTAAGGACCTTTGAAGTTGTTCCCCACAATCACACCTTAAGGATCCAAATATATCTCCCGTAAGACATTGACTGTGTACCCTTACAAGAACTATATCCTCTTCCTTTATTTCACCTTTTACCAAAGCAATATGCTTTTCTCCTGTAATAGGTACTTCATAAGCAATTATTTTAAAACTGCCAAATTTTGTTGGAAGCTCAGGGGAAGCAACTCTTTCAATTATTCTTTCATGGCTCATTCTAAATTTAATTATTTCTTCAACAGAAATAATTTTTAAATTGTGAACTTGGGCAAAATTTTCAAGGTCAGGTAATCTTGCCATTGTTCCATCATCTTTTATAATTTCACAAATGACACCAGCAGGATAAACTCCTGCTATTTTACATAAATCAATAATTGCTTCTGTATGTCCTGCTCTCTTTAAAACTCCACCTTTTCTTGACCTTAAAGGGAAAATATGTCCAGGTCTTAAAAGGTCCTCTGGTTTTGTTAAAGGATTAATTGCGGTTAAAATTGTTTGAGCCCTATCATGGGCTGAGATACCTGTTGAAGTCTTTCCCTTTGCTTCAATAGATACACAAAAGGCAGTTTGATGGAGTGAAGTATTTTGTTGAACCATTAAGGGGATTTCCAATTCATCACATCTTTCTTCTGTTAAACTAAGGCATATCAAACCCCTTGCATATCTTGCCATAAAATTTATTTTTTCTGGAGTTATAAATTCAGCTGCAAAACAAATATCTCCCTCATTTTCCCTATCTTCATCATCAACGATGATAATTCCCTTTCCCTTTTTTAAGTCCTCAACTATCTCTTTTATAGGTGCAAAAGCCATTTTTATTCTATTACCCTAAAATTTATTTCCTTTGAAAAAGTTTTATTTGAAATCAAGTCCTTTATAATTAATTTAAAGGTATAACTTCCCCCATCTAATCTTAAATCCTCTAAAACTCTATATGCGGTTCCAGAAGCATATCTGCCTTCAGATAAAACAGTAAGTTCTGGTTCTGTTTCTTTTCCTTGTCTTAAGAGTTTTCCATCTTTATAAATTTCAATTTTTTGAGTAACCTTTGGTTTTTGAGTTTGGGCATCAAGGGCTGGATGGAAAAGGTTATAAAAAAACCAAATTTCATCACTCTTTTTAAAGGTTAAATCTAATTTTGGTACAACCTTTACTCCTCCAAAAACAAAGGGATCATTTTCATACCATAAGGTTTCCACTGGTCTTACATCTGCAGCAAGGGTAAACCAAAGACCTTCTTGGCTTATATCTTTAAAGTTTGGTACAGTTATATCCAGTAAATTGGAATAAATTACAGTTCCATCTTCCTTCCCTACTATTTGCAAAAGTTTATAATTCCCAGGATCTACCAAAAAGGATCTATCTAAAAATAATCCCCTCACGGTATTTTTAAAGGGAACTTTTTCATCAACTCTTAGCAATTCATTTTTATTTTCATCTAAGAGGGAAAGAAAAAGGTTTGCTTCTTTCAAATCCTTAGGAAAGTTTTCTTCCTCAAAATAAATTATAGTTGATCCATAAATTTGATTGTTGCTATCATAAAATATTCCATATGTTGTAAGGGCAGAATCTTTCATTAGGGGTTCTTCTCCATTAATTATATTTGCCTTTTTTAAAACAAAAGGAGAAGCCCCCATTGTTTTAGCCCATTCTGGAACTTCATTTAAGTCCTCTGTTTTAATCCAACCCTCTTGTGCCCTTGCGAGGGCTTGTAAAATGTTGGGAAGGTTTCTATTTAAATAAAAATCCTTTTGTCCTTCTTCCTTCTTAAATTCAACTCTTAATTCCTGCCAAGGAAGCTCAAAGGGTAACCTTTGTAATTGTTCCTTTTTATAAATCCAAACATCCATCTTGCCTCTCAAAAATGCCCTTTGGGCATCTGTCATTGTTACCCCTTCTCCTAAAAGCCCTCCTTCAGAATCGGAATAATCCATCTCTTTTCTTGCAAAAGGGGGACCTAAAAGAAGAAGCACTTTTCCCCGATCAGTTAAAGAACCTTGAACTTTTGCTAAGGAATAATCCTTGTCAGCAATTTTTGCAAGCATTTCGCATCTTTCTTTAAACTCATTCCTTGTAGTTCCTGGGGAGGGGTCTCTTTTTGCCCAAAAAAGCTGAACAAACTTTTCTGCTTCCTTTTCTGTCTTTAATTTGCTAAAAATTTTTTGTTCTTTTTTAGTTAAAAAATGTTGAACCCAACCTTTTTCCCATCCCTCATACTTACCTAAATCAGCATAAAGGAAGGAAAAAGAAAAAACCAAAATTGAGAAAAAAAGTAACTTTTTCATATATTTTCTCCTTTCCTTAAGTCTTATTATTATATCATTTTTATATTTTTTTAACAATTAAAATAAAGCTTGTATTCAATTGAGAAAATTCTTCAATGGAGATTGTAACTTTTCTTTATTTTCCACTTAATTCAATAAACTTTAAATCAATAAAAGAGACCTCTTATTTTTTAAATTTTTCATTAAAATCTTTTAACCATTATACCCCCTTATCTTTTTATTTTATAACAAATTTAATTTTGTGAAAAATCTTTTTCTTTTTAGTTGGATGGACTTATTTCTCCTTTAAATTCTATAAAAGAACCTATATTTTTTAAATTTATTACAAGGCGCCATTCTCTATTATCTTTAGATAGGGAGCGAAAATCCCTATATTCTAAATTTATAGCGTAGCAAGAACCTAAAAAGCCAATGGAATACTCCTGTTGGGATGCAAATTTATTTGTAATGTCATAAGATAATCCAGAGGTTAAACTAAAATTTTTAAGTGGATGAAGGGAAGCTCTCAATCTAAAATACTGGGTTTTTTTAACATTTTCTATAAAGGAATTTGTAGCATTATAAGAAAAAGAAACCATTTGCCTTTTAAAATTTAAGTTTAATGTAAAATTTTCACTTTGCCATTTCTTATTTATGGGATTTATACTTAATTGATTCATAAGAGAGGAACCTTGACCAAAGTTTGCCCTAATTGTAAAGTCCAAAGTCCCCTTATGGGATTTTTTTAAGATCCCATCCAAATTTATTTGGGTTAAATAGGAATCTTCTTCCAAGCTTAATCTTTGGGATATTTCAAAGTAAAAAACCTCAGCACTTCCACTTTTTGTCTTTTTTAAAACCCTATTTGCTAAGGTAAATTTTATTTGTTTTTGTGTAATAATTGAATCATTTTCATCAAAAAGGGGGTTTTTTTTGGTTTTTAAATGGGAAAGTTCAGTGTATTCAATTATGGGTTCAATTATATGTTTGTACAAGTTTTTTTCTCTTTTAAAAATCTTTGAAAAACTTGGTCCTACTACTTTACCACTTAAATAAAAATATTCCCTTAAAAAATCTCCCCCCTTTAAAGTATCTTTTTCATCTAAACTTTTTGAATAATAAGTTAATCTATAACCTATAGAAGGGGATATGTTTAAAAAAGGAAGCTTTGTAAAACTATAAGATAGAAGGGGGAAAAAATCAACTCTCCCATATTTGCCTTTATAATTTAAACCTTTGTCTACATCAAAATAATTTAACCTAAATTGATGGGAAAAATTTAAGTTTGAAAGAAGGGAAAAGGGTCTTAAACGAACTTCTAATTTTGGGTATTGTTGAAAAAGGTATTTATTTGTTGAAGTTATATACGTCTCTTTTCTATCTGTTTTAAATAAAATACTGTGATTTTTATAAAGACCTGAAAGGGAAATATATGAATAAATTTGTCTGTTTGTATTTTTATCAAAGACTTGTTCAAATTCTTTTAAAAAATCAATATCTGAAAGGGCTTCAATATGGGCATCCAATTTAAAAGAGGAAAAAGCCCTTTGCTTATGATCAAAGATTACTCTCCATCTGTTTTTCTCCTCTTCATCTTTTATTAAATATCCCGAAATTTTGCCTTCAAAATTTTCTTTAGGAAAATATCTAAATCTAAAATTTCTACCATAGTATCCTTTTGAAAACAAATCCAAACCAAAAGTAAAATCATAGGGCTCCCCTAAGGGGAGAAAATATGAGATTCCTAAGTAGCTTCCCCTTTCTAAGGAATGTCCAAATTTGGGAATTAAAAAACCTGCACTTCTATCCCTTTTAGTGGGCCAAATTAAATAGGGAATATAAATAATTGATTTGTTTTTAATTGCAAAAGAGGTTCCAGAAAGATAGGCATAGTCCTCCATTTGAAATTTACATTTTTTAACTTTGAAAGCCCATGTGGGGTTTTCTGGATTACAAGATGTAAATTCTCCCTTGTAAAGTTTGTAAAAATTTTCCCCAATTTTTTCCAATTTTTCCCCCTTAAAATAATAACTTCCCTCAAAGGATGCCTCAACTCCTTCAAAGTAGCCCTTTTTTTCTTTTAAATTGTATAAAAGATGAAATGTTTTTATTTCCCCATTTTTTGATTTAAAGACCACATTTCCTTCTGCTTCTATTTCTTCATTTAAAAAATCATAAGTTATTTTATCTGCTTCAATTTTTATTTCTCCATAAAGGACTTCCACATTTCCTTCTCCAATCCAATATTTTTTTTCAATCCACTTTTGGGATTTTGCCTTAAGGGTTACTTCTTCTGAAAAAAGCAAAAAAGAAGAAAAGAAAAAGGAAAAAAAAATTATTTTAAATTTTCTACCAAAATTGCACAGGCTTCACCTCCACCAATGCAAATGGCAGCAACTCCATACTTTTTATTTTCTTTTTTTAAGGCATATAAAAGGGTTGTCAAAATTCTTGCTCCAGAAGCCCCAATGGGATGGCCTAAAGCAACTGCTCCACCTTTTATATTTACTTTTTCAGTTCCTATTCCTAACTCCCTTATAGTAGATAGGACTACAACTGCAAATGCCTCATTTATTTCAAAGAGGTCAACCTTATCTAAAGGAAAAGAGGTTTTTTCCAAAAGTTTTTTAATTGCCTTTGCAGGAGCAGTTGTAAACCAATCGGGTTCCTGAGAATGGGTTGCATGGCCTATAATTTTTGCCATTGGCTTTAAATTATACTTTTTTATAACCTCCTCTCCACTTAAAAGGAGAGCTGAAGCTCCATCATTTATCTTTGAAGCATTGCCTGCTGTAATTGTTCCATCCTTTTGGAAAGCAGCTCTTAAGTTTTTAATTTTTTCAATAGGGATCCTAAAGGGTTCTTCATCCCTCTCTACTAAAATTGGTTCACCTTTTGCCTGGGGAACTTTTACAGGTATAACCTCTTCTTTAAAACATCCCCTTTCCCATGAAGAGATTGCTCTCTTATAGCTTAAAATAGCATATTCATCTTGTTCATCCTTTGTAATATTTAATTCCTTAGCACAAAGTTCTCCACAATTTCCCATATGCTTTTGACCATAGGGATCCCATAAACCATCATAAACCATTAAATCAACTAACTCTCCATTTCCCATTCTGTATCCCTCCCTTGCTTTAAGGAGGGCATAAGGGGCTTGACTCATTGATTCCATACCACCTGCAACTACAAGGGAAAATTCTCCAACCTTAATGTCATTTGCTCCAAGCATTACACTTTTTAAACCAGAACCACAGACCTTGTGAACTGTTGTAGCACCACAACTTAAAGGGAGCCCTGCATAAATCCCTGCTTGTCTTGCAGGAGCTTGTCCCTGTCCTCCTTGTAAAACACAGCCCATATAAAGGGCTTCTACTTCTTCCTTTGGTACAGGAAAGTTTAAAAAAAGCGCTTCAATTACAGAAGCCCCAAGTCTTGGAGCTGGAATTGTTTGAAGGGCACCTTGAAAAGAACCTATGGGTGTTCTTTTGGCATTTAATATAAAAACTTCTTTCATATTGCCTCCTTTAAATTAAATTCCATTCCCTATTATACACCTTTTTACAAAATTTAACTTTAAAAAACTTTGCAATTAAAATTATTGACAAAATAATCAAAATGTGGCATAATTTAATTAATGACACAAGAAGATAAGGTTTTGGACTTTATAAAAGTTATACCCCTATTGGGTGACCTTTTCAGGGAAAGGTATACAGGAGCACTTCGCCTGGATTCTGAAAAAGGAACAAGGGTTTTTTATTTAAAAGAAGGAAATTTAATTAGCATTGGAACCACAGTAAATGAAGAAAAACTGGATGAAATACTTATAAAAGAAGGAAAGCTTACAAGGGAACATATAAAAGAGGCATTGGAAAAAAGCAATTCTTTTGCCCAAATTGGAAAACAACTCACTGCTTTTGGTTTTATAACTTTTCAAGATTTAGAAGATTCCCTAAAAAAACAAGCAAATTTAGTCCTTGGAAATGTTATTAAAGAAGAAAAGGGTAAAATTTCTTTTATGGAGGGACATGAACCTACTAGGACTGATATATTTTTTTATGGAACCCACCTTTGGCTTTATGATTTTATAAGTGGAATAGAAGATAGGGGAATAATATTTGGACTCTTGCCTCCTTTAAACCATTTTATTGGAAAAGAAATGGGTTTAGAAGAATTTTTGGATTTGCTTCCCTGGGATAATGAAGACAAAGAACTTGCTTCAAAGCTAAATGGAACTTTTACAATTGCAGAATGCACAACTTATTCAAAAAAAAGAGAAATGGATGTTTATAAAAAATTAGCTTTTTTGCATTCCTTTGGGGTTATTAAAAGTTTTGGTGAATCCCCAAAAAAACTTGTGCAACCACCTTTATTTAACCCCTTAGAAATTGAAAAGGAAACTTTGCCTCCTGATTCAGGGGTTGGTTTACCCCTTCCACCAAAACATGTAAGTAAAAAAAGAAAGATATTTTATGTTTATCCCATTGTGGGAAGTTTGCTTGTTATTTTAATTTTGGGAGGAATTTTTGTTTATCATGCCTTTTTATCTAAGCCTCCAAAAATTGAACCTCCTATAGTTAAAGTTGAAGAAAAGATCCCTAAACCAATAAAAGAAGAAGATACAATGGTTTTGTCTAAAAACAAGATTGAAAAAGAAAAAGAAGAAATGTCTAATATAAAGAAGGAAAAGAAACCTCAAGAAACAAGAGCTGAAAAACCCCAAGAAAAGATAGAAAAACCTATTGAAAAGTTACCAGAAAAACCCTTAGAAAAAATCTCTGAAAAAGGGGAAAAACCCATAGAAAAGATTTCAGAAAAAGAAGAAGTTGTCTTACCCTCTGGTTCAAAAATTTATAATGAAGGGATTTCCTTCTTAGAAAAAGCAAAGGCATTTTCTGAAAAATCTTATACCCTCCAACTATTAATTGCTTGTCAAGAAGAAACAATTATAAAGTTGAGAGAAAAAAATCCCTCCTACAATTTTTGGTTTATACCTATAAATTTTAAAGGTAAGGTTTGTTTTAAGGTATTTTATGGAAATTTTAGAAGTAAGGAAGAAGTAGAAGGGGAAAAAAATAATCTTCCAGAAGAAATATTGAAGGGGAAGCCCCAAATTGTAACAATGGGAATTGCCCTTAAGGATTCAATTAAATAAAAAATGTATTGCCATTTTTGTGGGGCACCCTTTGAAAAAGAAGAATTTAAACAAAAAAATTGTCCAAAATGTAAAGCTCAATTTTTTATTTTAAAAAGTGAAAATTTAATTATCCAAGGAGAAGCCATAAAGGATTTGGAGTTAAAAGGTTTTGAATTTTCTTTAAAACCCCTCGAAACTCAATTGGAAAAGTCCCTTAAGGGAGAAGATCTTTTAGGTTTTAGAATGGTTTTTTGTCCCTTTTGTACACATCCCTTAAACTTGGCTCACCTCTCTGAAATTTCCACTGAAGAAAAGGGAATAATTTTAAAGTTTCCTCAAAAAGAAAAAAAGGAATTTATATGTAGTTGGTGTGGAAAGGCAAACACCCAAGTAAAGAAGAGTTCAAATACCCTTGATATATTTCTTCCCTTTAAAGTTAAAAGTGAGTTTGAAAAAAATTTGGAAAAATTTTTAAACCAACCACCAATTTCATATATTGAAGAAAAAAAGGGGTGTCTTTTTACTTTGCTTTTTTTTCCTTTTTTTAAGTGAAAGTAATTTTTGAAAAGGGATTTATTTCAAAAAATGCAATTTCTGTTGTAAGTTTTTTAAACGAAAGGGGCTTTGAGGCATACCTTGTAGGTGGAGCTGTAAGGGATTTATTGCTTGGCTTAAAACCAAGGGATTTTGATATTGCCACAAATGCTCATCCCTATAAAATAAGATCTCTTTTTGAAAAAGCATATATTATAGGAAGGAGGTTTAAGCTTGTCCATTTAAAATTTAAAGATGAAATAATAGAAATTTCAACTTTTAGAAGGAATCCAGGAAAACCACCCCCAAACTTGTGTGATAGAGAAAGAATAGCTTGGGCAAATAAAAGTTTTGGAACTTTAAAAGAAGATGCCTTCAGAAGGGATTTTACAATTAACTCATTATATTATCACCCCATAAAATTTGAATTGGTTGATTTAACTGGTGGTTTGATAGATATTAAAAATAAATTAATAAGAACCATAGGTGACCCCTATGAAAGGTTCCTAGAAGATCCTGCAAGGATGATAAGGGCAATTGGTCTTAAAGTAAAGTTAAATTTTTTCTTTGAGAGGAAATTAGAAAACTGCATAAATATCTTAAAAAATGAAATTTTAAAAATCCCAGGAGCAAGGATAAAAGAGGAAATTTTAAGGGTTTTAAAAAGCAAGTTTGCCTTAGAAACTTTTAAACTTTTTGAAGAAAAGAAGATGTTAAATTTTCTCTTTCCCTTCCCCTTTTTTTTAAATTATCAAACAAAAGAGGCATTAAGAATTATTGATGGAGGTTTTTTTAAGAATGAAGAAAGTTTAATTTTTTTATTTTCAGCTATGGATTTAAAAAACTTGGATTTTGAAAATAAATTTTTTTTAAAGGATTTTAATTTATTTAAAGATTTAATTAAAAGGATTCTCTTTTCTAAAAAATGTAGTTTAAGTTTATTGAGAAATAAAAAATTTATTGGTGCTTTAAAAATTTCTTCAAAACTTAAGGAAATATATCCAGAATATAGGGAAAATTTTAAAAAATGGAAAACTTTTTATTATGCAAATCGTAAATTTATTGAGGAGGATAAATGAAAGTAATTCGTTGGATCTTAATTATTTTTGTTTTGTTTTTTGCTTTTATTTTTTTATTTAGTTTCTTTCTCTTTAAAGAAAAGGGTATTGAAAAAGATAGCATTTTAAAGTTGACAATTTCTGAGGATATTCAGGATTGGACCTTGGGTGTTTCTTCTCCCTTTCCCTTTGGAAAAAAGAAGTTATCTCTTTATGATTATGTAAGTATTTTAAAGGATGTTGAAAAAAATGAAAAGATAAAGGGTCTTTATGTTAGAATAAAACCCTTTGGAATGGGGGGAGGAAAAATTGAAGAATTAATAAGTGCTATAAAGGATTTTAAAAAAAGTGGGAAAAAAAGCATTTGTTATACAGAGACCTTTGGAGAATTTGGTCCTGCAAATGGGGCTTACTGGCTTGCTTCTTCTTTAGATAAAATTTATATAAATCCAAAGGGATATTTGAATTTAATTGGAATTAATTCTGAAGTTCCCTTTATAAGAGGTACCTTAGATAAACTCCATATTTATCCTGATTTTGACCATATGGAAGAATATAAAACAGCTATGAATATTATAACTGAAAAGAAATTTACTGATGCCCACAGAGAAATGCAAGAAAGTTTGGTAAATTCCATATTTGATAATATGGTTTCTGAAATTTCAAAAAATAGAAATATCCCTAAGGAAGAATTGATTTCCATCATAAATTTAGCTCCTTTATCTGCAAAGGAAGCATTAAATTATAAATTAGTAGATGGACTCTTATATGAAGATGAATTAGAGAGCAAATTTAAAGAATTAGCAGGTGAAGATTATCATTTGATAAAGGATGCTTCCTATAAAATTAAAGAAGAAAGGGGAAAAGATAAGATAGCTATAATCTTTGGGATGGGGGGGATTTTTGTGGGAAAAGCAGAGGCAGGTCCCTTTGGACAATCGGGGATGGGTTCTGAAACAATTGCAAAATACTTTAGAGAAGCCAGGAAGGATAAATCTATAAAGGCAGTTATATTTAGAGTTGACAGTGGAGGTGGCTCTGCAATTGCATCTGAAATAATTAGAAGGGAATTAATTTTGACAAAAAAAGAAAAACCCGTTGTGGTTTCAATGAGTGATCTGGCCGCTTCTGGAGGGTATTGGGTTTCCATGGCTGCTTCTTCAATTATTGCTCATCCATCTACTTTTACAGGTTCCATTGGAGTTGTAGTTGGAAAATTTAATATGAAGGGTTTTTGGGAAAACCTTATTGGAATGAGCTTTGATAGGGTAAAAAAGGGAGAGATGGCTGATTTTTATAGTTCCCTTCAAAATTTTACTCCAAATCAAAAGATCATTTTAAAAAAGATGATGGAAGAAATTTATAATGATTTTATAAATTATGTCTCCCAAGATAGAAATATACCAATTGAAGAAGTAAAAAAGATTGCAAAGGGAAGGGTTTGGACTGGAGCACAAGCTGTGGAATTAAAACTTATTGATAAATTGGGTGGGTTTAAAGAGGCAATAGAAGAGGCAAAAATACTGGCTAAAATTCCTAAGGAAAAAGAAGTTAAAATTGTTGTAATCCCAAAGGGAAAGCCCTTCTTTGAACTTTTTTTCCAAAGGGAAGAGGAAGATACTTTAAAAACCTTAATAAAAAATTATATTGTAAAGGATTTGCCCTTTGGTCCCCTATGGTGTCCATATAAATTAGAGTTTGATTGAGATTATGTGTTAAAATAAAAACTTGTGATGAAAAGATTTTCTTTTTTACTATTTTTAACTCTATTTTTTGATTTTTTTCATAGGCATAGCTTTGAATTTTCAAAGTTAAATAGTTTAATTCTTAAAAAAGAAATGAAAGAAAACTCAAAAGAAGAAGAGGATTCTTGTCTTTTTTGTAAAAACTTTTTTGGAAGTGAAATAGAAAAGGTAAAAATAACTAATTTCTTTTATTGTGAAAATAATCAAATATTATTTCAAATATGTTATAAAGATTTAAGAAATTTTTCCCAATACAAAAGAGGTCCTCCAATTATTAAATAAATAAAATTTAAAAAATTATTAAATAAGGAGGGACTTTTATGTTCTTTGTTTTATTTTTATTTATATTTTCAAACTTTTGTTTTTCCCAAATCGGTGGGGAAAGAAACCTTTCAAAATTTAATCCTGAAATTTCAATTCTTGGGGATTTTTTTCTTGAAAAAAATGGTGAAGGTGATGCAAAAGCAAATTTAAAGGAAATAGAACTTTCCTTCCAATCAGTTTTAGACCCCTATACAAGAATGAAAGCATTTGTAGGAATCCACAAAGAAGAAGAAAGTGACCATTATCACTTTCATCTTGAAGAGGGATACATTATTTATGCTGGGCTTATGAAGGGCTTGACACTGGAAGCTGGAAAGGAAAAGCAACCTTTTGGTGTTTACTCAAGATACCATGCACATGCTTTGCCAACCCTTGAATATCCATTATATATTAGAAATTTCTTTGGAGAAGAAGGGCTTTCTGCACCTTTGGTATCTTTATCATATTTATTTCAAACAATAGGAGCTACAACAATTGTAGCCCAGTATGGCTCCTATGAAGAAGACAATGGGTTTTTAGGAAATTTTAAAGAATTTTTTGAAATAAATCCAGAAAATTACCTTGAAGTTGGCTTTTCTTACCTGTCTTTAAAGCCAGAAGCAAAGGGATTCCACTTAAGATATTTATATGAACCAATAGAAAAAGCAAAATATAGCCACTTTTTAGCACATTATGAATATGGAGAAAGAGACGAAAAAAAGGGGCATTTCTTTTTGGTTGAAAAAAAGTTTAACCAATTTTTTACATTGGGACTTGCTTATGAAAAAAGTGATTTTCTTGAAAATGAAAAAAATCAAAAACAAATAAGTGCCATAATTTCCTTCTGGCAGTCAGAGTTTGTGCGACTGAGATTTTATTACATAAGAGAAAAAGTGGATTTCTGGGAAAATTCTTACAAATTCTCCATAACCTTTGCAGCAGGTCCACATAAACATGAAGAATATTAAAGGAGGCAAAAATGAAAAAAACTTTAATATTTTTTATTCTTTTATTTTCTATTAATTTATTTTCAAAAATAAATTCAGTTGCAACAAATACAATTTATGAATGGATGGCAAAGGAAATTGGACAAGACAAAGTAGAGACATTTTCAGTTGTCTTGCCAAATCAAGATCCCCATTATGTAAGACCCAAACCAAGTTTTTCTTTAAAGTTTAAAAATGCTGATTTATTGATAACAACAGGGCTTGACTTAGAATTGTGGCTTCCAACTATTTTAGATGCAGCTGGAAATAAGAAGATTCTTGAAGGTTCTGATGGCTATTGTTCTGCTTCAGCTGGACTTCCTCTTTTAGAGGTTCCAGAAGTAATTTCAAGAGGAGAGGGTGATGTGCACATATATGGAAACCCTCATTTTTATTATTCACCAATTTATGTTTATTTTGCCTTTGAAAATGTGTACAAGTGTTTTACAAATATTGATCCAGAAAATTCTCAATTTTACTTAAGAAATTACGAAAATTTAAAAAATAAATTGGAAAATGCAATTTTTGGAGAAGAATTATTAAAAGAAATCCATAAGGAAGAGGCAATATCTTTGCTTTTAAAAGACAAATTTTGGGATTATGTATCTTCAAAAAAATTGGAAGAAAAATTGGGTGGCTGGCTTTTAAAAGGAAAAAAGCTTAAAGGGTTGAAGGTAATAAATTATCATAAAAACTGGATTTATTTTGCAAAACTTTTTGGCTTGGAAATAGTTGATTACATTGAACCAAAACCAGGTATTCCACCCACTCCAAAACACATAAAAAACTTGATTGAAAAAGCAATGAATAAAAATTTAGATCTCATTTTTGATACGGGCTATTATGATGAAAACAAAATGAAAAAGATATCTTCTTCGCTTAAAGTCCCATATGTTTTACTCCCTTCTTTTCCCAAAGATAAAGGCACAAAGGACTATTTTGAATGGATGGATATGGTTTTGGATAAAATTTTGGAGGCAATAAAATGAATTTTCTTTCAATTATGCTCTTTCCCTTTTTGGAATGTTTAATACTTGTGGGAATACACTCTTATCTTGGTTTGCATGTCATAAGAAGGCAAATTATCTTTATTGATTTAACCCTTGCCCAGCTTGCTGCAATGGGAGCAAGCATTGCCTTTATTTGGGGCTTTGAGCCATTTCAATTTAGAACCTTTTTGATTTCTTTTTTAACTGCTCTTTCAGGTGGCATTATCTTTTCTTTGACAAGACAAAAAGAAAATGAAGGAGTCCCACAGGAAGGAATAATTGGATTGGGCTTTGCAATTTCTGCTTCTCTTTCCGTTTTAATTTTAGATAAATTTGCAAAAGGAACAGAACATATGAAAGACATTTTTATGGGGAATATTTTATGGGTTGGTAAAGCAGAATTTATAAAAGCCCTTATAATTTATTTAACAATAGGGGGAATCTTTTCAATTTTTCATAAAAAGTTTTTAATTGTTTCAGAAAACATAGAAGAAGCAAAGAGGAGGGGGCATTCTATTTTATTTTGGGATATTTTATTTTATGGACTTTTTGCCCTTGTTATTACAACATCTGTTGAAGTGGCAGGCGTTTTTTTGGTTTTCACATTTCTAATTACACCTGCACTAATGGCAGTTCAGGTAACAAAAAATTTTTCAAAACAACTTTTAATTGGCTGGATTGCTGGTACAATTGCTTCTCTTTTAGGTTTAATATTTTCTTATATTTTTGATTTTCCTTCAGGACCTGCAGTTGTTGTAACTTATGGTTTAATTTTAGTTTTTTGGTCTTTCTTTTTATATTTTATTAGAAAGGAGAAAACCTTTGGCAAATTTTTTTAAGTACCTTTAAATTACTTTTTTATTTTTTGACTTTTTCTTTTAAAAAAGATATTTTAACCCAACTTTCGCAAAATAATGTTTTGGTAGGGATGGAAAATTAAGCTTTTTAGCTAACTTTTTAAATTTTTTTTCATCTTTTATTAAATTTTCCCCTATTTTCCTCTAATTTTTTTAAATTTTTATATTTATTATTTCTTTGTAGTAAAGAGACATA
>FWPU01006929.1_pt1 | contig 21727 bp, 21 predicted proteins | sample 2228361 | NCBI WGS metagenome assembly FWPU01 (sample SAMEA103939777, study PRJEB20133) | metagenome
GGCGCTTGTCATAGCCTGGCGGTACAATGTGCTAGTCCACACTAAAACTTGAAAAAAACTGCCTTTGGCGAGGTAACTTGACATTGTCAAATTACCCACAACTCTCTTTAGCCACGAATCCTTGCGCATTGAGACAAAAAAAATCGTTAGCGCGCCAAACCGATGGGGCGGCACCCCCTACGGGGGCAACTGCCGCCCGAACTCAATAGTTATCCCAGCACTTTGGCGCGCCAAGAAGATTTTGCTTGTTGCCTGTAGGACAACTCTCAAAGAGTTGTCCTACAGTTGGCTCTATAAAAGTCGTCCCGAAGGTTTTTGTGTGCCTTCGGGACGTTTTGCCACCGCGCGTTCTGGTTGTTATCTTCCACTTATTGTTGATATAAATTTTCCAGGCCGGGAGTGTTGGGAACGCGTTCGGTCCAGTAGTCGTGAATGATGACTTCGGACTCTTCGCGCAGTTTCTTGAGGAAGTCTTCGAAAGCGGTTTGGCGCACTTGTTCGTAGCGGTAGGAGGTCAAGGGTTGGGTGGTGCGGCCAAGCAATTGGATGATGTGCCAGCCAAACGAGGACTGCACTGGTTCGCTGAGTTGGCCGATTTGCAGGGCATAGGCGGCTTCTTCGAAAGGCGCTACCATTTGTCCTTTGCCGAACCAGCCCAGGTCGCCGCCTTTGCCGGCGCTGCCGGGGTCTTGTGAGACTTCTTGGGCTACTTTGGCGAAGTCTTCTCCCTTTTTGAGCCGCTCTAGGACCTGTTTGGCCGTTTCTTCATCGGCTACCAGGATATGACGCGCCCAGACTTGTTCCTCTTCGTGAGGGGTATTGGCGGTGACAGCTTCGAAGAGTTTTTGGCGCAGTAGTTCGGTTTCGAACAGGCGGTCATACTGGGCTGTGGTAAGGCCAATTTCGACCAGGCTGGCTTGAGCGGTGGCGAATTGCGCCTGGTAGCCTTCCAGGGTGTAAGGGGTGGCGGTGGGCAGGGGCGTAGAGGTCGGCTGAGGGGTGGATTCGACCGTGGGTGTGGCGGCCAGGTCCGGGGTCGCCGTGGGAGGCGGGGTAGCGGTGGGGCCGCTAGTTGGGCTGGCGGTGACCGTCACCAGTTTCATTTGTTCGGCCGAAAGGGTGGGGTAGACGATTTCGAGCGACGTAGGGGTGACGGTGGGGGTGTAGGTTCCATCGGGGAAGAAGTTGAATTGTTCACGTCGGAAGGTTTCGAGTTCTTCGGGGGTCACCGTCAGGCCGCGTTTGGCGGCTTCCTGGCGGATGAGGGCCTCCTCGATCATGGCATCCAACACCTCTTTTCCGACGATGGAGGGGACGTTCAGATCGGTTTCGATTTTCTGGAGTTGCTGACTGACGTCCATGCCGAAGTATTGCTGGTATTGTTGGTATTGGATGTATTGGTTGATGAGTTGTTGGCGTTGGACCTGGACGCGCGCCTGGAATTCTTTGGTGGTGATTTTTTCGCCGTTGACCTCGGCCACCGGCTGACGCAGTTGCAGGACGTTGATGTCCAGGTAGCCATAGCCCAGGATGAGGACGACGGCCAGTACAACGAGACTGGCGACGATTTTGATGAGGCGCGTTTGCCGTCGCTCGCGTTCCAGGCGGGCAATGTGTTTTTTGCTTTCGGTTTTGGGAGTGGGCGCCAAGGAATACCTCCTTTGGGCAGCCAGGGAAATATCTTAACGTCAGTCCGGAATAACCGTCCCGAAGGCTGATTTTTTTTGCTTGTGTCGCGTTTGAAGGGAAGCCTTCGGGACGTTGAAAAGCCTATCCCGAATTCAGGTTATCTTATTCTCTGGCTGCAAGGTGCTTAGTTGTGGCCTTCTTCCCAGTATTTGCCGGTGAAGGGCAACAGGGCAATGTGTCGGGCGCGTTTGATGGCTGCCGCCACCTCGCGCTGATGCTTGGCGCATGTACCGGTCTGGCGGCGCGGGCGAATCTTGCCCTCGTCGGTGATGTAGCGTTTGAGTAAGTCTACTTTTTTGTAGTCAATGAGCAGTTCTTTGTCGGAGCAGAACTGACAGAATTTGGGGCGTGCAAAGAAGCGGCGCTCTTGTTGACCTGCTTGCGCACTTTGGGCGCCTCCATTGTTTTTGGAACGTTCTTCACTCATGAGTTACTCCAATGACCCTTCTTAGAAGGGAAATTCGTCTTCGTCCACCGCCGGTTCAGGCTGTTCGCCAGCGGTTTCGGGTTCTTGTGTCTGGTTGTTTTCGCGCCGTTCGCTGAGCATCATCATCTCGCTGGCAACGATTTCGACGCTGACGTGTTTTTGACCTTCTTTGTCTTCCCAGCGGCGGGTTTGTAAGCGTCCCTCCACATAGACTTGTTGTCCTTTGTAGAGGTATTGTTTGCAGATTTCCGCCAGGTTACCCCAGGCAACGATGTTGAACCATTCTGTTTCATTGTGACGTTCGCCGTCCACGGTGTTCCACGAGCGGCTTACGGCAACGGTAAAAGTTGTCACCGGGCGGCCGGAGGGGGTGTAGCGCATTTCCGGGTCGCGTCCTAAGTGACCGATGATCATCACTTTGTTCAAGCCTCGGCTCATTCGATTCTCCTTACGTAGCGCAGAATTCACCCCTTATGGGGACGATGTTTCGCAACCAAAAGCGAATTGAATTTCGCGCTACAAATCTTCGCGATCGTGATAGTTTCAGACATTATATGGCTGTCAACAGGGATCGCATGACCGGTTCCAGGAAGCGGATGTTGCGTTCGAGGGTGGTTGTGGCCTCGGCCGGCAGTTGGATGTTGAGCAGGAAATACTGCCCTTCGCGCTGTTTGCGGATGAGGTAGGCTAATTTGCGCTTGCCCCACATCTCGACTTTGTCCACGCTGCCGCCTGCTTCGGTAACCCAGCCCTTGATTTTTTCGACTACGCCGTTCAAAGCAGTCTCATCCAGGTCGGGCTGGACGACGCAAACTAATTCGTAGTTACGCATGAGGGAAACCTCCTTTCCATGGGATTGCCCCTGGTCTGGGCCGTAGGCACAGCCAGAGGCGGAAAGGCACGCTAGAACGTACCTGAGCGGACGAAGTTTACCACAAAATGCCAAATCTGTGCGTGACTCTGTTCCTTTCCTTTTTCCTTTTTTATATCTGCTCAGCCAGCGAGATTTTCGGCCTGTTCCAGCGGAATAAATCCCTGCCTCAGTTCATGGAAGTCGAATGAATTCGACTCCGCCTCTAGCCCGAATACCCCTTTGGGGTAAATGGCTTCCAGGCACTGAGCCGTTGGGTCGAGCCTGTCGAGACCCGCCGGGTCGAGTTGATCGAGACCCGCCGGGTCGAGTTGATCGAGACCCGCCGGGTCGAGTTGATCGAGACCAGGCGGCTTTGGTTGTCGAGCAGGTGATTGAGCCTGTCGAAATCTTGTCGAGACATAGACCCGCGAATCAGGAAGGCTAAGCAATTACTTTTCTTTGACCTTTTGCCTGAGTCGGCTTACAATCATGGCGTATTTCAATTCAAGGAGTTTGCGCATGTACACTTCCGAGGGCAAGAAAATCATTCACTCCGATCGCGCGCCGCAGGCCATTGGCCCGTATTCCCAGGCGGTGCGAGTCGGTGACCTGGTGTATACCGCCGGGCAGATTGGTCTCGATCCGGCCAGTATGGAAGTGGTCAGCGGCGGGGTGGAGGCGGAGACGCGCCAAGTGTTGACCAACTTGAAATACGTATTGGAAGCCGCCGATTCCGGTTTGAATTACGTGGTGAAGACAACGGTCTTCCTGCGCGATATGGCCGATTTTGCAAAGATGAACGCGGTGTACGCCGAATTCTTCCCGCAAAACCCGCCGGCGCGTTCTACGGTGGCGGTGGCTGGCTTGCCGAAGGGGGTGGCGGTAGAGATCGAAGTGGTTGCCCTGGCAGCGCCCAGTCACGGAGATTGATCTTTGCCCATTTGCCGTTTCGCCCGTTTCAGCGTAGGGTGGAACGAATGGACGAAAGTCATGTCTGATCTCATTTTGCTGGTAGATGACGAACCCTCCATCGTCCAGTTGGCGCGCATGTATCTGGAGCGGGAGGGGTTTCGTGTGCAGGCGGTAGGAGACGGGGAAGCAGCCCTCGAGGCGGCATTGTCCCCGGCAGGGGGAGCAGGCCAGCGTCCGGCTCTGATCGTGCTGGATGTGATGTTGCCCAAGCTGGACGGCTTCGAGGTGTGCCGCCGTTTGCGCGCGCGGGATGAGACAATCGCTATTCTGATGCTTACCGCGCGTGACGACGACATCGACAAGATTCTTGGCTTGGAACTGGGCGCCGATGATTACCTGACCAAACCGTTCAATCCGCGTGAACTCGTGGCGCGCGTCAAAGCCATTTTGCGGAGAGGAGAACGCGCTTCGTTGGTCGAGGGCAAGCCGGTGATAGTTGGCGACCTGGTGATCGATCCTCTCCGTCGCGAAGCCCGCCTGGCCGATCGAAACCTCGACTTGCGCGCTCAGGAATTCGACTTGTTGCTGGTCCTGGCCGAGCAACCGGGGCGCGTCTTTACCCGCGAGCAATTGCTCCAGCAGGCCTGGGGGTTCGATTTCTATGGTCAGACCCGCACAGTAGATGTGCATATTGCCCACCTGCGCAAGAAAATGGAAGGCGGCGCTGTGCAGATCGAGACCGTGACGGGGGTGGGGTATAAATTGACGTTCTCGTCTTCTTCCCGCATGAAGCCTTTGGCGGGTGAAGGCGGAGGAAGCGTCTTGCCGGGAGAGGGGAGAAAGGGGTGAGAGGATGTTTTCTTCTCTACGCGCCCGCTTGTGGTTGAGTTATGCCTTGTTGATTTTGATTGCGCTTGGGATCATGGCTTTGGCGCTAGGGGTGTATTTGTGGCGCAATCCGCTGCTCTATCGTCAGACGCTGACACGCCTGCGCACGGTGGAGACGGCCATTGTCAAACGTCAGGGAAACGACGCTCTTGGTCGCTCCTTGCCCGAAGCGATGGAGCGCGCTGCGGCGTTCTTCGACGTACGTTTGCTGTTGTTCGATGCCCAGGGGCGCCTTCTCGAGGATACCTCCCCGTCTCGACCGGCCATCGATTTACCACGCCAGGATGTCCCATTGCGCGCTGTACCGGTACTGCGTGACCGGGACGGTCAGGCCTGGGTGTATACCCTCCAGACGCTGGAGGATGGTTCTATCTTGTTGGTCGTTGAGCCGCGCCCCCCTGTTCCGCTGTTGACCATCTTGCGTGACGATTTATTACCCATTTTCATCCAGGGCGGCGGCGTTGCCCTGTTGTTTTCGCTGGTGCTGGCATTTGGCATGGCGCGCTGGGTGGCCGATCCATTACAGCGCCTCATGACTGTCTCGCGGCAGGTGCCCGTGGCCGAGCAATCACCGCTCGAGGAACGCGGCCCGCGCGAGGTGCGTGAATTGACGCGCGCCTTCAATGCCATGACCGCCCGCGTACAGGCCAGCCAGAGATCTCAGCGCGATTTCGTGGCCAACGTTTCCCACGAACTGAAGACTCCGTTGACTTCCATCCAGGGATTTGCTCAGGCCATTCTGGATGGCACTGCCGATACTCCTGAAAGCCGCGCGCAGGCAGCCGAGATCATCTATAACGAGTCTGCGCGCCTGCACCGTATGGTGCTGGATTTGCTCGACCTGGCGCGCCTGGATGCCGGCACTGCCGATTTGAACATGGAACCGCTGGATGTGACCGCCCTGCTGAATAGCATGGCCGAGAAATTCTCTTTGCAAGCGCAGCAGGCAGGCATTTCCTTAACGGTAGATGCTCCCTCGGGCTTGCCGCTTCTGACCGCCGATGGCGACCGCCTGGCGCAGGTGCTGACCAACCTGGTAGACAATGCCCTCAAGCATACGCCCTCCGGTGGTCAGGTGACATTGGGGGCGCGCTTGGAGAGCGCCGAACTGATTCTCAGTGTGGCCGATACCGGCGCGGGCATCCCTGCCCAGGCGCTCCCACACATCTTCGAGCGTTTCTATCAGGCCGATGCCTCCCGCCCAGGCGGCCGGAAACGCGGCGCAGGATTGGGTTTAGCCATTGCACACGAAATCGTTGCTGCGCATGGTGGTAGAATCACCCTCCGCAGCCAGGAAGGGCAGGGGACGGTTTTCTACGTCCATTTGCCGCTTTCCCGGCCAGCCGCAACGACAGTTGCAAGAAGAAAATAACCTTACGCATTCCGTATTCCGCGATACATCTGTATAATACGGGCTGCGTTCATGGAAACGATGCCACCAAGCGTATCCATCATTGTTCCCTGCTACAACGAACAGGCGACCATCAGAAAATTGCTGGAAGCCATTCTCCAGCAAGATTATCCGCGCGCCGAGATGGAGGTCGTCATTGCCGATGGCCTCTCGCAGGATTCTACTCGCGCCGAGATCGCCGCTTTTCAGGCCGAACATCCCGATTTGCAGGTGCGGGTGGTGGACAACCTCAAGCGCACCATCCCTTCGGCAGTCAATTGCGGTATTCGTGCGGCGCGGGGTGAAATCATCATTCGCATGGACGCCCACTCACACCCTTACCCTGACTATGTGCGCCGTTCCCTGGAGGCGCTAGAAGCCGGCCTGGGTGACAACGTGGGCGGCGTGTGGGAGATTCGTCCAGGCGGCCCGGGCTGGATGGCGCAATCCATTGCCGTTGCCGCGGCCCATCCGCTTGGCGCCGGCGACGCGCGTTACCGCAACACAGGCGCGCGGGCTTCGGAAGTGGATACCGTTCCCTTTGGCGCCTTTCGCCGTTCCCTGGTGGATAAGATTGGGCTGATTGACGAGACTTTGCTCTCGAACGAGGATTATGAATTCAATGCCCGCATCCGCCAGGCGGGCGGACGCATCTGGCTCGACCCGCGCATTGTTTCCGTTTATTATGCCCGATCTACGCTGCGCGATTTGGCGCGCCAATACTGGCGCTATGGCTTTTGGAAGTTTCGTATGTTGCAGCGTTACCCCGCTACACTGCGTTGGCGGCAGGCCCTTCCTCCGCTCTTCGTGGTCAGCGTGATCGTTTTGACCTTGTTTGCCTGGCAGCCAGTTATCCGCTGGCTGCTGGCTTGCGAATTGGCGTTGTATGGCGCGATTCTCTTTCTCGTGAGCGCCTACGCGGCCTACCGCCAGCGAAAACCGTTCTTGCTCATCGGACTGCCGCTTGCCCTTGCAACCATGCACTTTGCCTGGGGCGGTAGTTTCTTGTGGAGTATGCTTACTTTGCCTTCGAACCGTCTACAGCATGGCTAATCTCTCCCCTGCCTCCCGTTTGCGTTTGCGGCCAAACGAACATCGCGTTTTGCTCTTTCTTGGCGATTTGCTCATGTCGGTTGCCTCGGTCTTTGCTGCTGTGTGGACCTGGCGAGAGTATTCGCGCCTGGTCTTACTGGCCGACAATATCAAGCCCAAGGTCGTCGAGCAGTTGCTCCAGAACATCAAAGTACCTTACTGGTTCTATCTGCTACCGCTGGCCTGGCTCTTGTTGATGGTCGAACTGTACGAACCTCGCGTCGCTTCCAACTGGCGCAAGACTTTGCGCGGGGTGACCATTGCCGCTTTCGTAGGGTTGGTGGCGTATTCGCTGGTCTTCATCATCCGCGTCGAGCCGGGCGGCTTGCCACGTGTAGGCGTAGGGGCTTTTCTGGTCTATGCTTCGGTATTGACTCTGGTGTGGCGCGCCTTGTATATTCGCTTCTACACAACTGCCGGGCAGATGCGCCGCATGTTGATTGTGGGAGCCGGCAAGGCCGGGCATACTCTGGCAGAAGTGTATCGTTCTCTCAACCCGCCACCGTTCAATTTCGCGGGTTTCGTAGATGACGACCCTGAGAAATGGGGCAAGTCGGTGCATGGCATACCGGTCTTGGGGAATAGCGAACAGCTGTTGGACTTGATCGACGCTTATCATATCTCGGATATTGTGGTTGCCATCAATGGCGTCATTCAGGGCAAGACCTTCCAGACCATTCTGGATGCCCAGGAGCAGGGTATCGAAGTGACTCGTATGCCCACATTGTATGAGGAAATGACCGGGCGCGTGCCGATTCACCACCTGGAATCGGATTGGGTTATCCGTTCTTTCGTGGATCAGGCGCGCGTCAGCGGCGTGTATTTGCTGGGCAAACGGTTGATAGATATTCTGGGCGGCCTGATTGGCTTGCTGATCTTTGCGATCATTTTCCCCTTTACGGCGCTGGCTACGCTCATCGATTCTGGTTTGCCGATTTTCTATTCGCAGATTCGTTCCGGCAAGGGCGGGCGGCCCTTCAAGATTTACAAGTTTCGTACCATGCGGCAGGACGCGGAAGCCGATGGCCAGGCGCGGCTGGCCGAGCAGAACGATCCGCGTGTGACGCGGGTGGGCAGTTTCCTACGCCGCACCCGCCTGGACGAATTTCCGCAATTTTGGAATGTGCTGGTCGGTGAAATCAGCCTGGTAGGGCCGCGCGCCGAACGCCCGGAACTGGTAGATACCTTCCAAAAGCAGATTCCCTTTTACCGCGCGCGTTTGCTGGTCAAGCCGGGCGTGACCGGCTGGGCGCAGATCAACTATGGCTACGTCTCTACGGTGGGCGATACAGCGGTCAAGTTGGAATACGACTTGTATTACATCAAGCATCGCACTTTGGGCATGGATTTGAATATCATCTTGCGCACGGTGGGGACGATGCTCTCTGGTAAAGGCAGGTGAACATGATGCGTTATCTCGTGACGGGCGGGGCCGGTTTCATCGGCTCGCATCTGGTCCATGCGTTGCTCGAGCAAGGCGCCTTCGTGCGCGTGCTGGATAACTTTTCGACCGGGAAACGGGAGAATCTCGCGGGGCTGGCATCTCGGTTTGACGGGAGCAGGCTTCAGGTCCAGGAAGGAGACGTGCGCGACGCCGCCGCGGTGGCCGCTGCGCTCGTCGGCGTGGAAATCGTCTTCCACGAGGCAGCCTTCATCTCCGTTCCCGAATCGATGCAGAAACCGCAGGAATGCTTCGACGTCAATGTGGCGGCCACGGCCTCGCTGTTCGAGGCGGCACGCAAGGCGGGGGTGCGGCGGGTGGTGATCGCTTCGAGTGCAGCCGTGTATGGCGATTCCGACGCCTGCCCCTTGCAGGAAAGCACCCCCACGCAGTCGCTTTCACCTTATGCGGCCTCGAAACGCGCGGGGGAGATTTACGCTCAGTTGTACACGCAGGCCCTCGGTTTGGAAGTGGCAGTGTTGCGCTATTTCAACGTCTATGGGCCGCGCCAACGGCCCGACTCGATGTACGCCGCCGCTGTCCCGATCTTCATCCGCCGCTTGTTGGATGGGCAGCCGGTCACGGTCTTTGGCGATGGCGGCCAGACGCGCGACCTGATCAACGTGCGTGACGTGGTGCGCGCTAATCTCATCGCTTCGGAGCATCCTGCCGCGCCGGGCAAGGTGTTCAACGTTTGCACCGGCCTGGAGACCCGCTTGCTCGATTTGCTGGAGGTGTTGTACCGTCTGTTCCCCGCTGCGCCGCAGCCAGTCTTTACCGACCCGCGTCCCGGCGACATCTACCGTTCGGTGGGCAGTCCAGAGTTCACAGCGCAAACCATCGGCTTCCGCGCGCAGGTGTCGCTGGCAGATGGGCTGGCCGAAACGGTGGCGTGGATGCGCACCTGACACCTGACACCCTGACCCCTGTCTGCCTGTGTCCCCGCCTACTTCTCCACCTCCCCGCTCCCGCTTGAACGTGCGTAACCGCTACGTGCTGTTAGGCGATCTGGCGCTCATTATCGTTTCGGTGCTGGGCAGTTTTGCTTTACGCCTGGACGTAGCCCAGTTGCCTTATTATTTTCCGGCCGCGCTGGTGATGATTGGGGTAGCGTTGGTCGTCAAGGTGCCGGTCTATTTTGCGTTTGGACTATACCGTCGCTTGTGGGCCTATGCCAGCACTGGCGAGTTGCGCTTGATTACGGTGGCCGTGACCACTGCCTCGGTGTTGACCTCTGGCGTGATGCTGTTGCTGTTGAGCGCCGGCCAAGTCTTGCCGGGGATGCCACGCTCGGCTTTGGGCATTGATTGGTTGTTGTCTTTGGTGTTGATTGGCGGCTCGCGTTTTGCGTTGCGCATCCTGGCCGAACAACCCCTCTCTGGGCGCAATGGCAAGGCGCGCAAGGCGCTCATCGTTGGCGCGGGGGATGCGGGCGCGTTGGTGGCGCGCGAGTTGCAGAAATCGGCGCAGATCGACATTGCCCCGATTGGCTTCCTGGACGATGACCCGGCCAAGCAGCGCCATGACATCTATGGCGTGCCGGTCATCGGCAAAGTGAGCGACCTTTCGACCGTGTTGGAAAATAGGCATGTGGATGAGGTCATTATCGCCATTCCGACTGCGCCGGGCAAAGTGCTGCGCCTGGTGACGGATGTGTGCCGCTCGAAGGGTGTCCCTTCGCGCACCATGCCGGGCATCTACGAGTTGATTGACGGTAAAGTGAGCGTCAGCCGCTTGCGTGAGGTGGACATCGCCGACCTTCTGCGACGCGAGCCGGCCAAAATCGACGACCGCCTGGTAGGCGACAGTTTACGCGGCAAGCGCATCCTGGTAACCGGCGCCGGCGGCTCGATTGGACGTGAAATTTGCCGCCAGGCAGCGCGCTGGCAGCCGGCCGAACTTGTCTTGCTGGGGCATGGCGAAAACAGCATCTTCGAGGCCATGCTGGAGTTGCAGGCCGGTTTTCCTTCTCTCTCCCTCCATCCGATCATTGCCGATGTGCGCGACTTACCCCGTTTGCAGAGTGTCTTTTCTTCTTATTGCCCGCAAGTGCTTTTCCATGCGGCGGCGCACAAACACGTTCCATTGATGGAGTGCAATATCGGGGATGCGGTTAGCAACAATGTGTTAGGCACGCGCAACGTGGTGGAAGCGGCTCTGGCGCATGGCGTGGAACGGCTGGTGATGATTTCCACCGACAAAGCCGTGCGGCCGGTCAACGTGATGGGCGCCACCAAACGCCTGGCCGAGATGCTCGTGTTAGACGCCGCCCAGCGCAGCGGACGTGCCTTTAGTGTGGTGCGCTTTGGCAACGTTCTGGGCAGCCGCGGCAGCGTGGTGCCGCTCTTCAAGAAGCAAATCGCCGACGGCGGCCCGATCAAGGTGACGCATCCTGACATGCGCCGCTACTTCATGACCATCCCGGAAGCAGTCCACCTCGTCTTGCAGGCCTCGGCTATGGGCCAGAGCGGCGAGGTGTTCCTGCTCGACATGGGCCAGCAGGTGCGCATCCTCGACCTGGCCGAAGACCTCATCCGCCTGTCTGGCCTGGAGCCGGGCCGCGACATCGAAATCGTCTTTACCGGCATCCGTCCGGGCGAGAAACTCAGTGAAGACTTGTGGGAGAACGGCACCCGTTTCCAGCCGACATCTCACCCCGAAATCTACCGCGCCGAAGAAGACGAACATGTGGATAGCGAACGGCTTTCACAGGTCATCGCGCAGTTGGAACGCCTCTTGCCGCAAGGAGAAGATCAGGCCATTCTGCGCTTCCTGGACGAATCCATCCCCAGCGCCGCCCTCCGCTCCACGCCGCCAACGGATATGACTGCCATCGTCTAGGCGGACGAGCGACGACCGAGCCATGCCTCTTGTAAACCTTTCTGCTTGGAACGATTATCTGACGGCCTATCCCGATGCCCATCTTTTGCAAACTGGCGAATGGGGCGAACTGAAATCCGCTTTTGGATGGGAGCCTGTCCGCCTCATCCCGGACGAGGGGCCGGCTTGCCAAATCCTGTTCCGCTCTCTGCCCCTGGGCTTGACTCTGGCCTATCTGCCAAAACCAGTGTTTAGTGGGCAGTTGTCAGTAAGCAGTGAGCGGTTCTGGGCCGAGATAGATGCTGTTTGTTGGGCGCGCCGCGCTGTGTTCCTCAAGATCGAACCCGATGCCTGGGATTACGCCTCACGCTTTACGGGTTACACCTTACGCCTTTCTCCTCACAACATCCAGCCCCCTCGCACCATCCTGGTCGATTTGCGGGGGAGCGAGGATGACATCCTGGCGCGCATGAAGCAGAAGACACGCTATAACATCCGCCTGGCCGAGAAGAAGGGCGTTTGCGTGCGCGCCTGGGACGACTTGCCTGCCTTTCACGAGATGATGCAAATCACTGGCCAGCGGGATGGTTTCGGCGTTCACAGCCTGGCGTATTACCGCCGCGCCTATGAACTCTTCCATCCGAGCGACATGGCCGAGTTGTTGGTGGCCGAATATCAGGGGCAGCCGCTGGCAGCCTTGATGGTCTTTGCACGCGGGCGGCGCGCCTGGTATGTGTATGGCGCTTCCAACGACCACGAACGCAACCGTATGCCGACCTACTTGCTGCAATGGGAGGCCATGCGCTGGGCGCGCAGCCGCGGCGCGGAAGAATATGACCTGTGGGGCGTCCCCGATGAAGACGAGGAGACGCTAGAAGCGCGTTTTACCGAGCGCAGTGATGGCTTGTGGGGTGTGTATCGTTTCAAGCGCGGCTTCGGTGGCCAAGTGCGGCGCGCTGCGCAAGCCGTGGACCGGGTGTACAATCCGCTGTTGTATTGGCTCTATTCATGGTACGTAAGTCGCAAATCCTAAATCGCAAATCCAAAATCCAAAATCCCAAATCGCAAATCCAAAATCCCAAATCCCAAATCGCAAATCCAAAATCGCAAATCCTCATGCACCCCTTTTCATCAGACCCTTCACGCTGGAACGATACGATTGCCCGCCTGCCAGACCCGCACCTGCTGCAAACCTGGGAGTGGGCGCAGGTCAAGTCCAGATATGGCTGGGAGCCGATGCCTTTCGTGTGGTTGGAGGGTTCGGAGGTGGTCGCTGCCGCCATGATTCTCAAGCGTCGCATCCCTATCGGCGGCATGGCGGCCCGCCTGAGCCTCCTATACATTCCCAAGGGGCCGCTGTTGGCGTGGCCAAACCAGGCGCTGACGAGGCGGGTATTGGACGATTTGCAAGCCTTTGCCAAACGTCAGGGCGCCATCTTCCTGAAAATAGACCCCGATGTGCGGCTGGGGACGGGAATCCCTGGGGAGCAAGGAGAAAGCCTCGATAACGGCGGGCAGGCCGTGATGTCCGTCTTGAAGCGGCGCGGTTGGCGATTCTCGGCCGAGCAAATCCAGTTCCGCAACACCGTCATACTCGATCTGTCTGCCTCCGAGGCAGAGATGCTGGCGCGCATGAAGCAGAAGACGCGCTACAACGTCCGCCTGGCGGCCAGAAAGGGCGTTACAGTGCGGGCTGGCAATGTGGATGATTTCCCGCTGCTCTATAAGATGTATGCCGAGACCTCGCTGCGCGATGGTTTTGCTATCCGCGATGAGGCCTATTACCGGCTTGTCTGGCAGACTTTCATGCAAACCTCGATTGAAAATCGCCAATCCCAAATCCAAAATCCCAAATCGGAAATCGAAGATCGTCGAGCGCAACCCCCCCATGCAGAGCCGCTCATCGCCGAAGTGGACGGCCAGCCGGTGGCGGCGCTGATGCTGTTTTGGTTTACGGGGCGTGCCTATTATCTATATGGCATGTCGCGCGATGTCCACCGCGAGAAGATGCCGGCCTACCTGTTGCAATGGGAAGCCATGCGGCGCGCCAAGGCGGCCGGCTGCCGCGTGTACGACTTGTGGGGCGCGCCGGATGTTTTCGATGAAAACGATAGAATGCGGGGCGTGTTCCGTTTCAAGGAGGGATTGGGCGGGCAGGTCGTCCGCACGCTGGGCGCCTGGGATTACACGCCCAACCCGCTGCTTTACAAACTGTATTCCGAGATCATCCCGCGCGCCCTGGACGTGATGCGCCTGCGCGGAAAGGCGCGCACACGCCGGGCAGTCAGTTAGGATGAGCTCATGACCGAGCAACTTTACTTCGACGACCCGTTGACCCTCGAATTCACCGCCCAGGTGAGCGAATGCTGTCCGTTGGAGAATGGCAGGTTTGGGCTTGTCCTGCCGCGTTGGAGCGCAAACTCGAACAACTCCACGCCGCTCAATTGGACTCGGAAACGCTTCGCGCCCGAGTTCTATCTGCTGAGGCCGACCAATTGGTGGCCTATGCACGGATGACCTCTATGTCGCCCATCCACGGACGCAGGACCTCAGGCACCACGATCGAGCCATCGGCTTGTTGATAGTTTTCCAGGACGCCGATGAGAGTGCGCGGAAGCCCCAGTCCCGAGCCGTTCAGGGTATGGACGAAGCGCGCTTTTCCGCCGTCGGTCGGGCGGTATTTGATGTTGGCGCGCCTGGCCTGGAAATCGGTTACATTCGAGATGGAGGAGACCTCCAGCCACTCGCCGCAACCCGGCGCCCATACTTCGACATCATAGGTGATGGCCGAGCCAAAGCCGAGGTCGCCGGTGCAGAGTTGCTTCACGCGGTAGGGCAACCCCAGGCCGGCGCAGGTTTCTTCGGCGTGTTGGCGCATTTTCTCCAGCCAGTCGTTCGATTCTTCCGGTTTGCAATAAATGTACATTTCTACTTTGTCGAACTGATGGCCGCGCTTGATGCCACGCACATCGCGCCCGGCGCTCATCTTCTCGCGCCGGAAGCAGGGCGTGTAGCCAGTGTACAGGTGTGGGAGTTCGGCCTCTTCCAGAATTTCGTCCATGTGATAGCCGGTCAACGGCACCTCGGCGGTGGGGACGAAGTACAAGTCTTCTTCGTGATCCTTGTACAGATTATCGGCAAACTTGGGCAGTTGCCCAGCGCCGAAGACCGTCTCGGTTTTGACCATGAAGGGCAGATACTTCTCGGTATAGCCCTGGCGGATGTGCAGGTCGAGCATCCAGGCAATCAGCGCTCGTTGCAGGCGTGCGCCGGCGCCGCTCAGCACGTAGAAGCGGGAACCAGTGATCTTCGTCCCGCGCTCGAAATCAATGATGCCAAGCGCCGGGCCGAGGTCCCAGTGAGGAAGCGGTTGGAAATCGAACTTCTTTGGTTCACCCACCGTTTTGACGATGACGTTTTCGTCCTCGTCCTTGCCTACCGGCGTGCGTTCATCGGGGATATTGGGGATGGTGGATGTTAGCGCACGGAGTTCGGCCTCCACGGCGACCAGGTCGGCGTCCAGGGCGCTGATCTGCTCCCCAACGGCGCGCATCGCTTCGATCTTGGACTGGCGGGTGGTTGCGTCTTTCATCTGGCCGATTTCTTTCGAGACGGCGTTACGTTCGGCCTTGAGGCGCTCTACCTGTGAGAGGAGGGCGCGGCGGCGTTCATCCAGTTGCAGGATGGAATCCACCGCTGTCGGGTCCATTTGACGGTTTTGCATGGCCCGGCGCACGAGGTCGGGCTGTTCGCGGATGAGATTGATATCGAGCATGGCAGTACCTCCGTGTTTTTGGCCTCACCCTGTTGCTGGCAAAGGGCGAGGAAAAATAGAATGCGCCCCGTCCGTGTGCAGGACGACGGGGCGCATCGTGGTACCACCTGCTTTTGCTTGCCCCTCCTCTCCTTTTGGACACTCTCCCCAAATTCTGCAAATTTGGGGAGGGCTGGGGTGGGGCCAGCCTCGGCTTGCGCTATAACGGGCAGCATCCCGGCTCTCTTACGATGTCAGGCAATGCCTTACATCCCTGCGAGAGCAACTTGCAGGGCGCTGGCCCTGCAACCGGAGTGGATTTCGCCGCTGGGCCGCCTGCCTCGCACCGAACCGGCAGGTCTCTGGACGGTTGCGCGGGTACTTGTCTCCGGGTAGGTCTTTCAGAATGCCTGGATTATACACAGACCGCAACGACTGTCAAGCGTTGTTGGTTATATCGCAGGGCTTTTCAAAGTTTGAATGTGGACTTGCAAATCGTACCGCCAGGCTATGTCACGTGCCACCTGTGCCATGAAATGGTACGAAGTGATAGAGTGCCACGAAGTGGTAAAGCACCATGAAGTGGTGTGCCTAGGCCGAACCCAGGTCGGCGGCACATCGAAGATTTGTAATGCGAAATTCATTTCGCGTTTGGTTGCGGCTCGCCGCGCAATAGGATTACTGGGAGGCTGCAAGTTGCAGACTTGCGCCACCCTTCATGGGTTTTTCTGCGGTACAATGACGACTATGAAGAAATGGCAATTCTGGCTTGGGGTGTTGGTTAGCCTGTTGTTCGTTTGGCTGGCATTGCGCGGTTTGCACCTGGACGAATTTTGGAGCGCAGTGAAGCAGGCTCGTTATGGATGGTTGCTGCCGGGGGTGGCGGTTTATTTCGTGGGCGTATGGGTGCGCGCGTGGCGCTGGCATTATCTATTGGGGCCTCTCAAGAAGATTCCGACCCGCACCATGTTTCCCATTACGACCATCGGTTACATGGGTAACAATGTCTATCCGGCGCGCGCCGGTGAGGTGTTGCGGGCGATCATCTTGAAGCGCAAGGAGGGGGTGCCGGTGTCGGCCTCGCTGGTGACTATCATTGTGGAACGTATTTTCGACGGCGTGGTGATGCTGGCTTTCGTGTTCGTCAACTTGCCCGAACTGGCCAGACTGACCGGTGAATCGGGGTTCGTGGGCAATATTCAACAGGTAGCGCTGGTTGGCACGGCGGTGTTCCTGGGAGCGTTGGGCGTCTTCTTGTTGGCCGCCATGTTCCCGCACATGACGGCCAGAGTGGGGTTGTGGGGAATCGCGCGCTTCGTCCCCCAACGGCTGCAAAGCAAACTCATCGGCCTCATGGGCAAGTTTCTCGACGGTTTGGCTTCGCTGCGCTCGCCATTCAATGTATTGATGGTGTTCTTCACCTCGGTCATCATCTGGCTGCTGGAAACAGGGAAATACTGGTTCGTGATGCACGCTTTCGATTTCAGCGTTTCGTTCTTTGCGTTGATGCTGATGAATGGCATCGTCAATCTGGCAACTACCATCCCGTCTGCGCCGGGATATATTGGCACCTTCGATGCGCCGGGCATTGCGGTTCTTTTGGCCTATGATGTGAACCAGGCTACAGCCGCCGGCTATACGCTGGTGCTACACGTGGCGCTGTGGTTGCCTATTACGCTTTTAGGCGCGTATTACCTGGCGCGCGAGGGTATCAAGTGGAGCGATCAGATGCGGAGTGAATTGAGGGACGATGGATGAGGCCCGAGAACAGGCGATGCACACAACACTAAGGACAGCGTGGCTGGGGATGTGGCTGGTCGGGCAGGCCAAAGGCTTCCAGCACTGGCATTCCATCCCATTCGGGCGGGATGGGTAGGCCCAGCGCCCAGGCTACGGTAGCGGCTGTGTCGGTGATGTTGACGGCGGTCGTCAGCGCTCCCGGTCGAATGCCTGGCCCGGCAGCGATCCAGGGGATGGTCATGTCTTCGGGCAGGTTGGAACCGTGCGTGGTATTATGGCCGCCATGGTCGGCAGTGACGATGATGAGAGTGGTTTGGCGCCAGCCGGCTGCTTCGAGCGCCTGCAAAATGCTCAGCAGGGCCTCATCGGCGCGGTAGAGGACGCTGAGTTGTTCGGGCGATAGCCAGCCATATTCATGTCCCATGCCGTCTGGCAAGGGAAAATGGACGAACAGCAAGTCGAAGCCCTGGGGGATGAGTTCGACTACTTCCTGGGCAATGACCTTATCGCGGTCATTGATGTAGATAAAGGAGTCGGTGCCTTGGGGTTCGGTGACCTGGTGTAATTTTTCTTTGCCAACGACCATGATGGTTTGCATTCCGGCGGCCTGAGCCAGGTCGAAGATGTCCACGCCGGCGGCGTAGCCGCGTTCTGGCAGGTAGTTGTTCCAGTCTACGCCGTGTTTGGAAGGGCAAAGGCCGGTCAACATGGAGGCGTGTGCGGGAAGCGTCGAACTGGGGAAGATGGTCTGTGCAGTGAGGCTGTAGGCGCCATTTTGTATCAGGGTTTGCAGGTTGGGCATGGGCGCCAGTTCTATGGCGTCGGGTCGAAAGCCATCTATGCTGAGGAGCAGGACGCGCGCCGGCCGTGGGAGGGGGGTGATGGTGGGAGACGGGGATGCGCTGGGGATAGGCGTTTCGGCGGGCGGCAGGGTAGACGTGAGGGTGGGAGGGGGGGAGGGGGTGAACGTCGGGGCCGGGTAGAGGCCGGGCAGGGCTGGCAGGCAGGAGGTCAGGAGAAGAAGCGCAAGCAGGAGCAGGGGGCGGCAGTCGAACGTCATGTCGTCTTCCGAGCAGATGTCAACTTTGGTGTATTGGTGTAAAATTCATCGATATTCTAGCACAGCCAGAAACTTTCGAGGTTGTGATAATCGCAAAGGAGTTCGAGTTGCTACGTAATCTGTTTTCGAAACGCCAAAGCGTTTTCATCAAGTTGATCCAGGATCAGGCCTCCCTGGCTTTGGATGGGATGGAGGCGCTGAAGGCTTTTTTTGCCAGCCGTGATCCGGCAGATGCAGCGCGCGTGGGCGCAAAGGAGAAGGAGGCCGATGAAGCGCGTCGTATCTTGATTGACGAGTTGAACAAGACTTTCGTTACGCCTTTCGATCGTGAGGATATTTTTGCGCTTTCGCGGGCCATTGACGATGTGCTGGATTATGCTTACAGCACCGTGAACGAGATGGAAATCCTGAAGGTGACGCCAACGCCGTATATGCTGCGCATCGCTTCGTTGCTCAGGGATGCGGCCTATGAACTTTCGCTGGCGGTGGCCCGGCTGGAGCGGCATCCGGCCGTGGCCAACGATCACGCCCAACGCGCCAAGGCGCTCGAAAACCGTGTGGAGGATGTGTACCGCGAGGCGCTGGCCGACCTGTTTAGCGGCGCAGAGGACATCAAGCATGTGGTCAAGATGTTGAAACTGCGCGAAGTGTATCGCCATCTGAGCAATGCGGCCGATCGCGGCGACGAGGCTGCCAATGTGATTGCCGACATCGTCGTCAAGATTACGTAGGCGGGCAGGCTCATGGAAACTTTCGTCATTGTAGTTATCTGCCTGGCGCTTGTTTTCGATTTCTTGAATGGCGTTCACGACTCCAGCAATGTAGTGGCTCCGATGATCTCGTCGCGGTCGTTCTCTCCGCGTGTGGCGCTGGGGATGGCGGCGGCGGCTAATTTCTTGGGGCCGCTGTTGTTTGGTGTTGCTGTTGCTACGACAATCGGCGATGAAATCGTAGCCGCAGGAACGATCAATATGCAGGTATTGGTTGCGGCTTTGCTGGGCGCTATTTTTTGGAATCTGTTGACCTGGTATTTGGGTTTTCCTAGCAGTTCGTCCCATGCGCTCATTGGCGGCTTCATCGGCGCTGTGGTGGTGGGGGCGGACTGGAGCGCCATCAAACTACATGGCCTGGAGAAGATTTTGATTGCCTTGTTCACCTCGCCTATCATTGGCTTTTTGGTGGGGTTTGCCTTGCTGCGGCTGACGCTATTGCTGGCCTGGAATGCTACGCCTAAGATCAATATCTTTTTCAAGCGCATTCAGGCGGTGACGGCGCTGGCGCTGGCGCTCAGCCATGGCACCAACGATGCTCAGAAGACAATGGGCATCATCACGCTGGCATTGGTGACAGGCGGCTCTTTGCAAGTTTTTCATGTGCCGCTATGGGTCATCTTGATTTGCAGTGCAATGATGGGCCTTGGCACGGCTCTGGGCGGCTGGCGGTTGATTCGCACTGTGGGAGGCAAGTTCTACAAAATCAAGCCGGTGGACGGATTCGTATCGCAATTGGCTTCGGCAACCGTGATTTTGACGGCCTCGTTGCTAGGCGGGCCGGTCAGCACTACCCAGGTGGTCAGTTCGTCCATCATGGGCGTTGGGGCAGCTGAGCGCGCCAACAAGGTACGCTGGGGCGTGGCGCAAGAAATTGCTGTGGCCTGGGTGTTCACTATTCCGGCCACAGCTCTAGTGTCGGCAGGAATCTATTGGGTTCTTATGCGGTTTGTGCCGTAAACGTGGGGCGTTCGTAAGTCTCTAGCACCGTCAGTTCGAAAGGCTCGCCCAGCATCCAATGGAGCAGTTGCTCGAACCAATAACTGAGAGGCAACGTGCCGTTTTGCAGTACGGCGTGTAACTCAGCCAGGCTACGGTATTCTACTCGTTCGATTTCACCACGATCGAACCTGACCATAGCCGGGTTGACTGCGCCCTTGAAGAGCGTGCTGATTTCATGGTCGCCTGGGCCGTAGAGCATCCTGAAGCGGACGAGAGGCTGCACCTCCACATCTCTCACTCCCAGTTCCTCGAGCATTCCGCGTTGGGCCGCGTGGTGATAACTTTCACCCGCCTTGACATGCTCTGACACCGAGCAATCCCACACGGATGGATACTGAGGGCGCCTTGCGCTGCGTTTTTGCACCAGTAATTTCCCCTCCGAATCGAAGAGGAAGACATGTACGCCGCGGTGCAGCAAACCACGTTCATGCACGCTGGAGCGCATAGCGGTAGAAATCACTTCATCGTTCTCGTTCACCACGTCGAGCAGTTCATCGCCCATCATGCCTCTTTCAATAGCAGCTTTGCAAAATTCCTCACAACCGCAAAGATATGTAACGTGAAATTCATTTCGCGTTTGATTGCGTCCCCGTAAGGGGATGAATGCCGCGCTGCGAATAGCAATGATTGTACCGTATTTCCAGACGCGCGACTTTGGTGATTGCCCACAAGTCTCTTTACAATCACCGACTGCGTGATTGACATTCCGCCCAACCTGGTCTAAACTTTCTCCATGCTGGCTCGTGTATTTTCCTGCGCTGTGGTAGGCCTGGATGGTGTCATCGTTGAGGTCGAAGTAGATTACACCAATGGCCTGCCTGGCATGACTATCGTCGGCTTGCCTGATGCCGCCGTGCAAGAGAGCCGCGAGCGCGTGCAGACGGCCGTCAAGAACGCTGGATTGCACTTTCCCCGTCATCGCATCGTCGTCAATCTTTCTCCTGCCTCCATCCGCAAAGAGGGTCCAGCCTATGACTTGCCCATTGCGCTAGGCGTCATCGTATTGGCAGGCTTCCTGCCACACGAAGCCCTCGAGGGCACGCTGGTCGTTGGGGAACTTTCGCTGGATGGTATCGTGCGCCATACGCGCGGGGTGTTGCCTATGGCTGTTGCTGCGCGCGCCAATGGATATCGGCGGATGTTCGTGCCTCAGGCGGACGCTGCCGAAGCGGCCCTGATCCCTGGCCTGGAAGTGATCCCGGTCGAGACGCTGGCGCATCTGTACGCCCATCTATCTGGTCGCCGTGTCATCGAGCCTTTTCATCCCCCCAGCGAGGAACCCCCGCCCCTGTTCGTGCCAACCGATTTCTCCGAAATCAAAGGCCAGGAACACGTCAAACGCGCGCTCGAAGTGGCCGCAGCGGGAGGTCACAACGTGTTGATGGTGGGCAGCCCCGGCGCCGGCAAGACGCTACTGGCGCGCGCCCTGCCGGGCATCCTGCCGCAGATGAGCATCGAAGAATCGCTGGAAGTGACCAAAATCTATTCGGTTGCCGACCAACTGCCGCCCGGCACGCCTCTCATCCGCCACCGTCCCTTCCGCGCGCCGCATCATACCATTTCCCACGCCGGGCTGGTGGGCGGAGGCAACATCCCCAAACCGGGCGAGATCTCGCTGGCTCATCGCGGTGTGCTGTTCCTGGACGAATTCCCCGAATTTGGAACGCGCGTGCTGGAAGTGATGCGCCAGCCGATGGAAGACAAGGTCGTTACCATCAGCCGCGCCAAAGGCTCGTTGACCTTCTCTGCAAACTTTCAGTTGGTTGCTGCCATGAATCCCTGTCCGTGCGGGTATTATGGCGACCCGCTCAAATCTTGCACTTGCGCGCCCGCCATAGTGACCAAATATCAAAAGCGCATTTCTGGGCCGATGCTCGACCGCATAGACA
>FWPU01006930.1_pt1 | contig 21719 bp, 19 predicted proteins | sample 2228361 | NCBI WGS metagenome assembly FWPU01 (sample SAMEA103939777, study PRJEB20133) | metagenome
TGCTCAACTTTCTTTTCGAACTCAGAAATTTTTTCTTTCAGTGGATTCAGAATTTCACTTATTTTTTCTTTGTTTTGTTCTGTAAACTTCACTGACTTCTCTTCAAATATTTTATTTGCAAGATTTTCAAATTCCTTTACAAACTTCTGCTGTAGTTCTTCAATTTCAGATTTTTGTTCAGCGAGTTTTTGTTGAAGATTATTGTAATCGGATTGCAGAGCTGAAAGTTTTGAATTGAGTTCGATTATTTTTTGTCGTTCTAATGTTAAGGTGTTTTCGAGGTTCGTTTTCTCCCGCTCAAGCAGAGTGCTTCTCTCTTCTGCTCTTCCTGATTCTACCTTAAATCTGGAATAAGCAATAAACCAAGCAGCAAGTGCACCAAATAATATACCAACTATTAAATAAATTATTTCCATACTTTTATTTCCTTTTGTATAATGGAACACAGACCTGCCTGCCGGGAGGCAGGTGACGATGATTAATTAGAACTGCGAAGATCAGTTTAATCTGTATAATCAGCGTTCTATTTTTATTCTAAACTACCCACAACTTTTTCAACTTCCTCAAGAATTTCACAGGACTTAACGAGTTCCTTCATCTTATTATGGTCAGGATAAAGCGGACGATCAACATCAAGGAACTCAACATACCTTCGGATAACTTCTTTTGCTTTTGCCACACCTTTCCCTGTCTGATGATTACGGAAATCAAGTGCTTGTGCTGCTGCCATTAATTCAATTCCAAGAATACCATAAGCATTATCAAGAATCTGATTATTTTTCAGCGCGGTATTCATTCCCATCGAAACAAAATCTTCCTGATCTGCTGCTGCAGGAATAGATTGAATTGACGCCGGCATTGAAAGAATCCTTTGCTCAACAATCATCATATCTGCAGTGTATTGACTTAACATCATACCGGAAAACATACCGGCACCTTTTGTAAGAAAAGCAGGAAGCCCAACACTAAGAGCCGGATTATTCAAACGATTCATTCTTCGTTCAGAAAGAACACTAACCATTGTAACAGCGGCTCCGACCATATCCATTGGAAGCGAGACAGGTGTGCCCTGAAAATTTGCACCAGTTAAAGTTACCTTATCTTCCGGAATGAAGATTGGATTATCACCGACTCCGTTCAATTCGATTTCAACCTGCCTGCGTGCAAATGCTACTGCATCGTGTGCAGCACCAATAACCTGCGGTGTTGAGCGCATTGAATATGCATCCTGAACTTTTTGTTTCAGTTTACCTGTAAGTAAATCACTTCCTTCAATACATTTTTTAATTGCCTGAGAACTGCGAACTGCACCTGAAAATCCACGCAACTTATGAAGCCGAACATCATAAGGTTTCATATTTGCGTGGAGAGCTTCGAGTGTCATTGCAGCAGCAATTTCAGCTTGCTTCAACCATCTGTTGATATCATAGAGATGTAAAGCACTTATTGCTGTAATAAAATTAGAACCGTTTATTGTTGCCAGACCGTCTCTTGCTTTCAAACCTGGGACTTCAATACCTGCTTTTTCAAATGCAACTTTTCCGGGAAGTCTTTCTCCTTTATAGTACGCCTCACCTTCACCAAGCATCAACAGAGCAATTTGTGACATTGGAGCTAAATCTCCGCAAGCACCTACAGAACCCTTCTGACAAACTACCGGAATACAATCTTTGTTTAGCATTTCAACTAAAGTTAAGGTAATTTCAGGTCTGCAACCCGAGTTGCCGTGTGCGTGAACATTTATTCTGCTGGCGATTGCACCACGAACCCATTCAATCGGCATAGGTTCTCCGATTCCTGCTGAATGATTGTAAATCAGATATCTCTGAAAATCTTTAACCTGTTCATCAGTAAGCACCACTTCAGAAAATTCTCCGATGCCTGTATTAACTCCATACATTATTTCTCTTGCCTGAATTTTCTCTTCAAGCATCGCACGGCAAACTTTTATTCTTTCGAGTGCATCCGGATGTAATTCGACTTTTTCTTTATAGCGGGCTATTGAAACAAGCTTTTCTATTGTAAGATTATAGCCATCAAGTACGATAGACATTATTCCTCCTGAGAAAAATTAAACTTAGTATGTAAAAATAAACTAAGCGAAGATGAAAGAGGAAAGTAGTTTTATGAGAATATAATAAACAAAATCTTTTAGCGACTTTGCGTCTCCGTAAGAGGTAGAAGGGAGTCATTAGTCATTGGTCATTGGGTGACAATCATTAGCTAATTGGGAATTGTTTATTGAATATTGAATAATATGATTGATTAAATGATTGTATGATTGGTTGATTGAGATTTTTGATTCGTCTTATCTCAAAGTGTTCGAAGGATGAATTACATCAATGGCTTCGCAATTCGTGGTTATAATTAGCAACTTTGCAGACCTGTCCGCACTCAGGCAAGATTTGCGGGAAATATGTTCTCTAAAGAAAGAAATTTCCTGATTTTCTCAGCATTCTGCTTTGTGGTTCTGTAGATAATTTGAATTTTATTTTCATCATACTTTGTTTTTATTACTTCAGCAAGGTTGTGAATCTGCGAAGCTTTTTTAGATGCAGTAATCGGCAACTCAATTTTTTCCTCAACAATATCCTCCTGCAGAATATTTTTGAGCAAAGATTTCAGAGATGATATATTAATTCCTCTTGATGCAGAAATAATTACACCTTCCTTATAAACATTCTTAACAAAATCAATTAATGATTTATCTGAAACAACATCAACCTTATTAAAAACTTTTATAACCTTTTTTTCTGAGCTGCCAAATTCTTTGAGAGTTTCATCAACAACTTTTATATGGTCTTCGAAATATGGATGCGAAATATCAATAACATGTAAAATTATATCGGCATCTCTTACTTCATTAAGAGTGCTTTTAAAGGATGCTATAAGATGAGCAGGAAGTTTTCTAATAAAACCAACCGTATCTGAAATCAGGATTTTATGTGTATCATCAAGCTCAATAGAGCGCGTTGTTGAGTCAAGTGTAGCAAAAAGTTTATTCTCAGCAAATACATTTGCTTGCGTGAGAAGATTAAACAAAGTTGATTTACCAGCATTAGTATAACCAGCAAGTGCGATCTTCACAAAGTTTTTTCTGCCGTAACTTTGCGTCTGCCGATGTGCTTCAATTTTTTCTAATTTATCTTTCAGTAAACTGATTCTTGTCCGGATCAATCTTCTATCAGTTTCAATCTGAGTTTCGCCGGGACCTTTTGTACCAATTCCACCATATTGTTTTGAAAGGTGAGTCCACGCACGGGTTAACCTCGGAAGCATATATTGAAGTTGAGCAAGTTCAACCTGAGTTTTTGCCTCTTTTGTTTTTGCTCTTGTTGCAAAGATATCGAGTATCAACCCACTTCTGTCAAGAACTTTTCTATTGAACATTTTCTCGAGATTACGAACCTGCACAGGTGTAAGATCATCGTCGAATATAACAATGTTGATTTCATTCAGTTCAATTAACTGAGCGAGTTCCTCGGCTTTTCCCTTTCCAATGTAATAAGCCGGATCAATTCGTCTTTTTGATTGAACAATTTTAAATATAGTTTCAGCACCTGCTGTATCAGTTAATTCCTCAAGTTCATCAATATGTTCTTCAACAATTTCCTTAGAAAATTCTTTTGTGTCGAGAGCAACAAGCATTGCTCGTTCTTTAGGAATATTCTTTATCTCTATCATTCTTAGTTTAACAGTCCCTTTAATTTGTTGTACTTATACCTTCAACTTCTTTTTTGAGGTTTCTGGCTATTGTCATTTCGATTATTGCAAGAAGAATTGCAATCAGTAGAAACATTCTCCATAATTCTGAACCGAACCTTGCCTGATTAATTAATTCCAATGGATTCTGATTCACATCAATTTCAATTAACTTACCTTTAAAATTTAACTGCTGAAGAAATTTTTCAAAATCTTTTACCTCCGCATAAACAGGGTTTGATTCTGATTTTTCATGATTCACTGCAATGTTATCAATTAATTCATTGCCTGAAAATATCTTATAAAATCCTGTCAGGTAAGTATTTTTATAATCGATGAACTTTTGATTTGTCAGATTAACATTCAGAAAATCTGAAGTGCTGTCTGGCCTTATTATTTTTAATTGGGCAGATTTAATTTTACCTATATCAATATTGAATGATTCCCCCGCAATCAGATTGTTATTTAATTTTTCCTTCTGCGAAAGATATAAAACTGACTTAGCTATCAAAGGGGCAAATATTGTTTTGACTGGTAAATTACTCCATCCAGGATCAAAAGCAGTGTTGAATATAAACAATTTTCCACTACCAATTCTGAACTCACTGAGAAAAGAAGAGCCATCAGTTAATGCAATAATATTGTTCCCTTTTCCCTGAGTTGAAAATCTGATGTAATGATTAATCATCGGAGATTCAAAACTCTTTTTATCGTCTTTCCTGAAAAGATTTAAAAATACCGGATGGCTGAAATCAATTTTATCAAATTGAACCAAAAAAGATTTTTCATTTAACTTTCCTGCAACACCAGATGCCTCAGGAAGATTTAATTTTTTTAATATCCCGTTAAATTTGTCCAGTTCAGTTTTAACCGGAGGAATAATCGCCAAACTTCCTCCATCTTTCAGATATTTATTTAACTTATCAATATCATTCATAACATTATAAGTGCAAAGAAAAACAAGATCATAATTAAATATTTGCAATCCACCAATTTGATTTGATTTTCTTTCTTCAATCGTAATCTTTCCATTACCGAAAGTCTGAAGTGCTAATTTCAGAAATAACGAGGATTGATTTTCATCTGAGATAATCAAAGCTGAGATATTATCGGGAATAAACAGAGAACTAAATCTTTTGTTATCATACTCAATATCATCAGGTTCAATTTCCGCAATTACATCAATAAAGCCGGTAGCATCCGGTGCAGCATCAATATCAATCAGAACTGATTGCCCTGCTTCTAACTCAAAACTTTTTTGAGCGGTTCGTTTATTATTTATGAACAAAGAAAGGACACCGTTCTGAATGTTCTGCTCTGAATAGTTACTGACCGAAATCAGAAATGTAATTGGTTTACCTTTTTCAAATATTTGATTGTTAATTTTCAAATCATCAATAGCAATGTTAAAAACTTCTCTGTCAGCAAGCGGAAATAAGTATAGCTTAACATTTTCATTCAGAAGCTCACTAAGGTCTGATTTTATTTCTGCAGGAGGGAAAATATTCTTTTGAAAATCAGTGAACAGATAAATCTCCCGATTAAAATTGTTACTCTTATTTACCAATTCAGATGCAATCGCTATTACTTTACTCAAATCAGGTTTTGAATAAGAAATTTCTTTCTGTTTCAGTTTATCAATGAGTAAATTAAAATCACTTGTCAGATTTTGTTGCTGATCTGCTTCACTGATGAAAATGATAGCGCCTTCATCTCCTTCTTTTAATTGCTCTATAATTTTCTTTGCAAAATCTTTTGCCTGATTGAAATAAGAACCATTCTGACTTAAAACCGACATACTGTATGTGTCATCAACGATTAAAACTGCAGTTGTCTTAGCTGCAGAAGTAGTACCGGCTATACTCAATCCGCGTAACGCAGGACGGGCAAAAGTCAAAACAATCAGAAGAATTATCAAAATCCGAAGAACCAACAACAACCATTGTTTGATTTTTATTTTCCTGATTTTATTCTTCTGCAATTCCTTCAAAAATGCCAAAGTGCTGAATTCAATTTTTTTCAGCTTCCGAAGATTTAACAAATGAATTATAACAGGAATTGCAGCAGCAAGTAATCCGATTAAAACAGCGGGATTTAGAAAAGTCATATAAACGAAAACTATTCCTTTTTATTTGTTGGAAAATAACAATAATGAATTCCGAATGCTATGCAGAATTAAGGTGAAAGAAAGAGTTTTCATTTTAGCTGAATCTGATATAAAAACAATAGTGTAAGTTAGTTCAAAAATTAAAAATGGTTTTTAAATAAATTCGGGCTTTAGAATTTAGGTTTTATCAAATTCACCTTCAGATTATAATAATTTATACCTGAAATTACCCTCTCCATTCAAGTTAAAATATTTTATGTTTGTGAGCATAAAAATTAAATATTTGTAATCAATGGGTGAGATATTAAAAAAGCGATTGAAGTCAAAAAATTTTGACTCTGAAGATCTCGAAGTTATACTGAACATTTTTGTTACATCTAATTATCTGAGATCAAAACACGACGCTGTTCTCTCAGAATATGGGTTAACTGTGCCGCAGTATAATGTTCTTCGCATATTAAAGGGAGCTTATCCAGATGGCTATCCCCGATGTGAAATTATTTCTCGAATGATAGAACCAGCTCCCGATGTAACCAGATTAGTTGACAGACTAGTAAAAGAAAATCTTGTTGAAAGATATTATTCCGAAAAAGATAAACGACTATCCTTAACAAGAATTACTGAGAAAGGAATTAAACTGCTTAATAAAATCAGACCTGATATTGATAACCTGAACAAATTAATTTCAGATTGTTTGAATAAGGAAGAAAAGAAAAAGCTTTCTGAATTGCTCGAAAAAATTTATAAAGAATCAATAAAAGAATTGCAGTAGCTGAGACATTGGGTAAAATTAAGGTTTAATTGTCAGCCCTTCATCAGCTGTTTTACGATGAAAAATGGCTGACAATAAAAACCTTTTAATAAAACCCCAAATGAAAGGATCAATGCTTCTGACTCTTTGCAATAAGATTTAATGCGCTTCCGGCTTTAAACCACTCAATCTGAGAGGCACTCATAGTATGATTAAGCCAGATTTCGTCCTGCGTTCCGTCTGCATGCTTTACTAGCATTTTCAATGGTTTTTCAGGTTCAAGTTGTGAAACAAAAATAGTAACCTTATCATCTTCTTTTATCTTTTCATAATCTTTAGGATCAGCAAAAGTAAGCGGAAGCATTCCCTGTTTCTTAAGATTTGTTTCGTGAATCCGTGCGAAACTTTTTACAATAATTGCTTTTCCGCCAAGATATCTTGGCTCCATTGCGGCATGTTCTCTTGATGAACCTTCGCCATAGTTTTCATCGCCAACCACAACCCAGCCAATACCTTTCGCTTTATATTCTCTCGCTACTTCAGGAACAGATTTATACTCACCAGTGAAAATGTTTTTTGTTTTTCCGGCATCACCGGTAAATGCATTTATTGCACCAAGAAACATATTGTTAGAGATGTTATCAAGATGTCCTCTGTACTTCAACCAGGGACCAGCCATCGAAATGTGGTCTGTTGTACATTTGCCAGCAACTTTCAATAATACAGGTAAATCAACAAAATCTTTTCCATCCCAGGGCTCAAATGGTCGAAGAAGTTGTAACCGATCGCTCTTTGGATCAACTTTTACTTCTACTGCAGTTCCATCTTCTGCAGGGGGAATAAACCCGCTGCTTCCTTCATCAAATCCGTTTGGTGGAAGCTCTTCACCATAAGGAGGATCAAGTTTTACTTTTTCACCCTTCTCATTTTCCAGTTCATCAGTTAGCGGATTATATGACAATCTGCCGGCTATTGCAAGTGCAGTAGTAATCTCTGGTGATGCAACGAATGCAAGAGTTTCAGGATTACCATCATTTCTTTTTGCAAAGTTTCTGTTGAATGAAGTTACGATTGTATTTCTTTCACCGGTCTTAATATCCATTCTTTTCCACATCCCGATGCAAGGACCACAGGCATTTGCAAGAATCAATCCTCCGATGTCAGTTAAGACTTTTAATTGTCCGTCTCTTTCAATTGTAGCCCTTACCTGTTCTGAACCGGGAGTAATTGTAAACTGCGATTTTGCCTTAAGCCCTTTTGCCAATGCCTGCTTTGCAATGCTTGCACTTCTGTCAATATCTTCATAGCTGGAGTTTGTACAACTTCCAATAAGAGCAACAGAAATATTATCAGGATATCCTTCTTTCTGAACAGCTTCTTTCATCTTTGAAATTGGCCATGCTTTATCCGGTGTAAAAGGACCATTTAAGTGTGGCTCGAGCTCATCAAGATTTATTTCAACTATCTGATCAAAATATTTTTCGGGATGTTCAATAACATCCTTATCAGCACAAAGTTCATCAGCGAGTCCTTCGGCAAGTGCTGCAAAATCAGCTCGTTTTGTGATTCTGAGATAAGAAGACATTTTCTCATCAAATGGAAAAATTGATGTTGTAGCTCCTATTTCTGCACCCATATTACAGATAGTAGCTTTACCAGTACAGGAAATTGAATTAGTACCTTCACCAAAATATTCAACGATAGCCCCTGTTCCTCCTTTAACAGAAAGGATTCCTGCTAACTTAAGAATAACATCCTTAGGTGAAGTCCAGCCGTTTAATTTACCAGTCAGTTTGACACCAATCAGTTTGGGCCATTTCAGTTCCCACGGCATTCCAGCCATTACATCAACTGCGTCAGCACCACCAACACCTATTGCAATCATTCCCAAACCTCCGGCATTCGGAGTATGAGAATCGGTTCCGATCATCATTCCTCCGGGAAAAGCATAATTTTCAAGAACTACCTGATGAATAATTCCTGCACCCGGTTTCCAGAAACCAATTCCATATTTCTTTGAAATACTTTCCAGAAATTCATAAACTTCTCTGTTCTCTTCTTCGGCTCTCAGTAAATCGTCTTTTGCACCAACCTGTGCCTGAATCAAATGATCGCAATGAACTGTAGATGGGACAGCTGTTCTTTTTCTCCCTGATGACATAAATTGTAGCAGAGCCATTTGCGCTGTTGCATCTTGCATTGCTACTCTGTCCGGAGCTAATTCAACATAGTCTTTTCCTCGAAGATATTCACGGGTTGGTTTATCCCAGAGATGGGTGTATAAAACTTTTTCAGCGTATGTCATTGGTCGGTTTAATACATTGCGGGCATCAGATAATTTTTGCTTATAGGATGAATAAACCTTTTTAATCATATCAAAATTTGCAGTCATAAATAACCTTTCAATTTTTGTTTCATAGTTGATACAAAAATAAAAAAATATTTTATCTGTTAAATGAGGAAATGTCTCAAAGGAAAAAATTACAGGTAAAAAATACTTTCTTTAAAGCTTTCAGAGTAAGCTACCTTTAATTAAATAAATTCTTAATAAAATAATATGGGAATAAAATTTGTCCACATTTAACATTAAAACTATTGAGAAAATTATGAACTTGGGACAATCTTTATTTGCTATCGGTGCACTAACTATATTATCACTTTCCATCCTTAGAATGAACAATAATATCCTTAGCACGGATGAAACTGTAATGGATTCCAAAGTGGGAATTTTAGCCACATCTATTGGAACTTCGTTAATTGAGGAAGCCAGCAAATTAGCATTTGACGACAAAACAAAAACAGATCCTGTTAATAGTTTATCTCTTCTAACTCTCTCTTCGTCATTAGGTCAAGAGACACCTGGTGTGTTTGATGACTTTGATGATTTTAATAATTATATCCAGCACGACACAATATATACAATTCCATTTCACACACAATGTAGTGTTACTTACATAGAACCAACTAATCCGGGTGGCTCAACATCAAACCGAACCTGGCATAAAAAACTTACTGTGAGAATTACAAGTGATTTTGCAAGAGATACGCTTGAATTATCAACTGTCTATAGTTATTGGTATTTCAGATAAAGGGAGATTATTTACATGGGTTATAGTACTATTTTAGATATACTGGCTTCAATAGTTATGGGAGGTATTTTATTGACTACCGTATTAAGACTAAGTGACTCAGCAGCAGAAAAAACCTATAACTACAGCGGCGAACTGTCCCTTCAGCAAAACCTTGCAACAATTGCACAGGTTATTGAATACGATTTCAGAAAAATGGGATATTGTGCAAACTGGCAGAACTTTCCTGATCCCACTAAGGCGATAGCTCAGGCAGACTCTTCAAGCATTAAATTTTATACAGACATTAATAACGATGGAAATATTGATTCAATAAGATATTATCTTGGTCCAACTTCTGAATTGTCAAATACACCAAATCCCCGTGACAGATTACTTTACAGAGTAGTAAACACAAATACTCCAACTGAAGTGAATCTTGGAATTACTCAGTTTTATCTGATTTATTTTGATGCTTTAGGAGATACTGTATCATTACCGATAACTAATCCGGGAATAATAAGCTCCTATGAAATTAATATTCGAGTAGAAAGTGTTTATGCCTATGATGAAAAGTATTCCTCTGCATACTGGAGACAAATACGATTAGTTGCAAGAAATTTAAAAAACAGATAGGAGAGTAATATTATGAGTGGTAAAGCAATGTTAATTCTTATTTCCGGTTTTACTATGTTGTTTATGGTGGTAGCCAATAATTTTAATACTGTTTCCGGAAGAGTAACTGATAACTATGTTGATTACTTTAATAAAACCACATCCCACAATATTGCTATCAGCGGCGCTAATATGGCAGCGAACCAACTATTCCTTGATTCTACCTGGAATGCCGGTTATAATGATGTTGATTATCAGAACGGGAAATTAAATGTTACTGTTCAAACAATTGATGCATATAAGAACATCAAGAGAATTACATCTATTGGTATTTTCAGACACGATACCAGTCGCGTGGAAGTTACTTTTGCCCCAAGCAAATTTTCAAAGTTTGCTTACTACTCTATTTATGAGGGAACAAATATCTGGTGGATGAACAAAGATACTGTTTGGGGCCCGTTTCATACACAGGATAAACTCAGAGCAGCAAATCATCCGGTATTCTTTGGAAAGGCAAGTTCAAAAGGAGGAATTCAGTACTATACAAGTCAGGCACAGGACAAACCATATTTTTATGGTGGCTATGAGCAAGGTGTTGATTTATCACTTCCGACCAATGGTGTAACTGCGTTAAAAACTCCTGCACAAAATCAGGGAATTTATTTTAATGGCAACGATGCAGGAAAAGGAACTGTTTACTTGAAATTTAATGGTGATTATCTTTATTTCAGATATAACACAATGACTCCTTATGATAGCGTTTATCTTCCAACAGCAGCGCCAAACGGTGTTATTTATGTTGATAACGGAATTGCCAGAATTCAAGGAACTGTTAAAGGTGCATACACTATCGCCTGTTCGGGTAGCTCAAGCGGCAAAGGTAATATCTGGTTGGATGATGATATTGTTTACTCAAAGGACCCAAGAACTGATCCAACTTCAACTGATATGTTAGGAATTGTTGCTCAAAGCAATGTATGGATTACTGATAATACACCAAATAGAAGTGAGATTAATATTCATGCTTCAATTTATGTTCAAAACGGTGGCTTTGGTGCAGAAAATTACAGGTCCAGACCGGTTAGTGGTACGATAAATCTTTTAGGTGGAATAATTCAGAATACCAGACAAGCAGTTGGAACTTTTAATAATGGAGTTATTAAAACGGGATTTAGTAAATCTTATCGATACGATACAAGATTTATGACCGCATCACCACCATTTTTTCCCGGAACAGGTGGGTTCGAAATTGTTTCCTGGTATGAATGATAGTTCATTATATACCATTTGATTTTAATACAGTGAAAGTTTATTCTTTCACTGTATTTTTTTTAACTTTTCGCATAACGATTATATGTCTGCAAAAAACACTATTCTTATTGTTGATGACGAAGTTTCATATCTCGAACTTTTAAAGTCAATCCTTGAACAAGAAGGCTACGAAAATGTGATAGCCGAGCCAAACCCTTTGAATGTTGAAAAAATACTGGATTCCAACGAAGTTGATCTAATCCTGCTCGATATTTACATGCCTGAAATGAGTGGATTGGAACTGCTTGAAAGAATTTATCCCAAATATCCGAATATCCCCGTAATAATTGTCACTGCAGTTGATGATAAAAATCTCGCAATGAAAGCTGTTGAATTCGGTGCTTATGAATTTATTGTAAAGCCTCCCGAAACAGATAGATTATTTCTTACGATAAAGAGGGCACTGAATTATAAACTACTTGAAAAGGAAAGGGATGTTTTACGTGATAATCTTATTGAAGTAAAATCAGAACCTAAAAACAGATACGATGAAATAATTGCAAGTTCTGAATTAATGACAAAAGTTTTTAACCTGATCGAAATTTTCGCCCCAACAGATGAAATTATTCTTATCACCGGTGAAACCGGAACAGGCAAAGATTTAATTGCAAAGAAAATTCATCAGCTTTCATCAAGGAGGGATAAACCGTTTGTTGCTGTTAATATGGCTTCAATTTCCGGAACACTTTTCGAAAGTGAATTATTTGGTCATCTAAAGGGTTCTTTTACAGGTGCTGTAAGTGATAAGCAAGGTTATTTCGAAGCAGCAAATGGTGGAACTATCTTTCTCGATGAAATCGGTGAATTACCTAAAGAACTTCAGGGAAAGCTACTAAGAGTAATTCAATATAATGAAATCTACAGAATAGGAAGTTCTCAACCTATAAAACTGGATCTCAGGATTATTGCTGCTACAAATAAAGATTTACTGGAAGAAGTTCAAAAAGGAAATTTCCGCGCTGACTTATACTACCGCTTGAACAGAGGATATATTTATCTACCTCCTTTAAGAAAACGAGGAGAGGATATAATTCTACTGGCAAATCATTTTATTAAAGTTGCTAATCAAAAGTATGATAAAAATATTTTAGGTCTTTCGAGAAAAGCTATCAATCAATTAAGACATTATACTTTCCCCGGCAATGTAAGAGAACTGGAGAACATTATTTTTAACTCAGTTATGAAAAGCGAAGACGGTCAGAAACTTGAATCTGTTGATCTGCCTAAAGATTTTATTACCAAAAAAGCTGAGGAAGCTATCACCAATCTTGTCTCTTTAGAAGAAATGGAAAAGAATCATATTTTATATGTGATGGCACAGGTAGATAATAATGTTACAAAAGCTGCAAATATTCTCGGAATGAGCGAAAGGTCTTTGCAAAGAAAACTTAAAAAAATCAAAGAAAGGCATTAACAAAATTGTCATAAACGACACTATTGCCACCAAATTTGTCGCCATTAAACTATCCAACAAATTACCTCTTCATTTTTATTAAATAGTTAAAGGATTTTCGTCAAAAAAATTTTGCACACCTTTTGCATTGCTATAATAATTAAAACTAAGGAGAGCTTTATGAATACAATTGTAAGTCGTCAACAGACACAAGAAGATTTTAATATTGGGAATGTATTTGCAAAAGAAAGACCAAATGATTTTTCAATTATAATGAGGTTTGTAATTGTAGCAACTCTTTTCTTTTCAATCGCAGTGATTATATTCTGATTTATTAAAAAAGGTCCTCATTTCTTATCAGCAGCAGAATAGCTGAGTGAGGGACAATCAGATATTTTTCTTTATCAAATTCTATTTCATATGCTTCCTTTCTCAGGAAGATTGCGAGATCGCCCTCCCTTGCCTGAAGCGGAATATACTTAACTTTTTCTTCATTGGATTTCCAGGGCTCTTCATCGGGTGGAGTTGCAGTTGCATAACCTGGTCCCACTTTAATTACATAACCGCTCTGAATTTTTTCCTTCTCAGCAACTCCCGGAGGAAGGTAAAGACCACTTGCAGTTCTGCTTTCTTCACTCTCGGGTTTAATTAAAACACGATCGCCAACTACGATAAATCTTTGAATATTTCTGATATTAACATCCATAAACATTCCTTTCAGTTTCTGATACAAAAATAAAAAACTCTTTCCGTTTATTCTGTGACAAATCGGATATAATTCAGTTTGAATTCGAATCACAAAATGCTTGCCTCCAGTAAAAAAAAGAAGCATTTGAAATGAATAAGATGGGAATAATTATTTAGTTGCTTTCTGATTACAAAATTGATTTGATAAATTTGCCACAGAAAAATAAAGGTTATTGATGAGTAAAGAATTCTGGAACGAAAGATTTTCTTCAGAAGAATTTATCTACGGAACAGAGCCGAATAGATTCTTCAAAGAACAAATTGATTCGATTGACCCCGGTTATTTACTTCTTCCCGGCGAAGGTGAAGGTAGAAATGCAGTTTATGCTGCTAAATTGGGATGGAAAGTTGATGCCGTTGATTTTAGCTTATCAGCTCAGAAGAAAGCGTTGCAACTGGCTAAAATAAATAATGTAAAAATAAATTATGATGTTTGTGATTTTAATGAATACAACTTTAAAGACAGTTACTATGATGTGGTTGTTATGATTTTTATCCATCTTCCTGTTGAGCTCAGAAAATATGTTTTTAATAAGTCATTTCTTTCCTTAAAGCAAAATGGCAGACTAATTTTAGAAGCATTTAGTAAAGAACAAATTAATAATTCTTCGGGCGGTCCGAGAGCAATTGATCTGCTTCTTTCAGAACAAGATATCCTAGATTTAACGGGTCAACTAAAAACAGAATTAATCGAATCCAAAGTGATAAACCTTGAAGAAGGTGAATATCACAAGGGCATTGCGAATGTTGTTCGATTTGTTGGAGCAAAAGTTTAATCCGTGAAAAAGATTTTATTTATAACATATTTCTGGCCTCCATCCGGCAAAGCATCATTACATTGGCCTTTGGATATAATAAGACATTTGCCCAAAGATCAAATCGAACCGATAATTCTTACTGTTGAAGAAGAAAGCTTCACACAAAAAGATGAAAGCTTGTTAAAAAAAGTAAATCCCGAATGGATTGTATTAAAATCAAAAGCACTTGAACCATTTAATCTTTACAGACTTTTTATCGGAAAGAAAAAAGATGAAAAACTTATTGCATCTGAAACTATATCGACAGCAAACAAAAATTTTACACATAGAATTTCTTTATGGATAAGATTAAATCTTTTTATTCCTGATGCACGCGTTGGATGGTATTTTTCTGCTGTTAAAAAAGCAAAAGATTTTATCACTAAAAATAAAATCGATGCGATTGTTTCCATCGGTCCACCGCACAGTTCACACTTAATCGGTTTAAAGCTTAGTAAAAAATTTTCAATCCCTCATTTCCCTGTTTTAATAGATCCATGGGTTGACATAGTTTACTACAAAAATTTGAACAGAAGTAAATTCGCTAAAAAGATCGACAATTATTTTGAAAGATCGGTTTTACAAAATGCAAAGCAAGTAATATTTGTAACAAGATCAAACGAGGATGATTATCTTGAGAAATATGATTTCTTAAAAGATAAAACCAAAGTTTTTTATTGGGGTTATGATGAAGAAGACTTCAAGAGCCTACCCCTAAATCCCCTTCCAAAGGAAGGGGACTTTAAGAAGACAGAAAAAGTAATTGTTCACGCAGGGAACTTATTTGAATATCAAAATCCAAAAAACTTTTGGAAACAGATAAAATTTGAAAATGATAAAGGCAACAAGATTAAGATAAGATTTATTGGTTCAGTTGATCCTGAAATAATTAAATATTTAAATGATATTGGCTTAAAAGAGAGTGTCGAATTAGTCGGATTTCTTCCCTATCACGAAATGATTAAAGAAATTATGAATGCTGATGCACTTTTAGTTTGTGCATCTGAACCACGTCACGTTCCCGGAAAATTATTTGAAGCTTTGAGAACTGGTAATCCCATTATTGCCTTTGGAGATAACAACACAGAAGTAAAACAAATAATTGAATCAGCTAACGCAGGAATGATGTTTGGGTATGAAGAGAGTGGAGAGAAGTTTTTTGAGAAGATAAATGATTTTAAAGCGAGTGTTAACATCGTTAAGAATTATGATAGAAAAAGAATAAGTGAAAATTTTTTTAATATTTTAAATTAAAAACTTAAATAAGAGATTTATAAACATCTAAATATTTCGTTGCAACAATTTTCTCATCAAAATTTTTAACCACTTTGTCTCTTGCATTTATACCAAATGTTTTTCTCAAATTATCGTCTGTTAATAGCAGCTTAATTCCATTAGCCAGTTCTTCTGAAGAGCGTGGTTTGGCTAAAATACCATTTACATTATGATCAATCATATCCGGAATTCCACCAACATTAAATGCCACTACAGGAACTCCGCAAGCCATAGCTTCCATAACCGTATTCGGTAAATTATCCTGTAAAGATGGCGCCACATAAATATCAGCAGAATTATATGCATAAATAATTTCATCTTCGTTTTTCAGTCTGCCTAACTGATGAGTTTTTACAGGAATTTTTTGCAATGATTCATCGTTTAATTTTCCAAATACCACTAACTCCGTTTCAGTACTTAGTTTAACTTCATTTAAAATATTCAAAGCTTCGATTAAAAACCGGAATCCTTTTCTTTCATCTTTAAGATTCATTGCTCCGATTAAAATTAATTTCTTATCACCGGGTAACTTTAACTTCTGTCTGGCTGTCTTTTTATCAATCGGTTTAAAGGTTTTTGTTCTAATTGGATTAGGAATAACAAAAATTTTTTTGTTTTTCAATAACCTGCTTTTTGAAGCCTCAGCTGCCAACCAACTACTGCAAGCAATGAATGTAAGATTCATATGCTGGAATAGTTCACGTTTTGAATTATAAATTTTATAAGAACTATCTCTTTCAGATTTAAATAATAATGAAGGGCAATTTGAGCAATGAAAAGAATACTTGGTACAGTCCGAAGCATAATGGCATCCACCAGTAAATGCCCACATATCGTGCAAAGTCCAAATAATAGGTTTATTTAGCCCGGCCATTTTCTTAAATGATTTAAGAGAGAGAAATCCTCCATTAACCCAATGAAGATTAATTATATCAGAATCCTTGATTAAGTTATTTTTAGAAATATCTTCTCCAAAATAAGGGAAAGTATATCTTCCCCTTGATTGAACAGTTAAAAATCTTATGGCTAATTCATCAGCAAACTTATTATATAGTTTGAATATGCTTTTTAATCCTGAATCCTGGTCTGAAAACGTATAATCATTTGTAGATTTTTGTGAGAGTACAAAAAGTTTTGACTTTAGTTCTTGTAAATTCTGTTGTGAATTTACAATTCTGTTGGCTGCAATTGCAGCACCGCCATTCCAATCAGAAGTAGAGAGATGGACAACTTTCAATTTATTTTATATCCATAAATGTTTAACTGTAAATCAATATCGGGATTAAATTTATTTTTTTTATTTATGAAGGGCATTTCCCTATCACTTACAGGTTTAATAAAATATCTAAATTTATTTTCTTCAAGGATTAATAATATTTCTGATAAATTCTGCTTTTTGTTGGCAAAAGAATGATATTCAATAAAAATATTTTTAACACTGGATAAAGAATTTCTACAGTCTTTTAATACTTCATACTCTGCACCTTCAATATCAATCTTAAGCAAGTCAATTTGGGATTCTTTTTCCAACAAATCCTTTAATCTGATAGAAGGAACTTTTGCCTGATTACTCGTAGAATACATTGATGCCCCATCGGCTCCTTCAAGACTTAAACTTATACCATCATTATTTATCCAAACAGCTTTATTAAAAACTTCAACATTATTTAAATTATTTTCTTTGAGATTAGTTAGTAGAGTTTGTACAATATTGGGATCAGGCTCAAATGCTTTGATTTTTGCTGATGGATAACTTTTAGAAAAATAGATACAGCTGGTTCCAATATTTGCTCCACAATCATAAATAATAGGGTCAAGGGATTCAGTTAAAAACCTGTAACTCTCATCTGCAAATATTTCTTTGTACTGCCAGATAAAGGACAAAGTATCGGGTGCAAATATTTGAATTCCATTAAACTTAAAAGCTCTGGCTACAAACCTTTTTTTGCTGCCATAAAAGATTGAGTACCATATAAACCGGCGATAATTACTATTTGTTAGAAATCTGTATAACCAATACTGAGTATGTTCAATGAAAAGACGCAAGTCTAATTACCTGTAATTAAATCAATGAAGATTCTGTTTTTTAACTGCTAAAATTACATTATCGAGGAATAGATCATCATTTTTAGGGAAGATTTTTCCCAAAAATAGTCCCATGATAGTAATCGGAGCCATAATAATTAATGTTGCTATTCTTTTAATTAGTAAATTTTTGTAAACAATTTTATAAATATAAAGATTTAATAACTGTGCAAGTATTGAAATATTATTGGCAGTTTTCTGATGAGAAATAATTTCAAAGCCATATTTGGTTAACAAGTATTTTATACCAAAAGATGTATATCGGGCAAAGTCAATTGGTTTCTCGTGTTCATCCCAAACAAAGGGTAACGTAATTAATAACTTCCCATTAACTTTTAATATTCTTTGTAACTCAGAAAGGAATTTTTCTGGTTCAAAAATATGTTCAAAAACCTGATTTGATACTACTGAATCAATGCTATTGGTCTTTATAGGCAAATATTTTCCATCGTAAAGTAAATCAGCGCTTAATCTTACGTTATGAATGCTTGAGGGCAGATCGAGACCAAAATAATTCTTAGTATCAAAGAATTTTCTGTAAGGTTTTTTACCACATCCAATATCTAAAGTAATGCCACATATTTCATTTGCTAATGAAGTGATATTTTTTACCAATTCTTTGCGGGCTATATAAAAGGGATTAATGAAAAGCCCCAAAAATCCAGGTTCATATGACTGCTTATTATAATATTCTATTAAGGCTGAATAATATTTTCGCAAATTAAATCCAAATAATTTTAATTATTTGAAATAGTTAATAGTCTGTCTAAAGATTGATGGATTTACTAAAGAATTTATCTGATTTTGTATTTCTTCTAAAAATAGAAGTTGATCAGTAAAAAATTCAAATTTAAGTTCAGGATCAAGATTAACATCATACTTTTTTAAGTAAAACTTAAAGTTTGTACCGGTTGCATCAGTTCCAATATTTTTTACCAGCGATTTTATTGGATATAAACAATATGAACCATTCTTTAAATGAGTAAAAGCCCACTTAACAGCCCAGGAACTGATCTTTCCTTCAATTGATTTAAGAAGCATTGGTGCCAAATCTTTACCGGCTTTATCCATAAGATTTCTAATAGTTTTTTTATCCCGAATATTAATAACTGATTCAGGTTTCCATTCAGCTTTCTCCCATCTATCCTTCCAGGTTGCCCAACCCCATGATGATGGGCGTGGTGAAATATATATTTGATATTTATAATCAGTTGGAATTTTTATCGGAAAGTTATAGCCTGATATCGAATATATTTTTTTATCATCCTTATAAAACTCCAAAGCTTCATTTATAAACTTTAAAAAATATGGTGAGGTGACTATATCATCTTCAAGAACAATAGCTTTCTCATATTTATTTATAACTTCAGAAACTCCCGATATTACAGAATTTGCTAAACCAAGATTCTTCTCTCTCAAAATTATTTTGATTTCCTTGAAGCCGGTAATTGTCGAAATATAATTTCTTACTTCTTCAACAGCCTTCTTATCATTTTCGTTTTTATACCCGTCTGAAAAAATAAACAGTAAGCTATCTGAGGCAAGTTTATTTAGTCTTAATGATTCCACTGTTTTTCTAGTGTGCGCTTGGCGTCTGTAAACGAATAAAATTATTGGAGCTAAATTCATAGAAATACGAATTAACAAACAAAATAAAAACGTTTATTAATGTTCTTTAATATGCAAACAAAGTTGCTAAAGATTAAAAAACATTTGAATTATAAACTGAATAAAAACAAGTATTGAATGTCTTTGCAAATATTTTATATTCAATTGATTCTAGGAATGCTGAAATTTCTGATCCATTTTGAAAATTGTATTTAGGATCTTCTACTAAGATTACAGAAGGTCTAAACATATTCCAATCGTTAGATTTTAATACATCATAATCTAATCCTTCAACATCAATGCTCATAAAATCTATTTGTTGATCTGTAGAAATTACTTCTTTGAGCAGAACATCCAATCTGGTTGTTTTAATAATTTTTGTATCAATAAGTTTATACTTTGGATGATCTTTTAATCTCAGCATATTCTCTTCATTAAATCCATTTAAAGCAGGATCATTAAACATGTAATATTTAAGATCCTTTGGTTCACAGCTAATAGCTTTTTCAATATTAGTGTCTCTTGGTCTCAATTTATCAAACAGTTTTTTACTTCCGGGCCTTGCTTCAATATTTATTCCTCTCCAACCTTTTTTATAAAAATAATATGTATTAGAAAATCTCTTAGGATGGTGTGCCCCGACATCAATATAGAATCCATTTTCTTTACCGTAAAATAGTTTTCTCAATATCAGATCTTCACCTTCCTGAGAATATGTTTTGGTTGAATAATCAAGTAGATGATTGTTGTAAAATTCAACTAATCTTAAATAAATGGGTTCAGGTAATATTTTTTTTAGATTTTTCATTAACATTTTTTTTGAAAATCATTCTAAGCAAGTCTATAAATAATATGGCTCTTATCATCATTAAAAATACTTTATACAAGTCTTTAAAGAATACAACTGAAAAAACTGCAATACTATACGCAATCAATGTGGCAAATGCTGAACCTAAGATACCATATAAGGGGATTAAAAATAAGTTAAGAATAACATTTACCACCATACCTAAAGCAGTCCGGTAAAAAGAAACTTTTGTCAAGTTTTCAGTTATTAAAAACTGACTGCTTGCGACTCCCAGAAACACGGCTACGCCTGCCCAAATATATATGGTAAGTATAGGTGCGGATGGCAAGTAATTTAACCCGTACAACAGAGAAATTATTTCTTTCGAAAAAAAACTGACAGGTAAGGCAATTAAAATAGCTATCCAAGCCAAAATATCGTAAAGTTTTTGTAATCTGCTTAAGTATAATTCTTTGCTTATGCTTTTAGCATTTACAATAGCCGGGAAAAGTGCATTACTGACAGCTATTGGAATAAAATACCAGGCTTCGCTCAATCTGACTGCGGCTGCATAATATCCAACTTCTTTTACATCAAGCATATTTTTAATCATTACCTGATCAATTTTCATATAAATTGAAACAACAACTCCGGAAAGAATTAAAGGCCAACTGTCTTTTAGCAGGTTTGCTGCCAAACTCTTATCAAATTTCCAATTGGTTAATTTTAGTTTTTGTTTATGATAAGCTATGAAATAGCCAACTGAATTAAATACAAACTCAAATGAATAAGCTATCACAAACGCAATTAATGGTGCTTCAATTAGTATCAGTATTAATTTAGTTATCGATACCAAAATTACTGAAGTTGAAAGGACGTAAGCAGAATACTTTGCTTTAACTGTAGATCTAAAGTAGTAATCAACAACGTTTAAGGTTTGAAAAAATGATGATAATGAGATTATTATAATTAGCAGAGCTGTATTTAATGCTTCACCGGTAATTACTAGAGTTAGTGTTATGAAAATTACAGCTATAGAAGCTCCAATAAATTGAGAATAAAAAACAGAGCCCAATATTTCATCACGTCTTTGCGGAAACTTGACAAGCTCACGTATAGCAATACCTTCTAACCCTAGTGAGATGAATGCAACAAACAATCCATAAAAACTAATTGCATAGCTGTAAATACCGAATTGATCAGGACCAAGGTAACGAACAACTGCTATCATTACAATAAAATTAAGAGCAAGACGAATTATTTTTTCAAATAGTAACCACGAAGTATTAGAAAAATATTTTTTAAAAGAATCTGAACGAAAATCAATTTTCGTGTCTATTTTCTTTCTATTATCCAATTGGGTTTACTCGCTTGGCAATTTTTTTCTTCTAAAATTCATTCCAATTGAAACCACTAATCCCAGTACCACAAGTGAACTTAATATCAGCGATATATTTTTTGTGATGACAAATG
>FWPU01006779.1_pt1 | contig 21716 bp, 16 predicted proteins | sample 2228361 | NCBI WGS metagenome assembly FWPU01 (sample SAMEA103939777, study PRJEB20133) | metagenome
AGGACCGTGGTTGAGAAGCCTTCCTTCAGCGAGCGTTACCGTAGGATACTGATTTCTGAGATACCAGAGGAGACCAACGTCATTGACCACAATCTCGACCGGCAGCGACGAGCTGCCTATGAGATCGAACAACGGGTGGTACACTTCGAGATCATCCTCTGAAAAGAACGGCGTCAGCAGTGAAATGCCCAATCCCTGTTGTTCGGCAAGTGATACAAAGGCAGCGAGCTCTTTTGGTGACGGCAGTCGATGAGGACAGAATTCGTCGCCGATATAGATCCTGCATGGATGATGCGCTAAGCCGTGTGTGAGAGCTTGATCCACCTGGTGACGGTCGAGGTCGCGGTAGAGGGATAGCACATGTTCCTTGACGTTCGAGATAGCTGAAACGTGATCAGTGTTCCTGAGATGGACAGCCACACAGCCCTGGGTACTCACCTCGCCATACCTTCGGGTGCTACTGGAGCAGGCGCTACCGTAGGTTCTGCCAGGATCTTTTCGTAAAATTTCTGTCCGTTCCTCATTTCGTGACTATGACAATCAATGCAGGGTTTCGAGAGGACATCACGTACTACCTTTGCGTGGATTCGTTCCTGGTCGCCTCGGCCATGATTCTTGGCCTTATGACATTGGAAACATCGGTGATTGGGCACCCTCGTCCAGTAGCCAGGCTCTTTTCGTTCGTCCAAGATTAAAGGTTCTGGCTTAGGCTTGATGGGCTCTGCAGGGTCCCTTTGAAAGTGGGCGATCAGAAACGTGACTGCAGATGTACTCATCTGCCACCAACCCGCAATACCTGTGTCGAAGTGACAGCCGGCACAGTTGCCATGGTTTGTCGCAGCACCTGATTGCTGCCAGCGTCGTATGGGGTCTTTCATCTCGTGGCAGACCGTGCAGGTCTTGTCTTGATAGTAGCGTACCGAGAGCTCATGCCCTACTACAAAGGCGAGACATCCCAACAGGACCACCATAGCAAGGACAATCACGCGCGGCCGCTTCCAACCAGGAGGACTCATCGTATACTTTCTTGCGAGGCACACTTCACATCGTTATTCTCTGCAACGTGTAGCCACCATCCCCTGCAAGAGGAATCACCTTGAGGAGCTTTAGTGTCTCTGCATCGTAGACACTCACATCTGGACCTGCGAGTCCGACATAGACCTTGGTGCCGTCAGAAGAGGTCGCAACTCCGTAACACGTCCCTCTCTCTGTCTGCACAAAAGAGACAGTCTTGCCTGTCTCGGCATCTATTTTCACCAGTTCGTCCATAACCGTATAGATGTACTTCTTGTCCGGTGACAGTATGGCCGTGTAGGACATCCAGATATCCTTACCTTCGAGCATCTTCACCGTGCCGTTGTTACGATCGATCATCATGTATCCGGAAGATATATTGATGCCCTCCCCTGCATAGTAGCCGTAGACCACGATCCCGTGATCCCGGGGACTCTCGCACGTCTGCGCTGGCAGACAGTTTTTCACCTTCTCCCCCTTCTTGGGGTTGAACAGTGTCTGAATAACTTCTGATGTTCCTTTCTTCAAGTCGAATTTGCGTACGTCGTAGCCTATGAGGATGAGGTGGCCCGGATCGTTTCTTATGGTGAGCACGGTATTGATCATGTAGTCAGGGATCTCATAGCTTTTTACAATGCTTTTTGTCTTTGTATCGAACACGATCAGTTGAGGCGGCAGCAGATCGAGTTTTGGAATGTGCTGTTTCTTCTTGACAATAGTGCACACCAGATACAGGAGCGCACCGTCCTCGGATGCAGTCATTCCGCCGACTATGACCTTGCTCGATTCTGTCGAGAAGTTGTAGACATCGACAAGCTCCTGTTGTTCAGTATCGAACACATAGATTTTGTGAAAGGCATTTGCATAGTACCGCTTGCCATCAGGGGAGAAGTTCGCCCTGATAATATAGTCATCGTACGGGATGGTCTTGATCACGGTATCGGTGGTACCGTCGATAATCTGCAGCGCATTGTTGACCGCCGCATAAATGTAGTCTTTGCCCTTAGGAGTAGGTACGGGCGCTCGTGCTGCCTCTTCCTTTTTTCGGCAGCCGGTGATAGCTACAACAGCCAGCACACATACGACAAATACAAGAGTACGAGATCTGCCTTTCATGATGCTCCCTCTCGCGTTATCGCTTAATGACAAAATTGAGGTTCTTCCAATCCCTTTCTATTGCGACACACTGGTTCTGAAACCCCGGGAAATTGGTGATGCTGTCTGGCGTCTGAGCAGGCCACCAACATGGTCCTGAGCACGTAGCAAAATCCCTGGCACTGGCTACACAGTTTCCAGTAGGCGAGGTAGGCCGCGGATTCGTCTCCCACCCCGTGTCGAAAATCGTAGTGCAGCCCACAGGCATACCTGTCATGACATCGATCTGCTCTGCCATACCGTACACGCCCTGCTGTTGGATCACCTTAGCACTCCTGTTGACCGCTCTTATTCTTTTGGTTCTCATGGGCAAGCCCTCCTCACACTCAGGCCACGCTTGTCGACACAGGCATGTGCCCCCGAATAAGCGAGAGTCTATCCAGAAATTCCGGGTTGCTCACTGCCAGTTTTCCATATACCTCGAGCCCTATAGAAATCCACTGTGTGATCCATTGGCAATAGTGTCGATTCGGCTCTGCAATTCCGCCTTGTCTGACCAAGGCCTCATGGTAGCAGCCACCAGCGCAGATCTTCCGAACCCAGCATCGCCTGCATTGCTCATGACGCTTGGCCATTACATTGGCTCGGAAACGGACAACATGTTCTCGGTCGAATCCGTCAGTGACAGTCCCCATGCAGCAGTGCTCCTCGTCGGTAAGCCGTTGGCATATATACAGCCTACCGTCTGGTGCCACGGCAAACAGGCCAAGACCAGCACCACATGGGTAGTCTTTGATCTCGCCTTGGTGCAAGATGACAAGCAGGTCGATCAAATTGGAGAATCCGAGCACCTCGTCACGCCGTGCGCGAGAGAGGAAGTCTTCAGCAAGGCTTCGAAAAGAAGCAAGAAGCGTGTGCATACCATCGTCACTCAGTTGAAAGGCAGTATCTACGCTCGTCACTGGCGCAAAACCGACCTCAGTGAAGCCCTGTTCGAGCAAAAAGGCAAGGATCTCAGGGACAGCCTCTGGATGCTGGGTTACCGTCACCCTTGCCGCTACAGGCCTCAAGCCCCTCTGAGCAAACAATGTGTTGAGGCCTTCAAGCACACGTGGAGACGATGCCGAGCCATCTGCAAACGGCCTTGCGCGATCGTGAATGGCGTCATACCCATCGATGCTCACAGTAACCCCAATGTGATACTCGTCGATGCACCGCACCGCCTCTGGTGTAAGAAGCGTTCCATTCGTGGTCACAGCAAATTGAACGATCTTTCCTGTCTCGTGTGCCTTTTGTCTGGCATATGCCGCAGTAGTGGAGATAAGTTCCACATTGAGAAACGGCTCACCGCCGAAAAACACCACAACAACTTCCTGGCAACTGCCTGAGTGCTCGAAAAGCAGATCGATGGCTGCACGGGCTGTTGCTGCATCCATTGTCCTCTGGTGCCTGGCACCCTGTTTCCGTATGGAACGGTAACAATACACGCAGTCAAGGTTACATGCATCAGTAACGTGCAGGACAAGTGTCTGAAGAGGGATATCCTTCGCCTCTACATGGCCAAAGGGCTTGGGCCGATCACAGACCGTACCAGAACAATCCAAGATGCGGCAATCGACAAGATCCCTCACGACGGCCTCTTTCTGCGCCTGATCTCCTTTGAGCTTCGAGAAAAATACATGTTTGTCAAACCCATCTCCTGAGCAGCTCTCCAGTAAGGGCCGGGCAATGCCAGGATCGATTTCAAAGATAGCTGCGCAATCGACAGCAAAGGCAAACCAATGGCCGTCGATGTGGCAAAGTCTGTTTCCTGCGATATCAAAGCTCTCCATATGTAGCCCATTCTGGTTATTTTATGTGCGGTATAAAATCAGGCACTGTGACGGCGAGCAGCGATCGCGCCTTGTGCTCTTTCCCATCGACCGTACAGGATGCCCCTACTGCAATGAGGCCTGTACCTTCGACGTGCTGAACCCTTTCTTTCATAGGCTCGTAGGTAGTAACAGGAATGTACAGACCATTTTCTATAGGCGCCTTAAGATAGGTGAGATCGTCATCGACCTCTCTGCCGAACTTTGGATAGATGCCTACCACCCGTAATCCCTTCATCAGGGTCGATACTGATGTATCCTCTTCCTCGAGCCACCAGCTTGCCTTGACAGGCTCGAGAATAAGGTCGTCTTCTGTATCGAGCTTTCCATCTGGCCCCCTGTTTACTCCTCGTGCGACAAACTGCACTCCCTGGGCAGGATAAGCTGGGCCACAGCTCACTCTGGCACGGCCTAGTGCCGGCATGATTTTCAGTGCATCGATTTTGTCGTATACCTTGAGCGGCTCTTTACAAACGATACCTTTTACCGCCATTGTGACTGGACCCACTTTTGTCCCTGGACCTGCTGTGACCTTGAGCTGGATATCTCCTGTCTGAGTCCTGGAAATCTCCTTTACGATGATCTTTGGGTCGGAAAAGGTGACATGAGATGGCTCGATAGTGCCCCCGAGATTTACAGCCACCACCTTGAGCTCTTGCAGGCCAGAAGCTCCCAGTTTGATGCATTGGGGAAAAACAGCAAGTACCTTGGCTGCACCACTCACCTTGAGCGCCTTTTCATTGCCATAGACATTTGCGTCTTGGATGACTTCCCACCACTTCCCTGAGAAGCCCATCTCTTCGGTGTTCAGGTCAAAGACACCCTCTATGCTGCGGCCCCCATTTTCTGGCTCCAAGGCATATCGGAAATGGTAGCCACTGTAGAGGGTACCTGCACCACTCCATCCCGCTTGCGTGCCAGTCTCATACCTAATGGTCTTTTCAATGAGGTACTCGTCCCTGCCCTTCTCTGGCGCAGCGCGAATTTCATACGTACCGGTGTAGTACCCAATGCCAGGCTGGTATCCTGCGAGCTTCCAATGTCCATCTATATCGGGGTCTATCCTCGATTGCATCCACGCGCGCCACGTAGGTTCCTCAAATGGAAAAAGCCTTGAGAGGTGCTCTTCTAGTCTCTGAAACTCTTCTACCCAGTTCATCTCCCTCATCTGCAGAACTGCGGTGGGATAGAGCGCAAGGTGCATGACTCTCGTCTGGGCCCACTGGCCAGGCGTGTTTCGGTGGGAGGCGATCTTTGCCCATGTGTGGCACCGTACACACGCCTTATAGATGCTCTTCTCCAGGTCGTTAGTTGGTGCTTCTCTGTATTGGCTGTTCTCGTCGCTATTGATATACGCTACCTTGGACATCTCTTCTGGTGTCAGACACAGATAACGACTCAGCTCTTTGATGACCTCATTGAACTCTTTGTCTTCGACCGGTGCACTATTAAGGCGGATCATTCTGTCTACGACCACCTTCCATTCCTCAGGGCTTTTACGAGTTTCCTCGATCACCTCGAGCTTGCCCTGGCTGTCTGGCTTGTGGCAAGCACCGCATCGCTGTCTCACAAGGGAGTTTTCACCAAAAGGTGTCTGCCCCAGCACATCAACTGCAGGCACTGCGGCCCACAAAAGCACCAGAGAGAGGACCGGCAACAACACGCCTTGTTTCATTTTCATTGGTCTTCCCCTTTTTTGAGATCTCACGTACTACAGCCTTTCGAGGACCGAACGAGATATGAACTGCCACCACTATGGGGTGACTGCTGCAATCGTCTTTAGAGGTAAAAAAACTTGCCACCTCCTGCTCATGACGATGGTAACTCTAATCTGTTTTGTGCTCCTTTGCAAGAAAACCAGGCCCCTGTCAGTGCACTCTACCCACCCGCCTCCACACGTAATAAACAGGTATTCCCAGTACCACAATGAATACACCAGGCCAGGTGTAGTTTGGCTTAAAGATCAAAAGGTCAATACAGATGGCAAGGGCGACAAGTATATACAGCCCAGGCACCACAGGATACCCGATTGCCTTATAGGGCCGCTCCTTGTAAGCACACTTTCTCCTCAATACGAACAAACCCACAATGGTGAGGATGTAAAAGACCAGGACGGCGAAGATCACGTAGTCGAGCAGATCGCTATAGGAGCCTGACACACACAACAGGCTCGCCCATATGGCCTGCGCAATGAGTGCCCACGCAGGCACTGAACGAGTATTAAGCGTTCCTGCGCGCCAAAAGAACAGCCCGTCCCGCGCCATTGCGTAGTAGACACGAGCCCCTGCAAGGATAAGTCCATTGTTGCATCCAAACGTGGATATCATAATGAGCACTGCCATAATCACAATGGCAGCATCCCCAAATACCGCCGAAACCGCTGCCGTGGCAACCCGGTCTGCAGTAGCGAATTGGATGCCTCGTCCCATCACATCTGCAGCGTCACTGCTTCCCTTAAGAGGCAACACACACAAATACGATACATTTGCCAGGAGGTAGAGCACAGTGACTATGGTCGTGCCAATGGCAAGGCTGAGTGGGATCGTCCGTTCGGGCCGCACCACCTCTGCTGCAGCAAACGTGATATTGTTCCAGGCATCCGAGGAGAAAAGAGAGCCGACCATAGCAGCACCAATAGCGGCAAAGACAATGATACCAGAAAGCTCTTCAACAGAGCTTACCGTGCCATGACTCATGTGGATCCACGTCCCCTTCCACACGTTCGACACGTTAGCACTGAGCGCACGTTCGTTCCTTCCGATCCATATGCCGACCACGATAAGACCTGCAAGTGCTGCCACCTTCGTAAAAGTGAAAATATTCTGGACGATCTTGCCTTGCTTGAGCCCCTGAAGATTTATGCCGGTAAGCACTGCAATGCTCGCTATGGCGAGAAACTGGGCCCAGGAAATGCGTACCGGACCAACACTGAACATCGTACGGTGCTCCCCAAACCATGGGATGAGCACCGCTGTAAATTTGGCAAACGCAACTGCTACCGCAGCTATGGTTCCTGTCTGTATCACGAGGAACAAGGTCCATCCATAAAGGAACGCGACAAGGGGGTTGTATGCCTCCCTGAGATAGACGTACTGGCCTCCTGCATGAGGCATCATGGCGGCCAGTTCTCCATAGCTCAGGGCTGCAGCAATAGTGACGAATCCTGTGATAGCCCAGACAGACAAAAGAAGCCCGGCACTCCCTACGGTCCGCGCTATGTCAGCGCTCACGATAAAGATGCCTGAGCCGATCATGGATCCAACTACCAGCATAGTGGCATCGACCACCCGAAGCCCTCGCTTGAACTGAGGTACGGCCGCAGGTTGCTGTCCAGAGGTCTCCTCAGGTCCAGCGATCGGTCTCATAGCAGAACCCTTTTGGCACTTAGACGCGGATTCGTGTTGAGAGACATGCCAAGAGAAACCTACCTTCACTCAGCCCGTACACAAGGGAGGGCTGTAGTATACCTCTTGTCTGAAAGCAATTGGCCACACACCCACACACAGCTCACCTATGGCCTCAGCTCAGCAGCTAGCCAGTAGTGTAATCCTAAGAGAATGAAAAGACGTGGTCAATGATGGGCGATGGGCCATTTTGGTGATATCCATCATCTTACTACAGTAGTAGGTCGTAAGGAGTGTGGCGTTGAGGTCTTGTGGCCGGAGCCTTGAAAATGAAATTCATTTATTCAGCAGTCGTTGTCCTTTGCGTGTTCGCCTCAATCGGCCACGCAGGAGATATACGCTTAGAGGAGACTCACTCTATGGTGAAGGACGGATCGACACTCGAACAAGCAACGTTTGCCGGCGGCTGCTTTTGGTGCATGGAACCGCCTTTTGAAGATCTCGAAGGGGTCATTGACGTAGTTGCAGGCTATACCGGCGGCACGACCAAAGAGCCGAGCTACGAAGATGTAGCAACAGGTGTAACCGGTCACTACGAGGCAGTTCAAATCACATTCGATCCTCAGAAGATTTCTTATGAAGCTCTGCTAGAAGTCTTCTGGAGGAACATAGATCCGACTGATCCTGGAGGATCGTTCGTGGACAGGGGTCCTCAATACCGATCAGCAATCTTCTATCACAACGAAGCACAAAGGGTCCTTGCTGAACGGTCAAAGGAGCGGCTCCAGGCAACGGGCATGTATACTCGGCCCATTGTAACTCAGATCCTCAAGTACGAGACCTTCTACAGGGCTGAAGAGTACCATCAGGACTTCCACAAGAAGAATCCATTACGCTACACATTGTACAGAAGCGGCTCTGGGAGGGACGAGTTCATAAAAAAGGTTCAACAGCAAACCACAGCCAACTGCACGAACCCTACTCGAGCACGTGCAAAGGCAGAACTCAAACGACGGCTCACTCCAATGCAGTACTATGTCACTCAAGAAGATGGGACTGAGCCACCGTTTCACAACGAGTATTGGGACAACAAAAAGGAAGGGATCTACGTAGACATTGTATCAGGAGAACCCTTGTTCAGCTCGACAGATAAGTTCGATTCAGGTACAGGCTGGCCCAGCTTTACCAAACCACTGGAACCGAACAACATCGTAGAAAGAAAGGATACGAGCCACTCCATGACAAGAATAGAGGTGCGAAGCAGGGGGGCTGACTCTCACCTCGGCCACGTATTCAAAGACGGACCACCACCCACTGGTCTTCGCTATTGCATCAACTCAGCAGCATTGAGATTCATCCCCAAAGAAGAACTCCAAACCCAGGGGTACGGACACTACCACAGGCTTTTTGAGTAGCATACGATACACTTGCACGCCATAATGCGGCATATGTGGCAGTCGAGCAAGGGTCATTTTGTGTACGTGGGGCTCAGACTTAAAAGGGCACGCCCTGATGCAAAGCCTCTGCGTTTGTAGTTGTGAACCATCTATTTACTTGAGGCTTGAGCAAGCTTGCGACTCGAGACAAGTCCTATACAAGAGCGAGCATCACTTGTATGGCATCTTGCGAACTCAAGAGGAAACAGAGGAGGGTTAGGACTAGCCTCCATCATAGATAGTCGGTCCCTAAGCCGAGGCCAATGTCGTAGGTGATGGAAATAGAGAGGAGTGTTAGCACCGGCCTCCATAGATAACCAGCCCCATAATTTCTTGATCGATTTTCCGATTCTTCTAACGTATAGTATACGAGCTACAAGCCTTAGGACATAGGTAGACCATGCTTTCTTCTTCATCTGGATCCCCAAGTATAAAATCCATGCCTGACCTTTTCCCAACAGGGAGGTATACCCATGAAAAGCCGCTCCAATAAGGGCTGCTGGATCGTTGCCTCTTTTATGCTAGGCCTGGCCTCGTTCATTCCTTTCTCGTGCAGTGATACTGATAGGGAGCAGAACGTTCAGGAGCCTTCTGAGGTCATTGTACTCACGATGGTTTCTGGGGATGGCCAGCAAGCCCAGGCTGGCACCATCCTTGCTGCCCCAATCGTTGTGGAGGCAGCAACCCTCCACGGTACTCCTGCAGCTCACATTCCTGTTGAGTTCGAGGTTACTGCAGGTGGTGGCTCGGTCTCACCCAGGTCAGTAACTACTGATAGCTCAGGTCAGGCAGCTACACTGTGGAAGCTCGGACCTGCACCTGTTGCTAATCGGCTAAGGGCTACCAGCAAAGGCAGTCAAGTCTTGTTCAGGGCATGGGCATATCCTGGTGAGCCTCCAGAACTTGAGTTTGTATTCGGCGCACCACCTGGAAATCCAAGCGAAGATCTGGCCTTTCATCCACAGAGGGGCCTGTTTTTGGGCACCCCTGGAGGCATCCTTTGGGCAGCACACCCTGGGGTAGCACCTGTACAGCTTGCGCTCTCCGGTGAAGCGATCGAGGCCCCGGTTGGCATTGCGTTTGGTGCCTCAGGCGATCTTTATGTCTCTGACAATGCCGGCCCTGATCAGGGCTCGGTAAAAAAGATAACGCCAGATGGACATTGCACCACACTTTCCCCAGGGCCTGAAGAACAGAGGTTTTCCTTGCCCAACGACATTGCTGTCGACAGCTCAGGCTTTGTGTATGTGGCAGCCACATGCAGTAACGCAATATACCGTATCGATCCTTCTGACGGCTCTACCGATGAATTTCTCGCTGTGCCAGGCCCCAATGGTCTTGCCTTTAGCAGCGACTACTCGTATCTGTACTTCACTACCGAGAACCCGGCACTGTTCTGTGGTGGCGAGGACATTGCAGGCGGTCTTTACCGTGTGGCCATCCTTGCAAACAACTCGCCAGGAGATATTGAGGAACTTGTCCCTGGGTGTGCAATGGCTGGAGACGGGCTCACCTTTGACGAAGAAGGAAATCTCTATGTTGTCTTGAGCGGTGTTCTAGGCAGCGGCATAAAGGGCCTCAGAACAAGCGGTGTATTTGTCTATACTCCTGAAGGCCAGTTCAATAAATTCTTCGATGTGCAAATGCCCCGCAACATCATAACGAACATCGCCTTTGGCCGAGAGCCCTTTGATCCCTATTCGCTCTATTGCTATGGCTTTACAGGGAGACTGTTCAAGGTGAGGGTAGGGATACGAGGAGCGTATTAGCCCTTGAGGGGCTGGCTAAGATTACGATCGAACTCCGTTCAATTCCATTCCCCGGCTCTTGGTTGGCTGAAAAAGAGAGCACATATGCTTTTTGCTAGAGCAGCCTATTAAAGTGGATTATAACGCTCAAGGGTACTTCCTGGTCCCGAACAATCCAGATGTGCAAGGATTAATGTAATACATTACATGCGATGAGTTATCATATTGATTTCATAGTAATTTTTGCTTTGCTTTCTACTCGTTGTCACCTTATCCACCTGGGTGTTGCCTGGTGACCTTGTAAGGTGTGACTCGCACTGCGAGCAACAGTAACGAGCCATCCTCGATATACCATGTCCACCCGGTCATGAGAGCAGCCCTCGCTCTAAGAATGGCCGATAGCAGCCGGCACCTGGCCTTTTTGGAGCTTATTGTCTAGTCAGGAAGATCCGCTAGCCTTGGGGGCTTATCCAGCGTCGCCCTGGTCCATACAAAACTCATAGGAGAATAGCGAAAATACACCGGCTTACTTTGCACGGTAGGTACGTATCAATCTCAAGAGAGGTAGCAAGCACCTAGACTGGAAAAAACGTGTAGCAAAATAGTACGCAACTCCAAACCACACCAGTCTTTGACTGTAGATTTGTGTGGTCAGAACCCTTGTCTCCTCGCAGCAAACTGACTACAGAACGTTCTGTCGCAAAATGGTCATGGGTGTTTCGGCAGGAGGTCGCAATCCCTTCTTAATCAGGTCAACGGATCTCACGGAGGAGTCGTTTATAAAATTGGCGAAGTCACAACGTCGCAATCCCTTCTTAATCAGGTCAACGGATCTCACTCCAATTTGGAAAGTGGCGTTCCCATGGGGAAATGAAGTCGCAATCCCTTCTTAATCAGGTCAACGGATCTCACGCCTCCGAGGTAAGGTCGCTCGGATGTGAGGCGTTTCGTCGCAATCCCTTCTTAATCAGGTCAACGGATCTCACCCCAGAGACTTTTACGAAGAAACTATCCAGGAGTCAATGTCGCAATCCCTTCTTAATCAGGTCAACGGATCTCACAATACAAATACCGAAGAGGCTGAGAGAATCGGCAATGTCGCAATCCCTTCTTAATCAGGTCAACGGATCTCACGGCATTCTTCAACAAGGTAGAAGTTTCGGAGGAAGTCGCAATCCCTTCTTAATCAGGTCAACGGATCTCACTATTACCGCACTAGAGTATTGGATGGATGGACATTGTCGCAATCCCTTCTTAATCAGGTCAACGGATCTCACAAGATGCAGCAACTGGATTGTTGGCTGCCACGATTAAAGGTCGCAATCCCTTCTTAATCAGGTCAACGGATCTCACGAGGAAAGGATATGGAAACATGGACGTGGGGGAATGTCGCAATCCCTTCTTAATCAGGTCAACGGATCTCACTCTATATAATATCGAAGATGTAATTCCATGGTATCCAAAGTCGCAATCCCTTCTTAATCAGGTCAACGGATCTCACATCATTAAACATCCCCAAGGACACATAGTAGAAGGATGGTCGCAATCCCTTCTTAATCAGGTCAACGGATCTCACTGCCAGCAACGTCTGTATTAGGGAGTGGCCTGATGGTGTCGCAATCCCTTCTTAATCAGGTCAACGGATCTCACGTGGGAAAAAAGGAGGATGGTTATGAAAAAGAAAGAGTCGCAATCCCTTCTTAATCAGGTCAACGGATCTCACGACGAAGGTTCGTGGGATTTTCTTTCCAGTGAAGGTCGCAATCCCTTCTTAATCAGGTCAACGGATCTCACGTCAGTAAAATGGTGGCAGGCAAGCGGCAGATCGTAGAGTCGCAATCCCTTCTTAATCAGGTCAACGGATCTCACCAGTAAAATGGTGGCAGGCAAACGGCAGACTGTAGAGTCGCAATCCCTTCTTAATCAGGTCAACGGATCTCACCCGGGCGCTGGAGTGAGCTGTACCTATACCGGACTAAGTCGCAATCCCTTCTTAATCAGGTCAACGGATCTCACTGCTGCCTTGAATCTTGTTGCTCCTGCTACTGTTTTTAAATCGTATGCGCAAACCCCCTACCTCTGACAATTGTCTTTTCTGATTCTCACCGCGGCGCACTGCTTTTCCTTTTTATGTCAAAGGGTTACGAAACGCGGATCCCTTATCCTTCGTTTGAAGAACTTCCTTTAATTTTAAGACGTTACCAAAGTCATAGCTTCAGTGGCCGACATCCGCGCTTCTCACAGCGTCGGGCCCATTTCTCCTACTAGGTAACACACCTTCTACACAACATATACTTCCTCATCCTCTAGCACAGAACCCCATCCTGATACCTGTATCGCTTCGATGCATTTCTTGCAGAGAGTATAATATCTGACACTGTCATTTTCAAAATCTATCACTTCCTCGACTTTCTTTTTCATCTCGAGAAACCTCTTTTCATCTACTCTGCATTCAAAAACACTCTTCTGAACCCGAACACCATAATCCACGAGGATCTTTGCTACCTTGGTGCGAAGCTTGGTGTCAACAATATCGTAAGATACAACATAGTAGGGCATCTATCTTTCCCCCGAGGCTGCGTGAGAAAATAGTAATATCACATGGCGTACCAAAACCAGATGCTCCAAGTCTCTCAACGGATTACAAATGGCTCATACACAGCTTCACCTCGCACATGACGGGCAAGCAGTCGTGCTTGAGCTGTACAGACATCTCTAAACGTTAGCCTTCGTTGTTCAGGCAAGTAGAATATCTTTTCGTTAAGCCGTGCCTCGTAGTTCACAATGAATCTTTTCATACCTTCGTGGGAAAGAAGTATTGGATAGTCGGCCGGCGTTGGATGCTCGAGCTCCATACCGTCAGGAAGAGGCTCACTTTCTTCGTTACGATAAAAGTGACGAGAAGTGATCACACGTCGGTTTATCAGGCGCAACACCAGCGAGTCGACCATCACAGGTCTGAACTCTTCCATCAAATCCAGCACAAGGGAAGGTCTTCCGTATTCAACGCCATGTAGGCATCCCAGGTACGGATCGAACCCTACGAGATTGACCGATGTTTCAACAGTATTGGCCAGAAGCGTATAACCGAGGCTCAAAAGAATGTTCACTGGATCCCTAGGAGGTCTTCTTGTCCTGGCATTAAAAGGCATATCAGCGGCGCGAATCGCTTTGCGCAACCCCTGAAAGTAAACCGCTGTTCCTTTGCCTTCAATGCCTCGTATTTCATCCATATCAGTGGCGCGTTCAAGCCTCTTGATCAAGACACGCAACATGTGGATTGCTTGAGTAATCTCCTGGTCGTTGAGTTGTGAGTTCTGCTTCCTCAGGACCACGCGGCAGTTGAGCAGCTTGCCCGAGATGTACTTGGCGGCTAATTTCCAAGCCACCTCTGGATCGCAGAGTACGCGAAACTGTTCTTGCCTCAGAAGGACGTTCTTTCCCATCCGTGCCACGAGTCTTCCTCTGTACTTGCCATGGACTGACAGGAACACCGTATCGATTCCTTCAGCCAGAAGGTAAGCAATAGTTGGAGGGGTGATAAATATGGTCCCCATGAGGACGACTTGATCCACCTTGAAAGCGTGAACCGATTGGATCTCCCTGCCTTGTTTCTCTATCACAAGGCGATTGCCCTTTTTGTGCAGGCTTGCGCCCTGATCGATGACGTATAGCACTGACATGAGATCCACCTTACTGACAACCTGCGGGTGCTGGGTGCTGCACCACAGCGCTTCGCATCAAAGGTCAAGAGAGTATCTCCCCTTACCATCCACGTCTTTGGTGCGTTTGAGGACACCCATAGCTGTCTCCACCTGCTCGACTCCTGCCTGTTCAAAGAACGCATCGAGTCGCTGCTCATATGCCTTTATCAATATATCGAGTTCCCGTAGCTGCTTTCTCGCTTTCAGGTACTCCTGTACGAGCTGCTGGAACTGGAGAGAATCAGTCATTTTTCCTGTCCATGATGTGGGGCCTAGGCCCCCCATCTCCTTTATGTGGATCAGGGGATTTGGATACATATGGATCCTAGAGTCAAACTGACAGTTACAGTCGAGACGACTGGTAACCTCGGGTATCCTCGAGCGTATCTTAGGGCAGCTTATAGGATTTCCACCAAGCCTGCTTTTGAGGTAAGAAGAGGGTTCTACATTGACGCACCTTTGCAAGAGCGAGTTTACGATGTCCACCCCGTGCTCGAGCATGCCAAAGGTGTAGGTCATCACGATCCGTTCATCATTGCTTATCTCTGCCTGCTGATGCACCTTTTCGACGAGCGCTCTCAAGACTGCACATCGAGCCAGAAGATACTGGTACTGGAGGTCAGCCTCCACATTGTACGGCTCGTGTCTTCGTGGCAGAGAAGTGTCCTCGAGGGAGGTCTCATCTTTGGTATCATCGATCTCCACCTGGCGATGTCGCTCTTGAATCGTTCCGAGGGGTACGGCCTCGGGTATGTCTCTTGACTGCCAGCGAAAGATGAGCGACTGAAGCAAGGACAGGGGCACCCTTTTCATCGATTCGACAAATTCCATCTGATCTTGCACAGGATTGCCTTGCGCATCGAGAAATCTGGAGCGTATGCCTGTTTTTCGGTGAATGCCAAGGGGAAGTTTGATCAGGCTTCCCAAGCCCTTGCCGGTGAGAAAGGCCTGTCTAGGAAAGGCTTCCACCTGCACGATACGGGACGTGGGGACGCATTGCGATATGAGAAGGAGCACAACCTTGCGTGCGATGCGGGCGGGTATGGGCCGGGAAAGAAATATCCAACAATGGTACCCCTTGAAGCCGCTCTCTTCGACATACATGGGAATCCCGCTTTCAGAGGCAACCCAGGAGAAGGCAAGGGCAGACCTTTTGGTGTCCTCCATTGCCCGCTCCCAAAGTTTCTTGCTCGTTATGGCTTGATTGAGATAAAACTTAGCGATGTCTATGTCGATCGCAATGAACTTTACCGTGTTATCAACCCGCAATTGATAAACACCTACTGTGTAGTTGCCCAGTATATGGTTTCGGGCAACCTGGTAGGTCAAGGGTTCGTAGACAGGGGTGTAACCTGACTCTCCTTTTGGATTGATCCATTGCCTCGCATAGACCCCTTCCCTCCCTGAGAAGAGCTCGAGGAACGTAACAAGCTGGGAGTCGCTGGGAATGATTAGTTCTGCCTTTTCAGCTTGTTCTTGTTCAAAAGCCTCCTGTTGATCTTCGACTCTGCTCACCGCCTTATAGCTCAGGGCCTTTGCCAATGCCTTGAGGCGATCGTCTCCTGTGTGGTCGTATCCTTGCTGATAGGTACGCTCTGCGGCCTCATGGTCACCCATCTCTTCGAGCAGTTCACCCATGGCCACAAAGTCGTCGGATGATGGATGTCCAAGGTCGACCACTTTTTTAAGATAGTTCAAAGCGTTTTTTAGATCGCCTGCATCCCTGTGGACCTCTGCAATCTTGCGCAGAAGATCTCTATCCGTTGGCTCGCTCCGTAGGGCCATGTTCCAGCAGAGAAGGGCCTCAGGAATCATCCCGGCTTCTTCGAGATAATGGCCCAATGTCTTGAAATAGGCAGGGCCATGGTCTGCCCGTATCCCCTCCTTGCGGAGCCAATCACTTACTTCCTCTAACCTTCCTTCTTCGAGCATTAATTTGATGCGAGCTGGTTCCATTCAGCATCTCCCTAATTTTTATCTCCGATAATTCAACCTCGTGGGCTCTGGATATTAAGTCGCATATTCCTTAAGTAGCGAACCACTCGTTAGATAAAAGGGGACTTCACATGCTAAAAAAGGGTTTAAGACGACTAAACAACAGAAGAAGAATTCTCAATTCTGCAGCTGTGGAGGGCATCTCATACACTGATTTTAGGCTTATCAGGAAAGTACGCGACAGAGGGCGTCCAGCGGCTTCTAGCAGCACGAGTGACACTGATCCTAGTTGACATTAGATTGAAGGATAGACGTACTTTCCCAACTTATTATCTAGTGTTATTCCCATCTTAGACAAGCCAACTCCAAGAATGTCTCGTACCGTCGCTATGTGTCGCAGGACATCATTTTGACTAACGGCCTTGGAAGAAAGCCCATGTTCAAATTCGGTCTTGTTTCGATGGTTCATCAAACCCTTAATCCGACCCATGAACTGAGGGTGTAGAAAGTCAGGCTTCAAAGTTGCTAGCAATTGGACGCCCAAAGAGAGGCTTATGGGCCCAACGAGTTCCCTCTTTTGATACTTCTTACCGTGCAACTGTTGACCGATTTCGTGGTATATATTTTGATCTAGTTCAAGCCTAGAAAAATCCGGGTTCTCGTCGTCCAATCCATAGAATGTCCAGAGGCAAAGATCGACATATCGTTCCAGAGTCGCGTAGGTAAGAAGCATTGCAGCGCCGGTTTGATGATGTGACACATACCTTTCAGCAGCAGCCAGATGGTTCAGTACAAGAGGCAATCCCTCTTCCAAGCTTGAGGGCTTTTGTCCTTTTTCCAGTCTAGCTGTTAGCTCAGCGAGCTCTTTCAAGACTGAGCATTGAGCACTTGTCTTAGACAACAGATCTCTGGTCCATGGCCACTGCCCAATGCTGGAAAAATTTCTCAAGTGCGTCGTCAATTTCATCATGAGTTCGTGAGCTTCTTCAAAATTAAAACGGTGCCATGCTCCATATGCCCGACAAAGTAAGGATAAGGCCTCAGCCTCCCGAGGCTCATAAAGCCGTGCTGCAAGATCTTCGGACAAATGATACGCTTCCTCATAGTTGCCTGCACGATAAGCTTCCTTTACTTTTTCGAATTCGAGATCCCCAAATACTTCCAACGGATTTCGCACCAAGCGTGGATACTCAGTGCCGGCAAGAGGAATCCGCTTCACAGGGTGATATTGAGCATAGTCCACATAGAGGATCCATGCCCCTTTAAGAAAACCTGCTAGAGTAGCTGCCGCTGACATGGACTTCTTGCCACCGGTGGGATCGATGGCTACTTGGTGTGAACCAAGTCTGTGCTTCTCAATAAACTTGCGAACTTCTCGATAGAACCCTAGTTCGTCGCTGTCCCCTACTTCACGAAAGCTAAAACGTCCTTGAGGTATTCCTGATATGCGAGCGATGGTTTGTGAGACCATCTCTTCTCCCACCTTCCTGTTCAAAGATTCCTGAGTTCCCAAAACCAGAATACGTTCAGGCTTGGTCCATGCTGCTATAAGGGCCACAGGTTGCCACGACAGCCCGAGTACGCTGACCAGCGCCTTAAATGCTGGAACCGCGGTGGTCGCTCCATGGAGAGGCAGCTTTGCAAACAAAGGTGCGAATGCTGGACCAAATTCATAGGCGTATATGATATCTTGCTCCTCCTGTCTCGCCTGGATCCATTTTTTTTGTATTCTTCGAAGATCCTCAGGAAGGTCGATCGACGGGTGTGTATCCATCGTGCTCTCCACTGACTTTCCACTGACCTGTATTTTCGGTCTACGCTAATATCGCCAAAAGAGACAAGTGGTTGCGCTTAAAAAAGCACCTAGCATCTGTCACACTGTGTTCCCTTCACGATTGTATTCGTGCTCGAGGAGGGAATAAAATCATTCCGTTGCCTCTATTTTGACGATCCGAAATGAATTGCCTTCCGGTTCGACTTCAACGGTTGCAATAACCGACTTCCGTTTGATGAAAAGTTTCTGGTGGAGTTTTTCGGGAACGATGTCCTTATCCTTGGTAAAAGCTCTTCCTTTCTCCCCACTCGCCACCAACTCCTGCCTGCCGGCATGCCAGTTGAGTGTGGCGTTGCGCCAGGTTTCTTTTTGTTGAGCGGCCTCTTCTCTCTTTTTTCTTCCATTGCCAGCAGAAGCTTCGCTTGGTTCGACCGAAGCTTCCTTGGGTTGTTTACTCTCCTCTTCACCATCCCATCGAGCCTCACTCATTTTCATCCATCCCATTGGCAAGCAGGGCCCGTGCGGTGCAATCGAAATTCGTCTCGACTTGGGTGCAGGGTCATTCCCTCGATCATGACCGCTGGCGTTCCTTATCTTCTGTCGCAGCTCATCGGGGAACAACAGGTTGATGGTAGTCGAAAGCATCCCTGAACCAAAGCCGATTCTCATGAGATCACCATTCTGTTTCAATTTGGAATACCAAACAGACAAGTTTCTAGCTACAGCAGCCGCAGCAGCTCTGTTGCCAGACTGTCTGCCTTGCCAGTCTCTCTGTGGTGTGCCAGTTTGTTGTCCTAATACACCATAGAAGGCTTCCTCGTGCCTACAAAGGTCACTGGTCATTTCTCGGACCATGTCCAAAAGTTCTGCAAGATTTTTCACCGGTACGTCCGCATTGTGCTTACTGAATTTTTCAAAGAGTGATCGATCCCATGTGACTTCAGTCTGGAAGACTCCGTTCTTGACCGCCTCGACCCATATTTGCAATGTGCCAGAACTCGTTCCATGCTTTTTCCCTGAACTCCAGTAGTAGATTCCATCTTGCTTCTTGGATAGTAATGCGATCTTAATGAGTTCGGTGGGTACTTGTCCGTCCAGAACAGGATACGCGTCACACACTCTCAGGCACCTGAGGATATCGACATTGGGGCTACGTTTCTTTGCACCTGGGAGCTTTGAATCTTGGAGGAGTTTCTCTTGAAGCCATTCGCGAGAGTAGTATCTTTTCTGCGCTTCTTTCATTCTATCATCTGGGGGTTTGGGCAAGTGATCCCGTGCCTGTTGCTCTACCTCCTTCCTTTTACGCTCGTTCCTCTTGAGAGTTGCGTAAAGTATAGCTGTCCTGAAGACGCCCTTAATCGATGTTCCCGGAATAAACACCTGGCCATTCCCATCCCTCACAAACGGCCGGAATTCTCTCATGTCATCGGCACCACCCTGGATGCTGCGACTGGCTACTGCAGTAGCAACTGCCAGCTCGTTCCCTTTTATGTGCTTCTTAAAGAAGTCCGCCAGATTCAGCCGGCCACTTCCCGCAGCTTCAACAAAAACATCTATAAGCCCTTTGTCCAGCAAGAATCGGCCGAGGCGGTTCTCGTCGATCACATAGGTACGACCCCCTGAAAACAAAAACTCGAGCGTAGTGAGTTTGCCCTCCCTGGCGCCGATATGAATCGGAGAAACCACTTCAAGAGTCAAAACACGTTTTTCCAACAGTTGTTCGGCGGCAAGAATAGATGCTTGCGCATTCATCTTGTTTCTCCTCAAGGCACAAGAAACGCCAGTCCTGAACGGTACACTCTGTGAGTCAATCCGAGCGCCTGAAAGTTCTCAGGTGTTACGTCGAGGACCGCTCCCTTGACCGGTTTTCTGACGACGCTGCCCTCCCTTATCATTCGTAACCTCTTGCGCTTGAGTGTCGTGGTCATCCGGCCGGAGACTATGTAGCCGCGACTTTCCACAAAATCCCACGTCTCGAAGATATCCGAAATGTGTTGTCGCTCTTGCTCACTCGGGTAGTACAGAGAAAGGAGGACGTGCCGGCGAATATTCTGGTATGACTGGGGCAAGAGCACAGGGTCGGCTGACTCAAACCCTGAAAATTCAAAGGTCCCCATTCCGTAAGTCCGCTCACCGCCGAGCCCAAGGTCACCAAGAAGTCGGAAAGCGGCCTCGAGCTTGGGCTTCCAAGAGTCGTCATCTATTCTGACAAGACCGTAGAGTCCTGCTTTGGATTGAAAGCAGATAGCTCCGCAGAACCAGATATTGCTATTCTGACTCGATCTGTCGAGAGCGACACGGGGTCTAAGTTCCGTGGCCCACCAGCCCTTGCCGGTAGTTCTGTCCCAAGGTAGTGCGAGTGAACGGTTTAGGTCGATTACCTCCTTGACGTCCTTGGAGCTAAGGGGCACGTGCCCTATCCATTTAAAAAAGTGGTCAGGCACTAGATATCGCAGGCGTTTCAAGTCCTTGCCCCACTTGGACAAAACGCTTTCATTCTCGACTTCGGGTGCCGATTGAGGTCTCGGCATCGCGTACACAATCTCAGACCCGTGTTGAGAAGGACCAAATGGAAAAAGCGAACTTAGCACAAAAGCTGGCGTTTCCCTCTGCACTGCTTCAAGAGCGCTTTCCACCTCACCCAATAAAGCCAACGCATTCATAAGGGCAGACGTGAGAGATTCTGACGAAAGCCGCTCTTCGGTACTCTCAAGTCCTATACCTGCCTTTCCAAAGTGCAACGGTCCTTTAAAGAGAAGTCTATAAAGATACGTGTTCATAGTGCAGTCCTTGATACTCCAGCCTAGCTCAGGCGGTTTGGAAAAATCGGACTAACTCATCGATATGGTCCAGTTCCTCGATGCGCTTGGTATTATTTTCAATCCCCTTGTAGTGATCGAGTTTCCTGGCCTCGATAGAGCTGAATTCTATTTTCACTTGCCCATAACCCCTCGAGCCGTGGCCACCAAGGCTGTCATCGTGGAGCAATCGAATGGCCAATCTGAGGTTTTCGAGGTCTTGCTTGAGCGTTGCTATGTCTTCAACATCGTAAACTATGGACAGCTTGAACTTGGCGCCTCTCGGCACCCTCTCCAAGTTGCGAGGGTTGGCGGCTGATGTCACTCGATCGATGCTGTTTTCGAATTTCCACTCTGTGTAGAGAAGTCCGGTATCCATCTTTTTGAGCTCCTCGGCATTGGCAAGGGGAAGATCGCGGATCTTTATTCGCGCAGGAAAATTCTTGTTGCCCTCCCCAGGACCAGTTGAGCCGAAGAGCCGACAGACAGGGCAGTGCAACGCGCCCGGAAATTCGAAGTCCTTATTGTCATAGTTCTTGTTGCGCGACTTTCCCTTTTCCCAGCTATTGCACTCGTGTCTGCTGGTTCCGCTGCCTCCATCTCGATTCGGAAACAGCTGCGGGTTTGCCTTCTCCAGTAACGCCCTTAGCTTCCCTTTAAGTGATGATCCAGGTATGTATGGTTCTTGAGTGAGAGGATCTCTCACTACAGGCGAATCCAAGGATCCTATCTCCATGTTTTCTTCTGAGGCACCAATGTGGAGTCCTGTTAGGCACTCCAGCTCACCAGTCATTTCCAGCTTGCCAATCAATGTTCGCCCCAAAATCTCTTCCATTTCGGTGCTCCTTATGTATCAGTTGGTCCCACCATAATAGCGGTGGTAGGCAATAATCGCTTCTATGAATCGCAACAATTTCTGAAAGTTTTCTTCGGACTGAGCTGCAGATTGAATCGCGGGATCCAGTACTTCCTTCAGTGGCTTCACCTTCGGCTGGCG
>FWPU01006933.1_pt1 | contig 21713 bp, 17 predicted proteins | sample 2228361 | NCBI WGS metagenome assembly FWPU01 (sample SAMEA103939777, study PRJEB20133) | metagenome
CAGCCACTCGCCCAATTCAGCCACTCGCCCAATTCAGCCGCTCGGCCAATTCAGCCGCTCGGCCAATTCAGCCGCTCGGCCAATTCAGCCGCTCGGCCAATTCTGACGCGGAGTTGCTTCCAACCACGCGAAAACCGAAGCCGCTCGGCGTAAGCCCCGGCGGCCGGACGCCGAAAGCCACTCCTTGCCGGGACCGGCACGCACGGCGGTTGGGCTTGACCTTTCCGATCCGATTGGGCTGCCTTGCTTGAAGCCCGGCTTCGACCGCCGTTAGAATTACCGGTTGGACATCCGGTGAGCGCCGAAGGGCCATGCCCGAGGACTATTACCAGATTTTGGGGGTACGGCGGGACGCCTCGCAGGCCGAAATCCAGAAGGCCTATCGCGAGTTGGCGCGGAAATACCATCCCGACATGAACCCCGGGGACAAGGATGCCAAGAAGAAATTCCAGCGGATCCAAACTGCCTTCGAGGTGCTCAACGATCCCAAGAAGCGGGAAATGTATGATCGCTACGGGAGTTCGTTCGAGACCTTTGGGGCAGGCGGGCCCCGAGGCGGAACTGCCTGGAGCACCGGGCCGGGCGCGGAGTTCCGCTTCGAGGACCTCGATTGGAGCCAGTTTTTCGGCGAGCGGTTTGGCGGGGCCGGCATCGACCTGGGAGAGATCTTCAACCAGTTCCGCAGGGGAGCGGGCACTCGCAGCCGCACCTCGACCCGGCAGCGCCGCGGGGCCGACCTGGAGCACGAGATCACCATCCCCTTTACCACAGCGGTCACCGGCGGGCAGATCGAGTTGCATGTGCCGCGTCCCTCGGGGCGCCACGAAACGATCGCCGTGAAGATTCCCCCAGGCATCGAGGAAGGCAAGCGGATCCGTCTCCGAGGCCAGGGCGAGGCCGTTGTCGGGGGGACGCCGGGGGACCTTCTGTTGACTGTCCACGTCGAGCCGCACCCGTACTTTCAGCGCAAAGGCAACGATCTGATCGTGCGGGTGCCGGTCACGCTGGCCGAGGCCGCCCTGGGGGCCAAGGTCGATATCCCCACGCCCAAAGGGACGGTCACGCTTCAGATTCCCCCGGGTACGTCGAGCGGCCAGAAGCTGCGGGTCCGCGGCTACGGAGTGGCACCGCCAAGCGGCCCGGCGGGCGATCTGTTGGCTGAAATCCAGATCGTGCTGCCTAAAACGCTTGACGAATCGGAGCGCGAGGCCATCCGGCAGATCGATCGCCGCCATCCCCTGGACCCCCGTGCGAACCTCCGGTGGTAGCCCAATGGCCGGCCAAGAGTTCCCCCGGGCGCTTCGCCTCCGCCGCCAAGCGGATTTCGAGAGGGTCTTCCGCTTGCGATGCACGGCGGGAGATGACCGGCTGGTGGTGTTCGCCTGTCCCAATGACCTGCCCCATGCGCGACTGGGTCTTTCCGTGTCCCGGCGCATGGGCAAGGCGGTCGTGCGCAACCGGTGGAAGCGGATCATTCGCGAAGCGTTCCGCCTGTCGCGTTTGCAATTGCCTGCCGGTGTGGACCTGGTGGTGGTCCCCAAGCCCACAGCCGAACCCCGCCTGGCCGAGGTGATGGAATCGCTCGCCCGCTTGTCGCGCCGCCTGGCCCGGCGCCTGGAGGTCAATCGGCGATGAAGGCGCTTGGGGTCCTTCTGCGAGGCATCCTGGGCCTGCCCGCCTGGCTGCTTATCGGCGTGGTGCGCGTGTACCAGTGGACGCTCAGCCCGGTCCTGGGCGGCCAGTGCCGCTTTTATCCCTCGTGCAGCAACTATTTCATCGAGGCCGTGCGCAAGTACGGGGCGGTGCGGGGCACGATTCGGGGGCTAGGCCGCATCTGCCGCTGCCACCCCTTTCATCCCGGCGGCATCGACCCGCCATAAGGCCGTGCAGCCGGCTTGGGGCGTTCGATCGGGCTGGGCAAAGCACTGCCAGCGCCGCGCACGAGCCCAACTGGAAAAGGGCCAGGACCAACGGATGCATTCTGGGCGGCGCCGCCCGGGGGTCGTCGGCCAACCAGGCGGCACGCTCCCAGCCCTGGCGGGTGCGGCGCCATGGCGAGCCGGCCGTCGCCTCCGCGGCCCGCTCCGCTTCCCAATGCCGCGGCCGGAACATCGAGATGCCCAACCATGCCACTGCCGCTGCAATCAGAAGCACTCTTGCCACGCGCCGCATGAACCGCGAAGCCCATCTGCACGGGCCGACGTCACAGGAAAAGGCCGGGCGGCGCGATGACGGGGTTCAGGCGCCCGTCCCGCCCAGCGCCAACGGGTGCCCAGACGTGCTAGCCTGGTCATGCAACCGGCGGGCCGGCGGCGCTTGGGCCCCAGGCGGCGCTGGGGCTTCTCGCCGCCAACTCTGTTGCAGACAACCGTTTGGCGAAGCGCGCTTTGGCCGCGACAAGCAATCGACCCTCCCAAGGGCGTTGCCCCGCGGCAACCGGGATGTTGCTTGGGCACAACGCGCCATGGCCCCGGGCGCGGCGCCCAGGTCGCGCGGAAGGCGCACGGCCCCCCAAGCCGGGGCCAGCCGGGCAAATCCGGATAACCGGGGCGGCCCAAGGCCCGTAGGGCGGCCAAAACAGCGCGCATGCGGCACCGTCGGCAGAACCGGTCCTCTCGGCGGGCAAGGCCTCCCGGCCGGAGGCAGCCCTAGGGGAACGCGGCGATGCCAAATCGGCTTGCCCCGCTGGGCGTTCTGTTCTAGGGTTTCACAAGGAGGTCTGGCCGCAGCCAGCCAATGCCTGCCGTGATTGACCGCAGGGGTGCGCCGTATGCCTCATCCGCCGGTGTCGATGGACCTGAAAAAAATCCTTTCCGGGGCGCAGTTGCCGGCATTGCCTCAAAGCGCGATTCGGCTGTTGGAGCTTTCCCAGGATCCATCGAACGGGCCGGCCGAGTTCGCAGTGCCCATCGAGTCCGACCCGGGCCTGGCTGGCCAGGTGTTGCGGTTCGTCAACTCGTCCTATTTCGGGTTCTCGCGCGAGATCTCCAGCGTCAAGCTGGCGATCACGCTGGTGGGCATCCGCACGATCAAGAACTTCGCCCTCTGGAGCGCGGTATTCAGCCTGATGCCGAATCCGAAGTGCGGCCCGTTCGACCTCAAGACCCTGTGGCAGGACTCGCTGCGGCGGGCGCTGTTTGCCCGCAGGCTGGCCAAACTGCTGGGCCTCAAAGAAGCCGAGGAGGCGTTTTCGGCGGCACTGCTTCAGGACATGGCCGTCCCCCTGTTGGCCAAAGAAGCCCCTGCGGTCTATGTTAAGCTGCTGGAGGCCCGCAACCAGGGGCAGCGACGGCTGTCGGTGTTGGAGCAGCAGTTGTTCGGCTGGAACCACGGCGAGGCCGGCGCGATGATGGCCCGGCAGTGGAACCTGCCCGATGAGTTCGCGACCCTCATCGAAGCCCATGTGGATTTGGAGCGCTGGACCGCCGACCCGAACGCACGCCTCCCTTACGTGGTGGCCATGTCGGCCTTGTTGCCTACGGTGGCCGACCCGCACTGGATCGAGGCCCCCCACCTGGAGGCCCTCTATGGGACGGTGGCCCCTTCAGGTAGCCCCCCTTTAAGCGAGCTTCTTTCGACGCTCGACCAGGAGTTCTCCGAGTTCGCCCCGTTGCTGAAAATCTCCACCCCCGCGCGCTCCCTGGCCGAGCTATATAACGCCGCCGTCGTGCCTGCCGGGTAGTGCCCCCCAATACCACCGCCGCAGGCTCGTCGTTCCCCGCCCGTAGTTCCGCTTTCAAAAGGCACCAGGCAGAGTCCCACTGGGGCTTACGCCCCCGGCTCGCCGTTAGTCTGCAGAGTCCCACTGGGGCTTACGCCCCCGGCTCGCCGTTAGTCTGCAGGGTGCGTGCTCTGCACCACGCCAAGCCACCTGCGTTGGTTGCAGGCAAGTACTCGGCGTGGCCCCGTTTGGCAGCTTTGCCGTCTGGCGGTTGTCCGCCGCTTAGCCCCGGCATACGGGGTTCTTCAAAACGCATGTTCCGCTCGGGCCAGGCCGGCACTATAATGCCGCCCCCTTGGGCCCCGTTTCGGAGAGGATGTGTTGGCCTGTGGAGACAAGGGGGATAGGGCGCGGCTGGGGGGCCAGCGCGGCCCAGGAGCGTGGAGTTTGCGCCGGAGGCAGTCGTCCTCCGGGTCAAAAAACACGGCGGTTTCAGCACTCGAACGAAAACAGCCGAGGGTTGCCCGTGCGGTTGGCGATTGCGGCCATCTTGGTGTGTATTGGGTGCGTGGGTTGCGGGACCACCAAATGGACCGACACCACGCGGACCGCCACCGAGCAACTTTTGCTAAGCGACTCGATGGAGCGGGCAGTTAGCCGGCTCGACTTCCGGTCGATCGCGGGCAAGAAGGTGTTCCTCGATGCTACCCCGATTTCCTCGATGACCGACAACGCCTATCTTGCCAGCCTGATTCGCCAGCACATGTTGGCCAGCGGCGCCATTTTGAAAGAAAAGCGCGAGGAGGCCGATTACATCGTGGAGCTGCGGGCGGGGGCGATCGGTACCGACCGGCACGACTTGCTTTTTGGTGTGCCGGCGTTGAGCCTGCCGGTAGCTCCCGTTCCCGGCGTCCCCTCGCAAATTCCCGAGATTCCGCTGATCAAGCGGACCGACCAGCGCGGGGTGGCAAAAATCTCGGTGTTCGTGTACAACCGCAACACCGGGCGCATCGTCTGGCAGTCGGGCGTGGTCCCCGAGGAGAGCCGGGCCAAGGCAGTTTGGTTTCTGGGGGCGGGGCCTTTCCAGCGGGGATCGATCTACGACGGGACCAAGTTCGCGGGCGACCGGATCGACATCCCGCTGATCGACCTCGGTACCGCGTTGGGTACGGAGCGGTCGCGGGTTTCGGTCGCCGAAGAAGCGTATTTCGTCGAGCCCCCAGCGGCGGAGACCATGACAAAAAAGACGGAAGCCAGTCCGCCGTCCAACGGGCCGGCAACCACGCAGGCAAATGGAACCGTGCCCTCCAAGGGGTCTGGGCCGCCCGCCGATGGCCAAAGCGTACCGGCCCCGGGCCATCCTGCAAAAGACTCGGGCGAGAAGCCGGGGGCAGGCCCTGGGGAGGGAGTCATCCCGGCCGGCCATACCTCGCCGGAGGGTCCGGCCGGTGCAGAGCCTGCGACGCATCCCTCGGGCCCGGCGACCACCGGGCCGGCCCAGGGGCCCGCCGTGGATCCCGGCCCATCGGATGACCGCTTTCTGCCGCCGTCCGACTGGCGTCCGCCGGAGGGATCGCCAAACGGCGTGCACCCGTTGCCGCCAGTGAATCCTTCTGAACGACCGTATCCGCATTTCGACCCGTGGCCCTACTACCGCCGCTGAGCGCGCGGGGTTACACTCTGGAAGCAAGTTTTGCTGGCCTAAGGCGCTCGGGCTGTGCGGCCAGGGCCTCAAGGACCAAGCCACGCCGCGTCGGTTGGTATCGGGGAGCGAGGGGCCTGCCTGCTGGCCTGGGCCCATGAGGGATCGCATCGATGAGCGGCCGCCTGTCCAGTCGCTTGTCCGAATACCGACTGTTCGTCCGCGAGTATGTGCGCAACTTCCGCACCACGGGGGCCATCCTGCCCAGCAGCCGGGGACTTGCCCGGGCGTTGTCGCGGTATGTGGCCCGTGGCGGGCCGAAGCATGTCCTGGAAGTGGGCCCCGGCACCGGAGCGGTCACCGAGCAGATCATCGCCCGGATGGGGCCCGAAGATCGCCTGGACCTGGTGGAACTGAACGGCAGCTTTGTGGAGCGGCTTCGCGAGCGGTTCGAGACCGAGCCGGCGTTTCGCCAGGTGGCCCCTCGGTGCCGCATCTTTCATCAGGCAGTCGAGGATTTGCCTGCCGAGCCCACCTATGACGTGATCGTTTCGGGCCTGCCGCTGAACAATTTCACGCCCGAAGAGGTGGCCAGAATCGTGGCGGTCCTGCGGGGCCTGTTGCGGCCAGGGGGGACGCTCTCGTTTTTCGAGTACATCGGCATTCGTCTGGCCCGATCCTGGCTGGCGCGGCGCGAAGAGCGTCGGCGTCTGCGGGGAATCACGCGGGTCCTGGGCGATATGCTGGGGCCCCACCAGATCCGGCGCGACTGGATCTGGCCGAATGTCCCCCCTGCCTGGGTGCACCACGTGCGGTTTTGCCCGGGCCATGCAGGTTCTCCCGCTCCGCCATCTTGCGCCGATGATCTTGCACCGAGGCGGCCGAGCGGGTAACAACGCATTCTCGTGCCCCGGATGGCCCCGGAGTTTGGCTGGAAAGGATTCCTATGGATCGGCGGCGGTTCTTGTTGGCTGCGGCTTTGCTTGGGGCCGGGTCGGCCGGTTGTCGCGGCCGGCAGACGGCTCAGATCAAGAACCCCTTTGAGCCGGACATGGTGGGGAGCCACACGGCCGGGGCCGAAACCTATAAGCCGCTGGTCAATAGCGCGGTATCGAACCTTCTGGCGCGGCATGCTGGCGGGGTGCATCCGGCGGGGTTTGCCGAGGGGCGGAGCGGCCCCCTGCGAATCTGCTTTGTCGGCGTGGAGAACCGCAGCGCCGAGGAGCTGGGCGACTTCAAAGAGCAGCTTTACCAGCAGATCGATACCCGCATCGTGCAGTCGCAGGTGTACCAGCCCATCAGCCGCCGGTTCGTCGAGGCCGGCCTGCGCCAGACCCGTCTCCGCCCCGATGACCTGTTCATCCCCGACAACATGCGCACGTTTGCCGCTACGATGGAACAGATGGGGCAACCCTTCGATTACCTGCTGTTTGCCACGATCACCTCGGGCACCACGCGGAGCAACCAAGACTACCAGCGTGACTACGTGCTGACCTTGGAGATGGTGGACGTGCGGACCGGCCAGTCCGACAAAGAGTCGGCCGAGATCAGCAAGGAATACAACGTCTCGGTAATGGCCAAGCTGAAACACTTGGGGGCCAGGTAACGTGGCCGGCGGTGCCCTGGTGTGTGCACGGCCTGGGCCAGTGGTCGCCTGCCGCACAACGCTGGGACTTGCGGCTCTGTGCGCGGCGATCGCGGGATGCGCCACGCATGCCGATCGGCTGGCCGAGGTCCGCGAATTGTTCTACGCCGGAAATCTGCAAGCCGCGCAGGCGATGGTGGACGAGGGGTTGCGGCGTGGCGGCCCGGATGCGGATGTCTGGAAACTCGACCGGGCGATGCTCGACCTGGCCGCTGGCCGGCCCCGCGAGGCCCAGCAACGCCTCCGTGAGGTCCGCGACCGCTTCGACTATCTGGAGCAGGCGTCGGCCGCCGAAGCAGTCGCCGCCCTGCTGGCCGACGATAACCGCCTGGCCTACGCGGGCGAAGACTATGAAAAGGTCCTGATCCGCGTGTTCCTGGCCCTGGCCGACCTCATGGCCGACCGCGGCGACGCCCTGGCCTACGCCCTCCAGGTCAACGACTGCCAGGAGCGGATCATCCAGGCGGGCACCGATCCTTCGGGCAGGAACCCCAAATTGGCCTACCAGCGCGTGGCGCTCGGCGCCTACCTCTACGGCGCTCTGTGCGAGGAGACCCATCGGCGGTACGACGACGCAGCCCGCGCCTGGGCGCGGGTCCTGGCCTGGGAACCCGATTTCCCTTACGGCCAGCGCGATGTGCAACGGGCGATGGATGGCCGCCACAGCCCCCCAGGCCACGGCGTGCTGTATGTCTTTGCACTTGTGGGGCGCGGCCCGTACAAGATCGAAGTCGAGGAAATGCCCACCACGGTCTCCTTGCTGCTCGCCGACCGCATCGTCAGCGCCGTTTCCAAGCACACCCTCGCCCCCACCCTCGCCCCGGTCAAGGTGCCCAAGGTGGCCGTGATGCACAACGAAATCCGAAACCTGGACGTGTGGGTCGATGGGCGCCCGGCAGGCTCCACCGCCACGATTACCGATGTCAGCCGGCTGGCGCTCCAACAGTACGAAGCCATCTATCCGCAGGTAGTGGCCCGCGCGGTCGCCCGGCGCGCCCTGAAAAAAGGGATGTTCTACGCCGGCAAAGAGATGCTGGGCGTCTCCAACCCTTCCCTGGTGAATCTGGGCCTGGACGTGGCCGGGATCGTCTGGGAGGCCACCGAGTCCGCCGATACCCGCTGCTGGGGCCTCCTCCCCGACCGCATCCAGGTCCTGCGCCTGGAACTGCCCGTCGGACAGCATCGCATCGCCTTGATCCCGGCGGGGCGATCCGGCCGGCTTGGCCGGCAGGAATCGGCCGAGGTGATGATCGACGACGGCCGCAATACCTATATGCTGGCCCACTTCCCCACGGACCGGCTCGTGGGCCGGATCCTGGTGAGCGACCAATGGGCAGGAAAAGGTCCGGCCAGGCCTTAGCCGCCCCGCTGCACTGCCCCCTGGAACTACGCCGGCGATTGTGCCCCTGGGGTTCCCGGACCGCGTGTCACGGCCCGGCCCGGCTTCCCAATTCCACAGAAGATATCCCGTTGATCCCGGCACGCACACACTTGGCCCCCGCCACCCCCTGCGCCTTCGCCCCAATCAAATGCAATAATCGAGCACGAAGCCGGGGCTCTCTTCGCCATGCCCGTAACAGGAACCCATCACCTCGTTCAGCCGTTTTGCCACCCATTCAATCTCGCTTGGGCTCGTGTCCAAACCCAGGCTGAGGCGGATAGCGCCCAGGCCGATTTGGGGTAGAACCCCCATTGCGCGCAGCACCGGCGAGAGTTCCCCGGAGCCTTCGTGGCAGGCCGATCCGGTCGATGCAGCCAACTCGGGGACCCTCGCAAGGATCTCGACCCCGATCTGGCCGACAAACGAGATGTTCAGGGTGTTGGGAAGGCGATACTCCGCATGGCCGTTGAGCACGACTCGCTCGCCGAACGCTTCGTGCAGCCGGGCCCATAGCAGGTCGCGGAGCTGCCGGACCCGAGGCATCATGCCCAAGCGGGCCCCTGCGAGTTTACAGGCAGCCCCAAGGCCCACGGCCAAAAGGACGTTTTCCGTCCCTGCGCGGCGTCCTTGTTCGTGCTGTGCGCCGTGGATGAGCGGCTCCAGCCTGACCCCCTGCCGCACCCACAGGGCCCCAATCCCCTTGGGACCGTAAAACTTGTGCCCCGCCACCGAAAGCAGATCGACCCCCAGTTCCTCGACGCGCGTGGGAATCTTGCCCACCGTCTGGGCCGCGTCGGTGTGGACCAACACGCCGTGCTGTCGGGCGATGGCCGCGATCTCCGCAATCGGCTGGATCGTCCCCACCTCGTTGTTGGCGTGCATGACGGAAATCAAGATAGTCCGGGGGCCAATGGCCTTGCGCACCTCGTCAGGGTCCACCCGGCCGGTTCGGTCGACCGGCAGATAGGTCACCGCGGCCCCGAGGCTCTCCAGAAAGCGACATGGCTGGATCACCGAGGGATGCTCGAGACGTGTGGTGATGATGTGATTGCCCCGCCACGGCAGTGCGAAGAACGCTCCCTTGGCGGACTTCAAACTCCATCCTTGATGAATTGTCCGATTGATTATCGCATTTCCCCCACTCAGGAGCGGGGCAAGGCCGGTGGAGTCCGCTCGCCTGAAAGCTGCCTTGCCGGCAAACCCATGGAAGGTGGTTATTTGCAACCACGCCACAGGGGCTCGGCGTGCGTGCAAACCACACACCGTACCGCCCACAAGCAGAAGCCGCACGGTGTCAGCCCCCAGTTGCCAGGGGTGCGTGCCATCGCTTGCTGGGCACCGGCAAGCAGTCCACTTGTCCGCGGTACTCCTTGAATGCGGCAACAGCGCCGCATTCGAACCGTGGCACACCTCCCAGCACGGAACGGTGGTCGCTAGCAACCACGTGGTGCCGGTCCGGCGTACGGGTAGAGCACACACCGTACCGGGACTGCCAGGCCGTGCACTCCATCGCGGCGCGGCCGCTGAAGGGCATTGGCCTCGATCCAGACCAGGGACGCGGTGTATGGGGCAAACCACAGCCCACCACTTGGGGTCCGAACGACAGGTTGTGTGCTAGCAGCGCTAGCACAACGATTTGTAGCAATCTTCTTTTCGCAGTTTTGCGCCATCCGTACACTCCCGCGAACTTTCCTGAGCCGCACAGCGGTGTTGTCGCGGGCCGCGATGTCTCTGAATCAGCGGCACCCGGCAACCGGAAAGGGCGGCGGCTTCACCGGTGCCAGTCGCGCATCGGCTGGAGCAGCCAGACAAGGAGGTGCCGCACGGCAACGGCCCCTGGGACGGAGCCATCCGTAGCGGCAGAAAAGTGCTTGGGGGGACCGAACGTCAGGGATCGGCGTGTTCCTTATCTTGTTGCAGGACATCTTTTCTCTGCACACGCGCGAGGCAGTGGCCCCTGCGCACCCCAAACGCCCTCGTGTCGGTCCGCAAGGCGGTTTTGTGGTCACGTCTCTGGTCTTTTGGGACAGGCACTTGAAGTGCCGCAGGAGAACGCCATGAAAAACGACAAGCCGGTGGTGGGTGTGAACATGGACTTCCGGTCGGCTCGCAAGGAGCAGCCTGCTTTTGCCTACCTGGCAGCGGGCTACTTCGACGCGCTGAGCAAGGTGGGGGCCGTACCCTTGCTGATGCCGCCCCTGGCCGACAAAGCGGACATCAACCGCCTGCTGAACCTGGTGGACGGCGTGCTGCTGGTGGGTGGCGCGGACCTGGACCCGCGGCACGACGGCTACATGTTGCACTCGTCGGTCCGCCTGATGGACCCCCGGCGCGAGCGCTTCGACCGCATGCTGGTCGATCTGGTGGCCCAGCGGCGCCTACCGGTGATGGGCATCGGCGTGGGGATGCAGCTCCTCAACGTGTCGCAGGGGGGGAACTTGTTCCTCGACATCGCCGAGGACCTGCCGCGGGCCATGCCGCACCACGATCCCACGGATCCTAACCACCGCCATGGGCTGATCGTGGAGCGCGGCACGCTGATGGACCGCGTGTATGGCGAAGGCGAAATCCGCGTCAACAGCATGCACCACATGGCCATCGACGAGGTCGCCCCTGGGTTCCGCGTGACCGCCCGCGCGCCCGATGGAGTCGTCGAAGCCATCGAAAGCGAGACGGAAGAGTGGTTCGCCTTCGGCACGCAGTTCCATCCCGAGGCGGAATCGGCCTCGGCCTTGGATTTGGGGCTGTTCGAGGAGTTCATCGCCGGGATCACGGGACGGGAAGTGGCGGAGATGCGGCTGGTCGCCTGAGATGGCCGATTTCGTCCGGCTGGATTCCTCCGGCGCAGGTGCCGGGATGCGCTGCGCCGTTGGGGTGGCGGTGTCGTCCGACGGGACGCGGATTTCAGCAGCCCTGGTCTGGGCCGAAGGGCGTGGAGTGGCGATGCGGGCCGCGGTGGGCGAAGGCATTACAGCCCAACTGCCCGAGGAAACCGCAGCCATCTTGACGCCGCTGTGCGATCGCTCAAATGCTGGAAACTTCGCCCCGGCCGTCGACGCCCTGCCGAGACTTGCCGCCCGCCTAGCCGACCATCAAGCGGCCCTGGTCGATGCGCTCCTCTCCCAGGCCGGCGTCTCCCCCTCCCGCATTCTGGCGCTGGGAGTGGCCGATCCCGGACTGTGGAGCGGGCCGGCCGCCTCGCCAGGCGCGTATTTCTGCCTGGGCGAGCCGGCTCGCCTGGCCGAGCTGACCGGCCTGAACGTCGTGGATGCCTTCCCCGCGCGCGACGTGGCCCAAGGTGGCCAGGGAGGGCCCCTGAATGCGGTCCCCCTGTGGCTGCTGCTTCGGCACCCGCGAAAACACCGCCTGGTCCTCGATCTGGGGCGAACCACCCGGCTGGCGTGGCTGCCGCCATCCTCGCCGGAAAACGGTCTGCCAGCAGGCCTGCGAGCATTCGACGTCGGGCCGGGCACCTACCTGTTGGACCGGCTGGCCGAGCGGCTGACCGGAGGCGAACACCGCTTCGATCCGGGGGGCCACCTGGCGGTGCAGGGACAGCGCATCGAACCGCTGTTAGAACATTGGCTGGCCGATCCCTACTTCCGCCGGACCACGCCCCGCTGGCACCCCCGGGGTGTGCGCCCCGAGCGGTTCCTGCTCCAGGCCATGCAGAAGGCCGTGCACGAGGGTTGGTCGATCCGCGACCTGTTGTGCACGGCCACGCACTTTGTGGCCGAAGCTGTCAACCTGGCCATCCAGCGATGCCTCCCCCAGGCGACCCCCATCGACGAAATCGTGGTCGGCGGCGGCGGGCAGAACAACGGCCTGTTGCTCCGCGAAGTCGCGGCCAGGCTGCCCGGCATCCCCGTGCGCCGATCGCAAGAGTTGGGCATCGTGTGGGAAGGCCTGGATCCGGCCTGCGCGGGGCTATTGGCGCTAATGCATCTGGACCAGGTGCCCGGTAACCCGCCCGAGGTCACGGGGGCCGAGGTGGCCCGCGTGCTGGGCCGACTCACCCCCGGCTCGCCGCAAAACTGGCAGCGATTGCTTTCCGACTTGATCGGCTGCAAGCCGGCGGTCCGCCCCTTGCGGAGTGCCCTGTAGAGGGTGCCTGCTCTGCACGCACGCCGGACCATGTCCGCTATACGACCTCGGCGTGGGTGCGAGCACCCACCCTAGGGATGAGTCGCGTGGCTGCAAGCTTTACCATATAACTACACATACTACGCTTCGCATTGCCGCTTCGCTCCCGAAATACCTAATTTCTGCCTTGCGCCCTAGGGATTCTGCCAAACCGCGTTTACCGTCCTGTGCGTAATAGGTATGATGACGGCTAGCTTCGCCACTGGGCGAAGTCAGCCAAGCGGTTTGCGTCAACGGGACCTGCGGAGTTGCCTCGGACGCCTCGACCCACCTGACCTCGGGGAAGGCTGCTGGTACGAGTTCCCCCCTACAGCCTCTTCAGGGGTGTCGGTTTTCAAGCGGGGCGACATACCCCCGCGGGATGCGCACTGGCCCTAGCAACCCTTTGCGAAACCAGTGCCTATTGGCCCCGGCGGGCGAGGGAGCTGGCGTAGACGTGGTGGCAGTCGGGCGGGACATATTTCGCAAGTGCCATAGTCAAAAATAATCGCTTCGCGTAACTTACCGCGGTTTCAGTCCCCGGCCGTGCCGGGTCCCTTTTGCCCCCGTGGAGCATCATGGCTGCCGGTTTTCCTGATTATACGCAAGATTTTTTGTGGTACGGGCTTCGGCGCTTTGGGATGTGGCTGTTCCGTGCCACGGCCTCCCTGCGACTGGCGGTCGTGCTGATTGTTACGCTGGCCGCCGTGCTGGCCGTGGCCACGGTTCTCGAATCTGCCCGGGGCCGCGAATACGCCCAGTGGTACGTGTACCGCAGCCACTGGTTCATCGGGCTTTTGGGGCTTTTGGGGCTGAACATCCTGGCAGCCACGCTGATAAGGTTTCCGTGGGGGATTGGGCGGATCGGTTTTGTGATGACACACACGGGGCTCCTGGTCCTATTGGCGGGGGCCGTGCAAACCTTCACCCGGGGGGTGGAAGGGACATTGGCGTTTCAGGAGGGCGAATCGGCCAATGCGGCCACGCTTTCCGAACGGAGCCAGTTAACCGTAATCCGCCCGTCGCAGATGGGCGGTCACGCTGGTGGGTTCCACGGTTCGGACTCGGTGGTGTTTGCTTTTCGTCCTGGGCCGGTGGATTGGCCCGAAGGCAAGACGCTGGACTTGGGCTACTTGGGGGGGGTGGGCGTTCGGGTGCTGAAGTATTACCGTCATGCGGAGGTGGAAGAGCAATGGCTGGCCGACCCGGCCGAAGCAGGGGGACCTGCGGTGCGATTCGCCTTGCGCAGCGCCCGCGCGCCGATAGAAGGGCACCCGCCCCTGTTCGATGAGGAGAGCGGGGAGGGTTCGGGCATCGCGGCGTGGCTTAGCGAGGAAATGGGTCCGTTAGGTTTTGGGCCAGCCCGGTTCGAGATCCATCGGGCGCCGGTGGCTAGCCTTGTGGAGGACTTCTTGCGCCCGCCAAGCCAAGAGAAAGAAAAGGAATCGGACTCGGCGGGCGTGCTCTCGATGCACTACCAGGGGCGCATGACTCGCGTGCCGGTTGGGCCCAATGTGGGGCGCAAACTGCCTTTGGGCGACACGGGGCTTTCGGTCGAAATCGCCGAATACCTGCCCAACGCCCGCCTGGTTGGGACCGCCAAGTTCGCGTCGGACGACAAGCGGCCAGACAATCCACTCTTGGAATTGCGCGTCCACGTGCCCGGCCAGGAGAAACCGATCCGCCAGATCGCCTTCGCCCGCCGGCCGTTTTTGACCCTCGATGCGGTTCACGGCTGGGACTGCCCGGTGAAGTTCTGGTATCACCATCCGGCCGTCAAGGCCGTCCCGGGGGTCGAGTTCCTGGCGGTGCCGGGGGGCAAGCTTTATTGCCGGGTGGGCAGCCGCGACCAATACATTTCCGGTCGCGAAGTTCGCCCCGGCGACGAGATCGACACAGGCGCCCATTTCCAGTTGCGGGTGCTGGAGTATCTCCCCTCGGCACGACGGGAAGTGGTGTTTCGTCCGGCCGCCCCCTCCATTCCCGCCGGGGACGAAACCGCCCCGACGGCCGCCGCCCTGGTGGAAGTCGATGTCGAGGGAACCATCGAACAGGTGTGGGTCAAGCAGAACGACGCCACCTACGGGATGCGGCGACTGGACACGGCCGCGGGACCGTTGCTGATCTCCTTCGGGTATGAGCGCCTGCCGCTGGACTTTACGCTGAAGCTTTTGGAGTTCCAGCGGGGCACGAACCCGGGGGGCATGGGCGACGCCTCCTTTGCCAGCCGGGTCCGCTTGGTAGACCGGGCGGCAGGGGTCAACGACGAGTTCACCATCTCGATGAACCAGCCGCTGGTCCACCGGAAATACGTGTTCTATCAATCGAGCTTCCAGGAGCAGGCCGGCGGCGACGTGTCGATTCTGACTGTGGCCTATGATCCGGGGCGGACTTTGAAATACCTGGGCAGCTTGCTGACGTGCCTGGGCATTCTGGTGATGATTTGCAAACGTGTAACCCTTGGGAGGCGCGGCGGCCGCGTGGCGGGCGAGAGGCCGGCCAGGCCATCCGCCGAGTCTCGCCCCGCCGCGCAAGCGGTAGCGGGTGTGGGGGCCGAGGCGGCCGCTCCGGGCCATGGCTCGCTCGCCGGCTCGCGGTGACCGGGCCCGGGGCGGAATGCCCAACAGGAGGGCCACCTGCCGCCTTTTACTGCACTTGACGACGACTGGTTTTTTGCAATTCGCTTGACCATTACAAGGACAGCCCTATGCGTATGTGGTTTCCCGCCGTGCTGGTATGGGTGGGGTTGGGGTCGCTTGCCGCGGCGCAATCGGCCCCGGATTTCGATTGGGGCCTGTGGCGCCGAATGCCCGTGCAGGACGGCGGACGATACAAGCCGCTGGACTCGCTGGCCTGGGAGACGCTGCGCCTGTTATGCAATCGCGGATCGTTTCCCGATCCGGATACCGGCAGGCGTCTGGAACCGGCAGCATGGTACGTGACCATGGTGCTGGAAAGCCCGGAACTGGGCCGCTCGCCCCACGCGATGATGGGCCGCGGGGCCGATCAGGCCGCCACGCCGGACCGATGGGACCAGGCGCCGCTGTTGCGGGTGGACGATCTTGCGCTGCGCGAAGCACTGGGCATGCCCGCCGACCAGAAATACATCTCGCCTGCCGAGGTGGCCGAGGCCCAGATTGCCGACCCCCAAACCGGGCGCACCGTGCGCTTCTTGGAATGGGCCCGCAAGTTCCAAGGCACCAAGCGGCGGGCGTTGCCGCCGTTCGAGCGCAAGGTGGCCGAACTGGCCGATGCCTACCATTTCTACCGCGAACATCGCCGGGGGATGCGCATGGGGTTGCTGCCGGTGCCCCGGGCCGAGGACCACCGCTGGTTCTCGTTGGGCGAACTCGTCGCGGGCCGCTTCACCGACCAAAACGACCCCACCGGCGCGCTGCGGCGTGTACAAGCGCAGTTGCTCGAAGTCCGCGATGCGCTGCGGGGCGGGTCGGCCGAGCGGTTCAACGAGGCTTCGGCCGCCCTGGCGGCCATGCTTGCCGAAGCGGGACCCGAGCTAGGCACCTACCCGGCAGCTTGGGTCATCGACCTGGAAGTGGCCTATAACCATTGGGTCCCGTTCCGCTTTGCCTGGGGGTTGACCACGCTGGCCTTTGTGCTTTCGCTTTTGGGCATGGGCATGGGGCGGCGCGGGCTATATCGGCTGGCCGTGCTGGCCTTTGTCGCCGGCCTGTTGGCCATGCTCGTCGGTTTCGGGATGCGGGTGGCGATCTCCGGCCGGGCACCGGTGACCAACATGTACGAATCGGTGGTGTACCTGGCTTTGGGGACAGCGGTGTTCGGGCTGGCATTCGAGTGGTTTTACCGCAGCCAGTATGTGCTGGCAGCGGCCGCGGCGGTTTCCACCGTTGCCCTTATCCTGGCCGACAACTGCCCCGCAGTGCTGGACCCCAGTCTCCAGCCGTTGACCCCGGTGCTGCGCAGCAACTTCTGGCTGGTGACCCATGTGATGAGCATTACGTTGAGCTACGCGGCGTTCGCCCTGGCGCTGGGGATTGGGAACATCACGCTGGGGTATTACCTGGCTGGCTCCCGCCGCGAGGAGACGATTGCCGCCCTCACGCGACTGACTTACCGCGCGCTGCAGGTGGGCGTGCTGCTGCTGGCTGCCGGCACGATCCTGGGCGGCGTCTGGGCCGACTACGCCTGGGGCCGGTTCTGGGGCTGGGACCCGAAGGAGGTCTGGGCTCTGATCGCCCTGTTGGGCTACCTGGCCGTGCTCCATGCCCGCTATGTGGGCTGGGTGGGCAGCCTGGGGCTTGCGGCACTCAGCGTCCTTTGCTTCTCGCTGGTGGTGATGGCCTGGTATGGCGTGAACTTCGTCCTGGGGGCCGGGCTGCATAGCTATGGGTTCGGCGGCGGGGGACAGACGTTGGTGTTTTCGGCCATCGGCGTGCAGTGCCTGTATGTGGCGGTTGCGGTGCTGGCCGCCCGCGCCCGGGGCCCTCTGGCCTGATAGGTCGGCTGGGGGCTGCCGCGGCTTGGGACCGCCTTGAACCGTAGCGCCAAGCGGGCAAGTGCTCCCCGAAACACCCCTTTCGGACCATGGCGCGGCTTGACACCCGCCCCGGCGGCCGGCTAGTATGGGGCTGCGGTTTCGGACCTCTGCTGCCTGCAAGTGAGCCTCGAACCGGAGGAGGATGTGGCATGAACGACCACGAGTTGACACGCCGCCAGTTCATCAAGACGGGTGCCACGGCAGCGGCCGCCGCGGCCATGGGGCTGGGCACCTACACCGTCGCCGTCGGCAACCCCACCAATGCCGACACCAGCAAGATCCTCAACTACAACCCGCAGATGGAGTATCGCCGTTGCGGGAAAACCAACCTGATGATTTCGGCCGTGTGCCTGGGTGGACACTGGAAGCGGCTCAACACCGTGGTCAAAGGCCTGTTCCAAGGGGGCAACTGGCTGGGCGGCGATTTCAATCACCCCGAGTTCATCAAGAACCGCACCGAGGTCGTCAGCCGCTGCATCCAGCGGGGCATCAACTACATCGACGCCTGCACCGGAGCCGAGGTGTGCGCGTACGCCAAGGCCCTCAAAGGCCGGCGCGAGAAAATGTACCTGGGCTACTCGTGGTATGAGCACGAGGTGCGGTTCCCCCAGTGGCGGAGCTTCGAGAAGCTCAAAGAGGGCTTCGACAAGGGGCTGCTGACGGCCGGCCTGGACTACGTAGACCTCTGGCGCATTACCTGCCACGAACAGAGCATCCAGCACAGCGACGCGGAGATGGACGAGGTGGCCAAAGCCCTGGAGTGGGCCAAGAAGACCGGCCGGGCCCGGTTCACCGGCATCTCGTCGCACCACCGGCCGCACATCAAGATGCTCATCGAGAAATACCCCCAGCAGATGGAGGTGATCGTCACGCCGTTTACCGCCAAGACCAAGGTCGAAGCCCGCGAGGATGCGGTGGGCCTGTGGGCCGCCATGAAGAAAATGGACGTGGGCTGGTTCGGCATCAAGCCCTTTGCCAGCGGGTCGCTGTTCAAGGGGGACAGCTCGCCGGGTAATCCCCACGAGAAAGAGGACAACGAGGCCGCACGCCTGGCCCTCCGCTACATCCTCTGCAACCCGCAGATCACCGCCCCCATCCCAGGCATGATCACCCCCGAGCAGGTGGACAACGCCGCCCTGGCCGTCGTCGAACGCCGAGAGCTGGACCAAGAGGAACAGGCCCGGCTGGACCGCCTGATGGACGACGCCTGGGCCCGGCTGCCCTACCACTACCAGTGGCTTAAAGACTGGGAGTACGTGTAGCCTCTCTGGCCAGGTGGCGGCTTTGCGCCTCCGGGGTCAGGCTGTTCGTGCGGATCGCCAAGATCCCGCCTGGCAGGGCGCTGGGGCAGTGAGGTGGTACGGTCCTGGCCTCTGGCGATGCAATTGCTCGACTTGTGTGACTGGCAGCTTTCCGAACCGTTTTCCCTCGAACCATGGCGATAAAGCATTGCGTGTGGGCCCTTGCCGCAGGCGTGGGCTGTGTGGCGGTTGTGGTGTCGGCCGGCTTGGTAGCAGCCCCTCCCCCGCTGAAGGTAGACCGCTCGAAACCCCTCTTGTTAAAATCAGCCAAGCCCTCGGAACCCAAGAAAAAGCCGGAAGGGCCGGTGGCCGACAACTCCGCCTGCTTCGTCTGCCACACGAACTACCAAGAGGAGTCGCTGGCCTCGGTCCATGCGTTGGAAAACGTGGGGTGCGTGCGATGCCATGGGGCCTCGCTGGCCCACCGCAACGACGAGAATAACACCACCCCGCCCGATAAGATGTACCCCGCCGAAGCCATCGACCCGGCCTGTGTGGAGTGCCACGACACTCACGATGCCCCGGCGCGCAAGGTATTGGCCCGCTGGAAGGAACGCTGCCCCCAAAAAACCGATTTCAGTCAAGTGGTGTGCACGGACTGCCACGGCGACCACCGCCTGAAACTCCGTACCGTGCGCTGGGACAAGAAAAGCGGCAAGCTATTGACGGCCGATAGCACGCCAGGGGGTGTAACGCCCGGCGCTGGCCAATAAGGCCGGGTCCCAAGAAAGGCCAGGTCCCAAGAAAGGCCAGGTCCCAAGAAAGGCCAGGTCCCAAGAAAGGCCAGGTCCCAAGAAAGGCCAGGTCCCAAGAAAGGCCAGGTCCCAAGAAGGGCTCGGCCTGCGTGCCCCTGCTTGCCAACCCGGGTGCTACTACGCGCCGGCCACGACAAGCAGTGCGGTTAGCATGGGCCGGTACGTTGCCTGAATGCGGCCGAAGTACACGGGTTGGCTTTGAACAAACTCCTTGCGGGCCGCACTGATGCTGGCACACGCCGGGCCGGCGCTGGGCTAAAGCGTTTCCCCGCTCCGAAGGATGCCTTCCACCACGGCGACCAATTCGCTGAGGATCATCCAGGTGGCGCCCCAGATGCGGTGCTGCTGCCACTGGAAATGCGGAGCCCAATAGCGCCGGCCGCGATCTTGACGTACATGCCGGCCGCGATGGCGCGGGTCTATCAGATGGGCCAGGGGCACTTCCAGCAGCGCGGCCACTTCGACGGGATTGGGCTGCATCTCGGGTCGCTGTGGACTCCAGCCGACCCAAGGCTCCACGCGGAATCGGCTGGCCTGGACATACACCGGCGACAGCGGCCCCAGGACCTCCACCACCGGATCCGCGACCCCCAGTTCCTCGCAGAACTCGCGCACCGCGGCCTCGCGGGCCGTCTCGCCCGGCAACAGCGCCCCGCCAGGCAGACTGACCTGGCCCGGATGGTCCGGCAAGTGGGCTGGACGCAACGTCAAGGGCAGGTGCCAGCTCCCCTGGTGCGGATACAGCAGGATCAGCACGCCAGCTTGGCGCGCATCGGCCGGACACCGGGGATACCTCGCCTTCCCTTCGGCAAGGACGCCGTGCGGCCCAGCGGCTGCACCGGGCAACCCTTCCGCTAGCGATCGCTTGAGACAATCCGGCAACTTCGCGTTCACGCCTTTTTCGGCACGCCAGCGGCACAAGGCGCGCCGGCCAAACGATGCCGCTCCTCGAACCAGGCCCCCTGGCGGATTCGTCTTGAGGCGGTCCGCGGCCGGAACCGATCGGCGCCTCCGGCCACGTCCCATCCTTCAAAGTATCGGCTTTTTCGGAAAAAGACACCCAGAGTGGCCTGGCCCCCCGCTGGCTCATCGCGCCGGAGGCCTGGAGCCCAGATCCAGCGGCAGACGCCAAGCGGCTCTGGACACAATGGGTGGTTTGCTCGCACGCCCAGCCTGAGCAATAGGCTGGGAAACCCTTGCGCCATCCAGCGCCGGCCCACCAGCAGGCAGGTTGCGCATTTGCGCTTTACAAGCGCAACGTTCCCCGGTCAACATAAAGGGGAAGCCTATTTGCGTGCCCCTGGCTCCCCTGGGCGAGGTTGCGACGTGCGATGGTATCTGGCCGCCCTTGTGCTCTTGGCCATGGCGATGGTGTTGGGCCTCGGCTGGCTGGCCTACGCCATGTACGCCCTGGTGGGCGTGATGCTGGTCAGCCGGTGGCTGGCCCGCAGTTGGGCCAACCATCTCGATGCCCAGCGCCGGTGCAACCGCACCGTGGTCCATGTGGGCGATACGGTGGCGGTGGTGCTTACGGTCCGCAACACGGGGCGGCTTTCCATCCCCTGGGTGCTTGTGGAAGACCAATTGCCCGCCGACGCGTTGATCGATCGGCCGCCGCGGATGGTCGTCCTGGGCCGGAGGCTCCAGCTTGTGACGCTCCGCGCCCGCCAGCAGAAGGAGCTTTACTACCAGGTCCGTTTTCAGGAACGGGGCTACTATCAGCTCGGGCCGGTGGTGCTGGAGACCGGGGATCTGTTCGGGCTGTACCGCTGTTTCCGCACGCTGACCGAGCCACACTTCGTGCTGGTGTATCCCCAGGTGACCCCGCTGGAGGGCTACGATGTGGCCTCCCGGCGGCCGATCGGCGAGGTCCGCCTGAGCCACCGACTATACGAGGATCCCACGCGGATTGCCGGGGTGCGAGCCTATCAGGCGGGCGACCCGCTCAACCGCATCCATTGGCGTGCCACGGCGCGGACCGGCACGCTGCACAGCAAAGTGTTTGAGCCATCGAGCGTGGCAGGGGCCACCTTGCTTCTGGACTTCCACCGCGCCAGCTTCGGCGAACGGGACGTCCGCTTTCGTTCCGAACTGGCGGTCCGCATGGCCGCGTCATTGGCCAACGCGCTGTACCAGATGGGCCATCAGGTGGGGCTGGTAACCAACGGGCGGGACGCGGCCGACCGTATCCGCACCGAAGGGTGGGACCCCGCTCCGCAAACGCGGCGTGCCGCGCGGCAGTCGGCCGCCATGCGCTCGGGCAGCACACGCCTCGAACCCCTGGTGGTCCCCACCCAGCGCGGCGCCGAGCAACTGCTCCGCATGCTGGAAACGCTGGCCCGCGTCGAATTGACCGATGGCCTCACCCTGGCCCAACTCGTCGCCGAAACCGCCCACCGCCTCCCGCGCGATGCCACCGTGATGGCCCTGGTGCCTTCGGCCAGCCTCGAAGCGGCGGTCGCCCTGGGCAATCTACGCCGCCGCGGGTTTGCCGTTTCGGCCATCGTGGCCACAAGCCAGGTGCACGAATTCGAAACGTCGGCACGGCTCCTGGCTGCCGAGGGAATCTCGGCCCGCCAGCTCACCAACCCGTCCGAAATCGCCACCCTGTGCCGGCTCCCCAGAGGTGACGCTCCGCGGACCTCCGGCTAATCGCCGTGATCCCTCCGGGATCACCCCCTGCTCCCTGC
>FWPU01006934.1_pt1 | contig 21712 bp, 18 predicted proteins | sample 2228361 | NCBI WGS metagenome assembly FWPU01 (sample SAMEA103939777, study PRJEB20133) | metagenome
TTTCGCCTTGGGTAAATTTAGTCGTTGGTTCATTAATCTTCATTTTTGTTCCCATTTTCCTTGCCCCTCGTTACCATCCCTCTTTAGTTCTGGCGCCGCTTTTGTTTGTGGCGATCTACTTTGTTTTATTGAGGTTTTATCTCAAAGAATTGGAACCGGTTACCGACGAAGTTCGCCACTCCTTTGGTATTCTCAACACCCGCTTGAATGAGGCTCTTGATGGGATCGAAGTGGTGAAAGGCGCTGCTCAAGAACAAGGGGAGGTTATGCTGTTTGGGAAAAATGTGGATCGCTATCGTAAGGCGGCGATTCGCCAGGGAGACATCGAGGCACGCTTTTTACCGGCATTATTGTTAGCAGTAGCCATGGCGGGCGGTCTTCTGCATGCATTAATTTTGTTCCAACGAGGATTGCTTACCACTGGTGATGTAGTAGCCTATTTCGGTTTGCTGGTCATGCTTTCTTTCCCAACATTCGTGTCCATTTTTGCCTATTCGCGCATATCGTTGGGTCTCGCTGGCGCACGGCGGATTTTGGAGTTGATCAATCGAGAAAACAATCTTGATCAAAACGAAAATGGTTATCAGGGCAAAATGCGGGGCGAAGTGGCGTTTGAGAATGTTAGTTTTGCCTACCAGAATGATGAAATCGTTTTGAAGAACATCTCTTTTCGAGTTAAACCAGGACAGACTGTGGCGATTGTTGGGCAAACCGGCAGCGGTAAGACCACGCTGGTGAAGCTCATCAATCGAGTTTATGATGTCAGCAGCGGCCGGGTACTCGTGGATGGGGTTGATGTACGCGATTGGAATCTGGAAGCCTTACGGCGACAGATATCCATTATCGAACAGGACATTTTTCTCTTTTCGCAATCCATTGCTGACAATATCGCTTTTGGTAAACCGGATGCTTCCAAAGAGGAAATCATTGAAGCGGCTATCGCGGCTCAGGCCGATGACTTTATTCGTTCGTTTGACAAAGGATACGATACGGTCATTGGCGAACGAGGTGTGACACTGTCGGGTGGTCAACGGCAGCGGTTGGCTTTAGCCCGTGCTTTTTTAACCCAACCCAGTATATTGATTCTGGATGACTCTACCAGTGCGATTGACTCGGCTACGGAGGATAAGATTCAACGGGCAATTTATACGGCTGCTCAAGGAAGGACAACGTTTATTATCACTCATCGTCTTTCTCAAATCCGCTGGGCGGACGTGATTTTGGTTTTGCGAAAAGGTGAGTTGGTTGCTGTTGGCAGCCATGACGATTTGATGAAAAGCAGTGAGGTTTATCGCAATATCTTTCAGGAACTCTAAGGGACAATAGTGGAAATAGGAGCAACCACGAATGGGATTTTTTGCTGGACTAGATGCGGAAAAATACGACCGAAAATACAGTGATCGAGAATTGATCCGGCGAATTTTGTTATATTTCCGCCCTCATTACTCCAGACTGCTCCTGGTGGGTTTGTTGGTTTTGGTCGTTTCCGGTTCTGGCGCATTATTGCCCATTCTGGTTTCCCGAGGGATTGACTTTCTCAAAGAAGAATTAACCCCCATTAATGTTTTCTTGGTTCCATTTGCGGTCATGCTGACCGGTGTAATTGCGTGGCTGGCCAATTGGCAGGCGCGGCGTTTGGTCGTCCGTTCAGTGGCGGATGTGGTTGCCCGCTTAGCCAACGAAGCCTTTGCTTCGGCTGCAGAACATGATCTGTCTTTTTACGATCAATTTTCATCCGGTAAAATTGCATCACGAATCACCAGCGATACTCAGGACTTCGGCCAGCTGGTGGTTTTGACCACTGATCTCGTCTCGCAGGTAGTTGAATCAGTTATTCTTGCGATTGTGTTAGTCAATATCGAATGGCGCTTGTCTTTGACGCTTTTTGCGGTTATACCCATTGTGGTTCTTTTGGCGGTGAGTTTCCGCGGTCTGGCGCGCAAGGTCACCCGAGCTGGTATGAGAGCCATGGCCAATGTCAATCAGACCATAAAAGAAACTGTTTCGGGAATTGCCGTGGCAAAAAACTTTCGACAAGAGGCGCGTATTTTCCACATTTTTGACCAATCAAACCGCTTATCCTATCACGTCAATGTGCGGCGTGGCTTGGTCTTGTCTATGGTATTTCCAGTGCTTAATACCGTTGGCGGGTGGATGACAGCCCTTTTGGTGTATGTTGGAGGTTTGAGTGCCGTTCAGGGAGCGGTAACGGTCGGGGCATGGTATCTCTTTTTGTTAAGTCTTGACCGGTTTATGTTCCCGGTGATGAATTTATCTTCATTTTGGACTCAGATACAAAATGGACTTTCAGCGGCAGAGCGGGTTTTTGCGTTAATTGACGCCGATCCGAGTGTTGTTCAAATTGGAGAACGGAAAGCTCCTCGATTAAAGGGTCAGATTGATTTCAACCACGTTTACTTTCGCTACAAGGATAACGAACCAGTTTTAGAAGATTTTAACCTCCACATATTGCCAGGCGAGTCGATTGCATTGGTTGGTCATACCGGTGCTGGCAAGTCATCGGTGGTGAAGTTGATTGCCCGCTTTTACGAGTTTCAATCTGGTGAAATATTGATTGACGGGATGGACATCCGAAGTTTTGATTTAGGCAGTTATCGCTGCCAGTTGGGGATAGTCTCGCAGGTGCCTTTTCTCTTTTCAGGCACGGTGTTGGAGAACATCCAATATTCCTGTAAAGGTGCAAGTCAGAAGGATATCGAACGCTTGGCTTACCAAATCGGCAATGGCGAATGGCTGGAGGCTTTACCCGATGGCTTGATGACCCAGGTAGGCGAAAGAGGAAGCCGCCTATCTATGGGCCAACGTCAGCTCGTTTCTTTGATGAGGGTATTGGTACAAAAACCGGCCATTTTTGTGTTGGATGAAGCAACTGCCAGTATTGACCCATTCACCGAACGACAAATTCAACAGGCCCTGTCAATGGCGTTAGCTCAATCTACGAGTATCTTGATTGCCCATCGTCTCTCGACGGTCAAAGCAGCAGATCGCATCATTGTTCTTGATCATGGAAAAATAATCGAGGAGGGCAGTCACGAGAAATTGATGGCTGCTGGCGGTCACTACGCCGATCTTTACAACACTTACTTTCGGCATCAATCCTTGTCTTATATTGAGCTAGCTGGAAAGATGAAAGAACAAATCAATATTGAGATTGCGAGGTTGAGATGATTTACCGATTGATGACCCTGTTCAATCGAATTGACCCTGTGATTACAGGTTTTATGGCGCGTTATTCGATCCTCTTCTTGAGGGTCAGTTTGGGCATCAACTTTTTCTGGTTCGGGGTGCTCAAATTTTTCCCGAATCTAAGCCCGGCACAAGGGCTGGCGGCAAGAACTATTGAAGTCCTTTCATTTGGGTTAATAGGCAGTGAGATTTCTGTGCCGCTGCTTGCTCTTTGGGAGTGCCTGATTGGTTTAGGACTGATCACAGGTAAGTTTTTGCGGGCTACGCTGTTCTTGCTTTTTCTGCAAATGGCAGGGACGATGACTCCTCTTGTTTTGTTTCCATCCGAGACTTTTGTTCGTTTTCCGTATGCCCCAACTTTGGAGGGTCAGTATATTATCAAGAATCTGGTTTTGATTTCGGCTGGTTTGGTGGTAGGTTCCACTGTGCGTGGCGGGCGGATTGTAGAAAAATCAAGTTGAGAAATTCGCGTAGCCATGAGAATCAAACTCTACCTAATCATTTTTTTGCTTTTCTTCATCTCAAACGGCTGCAGCGTGTTCGAAGCCGGTCATTTGAAAATCATTGATATTTGGGCGCAGGCAGCATTACTGGACTATTCGGAAAAGATGTCAGAACATGCTTATCATATTCCGGTGAGCAGGGACTCGCCCGTTTATTTTCAGATTGTAAACGATGGGCCGGTAGAGGATGTTTTAATTGGTGGCTTCAGTGAAGTTTGTGAGAGAGTGGAAATAATTGGCTTGGAAAGGAATGAAATCCGGATTGAACCCGGAGAGAGGGTTGTGCTTTCCCCAAAAACAGGACTATCGATTCAACTGAGAAATCTCAATCAGGATTTGCTTCCTGCTCAGAAAGTCAACATCACGCTGGTGTTTGAGCGGCAAGGGGAAGTTGATTTGCTCGTGCCGGTGAAATTACCCCAAAACTAATCTATTGGATAATCAAACTCTGAAATTAGTTCCAGAAAAGCCTCAACGACCTTTGGGTCAAACTGTTTGCCGGCTTGTTCGCGCAAATAGGATATGACCTCGTGTTCCTTCCAAGCAGGCCGATACTGGACTTTTTCGTTTGATGCGCTTCCATCAGGTTGAATATCAGATGAAATTTCTATGGGGGATTTGCCAATAACCTCCGACCGTTCTGCGCCAAGATTATCCAATGCAGCTTGATTACAATCAATAATCACCTGATTATGGATCAATAAACTTGGATCAGTAGATTTATGAAACAGGCTTTGAAATTTTTCCTCGCTCTTTAATAACTCAAGTTCACGTTGTCTACGCTCCCTGGCCATGTGTAAAGTTGCAACAAGCGAGTACTCATTGACGGGTTGAAGAATGAAACCATCAATCACCTTGGCCAAATTTGATTGAGTTTGATCATCCACTTGTTGTGGATTGAGAATCAAGATGAGAATGGCATGAAAATTCTTGCGTAAGGATTGAAGCGTATCTGGTAGATGGAATAAGGAAACTATTGAAGGGCAAAGAAAAATAAGAATTTCTTGTTCTGAAAGGCAGCAAAATTCAAATAACCCATCCCAGGATTCAACAATCTGAATATCCGCCCAACCCGAATTTCGAAGCAATTTCACCAGCGTAAGGTTGAGAGTTTGATCTGTGGATGCGATTACAACTTTTGAGGGAAACATATACCGTATAATGTTTATTTATTATACACACTCAATGAACCATGATAGGAAAAAATTAATCCAGGTTCAATAAAAATTTAGTAAAAAGCCCTGCAGAAACGCAGGGCTTTTCCATAAACTTGAGGTTTATGTTATCCGTTAAAGGATTCAATATCTTTCCAACCTGTTGTAACGTAGGTGGTCAGTTCACTAACGCTAAGATCTTTGATACCTAATTTTTCCAATGTTCTTCCGCGCCGCCAGTAATCGGTTCGGTGGATGATGCAGGCTAAACGGATTACGCTGTTGATCCCGTTGACTGAAACACCATAACGCTCACCCAGTGAGGCAATTGGTACCAAGCTCATCGGTACGTCCTCAAAAATATAGCGATGGTTCAGGGTGGCCGGCGCTTTTATTCCATAATAACCGGTTTGGTTGTGAATGCGTTCATATAAAGTTTCGCCAGTGACATTGTAAGCCAATTCTAACCACTCCAAAGCAGTGCGAGCGCGTATGCCTAATGCTGAAGCAACAGTAACTCTTTCTCGATCAAGGATCTCAAGCACACGAGCAACCGAGGGAGTAACTCCGTCAATGTAAAATTGGAAGTCGCCATGAGTAGCTTCAATCCACCCTGCATTGAGGATGGTTAAAGCAGGATGAAAAATTGCGCCCATATTGTTTAATCCGGTATGGAGCACATTGATCCCGTCTATGTATTGGGGAAAAGCGACCCTAATTTGCTCCATCACCAGTGGAGTCTTGACGGCGGGTAATGCAGCCAGTGGAACAGCCTCTTTAATGCGAAATATGCGTGCCTGTGCTGGTCCGTCGGTGCGGCTTGCGTAAATGAAGGTTTCTGCCTCCGCAACATTTACTTCAACATTGCATCCGCTTCTTCGAAGGATGACATCAAATTCAATGGCTCCCAGAGTTCTGCCTGGATGAAGAACGATGGTTTGCCCTTCTTTGAGATGACAAGCCATTTTCTGGGCAATTTCAGCATGGGCAGAGGATGGTAATACGACCATAATCACCTGGGCGTCTTTGATGGCCATTCCGATGTCATCGGTTACAGTACGAATTTTTCCAAACCCTTTGGGCCCGCCTTCGTAGCTTTCCAGATCGATTCCACCCCGTTTAGCTATGATCTCGACATGGGCATAGGTTCGATTGTACAAGGATACATCAAAACCCATTAAGGCCAAATGAGCAGCCATTGCTTTGCCACCATTGCCTGCACCGAGCACTGCAAATCGAGAAATTTCAGTCATTGGTTACCCCTCCCGTTTTGAAGAATTTTTCCAGCCTTTGAATTTCAGAAATGAGTGAGCCATTTTCGTCTACTGCCTGACAAGCGCCACCAATTATGCGGGTGCGAATTTCTCCTTTGCCAAAGCGATTGTTTCGTAATTGCGGAGCATCCATTATTCCGGTTATAACGGATTGAGCAAGAACATTTGGATCTGTAAACGGATCCAAATTTGAGTCGGTGGACAGGTTTTGAATTGCTTGAAGAGTAATTTTTGCCTCATAAACTAAGTTTTCTTTTCTTTTGATGACGAGTGGGTCATAAATCATGGCTGGTTGACCAGTGAGAGCATTCTCGATGGCACGACGAGCCATTTTGGCAGCTTCGATTACTTCATCTGCGGTAGCGGCATGGTCGGCTTCGGTGTGACCAACGATGTGGACAATGTCCGGCTTAAGAGCCATTTGCAAGTATATGCTGGCTGCGAGATGTGCTCTTGCAGCGGCTGGATCAAGAGGATAAGACAATAATCCTGTCCGAGTTTGAGTCCAAATGCGAAAACTTGGACTTGTCAAAGGTTGTATCAATTCGAGGATCGCCAGCATTTTTGCCAGATCCATCGCATCGGATGTGCCCGCAGGACTGTTGAACATCATTTGCGCTATGTAGTCCTTTACACCAAAAGCTTTCGCATTGTAGGCTGAAAGAAAAGCGGAGACAACAAAAACCACATCAGGAGCATCCCGCATACCCCAATGATGGGGTTCATTCAATTCAACGGGAATATTTCTCTCTCCATACCAGGCCATGACGCGTTGATGTTCACGAATTGAACCCACCAGGTCCCACGGACCGCGTCCATCCATTTGGTTGAACCAGAATAGAGGAATAGCGCACCAAGCGTTGTTGATTGTTTCAATATATAATTCGGCCAGACGAATAAAGTCATCCGTGCCGGAGTAAGTTCTCAACAGTGGAAAGTTGCCGATTCTGGAAGCCTCGTAGAGCAAGCGGTAATCTTCAGCGGATCGCACGGGAACACCACCGGCACCTTTTCGGCGGGGATCTTGTCTTTCGGGGTGAAAGAAATTCTCCTGGGCGTCTTGATCAATGCCTAATGATATTACATCCAACACGCGGGCTTCAGCAATTTTTTGAATACCTTGGCGGGTTTCCTCAAGGCTTGGCAAGCCAAAATGATGGCGCAAAAGAGGGAACGGTGCTTTCCATAGACGACGTTCGACAGTAGATTGGGGGTACGATGAAGGCCCGCTTTGCAAAGAACTTTCACCCCGCAGGTAGGCTAATGTATCCTCAGTCAATTCGGAACCGTCAAAAATCCGTTCGAAAAACCCAAATTTTCGGGCACGATCGGCAACAGGGGGAGTTCCTGCAAAAGCAAATCGAACTCCTTTAGATCGTAATTCATCGGCAGCTTCCGCAAATTCGCCCAGTATTCTTTCACCCGTTTCGGGTGTCAGGCGGTAGGATACACCCACCAGATCAGCCTTTTCCTCAACGGCGGCATTGATAAAGTCGTTGACCGATACGGCCGGCCCCAAAAAAACTGTCCGCCAACCTGCCATTTCCGCTAATCTAAGAAAATTACTCACGCCTGCAACATGGACACATTCTCCCAGTGCACCGGCAACAACCGTTTTCATAAACACCTCCGATGGATTACTGCGCTGAAACTTGATGGGTTATTCAAAGCATTTACCAAATAATCAAACAAAGGGGGCGGAAAATGGCAAAGAGTTCTTGCGGCTGAGAAAGGTTGGCAATTTTATTATAACTGAATTTATTCGGATCGAATTTTGTAACCAAACCAGGGAAAAGTTCATCTAACAAAATGATGAATCCAACCGACGGAGTAAAAAGTCTATGCCAGAAACAAAGATGAACCACCCAAAAGTGATCATATTTACAACACCCACCTGTTCATTTTGCAATATGACGAAAAAATACTTGCGGGAAAAAGGTATTCGTTTCAAAGAGGTGGATGTAAGTCGAGATCCTGCTGCCGCACGAGACATGGTGAGACGGTCAGGACAGATGGGGGTGCCGGTTTTAGACATAGGCGGGAAAATTGTTATCGGCTTTGACCGACCTAAAATTAACCAATTTTTAGGAATCAAGTAGGAGGTAGAAATGACAGAAATCAAAGTTCAACCAATGGGAGCCCGCATTTTGGTGAAACCGCTGGAACAGGAAAATAAGACTGCAACTGGTTTGTATATCCCTGAAACCGCAAAAGAAAAACCTCAAACAGGTGTTGTTGTTGCGATTGGTGATGATGAGGAAATCAAGCTTAAAGTAAACGATAAAATACTGTTCGCAAAATACAGTGGAACAGAAATAAAATTGGGAAGTGATGATTATCTCATCATGGAATGCAGTGATGTATTAGCCAAAGTACTAGATTAACCTTTTGCCGAATGGTAACCTGAAAAACCAACCGGTTGCCTAAACCGGTTGGTTTTTCACTTGTTGGGAGAGTTGCAAAGATAGGAAAAAATGATCAATATAAGAGAAACGGGAGACTGGGATGATTATGAATTGGACAGCAATGGTTGCCAATGAAAGACTTTGCCAACCTCGGAAAGGGGATTAATTTTCTTGGTGCTGTAAGAGGGAACTGCGGATATATTTTTTTTCATTGGTCAGTAAGCGCGTATAATTTCTAGCATGGATGCAGAAATCATTATTCGTCCATTTCAACAGGCCGACCGCGAACCTCTGCTTGAAATTGCTGCCGATACGGCATTTTTTGGTGAACCGGTTGAAAATTTTATGGAAGACCGGCGGATTTTTTTGGATGCCTTTTATGTTTACTATACCGATCAGGAACCGGGCCATTGTTGGGTAGCAGCTTATGGAGATGAAGTGGTTGGTTTCTTGACCGGTTGCTTCGATACCGAAGTTCAGCGTACATATACTGCTCGGGTATTGGAGCCACAAACCTTCAAGCGACTTGTGACTGGAAAATATCGAGTTGGCAGGAAATTTATTCTTTACCTGTACCAATATTATTTGAGTAGGCTAAAGTCATCCAAAAATCCAATTGATCTATTGGAATATCCTGCCCACTTCCACATCAACATAAAAAAAGAATGGCGGGGTATGGGAATTGGGGGAAAACTAATTGAATGTTTCCTGAATCAATTAAGAGATGCGCAGATCGGAGGTGTACATTTACAAACCACCAGTTATAACCGATCTGCTTTGATTCTGTACCAAAAAATGGGTTTTCAGATGCTTAATTCTACTCGCTCATATTTGTGGGAAAGACTAGTCAATGAACCCATCCATGAGCTGATTTATGGAATGAGATTAGGGTGATTGTAGATCGTATAAACCTTATACAAGAATTAATTTGCAAACCCCTTTCAAATTTGATAGGATGATAATAAGGCACTTGATCGTCAGAAAAAAAGTAGAATTTAAGGGATTGGTGGAGAAAGATCAATTGCCTGTAAAAAACATCAAAAATACAAAGTGGATTAAATATGCCGTTATTCAAAAAATCAGCTACCAGTAGTTTTCGCAGTCAGATGCATCTGATTGTCTTGCTGCTGCTTGCTGCATTTTTGATTTTGGATGGTTTTGGCATCTGGTTTTTTATTTATCGAATAGAGAAGAACAGTTGGAAAGAACGACAGAATGAAGCTGTAATCAATGCAAGTAACACAATCTCTCAAACATTAGAGCAGGTTCGAGCAGCTCTTTTTTGGTTGGGTAATTTCGGAGATCCGGCGACATTGGAAGATCCAGTTGTTATTCGCACTCTGGAAAGTCAGTTGCCTGATTTATTGGAGTTTGTTTATTTTGATCGGCAAGGCAATGTTCTTTCTGCAGTGTCCTATGATCAAGAATCAATACTATATAATTCAGATAAGGTGAATTATTCAAATTGGTTTTTGCAGGCAAGAAACGGTAAAACCTTCGTTGGAAATATTCAATATACCAACACCAATAATCCCTATATCATTTTTTCCGCCCCGGTTTTCAGGAATGGTAATGTTTTGGTGGTTCGCCTGAGTGCCGAATTTCTGAGAAATGTTGTTGAGGGTATTCAAATTGGAAGGGAAGGCAAATTTTATATTCTCGATCAGGATGGTTCTATTATCGTTCACTCAAGCCTTGAAGTCAATGATGGACGAATAAACATTCGAAATCGTCCCGAGGTAATTGAAATTATCAAAGCTGGAAACCGAATTTGGAGTGGTGAATATATAAACTTTGAGGGAATGGCCGTCTCGGGGGTGAGTGTGCCAATCCCAAAATCCGCTTGGACTTTGATCATCGAAATTCCCTTACAGGAAGTCTATCAAAATACTCGACTGGCAGCTTTGTTGGTGATTGGCGGAATGTTGTTGCTTGGTGTTATTTTGTTGCCAGTCTATTACCTGTTATTCGAACGATTGCTGATGAAACCATTGGGCGACTTAATAATAGGCTCAAAAATAATTGGAAAAGGAGATTTAGATTATCGAGTGCCCACTTTGCAAACAGCCGAGTTGAATGAATTAGGCGCTTCTATCAATCAAATGGCAGCTGATTTACAAGAAAGAGATACTGCTCTGCGTGTTCAGTATCGCACACTTCAGCAGGAGATTGAAGAAAGGCAAAGGGCAGAAGAGGCTCTGCGAATCTTGAATCAGGAGTTAGAGCAGCGAGTTGATGGACGCACACGGCAATTGACGGCGATGAATGAAAATTTGAAGAAAGAAATAGAAGAAAGGGAACGATTAGAGCGTTTATACCAAAATTTGATTGAAAAAATGCCGGCAGTCTCTTATGTGATTAGGCTTGAAAAGCCATTTTCACTTGTCTTCGTCAGTCCTCAAATTCGGGATCTGACCGGCTGGGAACAGAAAGATTGGATTGAAATTGAAGATTTCCGACTGAAGTGCGTTCACCCCGAAGATGTTCAGGAATATGTGGCGTCCTTGAAAAGGTCTATTGAAAACCATGAGCCTTTTCATTATGAGTATCGCCTTCTCCATCGGAATGGCGATGTGATTTGGGTGGAAGATTTTGCTTCTCCATTGATGGATATCGGAAATGAAGTTGAATCTTATCAGGGGGTCATTCTCGATATCACCAATCGTAAAAAAGCAGAAGCGGAGCTGATCTACAATGCCTATCATGATGTACTAACCGGATTGGTTAATCGGGCTTATTTGGTCGAAAGGCTTAGTTTGATTCTATCGCGCCGCCATCCATTTGATGAACAGCCCTTATTCAGTTTGTTATTTATGGATTTAGATCGGTTCAAAATTATCAATGATAGTCTTGGGCACCGAATTGGTGATCAATTGTTAATAGAGGCGGCTCATCGGCTGCAAAATAACCTTTTCCCTACCAGTACATTGGCGCGTTTTGGAGGAGATGAATTTGTCATCCTGATCGAAGGCGAAGATCCCCGCCGAGATGCGGTCCAGTTGGCCGATCAGATTCTTCTGGATTTCCAGTCACCATTTGTGCTGGATGGAAAAACTCTCTTTACCACTATCAGTTTGGGGCTGGTGATTGATAATGGTGAGTATTTAGAACCGGATGAAGTTTTGCGGGATGCGGATATTGCCATGTATCGAGCAAAGGCACGCGGAAGAGCATGTTATGAGGTATTTTCCAAACCCCTCCTGGATCAGGTTATTAATCGCCATCAAATTGAAGCCTTGCTTCGCGATGCAATGAAGAGGAACGAGTTTAATTTGTATTACCAGCCCATAATTTCATTGAAAGATAATCGCGTAGTTGGCTTTGAAGCATTGATACGGTGGATTACTCCCCAACATGGCTTAATTCAACCCTCTGAATTTATCTCATTGGCAGAAGAAACAGGACTTATTCATCAAATTGACCGTTGGGTCATGCACGAGGCTTGTCGTCAAGTTCAGGAATGGTATGAGCTCGGACTATCGAATTATCCATTTACTGTAAGCGTTAATTTGTCAGGTAGTTTGTTGCAACAAGGAAATGTGGTTGAAACAATCCGTGAAATTTTGACAGATACGAGAATTTCCCCAAGGTCGTTGAAGATTGAACTGACGGAAAGTGTGTTTTTAGAAACCAGTCCATCCATTAACCAGCAACTTCAAGAAATCCGTGATCTCGGTATTCAATTACAAATAGATGATTTTGGCACTGGTTACTCATCCCTGTCTTATCTTCAGCGATTCCCCATAACGGCCATTAAGGTTGATCGCAGTTTTATCAGTAGAATTGATGCGCAATATTCTGGAACAGAGATTGTTCAGGCTATCATAATCCTGGCAAAAGAATTGGGTTTGGAAATTATCGCAGAAGGAATTGAAACGATCAGCCAGCTCCACTGGTTGAAGGAGGCTGGCTGTGATTATGGACAAGGTTATTTGCTTTATCGTCCTATGGATGCAGAATCTACCGAAAAACTCCTCCGAAATCTCGACAAAGAAGACGGGGCAAATTAAGAGGTTTGGGGGTGGGAATCCGATGTCTTAATGAAGAAACATGCCTATCAACCCCTGTCCATTCCCAAGCGCTACGATTAAACCCGCAAAAACTACTGAAACCATTGACATCAATTTGATCAAAATGTTCAGCGAAGGTCCGGCAGTATCCTTGAGAGGATCGCCAACCGTATCGCCTACCACGGCTGCTTTGTGCGCTTGAGAGCCTTTACCACCGAACTCACCAATTTCAATAAATTTTTTGGCGTTATCCCAAGCGCCGCCGGCGTTAGACATGGTCAAAGCCAGCGCAAAGCCCGTTGCAAGAGTTCCCGCAAGTAAGCCAAGTACACCAGCAATACCAAAGACAATTCCAACAACCACCGGCACGATAATGGCAGTCAGAGCAGGCGCAATCATTTCTTTTTGGGCAGCAGCAGTACTAATAGCAACACAGCGGGCATAGTCAGGTTTTTCTTTGCCTTCTAAAATGCCCGGTATCTCGTGAAATTGCCTGCGGACTTCTTCAACCATGCCGGCGGCTGCTCTACCGACTGCGCGCATTGTCATGGATGAAAAAATGAAAGCGGTTCCCACGCCGGTGAATAAACCAGCTAAAACAGCAGGATTCAACAAAGTGACATTGTAGTATTCCATGAAGTTTTGCATCGTCATTTGGGTTACACTAATCACCTGATTGCCGATGCTTACCTCTTTAACACCTCGCAGTTCGGAAAGCGCCAGCCGCACTTCTTCCAGGTAGGCGGCTAACAGCGCCATTGAGGTTAGGGCGGCGGAACCAATAGCAAACCCCTTGCCGATTGCGGCGGTGGTATTCCCAACTGCATCCAGCTGATCAGTTCGTTCCCGGACAACTTTATCCAGCCCAGCCATTTGAGCGTTACCCCCCGCATTATCGGCAATGGGTCCATAGGCATCTGTGGCAAGGGTAAATCCAAGAGTGGAAAGCATGGCAACTGCTGCAATACCTACCCCATAAAGTCCCATCAATAAATTGTCAGCGCCACCGGCAACATAGTAACTGAAAATGATCCCAATTACAATTGCAGCGATTGGAAGCCCCCCGGACTCCATGCCAACAGCCAGACCTTCGATCAACGCCGTGGCAGGGCTTGTGTGAGCCTGAGCGGCAATATCACGGGTGGGTTGAAAGGCGTGGGAAGTGTAATATTCGGTGGTTTTACCAACGACAATCCCAACAATCAATCCAGCAAGAATACATAGCCAGATGGCCAGCCAGTTGGGCAATCCAAGCAGGAAAACGATTGGAAAGGAGATAATGGCAATTCCGATTGAACTGAGATATAAACCACGGCTCAAGGCGCCGATTAAAGCCGCTTGATCAGCATCCTCGCGAGTTCTCACCAAAAAAATTGCCAGGATGGAAAGAATAATTCCAAGTGCAGCCAATGCAATTGGGGCAGAAATGTAGGCCAGTCCTGCTTGCAATTCTGTCTTACCATCTAAGAAAGCAATGCCTGAAAGCCCAACTGCTGCCACACCCAACGCGGAGGTTGCCAAAATTGATCCGGCGTAGGATTCATACAGGTCAGCACCCATTCCGGCCACATCTCCGACATTATCCCCAACATTGTCAGCGATAGTGGCTGGGTTGCGGGGGTCATCTTCAGGTATGTTGGCTTCAACTTTACCAACCAAATCAGCACCCACATCGGCGGCTTTGGTGTAAATTCCACCACCCACGCGGGCAAACAAAGCCTGTGTTGATGCGCCCATTCCAAAACTTAACATCACCGCAGTGATCTGCGGTAGGGGATTGGCAGCAAGACTGATAAAACTTTCCGGAAAAATGATTGGAAATAAGTAGTATAGGAGGATAAACCATACAGTAATGTCTAGTAAAGCAAAGCCAACCACCACAAGCCCCATGACTGCTCCAGCACGGAGAGCAACCTGTAAACCATCATTAAGGCTTTTACTTGCGGCAAATGCTGTGCGGGCAGATGCATTTGTGGCGGTTTTCATCCCAATGAATCCGCAAAGACCGGAAAAGAAACCGCCAGTGATGAATGCAAAAGGCACAACCGGATTTTGAAGTTTGAAATAAGAGAGGATTAGAAAAATGGCGAAAAGAACTGCAAAAACGATACCCACTACGCCGTACTGGCGGGATAAATATGCCATAGCTCCTTCCCGTACAGCTTGAGCGATAAATTGCATCCTTTCGTTGCCTTCAGATAACTTCATCATTTGTTGATAAAAAAGACGCGCGAACAATAAGGCTGCGATGGCGGCAACAGGTCCCATCCACCACATTAGGGGGATAGATTCGCGTCCAGCGGATATTGGTTCAACAAAAAAATTAAGAAGAGGATGCATATTTCTGATCTCCACTTATTTTGTAATATTGATTTGAATTGTCTAACAATTTCGCAGAGAAAATTATAATAGATAAATCTTCTAAGATCAAAGTCCACTTGCGTAAAGATAGGGATATAAATATCAACCAATGAATAGAGAGGGATATAATTTTATCAATCATTGCTAAAGGGTTGAATTTTATGTTCAAATTGAAGCATTTTGACTGGTTAGCTCCGGTTTATGAAAAAGTAATTTCTGGTGAAGTTCCACAGAATTTCCTTGACACTTTAGAATTACGGCCTGATGAATGGATTTTGGATGCAGGGGGCGGTACAGGGCGGGTTGGAGATAGTTTGCTCGGAGAGCGAAGAAAAATAGTTGTGGGGGACACCTCTTTGAAGATGCTCTGGCAAGCCCATCAAAAAGATGGGTTGCTCTGCGTCGCCTGTGATGTAAAACAACTACCCTTTGAAAATTGCTTTTTCGATCGAATTGTGATTGTGGATGCTTTTCATCATTTTGGTGATCAGAAATCTTCCTTAACCGATTTGTGGAGAGTGCTTAAGCCCGATGGCTTGCTCACCATTGAAGAACCGAATATTGCTCTTGCGAGTGTAAAATTGATTGCTTTACTGGAAAAGGTTTTATTGATGAACAGTAAGTTTCTAAGAATTGAACAAATGGTAAAGTTGATTGAATCATTTCAACCACAAAAAGTAATCGTGTACAAAAAGAATTATTCCTATTGGGTAATTGCTAAAAAGTAGTAACCCTGGAAAGGTAAATCCAACATGGCAGATGATAAGAAAGAACCTGTATGGAAGTTCAGAGGGTATGAATTACGACCTTCGGAGTTTACAACTGCAATGGTCCACTATTATCGCGCTGAAATTCAACGAAGTAATGTTTGGCGGACCAGGCTTGACTCTACGACGAATTGGGCAGTCGTTACAACGGGAGCAACCCTATCTTTTGTGCTATCCAGCCCAGATAATCATTATGTGATCATTCTTTTGACCACGATCTTAATCGCAGTTTTTTTATGGATGGAGGCGCGTCGTTACCGCTATTATGAATTGTGGAGTTATCGAACTCGTCTATTGGAGACGGATTTTTTTGCTGCAATGTTAGTTCCGCCATTTGCTCCTCACGCTGAATGGGCTGAAAGTCTGGCTCAGTCTCTGTTGCAACCCGATTTCCCAATCACAATGTGGGAAGCAATAGGCCGACGTTTGCGGCGAAATTATTTTTGGATTTTTATCGTGTTGCTGGTTTCCTGGATAATCAAAATTGGATTACATCCTTTTCCCTTGACCAGCTTCCAGGAGTTTATTCGTAGGTCAGCCATTGGAGGAATCCGCGGAGAATTTGTGATTGCTGGTGGTATATTGTTTTACTTGGGCTTAACGATTTTGGCGGTCTGGACGGCTCGTTTTCATCAAGCGAGCGGAGAAGTTTTGCCAAAATATGATGTCTTCAGTCCACCAGAAAAATTTATCCCCCGTAGACCAGAATTCACGAAAAGAAAACAATTGCTGGTTTGGATTGTCACCGATAAATCCAACGAAATTTCAAAATCCATTATGGAGACAATGCATCGAGGAGTGACTTCTATCAGTGGCATGGGAATGTACACTCAAAAAAGTCATTCGGTATTAATGGTAGCAGTGACAGTTACTGAAATTGCAGAATTAAAACGGATTGTCCAAAACATTGATTCCCAGGCATTCATCGTAGTCAATCCTGCACAGGGAGTATTTGGCGGGGGGTTTCAACCTCTAACCATAGAAGAAGAATAATTAATCATTCACGGGTCGAGATCCCGTGTTCCTGGATTGTAAATCCTTTTGGTTTTGGTCGGAGAACCAGTAACCAACCCCCCACTTTGTGATGATATAGCGGGGATTACTGGCGTCTGGCTCAATTTTTTCGCGTAGATATCGAATATAAAGTGACAAGCTGGCGATTGCGTCCGTATACCCTTCACCCCAAGCCTCTTTGAGAAGATCTTCGTGGGTTACAACGGCACCAATGTTTCTAACCAGGCATGCCAACAAACGATATTCGGTAGGGGTGAGATGGAGCATTTTACCGTCCCGATAGACATGCTTGGTTTCAAGGTTTACCCTCAAGAATCCATCGTCATACTCCAGGATTGCATCATCAGGGCTGGCTGAGGTTTTCTTGCTACGCTTAATGAGCGCAGAAATTCTCGCCTCCAATTCGCGGAGACTAAAGGGTTTTCGAACATAATCATCCCCGCCAACCTCAAACCCCTTAATGAGATCTTGTTCGCGACCTTTGGCAGTTAGAAATAAAATTGGTGCCTCAGTAATTTTTCTTAACCGTTTGCATACTTCATAGCCATCCTGTCCCGGCATCATGATATCTAAAATAATCAGATCAGGCCGATTTTTTTGCACGGCAAGAATTGCTTCATTGCTATCATTTACGCCAATGACTTCATAGCCGCGGGGTGATAAATTTACCTTAACAAGTTCGCATAGTGTTTCGTCATCATCAATCATAACGATTTTCGGTTTCATTGGAAGGCTCCATAATAGGTAATGTGATTCGAAAACGACTTCCTTGTCCAAGTGTGCTTTCTACGTCAATTTTTCCACCGAGCGACTCGGTCAACATTTTGGCGAGATACAAACCGATGCCATGCCCATACACAAGTTGAGAATCGCCACCCGTGGCGCGATAAAAGCGGTTGAAGATTAAGTGCTGTTTTTCGGGCTCTATTCCGGGGCCGTGATCGATAACACAGATCTCGGCTGTATAATTGTCCGCGATAGTGAGATTGACATGGATCTCACTGTGATCGGGCGAATACTTGATGGCATTATCCAATAAATTGTTTAAGATAGAGTTCAGGGCGTTCTCATCCGCCATAACCCAAACGGGTTTTGAGGGTACGCTGATTTCTATGCGACGTTTTGGGGCAATAATTCGCCATTCTTCTACTAAGTTTTCGATGATAAATGTTAATGGCAATGGACGCAACTCAACTTTGAATTGATGTGTCTCAAGTTGATGTACATCCAAAATTCGATCAAGAAATTGAGATAAACGCTGGCTCTCCGTTGACAGGGTATCCAAAAACTTTCGATCCGGCAAAGGTTCATTCTTTGCTAATGTGTTTGCAATCAATTCACTAATGGATTGTATTTTTGTAAGGGGGGTACGCATTTCGTGGGAAATTGATGAAATCATCTCTTCTTGAAGCCGGTTCAATTCTTCTCGTTCGGTTACGTCTCGCAGAAGAACAACAGCACGCGATGGTGTTTGGTTTTCTTCAAAAACCGGGGCTGCGGAGAGGTTCACAATGCGACGCTTTGAAGTTTGAGGTTGAATCGGGATTGTTTCCATGTTAAATGGCAATCTTTTTTCCCAAGCCTCATTTAATTTATTGAAAAAAATTACACAATTTTCATGAGAAAATCCAAAAGTTTCGCAAAAGTTTGCCCCAATAATTGCGCTTTCTGGTAATCCAATTTGCTCTGTTGCTGCCGGGTTAGCCGAAAGGATATTTCCATTTCGATTGATGGTAATTAATCCATCAGTAACGGATGCGATGATGAGATTGGTTTGCTGTTTTTCTCTGTAAATTTCCTGGAATAGGAGAACATTCGTTAGCGATGTTGCCGCATGATCTGACAACAAAGAAAGAATCCACTGACTGGTACGGTCAAAAGCATCGACACGGCTGCTTTCGGTGATGATAATCCCGAGCAAGGATTTCCCGTGTAAAATGTAACAAGCCAATTGTGATGCGGAGTCCTTAAAAATAAATGGGAGAGACAATTCAATCCCGAGTTTTTGTTCCGCACGAGAAGTGGAAATCGCTTCAGCCAGAATTTGGTTGGTACGGTCAGGGTCAATTTCGGTCCCAATGACTCTCTTGATCACCATTTCATTTCCGTCATTGACAAGAATAACTCCAGCGTCTGCCTGAGTAATATCCAGAGCAGTCGAAAGAGTCAACTCAACAACTTTTTCGGCATCCAACAAGGTATTGAGGACCTGACTGGTGCGTTGAATGGTTGATAGTTGTGATATTTGCCGTTCCAAAGCATAGTCGGTACGAGTATAACGATATGCCTGCTCAATGGCCTTTTCAACAGCGGAAACAAATTCAGTCAGTCTCTCAATGTCTTGTTCATAAAAATAGCCGGTTTTTTTATTGATTAAGATGAGACGACCCATCTCATTGCCGTTTGAGTGAAACAAAATTCGGCTCAGTATGGATGTGATCGTGTGAGGTGGGGGAAGGTTTTCTATCAAAATTGAGTTGGGGTCATCTAGGTTGTTCATCCAAAATGATTCGTTTTGAGACAATATGTAACTACCGAGAGTCGGATAGTCGGTTTCGGAGGGGGTTCGGAGAGCTGCCCGGCCGTTGAATGTGTAAATTTGCCATTGTTTTGTAATGGGGTTTTGTAGTATTAGGCATACTTGCTGCACGCGAATTATTTTATGGACTTCATCAATGACTATGCGAGTAATCTCTTCTAAATTGAGAGTTTTGCTCAAGAGGGTTTCGCGAGTTCTTATGGCGATCTTGAGGGATGTTCTTTGCCGAACCGAATTGGATAAATCTCCAATAACCAACGCGGCTATGAATAATAGAAGACTTATCCCCACGCGCTCTATTGATTCAATAGAGTAACCATATCGTTGTATAACAAAAGGAATTTCTAGCAAGAATAAACTGCTAAAAATTGTTGCTCCTATTAATCCCGCGACGACACCAAAGAAATAGGACATCGAAATAACAGGGAGCAGAGAGATTAAATGAGAAAATGAAGAATTAATAAGATTTTCTGTAAGGCTTAAATGATAAACACCAATAATTGCCACATTGATAAATGAAACAAATAATAATGCAATATCACGAGGACGAACGCCGTGGCGAATGTTTCTTTGGAGTGAGGAATGATTATTAGCAATGTTCATAGGTAGAAAGGTTGAATCATCACCATAGAAAAAGCTAAATTCGCGGCAAAACATACGTACATATTCCGCCACCGATAAATGATATAAACACTTACAGCAGAAAGGATAAATTTGTAAATAAAAGTAATAATCCCCATAGACATAGTATTTATACTGCTGGATAAATAAATAATAGGTGGGATGTAAACAATCAGGTTCAGCAGACTAATCCAAAGAATTGTTTTGCTTAATGGAAAGGTTTTGCTGTCAAATAAAAGAGAAAATAATCTGCCCCTAAAAAATAATTCCTCAGAAGGTATGATCAAACCAGCAAACAAGCCGAATAACCAAACGGTTTTTTCTGTATTTAACGTGGGTAATGGAAGGTTAAAGTTTGGTAGAAATCGTGCCACCAATAGTGCGTGAAGAGCCATTCCAATCCCCATAAAAGCACCTGAAGCGATATGAATAAAAGGATAAGAAGGCAAAAGGCTATATCTTCGAGATTGGGGGATATTCTTTTCGAAGATCCAAGCCAAGATGACCCACGCCAGTAGTATTGCAAGCAAAGAACTCCAAGCTGAATGTGGAAAAATTGCAGGTGTAAAGCTGGGGTTTATGAACCAAACAAAGGCGGAAAGCGCGGTAAAAACCAATGTAAATGCTAATACTAAAATATTTTTTTGTGGAAGTCCATCGAAAAATTTGTTAATCCCTTGCAGGAAAAGAATCGGCGAAAACAAGAAAATCAGAAACAGATTGTGTGACCGCCATGTTTGTATGAATGGGTACAGGAGCAGTAACCCCATTGATGTGACGAGGATGAGAATCAGAACATTTCGCCATTCCCTGTTTTGTCGGGATTTTATGTTTTGACGGTGCACGCGTAAATTGTTGCGGATCTTGAGAAGCAGCGCTTCCATATTGCCTTAAGATTTACCAAAAAATTGTTATATTTTTTATGATTATACTCGGATACTGAATTATTGATTCATCCCTTGAATATTTGCCCTTTGATCCTGCAATTTCCATAATAGAGGTCTGTTCTTTGTTTCCGAAATTAACCAGATATTTCCATAATTATCCTGGGCTGATAAGTCAAATTTTTGCTCAGTTAGCTTTATCCAACCTGTATGGGAAAGTTGAAAAATTTGATTATTCCTTATTGATATGGTAGCCCCTGTTGAGGTGTGGTAGATTTGTGGGGTAGCAAACCCCTCAAAAGTTGAAACCGGATTAAGAATATTTTTTTCAAATTGAAGTAATTCATACCGAGTGATAAGTCCATTAAGATTGACAAAATGAACCACTAACCAAGGTGTTTCAAAATTGTCCAACCCAAAATGGCGTATCTGGTATGTGGTGTTTGGGGGTAAATTTTGTATAAAGGACAAAGATATTTCCATCCATTCTTTACCGTTATATTTCCAAAGGCGATCGGGAGTGATCAGGTAACCGCTTCCATCAGAAGCGAAGACAATACTCGTCACACATATGTTTTCCTCTGGAAAACTACCCCTTTCCCAAGTGTTTCCATCAAATTGATAGGGGGCTGAACCGCCAATCCATTGAGTCCCTTGCCAGTAACATGCCCCAACCCAAATATCTCTCGTTGCAGGATTACGGCTTATAGTAAAGGCAGATTCAATTCCGGATTTGTAGGGTAGTCTTATGCCTATCTCTGAGGCGGTAAAGATTCGCCAGACTCTCCCATTGAAAAAACGAATGTCCTTAGAAGTTGCTAACCAGATAATATGATCATCCGTTATAAAAGATGGATTTTGGGTGGGCAGGGGTGGATTAAATAACGTGAATTCGGGATAAGGGCAAGGATCTCCAAAAGGAAGTAAACTTTTGTCACCACAACAGAAGCTCTTCCAAGGAGATCCTCAATGG